>SDBV01005701.1_pt1 | contig 17504 bp, 15 predicted proteins | sample 2277081 | NCBI WGS metagenome assembly SDBV01 (sample SAMN10402039, study PRJNA504765) | marine sediment metagenome | isolation source: marine sediment core GS10_PC15, 223 cmbsf | place: Arctic Ocean: Southern Knipovich Ridge | collected 2010 | reverse complement strand
CCAGCGCCATCGCCCCCGCCATCGGTATGTCTATATCAGAGTCTTGAGGCGCACCGTCGTAGATGGGAAGGTAGAAAGCTCTTGGGGAAATCATCCCAAGCCCTCGGAAAATCTTGTACGTCCCGCCTGACACATTGCCAGTACACCAGTTGCGGTCAAGATCTACTTCATTGGCACCGACTGCCGTGGTTATCCAGTACCAGCCAACAGTAGCATTGGTTCCTGCTGTTACTCGGAGGACATCGCCTACCTGTCGCGGGTCTGGAACGTGGTCGAGCGCCGTGGCCGCGAAGCACCCTCGTGCAGCAACATCTATGAGGACCTGAGCCTGCCGCTGCGTTCGGTGCGCGACCTGATCCGCAAGGACGTGGACAAGGTGAAGGTGGACTCCAAGGAAACCTTCGCGCAGCTGCAGGCCTTCGTGGCCAAGTACATGCCGGTGCTGGCCGAGAAGCTGGAACTGTATTCGGGTGACCGGCCGATCTTCGACATGTTCGGCGTGGAGGACGAGATCGGCCGCGCGCTGGACAAGCAGGTGCCGCTGAAATCCGGCGGCTACCTGGTGATCGACCAGACCGAGGCGATGACCACCATCGACGTCAATACCGGCGGTTATGTTGGCGCACGCAATTTCGACGATACGATCTTCAAGACCAACCTCGAAGCGGCGCATACGATCGCGCGGCAATTGCGGCTGCGCAATCTGGGCGGCGTGATCATCATCGACTTCATCGATATGGAAAACACCGAGCATCGCGACCAGGTGCTCGGCGAGTTGAAGAAGGCGTTGTCACGCGATCGCACCCGGGTGACGGTGAATGGTTTCTCGCAGCTCGGGCTGGTGGAGATGACACGCAAGCGCACCCGGGAATCGCTTGCCCATGTGCTATGCGAGCCTTGCCCGGTGTGCCAGGGCAAGGGTCAGGTGAAGACGGCGCGCACCGTGTGCTACGACGTGCTGCGCGAGATTCTGCGTGAATCGCGCCAGTTCAATCCGCGCGAGTTCCGCGTGGTGGCGTCGCAGCAGGTGATCGACCTGTTCCTCGAAGAGGAATCGCAACACCTGGCAATGCTGATCGATTTCATCGGCAAGCCGGTGTCGTTGCAGGTGGAGTCGAATTTGAGCCAGGAGCAGTACGATATTGTGCTGATGTAAGCCTCGCCACCCAGCGCGTCCCGCATGCGCGGATGGTCTACCGGTAACGGCGGACCTACGCGCTTACCACCCTCCTCTGATCACCCTCTTTACCCCGCCCGTCGCACCGGTGGAAAGCGCTTCCCATTCCGGTTAAACGTGACGCGCCGGAACCGCTCCCTCTTGTGCTCTTCTTCAAAGTACGCGAGTGAGGGCTTGACCAGATCGCTTCGCGAGACGATCCCCACGAGGCGCAAAGTTTCCCTGTCGGCGACCACGGGCAAGCGTTCAAGACCATGGACCGCGAGCCTCGAGGCGACCAGCCTGCAGGTCTCATCGGACAAGGCGACAACCGGTGCGCTGCCGCTCAGCACGTCAGCCAGGCGCGCGTCGGCGGCCGGCGCAACTCCTTCGCCACCAAAACGCTCGAGCGCCGCGCGATCAATCACGCCAATCACCACGCCGTCTCTGACCACCGGATAGGCCCGGTGCGTTTGCGTCGAGCCAAAGAAGGTCGTCAGCGCCTCGCTCACCGACAGGTTGGCGTCGATGGTCTCGACGGAACGCGACATCACCTCGTCCACGTAGTGTCGCTCGAGCGGATCGACGCCGTATTCACGGTAGATGTGATACCCGCGACGGGCAATCTTCTCCGTCATGATGGAACGGCGCATGACCACGGTCGCAAAGCCGTGCGCCACCAGCGTAGCGGCAAGAAGCGGCAGCAGCGCGTTGCTGTCGTGCGTCAGGCCAAATGCAAAGACGATTGCCGTAAGCGGCGCGCCGAGGGTCGCACCCAGCGTTGCTGCCATACAAACGAGCGGCCACAGCGCCGGTTCACCGCCTGGCAGGACGTGACTGAGCACGGTGCCAAGACCCGCCCCCAACATCAGCAGTGGAGCAAGCACCCCGCCCGACGTGCCGGAGCCTAGCGCGACCACCCAGATAATCGCTTTCACTATCAGGATCGCAGCCGCGGCCTGTAGCAGGATATGCTGGTGCAGCAGGTCGCCGATCACGTCGTACCCAACGCCCAGCGCACGCGGTTCCATAAACCCGCCAATCCCCACGACAAGACCGCCAAGCGCTGGCCACCACATCCAGTGGACGGGAAGCTTGCCGAACAGATCTTCGGTCTTATACAAGGCGGCAGACAAGCCGGAAGCCAGTGCGCCGCTCAGCAGACCGGCAATCACGCAAGAGACAAGCGAGAGCGCATCAGGCGGCGCCGTTTCGAGCGGAAACAGCGGACCGGCGCCGAAGAAGGCCGCACGCGCAAAGCCCGCAACCGCACAGGCCAACGCTACGGGCAGGAAGCTGCGCGGCCGCCATTCGAACAACAGCAGTTCCACCGCGAGCAGCACGGCGGCCACAGGGGTGCCGAAGACTGCCGTCATGCCCGCAGCCGCACCGGCGACCAGCAGCGTCTTGCGTTCCGCCGAGGTGAGCTTCACGCACTGCGCGATCAGTGAACCGAGCGCGCCACCTGTCATGATGATAGGGCCTTCCGCACCGAACGGCCCGCCACTGCCAATCACAATACCCGACGAGAGCGGCTTGAGAATCGCCACTTTAGGCGACATGCGGCTCTTGCCGAACAGGATGGCTTCGATCGCCTCCGGGATACCATGACCGCGGATTTTCTCCGAACCGTAGCGAGCCATCAGACCCACGATCAATCCACCTGCTACCGGTATCAGGATCACCCAGCCGCCGAGTGTGTTCAGTGCCGGCGAGCGATCCGCGAAAGAAAACGAGCCAAAGAAAAACAGGTTCGTGAACAGATGAATCAGGCTGAGCAGCACGAACGCTGCGAGCGTGCTGAGCGCGCCAATCCCCGCAGCGAGCAAGGCAATGCCAGGAAGCCGCGCGTTGGCTGAGAAGTCGCGCTTATGCGTATCGTGGTTCATGGTTACTCGAGATCGATCCGGGGAACGTTAAACGCGCCTTCGAGAGACTTCAATTCGGCACGATGCATTTCGGCGAGGCGCAAGAGCACCTGCTCGCCCGCTTTGAGCAGATGCACCTCGACCTGGCGGCGATCGACGTCACTGATCCTGCGCTGGACGAGATCCAGTGCCTCACACCGGGACACCAGTGCGACCACCCCGTGGTGCTGCGCCTGGAGCCGTTCGGCGAGCTCGCCAATGGTTGCCCACTCGCGCTCCGGATATCCCTTGATATGCAGCAGCAGCAAATACTGCAAAGGCGTGATGCCCTCACCCTGCGCGGCCTGCTCGGAGAAGCGCTCGAAGCGTCGCATCTGGTAGCGAAACTCGGACAGTTGCTCGAAATCCGTCTTCGTCAAACCACGTTTGAGTGTTTTCATCGGAGCCCTGCTGGAACAGTCCAAAATCAAACTATATCACGTTATGATATTTGTGATCGTACTCAGACGTCGCAGCAGCAGATCTCCAGGAAACAAAGGCCGCCCGGCAGAACAAAGTCTGTTCTGCCGGGCGGCCCGCGTCCTGCTGGAAATACAGATCAGCGCAACTTAGCCCGCGTGACCATGACTTCCCTTCTCGCTATCCAGATGCGCCATCTGCGCAGCCGCATAACGCTCGCCTGCCGCAGCGCCTTTCGGCACGGCGTCGGCAATTGCGGCGAGGTCATCGCTACTCAACTGAACCTCCGCCGCACCAAGCGCCTCCGTCAGGCGCTCACGCTTGCGCGCGCCGATCAGCGGCACGATATCGCTGCCCTGCGCGGCGACCCACGCAATCGCGATCTGCGCGACCGTCACGCCTTTGGACTCGGCCACCTTGCGCAGCGCCTCGACAAGCGCGAGATTGTGATCGACATTCTCGCCCTGGAAACGCGGGCTCATGGCGCGGAAATCGCCTTTGCCTGCGGACTCTTTGGTCCAGTGCCCGCTGATCAGTCCACGCGAAAGAACCCCATATGCCGTCACGCCCACCCCAAGCTCGCGGCAGACCGGCAGAATCTCCTCTTCGATACCACGCGAGATCAGCGAGTACTCGATCTGCAGATCGCTCACCGGATGCACCGCCGCCGCACGACGGATAGTCGCCGCGCCCATTTCGGACAGTCCCACGTGCCGCACATAGCCGGCCTTGATCATGTCGGCGATGGCGCCCACCGTCTCTTCGATCGGCACATTGGGATCGAGCCGCGCCGGACGGTAGATGTCAATATGGTCGACACCCAGCCGCTGCAGCGAATACGCGAGAAAGTTTTTCACTGCCGCAGGCCGTGCATCGTAGAGCGACCAGCCGCCCGCGGGATCGCGCATCGCGCCGAATTTCACGCTAATAATCGCTGCATCGCGGCGCGAGGGCGGCGCGCTTTTCAGGGCCTCGCCGATCAGCAGCTCGTTATGGCCCGAACCGTAGAAATCACCGGTGTCGAGCAACGTGACGCCCGCTTCGAGCGCGGCGTGGATCGTGGCGATGCTCTCGGCCCGGTCGGCGGGACCATACATGCCCGACATACCCATACAGCCCAAGCCCAGTGCTGAGCTTTGCGGACCGGTCTTACCCAGTTGAAGTTGCTTCATGATCGTCCTCGGTAGGTGCGCCGCATGTGAGGCGCTTGACCCGAAGTATCGGCTCAAATGCTGCGTGCGATAATCCATCTCAATTCGAATAGCCTGTGCGGAAAAGCGAACAATGCAGGAACCTGACCTTTCCGATCTGAAAGCCTTCGTCGCCGTCACTCAGGCACGCGGCTTCCGGCATGCCGCGACAACCCGCGGCGTCTCGGCATCGTCGCTCAGCGAGGCGATTCGCCGGCTGGAGCAGCAACTGGGCGTGCGTCTGCTCAACCGCACAACCCGCAGCGTCACCCCCACTGAAGCGGGGCAACGCCTGTTCGAGCGGCTGGCGCCGGCCTTCGGCGAAATCGCCACGGCGCTCGATGCCGTCAACCTGTTTCGCGAAAGTCCTACAGGCACGCTGCGCCTGAACGTGCCGTCGATCGCGGCACGGGAGATCCTGCCCACCCTGCTCTCGCGTTTTCTCGCCGCGCATCCTGGCATCACCGTTGATGTCGGCACCAACGACACCTTTATCGATATCCTCGCGGCCGGTTTCGACGCCGGCATTCGCTACGACGAGCGTCTCGAGCGCGACATGATCGCTGTGCCGATTGGCCCGCGCGTGCAGCACTTCATCGCCGCCGCGGCGCCGTCTTACCTCGCGACACGCGGCACGCCGCAGCATCCCCGCGAACTGGTCGACCATGCGTGTATCGGCCATCGCTTCGACAGCGGCGTGCTGGCAACCTGGGAATTCAGACGCGGCGACGAAGTGGTGCGGATCGAGCCGAATGGCCCCATGATCGCCTCGGTGATCGAACTGGAGCGCGGCGCCGCCATCGACGGACTCGGCATCGTCTACACCTTCGACGAGTTTTTGAGGCCGGCAATCGAAAGCGGCAAGCTGGTGCCGATCCTCGACGGCTGGTGGCAGTCTTTCAGCGGACCATTCCTCTACTATCCGAGCCGCTCCCACATGCCGCGCCCGCTGCGCGCCCTGGTGGATTTCATTCTGGGCAAGGATGGTTTGGAGTCCCAAGGTGTGGGTTGAATATCTGCGCCTTTGACGAAAGCATTTTGTTAGAAAGACGGATCATTTGCCCCCGCTGCGGCCGCTACCCGGCACGCACAAAAAAATTCCGTCCATAGCAACGGATTTTGCCGCGCTACCCCGTTAAAGCACTCAAAGGCGGATGCAACGGATCCTGCCGGCGTCTCCCCCAACATCGGAGCGCCGCACAGGATCGATGTTTTGCAACTGCCTGATAACCATAAGCCAACACGGATGAAGTCCACCGCAGAGCAGCACGCTGCGCCGCCGCGGCGCGGCCGTCGATCTGCATGAGCCATCCGTTCCTCGCCTGAATCGGGACGCCATGACCACTCGAATCCTTCTCGTCGACGACGACCTGGAACTGCGCAGCCTCCTGTGTGAATACATGGGACGCCAAGGTATCAAGGTCACCGCCTTGCATGACGCAGGCATGCTGCCGGAGCAGCTCGAACGCGAGCGGCCGGACGCGATCGTGCTGGACGTGCTGATGCCGGGTATCGACGGACTCACAGCCCTTGGGCGGCTGCGCGCCTGCGGCGACGATATTCCGGTGGTCATGCTGACTGGCCGCAACGACGACGTGGACCGCATCATCGGGCTGGAAATGGGCGCTGACGACTACATCAGCAAGCCGTTCAACCCGCGCGAGCTGATTGCACGGGTTGAAGCGATCTTGCGACGCCGCCGCGCGTTGCCCGCGCCGGCCGCGCCCGAGCAACGCCTGCCGTTCCGCTTCGGCCGCTTCGCGCTGGACTTCCAGTCGCGCACCCTGAGCGCGGACAACCGCTCGATCATCCTGTCCGCCACCGAATTCGCCCTGCTCAAGGTGTTCGTCAATCACGCGATGCGCACCCTGACCCGCCAGCGGTTGATCGGCCTGCTGTACGGCCCGGAAGGCGAGCATACCGATCGCGGTGTCGACGTGCAGGTCTGGCGTCTGCGGCAGATCCTCGAAGCCAATCCGTCCGCGCCGCGCCTGAACCAGACGGTGCGTGGCCGTGGCTATGTTTTCGTGCCCGACGGCGAGCACCATGCGCAGGCGCAACCGTCCGCAATGGTCTAGGTTGTCTGCACCACGGCGCTGTCACGCAAGTGCAAGACTGGATCGGCAGAATCCAGGGCACAATGAAAATACATGCAACGGGGCAAGCGCGTGACCACCAAAATCAAAGTGCTGTTTCTCTGCCTTGAGAATTCAGCACGCAGCATCATTGCCGAAGCCTTGCTGCGCGAGCTGGCAGGCCACCGGTTTGAAGTATTCAGTGCGGGTGCCGAGCCAGCCGGACGGGTCCACGCGCAGGCGATCGCGCAACTGCGCCCCGGCATCTCCGAGCTGGGCCTGCTCAACCCCAAGAGCTGGCTTGAGTTTACCGGCGAATGGGCGCCGCGCATGGACCTGATCGTCGCCTTGGACGAGCGGGTATCCGAGTATCACGCGCCCGCGTTCCCGGGCGCCCCGCTGTTCGTCAACTGGGAGTTTGCCGATCCGCTCGCGGAAGGCATGACCCCGGAGGAGCGCGCCCGCTCGTTCGAAAAGGTCTTCTGGCAGATCGTGCGCCGGGTGACGCTGTTCATGGAGCTGCCGCGTTATGCCTTGCCGGCGGCCCCTGCGGTCCCGGCTGCACCCGGCGTGGAGTGCGCGGCTCAGGACAGCGGCGCCGTCTGTCCAGGTTGAGCGCAAACGTTAGCGGGGTGACGCCCCCTACGCGTTGCGAGCCAGTGGTTACTTAATCCGTAGCTGCGGGTCCCGGGTCTGCAGGCGTGTAAATGCACGTTCCCGTCGCGCACCGCACAAATTCAATCGTTTCAGCCACTTGCATGGTTTGCCCGGGAATTGTCCACAGCCTTGGTAACAGTTTATGTGGACAACTCGGCGTGCCGGTCCGTGCGGTGGCACTGCCCATGCAGTTGCACCTCGCCCAACCAGCGCTGGAGTGGCACATGAGTGGCACATAAGCGGCACGTAAGCACCGCTCGCGGCATTGGCCGGCGCAGCTAAAAATCAGCAAGCTCTGCACCGCCGTGCTTCGGCTAACGGACTATGCTACGGCATCATGAAGCCCAGCACAGAACGTGACTACCATCGCCGGATCGCCCGGGTCATCGAGGCGATCCTCGCCGACCCGAGCGCGCCCCACACCGTGGAAAGCCTCGCCGCGGTCGCGCACCTGTCGCCGTTTCACTTCCACCGTATCTACCGCGCGCTGACCGGCGAGAGCATCGTCGAAACCGTGCAGCGCGTGCGGCTCGCCCAGGCGGCTCATCGTCTGACAGTCGCGGGCGATTCGGTCACCACGGTGGCAGGCAAAGTGGGCTACGAGAGTCCGCAGGCGTTCGCGAGGGCGTTTCGTGGCTTTGCCGGCGTCAGCCCAAGCACCTTCCAGATGCGGCAACGGCGCCTGAGCGCGCCCCACGCAAGCGGACCACGAATCGCAGAAGCCGCGCCCGCGGCAACCGGCGCCAATTTGCCGTGCGTCGAGATGGTCGAACTCGCTCCTATCGAGGTGCTTTGTCTTCGTCACGACGGGCCCACCGCCACCATCAGCCAGACCTTCAGGACGTTGTGGCAGTTGCTGGGTTGCACCTCGAGTGAAGCGCTGGCGCAGGGCGCGATCGGCATATGTTCGGGGGACCCGGAAGAGCACGGCAGCTTTCGTTACCTGGCGGCCATCGTCCGAAGCGCCGACATGCCGGTAGCCAGTGCACTTGAGACCGTGCGGATCGAGGGCGGCCTGTATGCGTCGCACCGGCTGGTCGGCCCCTACGCGCTGATTGCGCCGACGTTTCAGGCGCTCTTCGGTGGCTGGCTGCCGCAAAGCGGCTACGAGCCGGCTGACCGGCCGGCTCTTGAGTTCTACCGCAGCCGCCCTGCGCCCCGGCGTCAACCCGAATACGTCACCGATCTGCTGATTCCCGTTCGCAAGGACTAAACATGCTTCGTCGCTACTTGAACGCCGCCGTACTCATCGCCGCGTGCTGGACCGCCACGGCCATAGCCGCGGACAACGACGGTCCGGCACCGTACCATGTGGGCGCGGCCATGCGGGTTTTTCATCCCGCCGTCGCGCGCAACTGGCGCGGAGCGCAAACCGAGGCACTGGTCACGAACATCTGGTACCCCGTGGATGCCGACGTACCCGAAGCAGCGCATACCATCGACGAGCGCGGTGAACCGCTCTTCCTCGGACATGCACTCGCGAACGACGCCCCGCTGTCGGCCGCGCACGCGACCTATCCGCTGGTGCTGTTGTCGCACGGCACCGGCGGTACTGCGGCCAGCCTCGACTGGTTGGCCTCCGCGCTCGCCGCGCATGGCTATATCGTGGCCGGCGTCAATCACCCGGGCAACAATTCGCTAGAACCGCTGACGCGTGATGGATTCATGCTCTGGTGGGAGCGTGCCACCGACCAAAGCGAAGTGCTCGACGGCCTGCTCGCCGATCCGCTGCTGGGCAAGCGGATCGACACCGCGCGCATCGGCGCGGCGGGCTTTTCGCTCGGCGGCTACACCGTGCTCGAACTGGCGGGTGCGCGCACCAATCTTCAAGGATTCCTTAACTTCTGCGCTTCACCCTCTGCGGACGCGATCTGCCACCCGCCCGAGATGCAGCGTCTTCAGGGCGGTGCGACCGCGCCAAGCCAGCCTTCGCCGCCAATGTTAGCGTCCATGTCGCACTCAGGCGCTTCCTACCGCGACACGCGTATCAAGGCCGTCTTCGCGATTGCGCCCGCGTTGGGCGAGGCCTTTAACCAGGCATCCTTTGCGGGAGTCGACATTCCGGTGTCGCTACTGGCCGGCACCAATGATGTGACCGTGCCGGTTGCGACCAACCTCCAGCGCGTAGCGGGCTTCCTGCCCAACGCCAAGGTCGCCTTGCTGCCGGGCGCGACGCATTACACCTTTATCGACACCTGTGTGCCGGCCGTGGTCGAACAGCTGGCGAGAATTTGCCAGGACCCGCCGGGAGTCGACCGCGACGCCATCCATATGCAAGCCAGCGACGCGGCGCTCGACTTCTTCAGCCATACCCTGGCGGCAAGCACACAGTAGCCCGAACCGCTCTCAGGGCACGAGGCGTTCCGGGTCGCGTGGCACGAATGCCGCCTCCTTGACGTTGGCGAGACCCAGCAGCCGCGCGATCACCCGCTCGACACCCAGACCGAAGCCGCCGTGCGGCGGGCAGCCGTAGCGAAAGTTGTCGAGGTAATGAGTGATGGAGTCCAGCTCGATACCCTTCTCGCTCGCCTGTTCGCAAAGCACGTCGTAACGATGCTCGCGCAGCGCGCCGGTGGTGATTTCAATACCCCTGAAGATCAGATCGAAGCTCTGCGTGACGCCCTGCTTGCGGTCCCACGCGTGATAGAACGGACGTTTGGCGATCGGATAGTCGCTCACGAAGATCAGGTCGGAGCCGAGTACTTTATACAGCATGCTCTCGCCCTCGTCGGGCAGGTCCTGCGCCGGGCCCAGAAGCATGCCGTGGGCCGCCAGAATCGCCTTCGCCTCGGACAGGCTCAGATACCTGACGCTCGGCTCAAGCAGCAGATCGACGCCGAATAGCGTTTTGACCTCCGCCGCGAAGCGCTCGAGTCTGGTGAAGGCATAGCGCAGCATCTGCTCCTCGAAAGCCATGACCTGTCCGGTTTCGAAGGCCCATGCAAATTCGACGTCAAGACCCGTAAACTCGGTCATATGCCGGCTGCTGCGGCTCTCCTCCGCGCGAAACACCGGGCCGATCTCGAACACGCCCTCAAGTCCCGACGCGATACCCATCTGCTTATAGAACTGCGGCGACTGTGCGAGAAACGCCTGGGTTTCGAAGTAGCTGACGCGAAATACCTGAGCACCGCTTTCGCTCGCGTTGCCCATCAGCTTGGGGGTGTGCAGTTCGGTGAAGCCGCGCCCTAGCGCGAACTCGCGGCAGGCGAATTCAAACGCGCTGCGCAGACGCAGCATGAGTTGCCACTTGGGCGCCTTCAGGTCCACGACGCGATGGTTAAAGCGCAGGTCGACACTGCTCGCTTCGGTGACCGGATAAGGCTGCGCCCTGGAAAACACCTCCACCGAGTGGACCTGAAGCTCCACGCCGGCCGTCTTGCTCTGCGTGGTGCTCACAACCGTGCCGGTAACCGCGAAGGTCGATCCGGTGAGTAACTGCCCTATCTGGACATGCTGTGCGACGGACGCCTTGTCGACGACCAGTTGCAACGTGCCGGTGGCGTCGTGGGCGAGCAGGAACTGCAGGTTCTTCTGGTCCCTCAGTACATCGAGCGTCAGATAAAGCGTCACCACTTCACCGATACGGTGCTTCACGTCTTCGACTAACGTCCTCATGGTTCTCTGCCTTGATGAAAAGCGTGCGGAAATAAAAAAAGGCACTCAGTTCGTGAGTGCCTTTGGCTTGACGGTGCTTATTTTTCAACAGACAAATAATCTCCTGTCACCCAAAGGCGACAAATTATTATTCCGGTCGAGACGGCTAAAACGGCACATGGTCTGGAGAAAAATAGTCAACGGAGCGGATGTCGGCTTGCCGGGATGCGTACCTGAACGGATCGGATCAGGCTCGGCAAGCTGACCTGAACTAAGGTAACAAACTTTTGGCGAAAGCGCAAAACGGGTTGCGTGCGCAACCAATCAGCGCTTCTGCAAGGCAGCCTTCTGCCTCACCAGTTCACGAAAGCGCGTCAACGCCGGCGAGGGCATGGCACGCCGCATCGCCAGATGCAATGGCGCGCACAAGCCGGGACAATCCTTCAGCGCCCGATACGCGACACCCTCGGTGTTCATGCGGCGCATCGAGGCCGGCACAATCGAAACGCCCAGGCCAGCCGCTACCAGGCTCAAGGTGCCAGGCAAGCGCGGCGCCTCCTGCTTCACGTGCGGACTAAACCCGGCTGCCATGCACGCTGCAAGAATCGCATCATAGAGACCCGGCCCCGCCGGACGCCGGTACAACACAAACGGCTCGCCCGCGAGCCTGCGCAGCGACAGCGGCGCCTCACTACCGGTGGCAAACGCGTGGCCGCGCGGCAACGCGACGACCATCGGCTCTTCGAGTACGGTATCGGCAAGCAGCCCCGCTGTGCCTTGCACCGCCGAGCGGACAAACGCCGCATCGAGCCGCTCGTGCAGAAGCGCATCCACCAGTTCGCCGGTGCCCGCTTCGTCGAGCACGATATCGACGTCCGGCAACGTCTCACGAAACTCGCGCAGCACGGTGGAGACGAACGGATGATGCGCCGCCGAACTCGTGAAGCCGACCGCGAGGCGTCCCTGTTCGCCGCGCGCGACCCGCTGCACCACATCCGCAATGCCCTCTGCGCGAGCCAGCACGATGCGGGCTTCGTCGAGCAAGGCACGCCCTGCATCCGTGGGGCGCACGCCGCGCGGCAGCCGCTGCATCAGCAGGACGCCCAGTTCCGCTTCCAGTCCGCGCAGCAGACGCGTCAAAGGAGGCTGCTGCATGCCGAGACGCTCGGCGGCACGCGTCACGTGCCCTTCCTCTGCAATCGCGACGAACGCGCGCAGCCGACGCAAGTCGATCATGGTCATACCTTCAGGGTATTGAAAACGTCAGAAGCATGCATAGTAAAACATATCGCACTTGTTTATCCTGTGAATGGTTTCCAGGGCGGCAAGCGCAGTCACCGTCGGAGCCGCTGCACAGTCCGAGTCAACGCGTCATCAGCAGGAGCATCACCATGAAGCAAGCCACCCATGCCATTCACCATGCCGCCGCTGAAGGCTATACCGCGACCGCCGACAACTACGTCCGTGGCCGACCCGACTATCCGCCCGAGGTTGCCGACTGGCTGCGCGATACGCTCGGTTTGCAGGCAGGGCGCACGGCGCTCGATCTCGGCGCCGGCACCGGCAAGTTCACACCGCGCCTCGTCGCCACCGGCGCGCGCGTGATCGCCGTGGAACCGGTAGCGCAGATGCGCGACAAACTGTCGGCGGCCTTGCCGCAGGTCGAAGCGCTTCCCGGAACCGCACAGGCTATTCCGTTGCCCGACGCGTCGGTGGACGCAATCGTCTGCGCTCAGGCGTTCCACTGGTTTGCCACGCCAGGCGCACTTGCAGAAATACATCGCGTGCTGAAGCCGGGCGGCAAGCTCGGACTGGTCTGGAACATGCGTGATGCGCGCGTGAGCTGGGTTGCGCAGCTCGACCAGATCGTCAACCGGGTCGAAGGCGACACACCGCGCTATTACACGGGTGCCTGGAGAAAGGTCTTTCCGTTCGACGGTTTTGGACCGTTGCAAGAGCAGCACTTCTCGCACGGCCATACCGGTTCACCGGAAGATGTGATCGTCATGCGGGTGCGCTCGACGAGTTTTATCGCGGCGTTGCCCGATGCGCAACGCGAGATCATCGACGCGCAAGTGCGCGCGCTGATTGCGGCAACGCCCGAACTGAGCAGCAAGGAAGTGGTGACCGTGCCGTATGAAACCGCTGCGTTCCATACGGTTAAAGAGTATTGATCGAGCTCAGGTATCAAGCTCAGGTATCAAACCCAAGTATCAAACTTAGGTAGCCGCATTATCCCTCCACGACGGCGAGACGACGGCCACGCAACCGCCTGAGTCAACTCGCCGTGCGCATGGCGCGATACTCGCGCCGCACGATATCCATCAGCTCCGCGACCGAGGTGCTGGCCGCTTCCTTCTCGTAAGTCACGCGGCCGCGCTGCATCAGCATGACGCGATCCGCAATATCGAGCGTTTGCGCGTAGTTGTGCATGATCATCACAATCGAGAGGCCGCCCTTCTCCTTCAGACGCAGCACCAGATCGATAATCAGGCCGGCTTCGCGAGCGCCCATCGCGGCGAGCGGCTCGTCGAGCAGCAGGATCTTCGCATTCGAATTCACCGCCCGCGCCACCGCAATGGCCTGGCGCTGCCCACCGGAGAGCTGTTCGACCGGCAGGTCCACCGACGGCACGCGCACGCCGATCTCTTCGAGACATTCCGCCGCACGTTGACGCATGGCCCGGTTGTTCAACAAGCGAAACGGCCCCGGCCGGATGATCTCGCGGTTGAGAAACATGTTGTGATAGATGCTCAGCGAGTTGGCCAGCGCGAGGTCCTGATAGACGCATTCGATGCCGAGCGTGCGCGCATGATCCACCGAGCGCAGCAATATCTCCTCGCCGCCGACGAACAGCTTGCCGCTCGTCTGCTGCTGAAAGCCGGTAAGAATCTTGATGAGGGTCGACTTGCCTGCGCCATTGTCGCCGAGTACGCCGAGAATCTCACCGTGCTTGAGCGTGAGCGTCACGCCGTCGAGTGCGGTAACCGCGCCAAATCGTTTGACGATATTTTCGCCACGCAGCGCTTCGGGCGGCTCGGCCATCACAACTCTCCCTTGCGCGCGAGACGGACCACGTGGATGTTGAAGATCATCGCCGCCAGAATCGCTGCGCCGAGAATCATGTTGAAGGTAAACGCATTGATGCCGATCAGCGTAAAGCCGTCGTTCAGGATGCCAAGCACGGCGGCGCCGATCAGGCCGCCGATGATCGTGCCCGAACCACCGGCCAACGGCGTGCCGCCGATCACCGCCGCCGCCACCGCGAGGAACATGATCTGGTTGCCGCCCGCCTGCGGATCGATCGAGGTAATGCGAAAACCTTCGAGAATGCCGGTAAAACCCGCCAGCACCGCGGCCAGAATAAAGTTGCCGAGCTTCAGCCGCTTCACATGGATACCCGCCTCGCTTGCGCCAAGCGGGTTCGCTCCGGAAGCGATCGTGTGCAGGCCCCAGCGGGTATGGCGCAACAGCACGTGCATCACGGTTGCGATCGCAAACGTCCAGATGATCTCGCTATAGCCCCAGCCGCCCATGAACGACGCAAAATTGGCGTCACCCGGTGGCGACACCGGCGTGCCGCGCGAGATGGTCAACGTGAAGCCGTTGACGAAGAACAGCGTGCCGAGCGTTGTCACAAACGAAGGGATGCGCAGATATACGGTCACCACACCGTTGACGATCCCCACCACGGCGGCGGCCGCCACACCGGCCAGCAAAGCGATCCAGGTGGGCGCGCCGGCTTCGTGCGCAAAGTGCATGACGAACGGGGCAAACGCAAACACCATCCCCGCCGAGAGATCGATCTCGCCACCGATCATCAGCATGATTTCGCCGCAGGCGATGATCGCCACCGGCGCGATGAACTGCGAGAGGTTTTCTAGGCTCGCGCTTGTCAGCAGGAAATCGTGATTGGCGGTTTCGAAGTAGGCGCACAGAATCAGCGCCACCGCGAGAATCCGGATCTCGCTGGAGCGGCCGAGCGCGCGAGGCCAGTGCCTCGTGCGCCCGGTAGACTTGGTGGTCTCGCCCACGGACGACATTACGACTTGATCCCGCCGCTGCGCGGCACGATCTGCGGCTTGGTGCTCTTGCCTTCGTAGCGCGTTTCGGTATTCAGATACGGATCCACCGTGCCCTTGGTGACGAACTTCAACCCCGTGTTGACATTAGCCGGACCGACGAGGCCGCCGGAGGCGAGGAACGTGAACGCTTCGACCACCGTATAGAAACCTTGCACATAAGGCTGCTGGTCGATCGTGAAGTCGAGAAAGCCGTCGTGGATCAACTGCACCGTGCGCGGCAACAGATCGAAGCCACCACCATGCACACCCTTGGCCGGCAAATTGGACTCCTTCATCACCTCGGCCACGCCCTGGGTGCTGCCCGCGTCCACGGCAAACATGCCTTTCAGGTCTTGATGGCCCAGGTAGAACGACTTGATCTTCGAGAGCTCTTCGTTGACCGTCGCACCGGTGGCAATCATCTGCGCGTCGATTTTCTTGCCGGATTTCTTGATCGCGTCCATCGCACCATCAAGCCGTGGCTGAATGTTGAGCTGGCCCGGCGTGGCAATAAACAGCGCGACCAGACCGCTGTCGACAAGGCTCGCAATCCGCTCGCCCATCTGATAGCCGGACAGGTACAGGTCCTGACCGATATATGCGAGACGTGGATTGGTGCTGCCGCGCGGCGCGTCGGCGTTATACGCGAAGACTGGAATGCCGGCGTCGAGCGCTTTCTGGATTGGGGCGTCGAACGCTTTCGGATCGACGATCGGCACGGCAATCGCGTCGGCTTTGGCGGCGATCGCCGCATTCACCGCATTGACCATTTCGGCGACGTCGGCGTTTGCCGAGCCGGTCCATTGATAGTCGAATCCCAGCAATGCTGAGGCATCCTCAATACCGTATTGCGTCGGCACGAAGAACGGGTTGGTTGTCACGTGGTTGACGAACACAATCTTCCAACGCTTGTGCGAGGGAAAGGGCGCAGCATCGGCGGCCAGCGCCGGAGTACTTACACCGCCTAGCAAGGCCATCGCCGCAGCGAGGCCCGCGCCTTGCAGCAAACCGCGACGCATGCCCTGCACTTCACCTCGTTGTTCCTGCTGGTCTTCCTTCCGCTCCTCGGCCATGTCAATCTCCCGTCTCTCAGTTGTTCAAACCTCACTGTTCATGACGGCGCAGGCCGGGAAAGCGCCGTTGCCGGGCATCACCACGTCCAACGGGACCCGCCTGCATCAAGGCACGCGCTCCCGCATGACAATCCACCGAAAATGCTATATCACGGGTCTACACCTCATAATCGATGTATACCCTTAACTAGTCGGACTATTTATTCACGCGTCCAGTGGCCTTTCGTGGCACGCGCAGCAGCGGTATCGCGGCACGATCATGACTATCCCAAGCTTGCAGAATGACAGTGTTGCAGTGCGAAAATCCCTATAAACGAAACGCCTTCGGCGCGCATGGAAGCCAGACCCATGGTGTATCAGCGGCGTTGCAAATCCCACACTCCAGGCGGTCGTTAAATTAACCAGGCAAGATAAATAGTATGACTATTTATAAGGTGAAACGAGCACGCAATGAAGAGCGGCCAGCGCCTATCCGGCCTGCCGCCCTGCTCAGTCATACCGCGGCATTCGCCACGCGCGGCACGCGCCACCTGAGGCGCAACGACGCGCGCATTGGCTTCGGATAAAAAGGCAGGTTTAAGCGGGATGGCCGCGGCCGACTTCGAGAATGCTCTCGGCGTCGGCACTGGCGTTTTCGAGCTGAACGAGACTCGCCTGGCGCGCGCCGAGCGGATCGCGGCTCTGGATGGCGGTAAGAATCGCCTTGTGCCGCGGCAACGACAACGCATGCGTGTCCGGATGGCGGCTCGTCAGCTTGATCGATTCCGATAGCGCGAGCGACAGCATATTGCCGATGTACGCCAGCATGTCGTTGTGAGTGGCCGCCATGATGGCGCGGTGAAACTCCAGATCGGGTTCGAGCAGCGCGCTGGCGCTTGTCGCGCGCTCCATGCGCTCGTAAGCGGAGGCGATGCGGGCCAGATCGTCGCTGGTCGCCGCCGTTGCAGCGAGCGCGGCGGCGGCAGGCTCGATGACGCGGCGCACCGTGAGCAGCGAACGAAAAAATTCGCCCTCCGGCACGCTGCTTAGCGTCCAGTACAACACGTCGGGATCGAGTATGTGCCAGTCTTCACGCGGCCGCGCCACGCTGCCCACACGCGGCTTCGATACCACCAGCCCCTTGGCCACCAGCACGCGCGTCGCCTCGCGCAGCACGGGGCGGCTCACGCCATAGCGCTCGCACAGGTCGGCTTCGGCAGGCAGGCGTTGGCCTGGCCGAACCTTGCCGCTGACGATATCCATGCCGAGTTCCTGCACGATCCGTCCGTGCAGGCTCTTGCGCTGTTGCAGATGACGATAATCCATATGAAGAGAATGCGGGCTGGACGCGCGGATGGCACATAGGTGCGCGATCAAGCATAACAC
>SDBV01005700.1_pt1 | contig 17506 bp, 16 predicted proteins | sample 2277081 | NCBI WGS metagenome assembly SDBV01 (sample SAMN10402039, study PRJNA504765) | marine sediment metagenome | isolation source: marine sediment core GS10_PC15, 223 cmbsf | place: Arctic Ocean: Southern Knipovich Ridge | collected 2010 | reverse complement strand
TTTTAGATCATGAGAAACTTTCAGTATTGCGTTTATTGCATTATTATCTTGTAGTTCTTTATCTAATAATCTATTTAAAACTCTAATTATCCTTATATTTGTTTGTATTGCTATTTTACTTCTTAAATACACTTGATAGCATTAATATTCCATCTCGAGTAAAAGCATATGGCAAATATCTAGTTCCTCCCCATCTTGAGGTACCAAATTTGCACCTCAAGTTATTAAGTTCTTCTCGATTAAGCTTTATCATAAAATCATCGGGAAATCGTTCTAAATTATTATTCACTCTTCGTTTTAATTCTTTAGTTTCTACCTTATATAATTCAGCTAGATCTTTATCAAGAATAACATGATAGCCTCTTATAGTAATTATTTTGTTTTTAATACTATCTTCTATAACATTTTCATTCATATAAAAATCTCTGTGTCCTTTGTGAGCTCTGTGAGAAATTTTTTTCTTTTGATTTTTTTTGTTTTCACCCATAACTCCAAAACACATCTTCCTCACCATACCTTCTATGCTGAACAGCTTCCAGTATATGAACTTTTCGGATGATTTCTGAACCATCCAGATCCGCAATAGTCCGTGCCACTTTTATAATCGAATGACAGGCCCTCGAAGAAAGTGACAACTTCTGAGTCGCTTTTGCAAGGATGAGTGCACATTCATTATTAAGATTACAAAACTCCTCCATTAAACCAGCCGGAATATGAGCATTCCAGTTAAATGAAAATTCTTTAAACCGTTCTTCTTGAATTTCAATTACAGCAGTAATCCTCTCTCTTACCTGTTCACTAGCTTCACCTTTTGCACCTATCATCTTTTCTACAGAAACAGGTTTAACAGGTACCCTTATATCTATCCTATCGAGCAAAGCACCACCAAGGCGTTTCCAGTAAGACTGAATTTCCCTGCTCGAACAGTAACACACCCTCTCATCACGACCTAAGTTTCCACAGGGGCATGGATTTGCAGTCATTACAAGCTGGAAAGATGCAGGATATTGAATATTCTTTTCCGCACGAACAACTGTTACTTTTCGGTTTTCTATAGGTTCACGCAGCCCCTGCAAAAGGTTCTGACGAAACTCCGGAGCTTCATCTAAAAACAGTATACCTTTATGTGCAAGAGTAACCTCACCAGGACGTGAATGTTTACCCCCACCAATTAATCCTTCGTGCGATGCAGAATGATGAGGCATTCTAAACGGCCGCTCTGTAATAAGTCCCGAACCTTCCGGCAGCAAGCCTGCTATGGAATATATTTTAGTTACTTCTATTGATTCTTTTCTAGTTAATGCCGGAAAAAGTGTCGGGAGCCTTTTTGCAGCCATTGTTTTACCACTGCCTGGTGGGCCGAATAAAAATAGATTATGCATCCCGCCTGCAGCAATTTCTAAAGCTCGTTTAAGTACAAAATGGCCTTTAATATCTGCAAGATCTCCATATTGATGATTCATAGTATTAGTACAGGAGCATGAGATAGCGTAACTAATATCTTGAGTAATATCAGATCCATTATTTATTTCTTTTAAAATTTTAACGGCTTCATTTAATGACGAAATACCAAGTATTTTTCCCTTCTTAAACGAAGCTGCTTCTAAATAATTTTCTTTTGGAACTAAAAAAATAGAAATATCATTTTCCAGACCAGAACCAACTGCAGGTAAAACTCCATTAATCGGCCTTACATCACCGCTTAGATTAAGTTCTCCGAGAACCATAATTTTATTTCCATTTTTAATATTCACCTGTCCGGATGCAGTAAGAATTGCAAGAGCTATTGGAAGGTCAAAAGATGCACCTTCTTTTTTTATTCCAGCAGGTGCTAAGTTTACAACAATTCTTTCTGCAGGAAATGTAAAACCACTGTTTTTTATTGCTACACGGACCCGCTCTCTGGATTCACGGACAGCACTGTCCGGAAGTCCTACTATATCAATTCCAGGTATACCTCTACGTAAATCTGCTTCTATAGACAGAATATACCCTTCCAAGCCAAAAAACGCATGGCTGGAAATTACTGCAAGCATATTTTTCTCCTTTTATTACCTATAAAGAGGAAAAAATGCATATCGTCTTTAAATTTATCAAAAAAAAAAGAGTAAACTTATAAATAAGCTTACTCCTTTAAAATATTAGAAAAGTTCTAATTATTCTATTATTATTGATTCTGCAGGACAATCATCAGTTGCTTCCTGTACCGCATCTTCCTGATCTGCAGGAACATCTGCAATAATTACTTCTGCAACATCGTCACCCATTTTAAAAACATTAGGAACGCTGTCTGTGCATAAAGAACATCCTGTGCAGAGATCTGCATCAATTGAAACTTTCATATCTTTCTCCCTTATAATCGATTACTTATATAGCAATCCAAATAAAATTGCAATTAAAATATAAGCATATCCATTTTACATGTCAAGGTTGAAAATTACAAAAAAAAAGAGAGGGTAGTAACACTACCCTCTCCAACTGAGGCAAATATTTTGGGTAAGGAAAGGAGGTACAAAAACTCACCCATATAGAGTAAAGTACTTTCATTTTCACTCTAATACAGAAACATGATTTCCGCATGCTTCTATATATAAAACAATTTAAAACAGAAAAGGTTACACTTTTTTTGATTTTATTTTATAAATTTGACATTTTAGAGATATTTAGACCCAATATAATATGTTTCATACGATTTTTGTCTGCATGCTTTAGGTTTAAATGCCCTGGTTTTCTCAAAACTGCTTTTAAATCTGTCTAAAAGCTCCTTTTCTTCACTTCCCTGAAAAACTTTAATTACAAGATTTCCTCCTTTTTTTAAAGCTTTACATGCAATATCAAACACTCTATTTCCAATCTCACAGGACCTTAACGAATCAATTCCTCTGTTACCGGTTGTTGACGGGGCAGCATCACTTAGAACAATATCAACAGGTGATTCTTTTAAAATCTGTTTTTCCACCGTTTCATTAAAAATATCACCCAATATAAAGATAAAATTCTTTATATTCTTTCCGGATATATCAGTATCCTTAATGTCAATACCAATAACCCTCGCATTAAACTTCTTTATTACAAACTGGCTCCAGCTTCCGGGAGAAGAGCCTATATCAAGTATTTTCTGATTTCTCTGCAATATTTTAAAGCGGTTCTGAATTTCTTCGAGCTTAAATACAGATCTTGCCTTATATCCGAGTTTTTTTGCCTGCTTTGAATAATAATCCACGTCTCTCATCTTGATCGTTCCTTAAATATAGGTAATTCTATACGTATGCAGAAAAATGTAAAAGAGAAACTTAAAAAAATAGAAGAACAAATATCAAAAATAATACCTGAACAAATATCCGAAGAATGGATATCCGAAACTTTTAACATAGATAAAAATGTTTACAAAAATGATTTTTTTAATAGAATCAGTGATTTCTTACAAAAAATAAACAATCCAGGGATTGAACTTCTTAATAGAGGCGGTAAACGCTGGAGACCTTTACTAATGCTCTTGTGCTGTGAAATAGCCGGCGGTAAAGAAGAAGATGCTATTCCGTTAACACCAATTGTTGAAATTGTCCATAATGGAACATTGATAATTGATGATATAGAAGATAACTCAGAACATAGAAGAGGGAAACCTGCAGTTCACAAGCTTTTTGGTATTGATATGTCTATAAATACTGCAAATTTAATGTATTTTCTACCAACCTGTATAATAGATTCTTGCTCAATGACAAACACAAAAAAGAATCTTGTATATAAGTATTTTCATGATAATATGCGGAGGCTACATTTAGGTCAGGGCCTGGATATACTATGGCATAAAGATCATTTATATATACCGGATAAAGATGAGTATATTTTTATGTGTAAAAGTAAAACAGGATGTCTTTCAAGAATGGCTGCAGAAATTGGTGCGGAAATCGGGTCTGCGGAAACTTCCGGATCGTATGTAAAAATATTAGGAGAAATTTCAGAAAATCTTGGAGTTGTTTTCCAAATTCTTGATGATGTAAAAAACCTTACAACAGGAAATCCCGGAAAACGGAAAGGAGATGATATTGTAGAAGGTAAAAAAAGCCTTCCAATAATCTTATTTCATAAGAACAATCCGGATTCATTTCCCAGGCTCATAGAATTAATTGATTCTGCATCTAAAAAAGGTTATGAAAAGTCAGGAAAAGAAATAAATGAAGCAATAGAATTTCTATCTTCATCCGGCAGCATCGAACAGGCGAAAAGCTATGCAAGCTCACTATTAGAGCAGATCAACATAGATATTGATGATAATTTTAAAGGATCCGTGGCATCTTTATTATTAAAAGATTTATTATTATCATTATTAAAATGATTTAAAAAAAGCAATCTTACTATAAAGCTGCCAATAGCTACTTTGTTAGAATATAGCTTGACAGTTTGCAAATATATTTTTACTTTAAGTAATATGTATGAATATCACAGGGGTACAGGAAAGCCCAGTTATAATTTAAATGTAACCACAATACTCATCCTGATAAACATTGGTGTATTTATTATTATAAAATTCTTTCCCTGGCTTATAAATTATCTTGCGCTTTATACGCCGTATTTTATTAATTATAAAATGTATTGGCAGCTGATAACTCACATGTTTGTTCATGATCCTGGTGGTTTCTCTCATATACTCTTTAATATGTTGGGATTATTTCTTTTCGGCAGTCAGGTAGAATCGCAAATGGGAAGCAAGGAATTTTTAATATTTTACCTTACAGCTGGTCTTGGTGCAGGAATCGTTGCTCTTTTATTAAATATACCTGTTATAGGTGCTTCCGGAGCAATTTATGCACTTTTACTGGCATTTGCAACATATTTTCCGAATGCAAAGATTCTGGTATTTTTCGTTCTTCCAATGAAAGCTCCAATTGCTGTTCTGGTTTTTACTGTACTTTCAATATATTTTCAGTTTTCGGGAGCATTTGGTGGTGTTGCACATTTTGCACATCTTGCAGGATTAGCTGTAGGTTATCTTTATTTTGTCCTCCGATTAAAAATAAATCCTGTTAAAGTTTTTATTGAAAATCTTAGAAGATAAAATACTTTATAATCTGTAATTAACTAAATTTAAATTACAACCGAAATAATTAATATAATGGTATCAATTAGCTTTAAAACATTAATCACAGTTTTGATTTTGATGGTATCTTCAATTTTAAATATTCCTGCTCTTGATAACCAGATAATCATAGAAACATGGTATGAAATAGAACAGTACTCTAACTGGGAATATGAGGAAACACTGAATATTGATTTATCTGAACCTGAAGAATCCAAAACACATGAGATGCTTGATGAAGCCAGAATTATTCTTTCCTCTATGATATACGGGTACAGTTTTTCATATATACCACAGGACAATGCAAGGGGAGTAAAGGACTGGTTTAATTTAGAGCCTATCGAGGAAATTAATTGGGGAGATCCGCAGCTTGAAATTTTGTTTAGTGAAAGACGAGAAAACAGGATCTACTGCAAAATTTTATACAATTTATCTGATTATCAGCTTGCAAGAAGATCCTCGTGGTATTCTAATTCAATTCCATACTCGACAGGAAGGGGCCAGGAAGATTATTTTATAGGCTCGTTTGCAAAATTATTGTCAATTAATAACTCTATTAAAGAAGCTATAAGAAATTATGCAAGATCCACAATACCAAACAAACCAAGGGAAATAAAAGGGGAGGTTCTTGTCTGGGACGCACCTTATACAATAATAGAATCCGGAACTTATTCGAGCACTGTTAGAATTAAATTATTAATTCTCGAAATAATACCATATACTATCTTTTAAAATCTTCATTTAAGAATCGAGTTTTGTATTAATACTCTCAGTAAATGCCTTATCAGGATTCTTAAACATTAAGCCAAAACCGCAGTCTGTAATTTCATTATTTTCGGAAAAAACTCTTGAAGAGCGTACAACACGAGCAGTTCCTTCATACAGTTTATCAGTATATGTATCAACAAGGATTTCAACTTCTTCACCTAATTCAAAAAGAGAAAGATCTTCTGTAGAAATAAACACACCACCAAGAGAAAGATCTATGCTTTTAAATTCCATAATAGAATAACCACCACCTTTAGCCGGCCTTTTTATAATAGTTGTAATACCGATTTTTTTTCTTTCATTTATTCTTTTATTATCCATAGCTTTCCCTCATCCTTATATCTATAATTATATTATAGTTTCCCATGGTTATAAATGTCAATTTAAAAAATATTTCCGGGGATTTTAGCCCTTGACGTTATTTGATTTCTAAACTAATTTATGTAAAGGAATTTCATTGGAAATTCCAATCAAATAATAGAACACAGATAGTGGAGTACGGAAAGTGCGGCCACATTATTACAAATAATACGTACTATTATTTAATTCTTAATATGAACATCTAATTCGAACTTTAAAAAAAGGATATTAGCATGAGTGTAACTGCAATTGTAGGAAGCAACTGGGGTGATGAAGGCAAAGGAAAAGTCACCGATTTTTTAGCAGGTCAAGCAGACTTTGTTGTAAGATTTCAAGGCGGAAAAAATGCTGGTCATACAATTATTAATCAATATGGAAAATTTGCATTACATCTGATACCTTCCGGAGTGTTTTTTCAGGATGTAATAAATATTTTAGGCACTGGCGTTGCTGTTGATGTAAATGCATTTTTATCTGAATTGAACGAACTATTATCCAGGGATGTTCCGCAGCCCAGATTATTTATTTCTGACCGGGCACAGGTTGTACTGCCAATTCATATTTTATTTGATCAATATGAAGAAGAAAGGCTTGCAGATCAGAAATTCGGTTCTACAAAATCGGGTATTGCTCCTTTTTATGCAGATAAGTATATGAAAATAGGTATCCAGACTTCTGATATGCTGGAAAAAGATGTAATGTACAAAAGATTAAAAATATCGAGTTCTAAAAAGAATATTTTATTAAAACATTTATATAATAAACCGGAAATTAATCCAGAAAAATTAACCGAAGAATTGTTCGAAATGGGCAAAAAAATTGAACCATTTTTAGCGGACACCGCTTCCATGCTTCAAAAAGGCTTAAAACAAGGCAAACAGATACTTTTGGAAGGCCAGCTCGGAGCATTAAGAGATCCGGACCATGGAATATATCCATATCCAACCTCCTCTTCCACTCTCGCTGGTTTTGGAGCTGTGGGTGCAGGTGTACCTCCACACTCAATAACAAGAATAATCTCTGTAACAAAAGCATACTCAAGCTGTGTAGGTGCAGGACCTTTTGTAAGTGAAATATTCGGTGATGAAGCAGAAGAACTTAGAAAACTGGGCGGCGATGCTGGTGAATACGGTGCAACAACAGGAAGGCCCAGAAGAATGGGCTGGTTCGATATGGTTGCAACACGATATGGTGCTCATATTCAGGGAGCTACTGAATTAACATTAAGCCTGTTAGATGTTCTTGGATATAGAGATGATATTCCCATATGTATAAATTATGAAATAGATGGAAAAAAGACAGATAGTTTTCCAGTTCCGCATTTACTAGACAAAGCAAAACCAGTATTAAAAATACTTCCCGGGTGGAAATCTGATATTTCTTCTATAAGAACATTTAATGACTTACCAAAAGAAGCACAGGAATATGTTCTATTTATCGAAAAAGAAATAGAGATACCAATCAAATTTATCTCTGTTGGACCAAAAAGAGAAGATATAATCATTAGAGAAGATAAATAATCCTGTTACACAAAAACTGATTTACCAGTGTTCGTAGGACACAACCCGGGTTATGGCTTTTCTTGATTTCCCAGACTGCTTTTCTTCGTAATTTCCCAGAAGTATCAGCATTACAATTTTCATAGTGTAGGGAACATTTAAAAGATGTTTTACTTTGTCTTCATCAAAAGTAGTAATACAGCATGAACCGAGTCCTTCCCTGGTTGCCTGAAGCAGCATAAATGAACTGGCAATTGCTATATCAATAGGATAAGATAACTGGCCGTTAGGCATTTTATAATCAATATTTGTTGTACATGCAGCTATAATAACAGGCGCCTGGCCCACATGTTCCTGCCCAAAAGAAGCATCTTTAATTTTATTTCTCATAGCAGAGTTTTTCACAACAATAAATCGCCATTCCTGTCTATTTTTCGCAGAAGGCGCAAGATGTCCGGCTTTTAATATTCTTTCTATCTGATATTTTTTTAACGATTTTGAATTGAAGTTTTTTATACTAATTCTTTCTACGATTTCAGGAAGAATATCCATATTTTTAATCCTTATTTACATTCTTTATTAATTAAAAAAATAATAAAATTTAAATATATATACTTGACTATAAAAGCATCAAATCGTATTTTTCAGGATATCAATGTCTATAGTGTCTAAAAAATTAATCCTGATCGTCATATTACTAATTTTATCGGCAGATTTCTGTGTTTCTCAAAATCTTTCTTCATTTTTTTATTCTGATATAGATACAATAAATGCCACATGGCCAAGACTGGAATCTTCCACTGGTGAAGATAAATTAATAGCCTTTATTGAACAAACTCTTAATACTTTAGAACTCACCTTTAATAAATTTAACTTTTTGGACTCAGAAATAAAACATTCTTTTTCTTCAAGTATAGAAGTAACAGTTAAAGGGCAGAAAGAAGGTACTCTTATTCTATGCATACCGATAAACCATCCGAATGATGCCAGATATGAATCCAGCGGCGCTATTAATATAGCTCTTGCTTTAGAGATATTAAGACAGATTAAGGAGATTAATCCGGGCGTCACTATAAAAGTATTATTTTTAAGTGCTGAATTCGGAGAAGAACCTGATTATCCTTTGGGTTCAAAATTATTTTTAGAAAACTTCTATCCGGATTACCCTGTATCTGTTATTTATCTTAATTTAAAAAGAATCCCGAGCAGACTGATAATACGCTGCGGTGCTAGAGGAATTGTAAGCCCGCATTGGCTTTTAGACTTTATTTCAGAATCATTAAAATCTGCTAATCTTAAATTTCTTATTCGAGGGAATGAAAATCAACTTTTTAGAATGGGCCTTATAGAAAGAACATCCATTATAGAACCATTTTTAAATTCAGGATATCCTTCTGCTGTGTATGAGGGGGAATATAATAATATATCAGAAGAAGCTATGATATTATGGCCGGAACAGTTTATTAACCATTTTTGGACATTTGCAGGTATACTGGAACACGGATTTCCGGAAGGATGGGACCAGCATTACCTTTTCTTCCAGGCTTCAAATTTTTATCTGATTTTAGAAGAACAGATTTACATTATTTTATTCCTAATCATATTCGGAATAATAATTTTATATATTCTATTTAATTCCAAACAGGTACTTTTTCACCTAACTAAAATTCTAAGAAAAAGCTGGATATTATTAATTTATTTTATTACAGCATTTATATTCTTCTATATTTCGACCCTTATTATAAATCTGGTTCTTATTCTAAAAAATAATGAAGCACTATGGACAAATTGGCCAATGCTTTTTCTTTTATTTAAAATTCTTATAATTTTAATTTTATTTTTAATAAGTACGCCACTAATTAAAAAGCTTCCTTTTCCAAAACACGAAAAGTTTTTTACTGTATCCCCGATCTTTATAATATTTATTAATATAATTATTATTTCAATAATAAATATTTCTTTTTCATACTATTTTCTGTGGTCTTTTTTAATGCTCTTTTTTTATAATGTTGTTAATAAAAAAGGTATTAAAATTTTCTTTTTTCTATTATCTCCAATATGGCTAATTAAAGTAACAATAGATTTTTTTATGTATCCGGAAATTGAATTCTGCAGATTTCTTCTCCTTTCTCCTATAAAAGGAAGCCTTTTATTTGCTATATTTATTTTTCCTTATTTACTTTTTTCACCCGGTCTAAAATATACATATAAATTCTTTTTAAAAAAAAGAAAAATTATCAGGATAGTTTCTACTGCGATACTTGGCCTTTGTTTTGTTTCATCAATAGTAATTCTTTCATTTATCTCTCCTTTTAATAGAAACAGCCCTCAGGAAGTAATAATAACAAACAGGATGAATCTCGACACTGATATCAATAATATTGAGATTTTTAGTATGGCTCCTCTTGGTACTCTTTATTACTTTGATGGAAAAAATGACTTTAACCTTACAACTCAATCGAGGGAATATTCTATTCCTGTAGATAATTCACCACAAATACTAGAAATAGAAACTGATAAAAATGAGGTTTTAGACAGAAATATCATTACTCAAACTTATCATCTTAAAGGCAACCCCTACAAAATAAATATAACAATTGAATCTGAAAATGAATTCATCCTATACGATTCTAATTTTCCATTTGAAAGAAATATATCCGGTAAATCGTATACAATCGATATTGGGAAAAAACCGCCGAACCCTCTTGCATTAGAACTTACATTACCAAAAGGAATAAGACTTTCACTTAATATTATTATTGAATATATAGATATGCCTTTTAAATTTGAATTTTTAGGAAGTAATAAAAGAATACTAACCTTTCTTATTGCATCTAAAAATATTCTATTGCAGACATAGAATTATTTTAATATACTTAATCTATGTTAAGTAGTATTGTATTGATTATTTATACTACTTATTTGTAAAAAGGATAAAAACTAGTAATGAATTCCATTATCTGCCACATGGACCTGGATGCATTTTTTGCATCTGTAGAACAGAGTGATAATCCTTCCATAAAAGGAAAACCTGTAATTGTAGGCGCAAAACCCAGCGGCCGGGGTGTAGTTTCAGCATGTTCATATGAAGCAAGAAAGTTTGGTATTCATTCTGCGATGCCTATATCAGAAGCATACAGAAGATGTAAAAACGGTGTTTTTCTGCCAGTAAGAATGAAAAGGTATATTGAAGTTTCAAAAAGCGTAATGCGAATTCTAAAAGAATATTCACCGGACTTTAAGCAAATATCCGTGGACGAAGCTTATATTGATTTAACCGGAACAGAAAAGCTCTTAGGCCCATCTTTAAATACTGCCAGAAAAATAAAAAATAGGGTTTCAAATCAGCATGGAATTACTATTTCTATTGGAATTGCACCGAATTATTATCTTGCAAAACTTGCTTCGGAAGCTGGCAAGCCTGACGGCCTCTTCATAGTAATAAAAGGAGATGAAGAGAAATTCCTCAATACATTAAAATTAAAAGACCTCTGGGGCGTAGGTAAAAAAACAATATTCAGGCTAAAGGAACTAAATATTACAGACATTATAAAACTACGTTCTTTTCCTAAGAATATGCTAAGTTCTATGCTTGGGAAAACATCCGGTAAATTTTTATACAATGCTGTAAGAGGAATAGATCCCGGAATCATTTCTGATGATATTAAAAACCATTCTATAAGTAATGAAGTTACATTCAGTAAGGACACTAAAGACCCGGAAAGTATAAAAAAAGTGCTTTTAGAAATATCTGGCTCAATTATGAGCAGACTTATGGACAAAGATCAGAAATCTAAAACTGTTTTTATAAAATTAAGGTATGAGGATTTTACAACACTTACTGCTCAGAAAACATCAAAATACTGGGTAACAAATTCCGAAGCTATTTATAAAGCTGCTCTGGGATTATTTAAGAATAAATGGAATGGATTTACACCAATCCGCTTAATCGGCCTTGGTGTGTCAGGTGTTGTTTCCGAAGATTTTCCGGACCAGCTTGAGTTATTTGGTGAACCTGATGACAAAAAAAAGAAAGTGGAAGAAACCATCACAAAACTCAGAAAAAAAATGAAAAACATCAAAATGACCAAAGCAAGCCTACTTGACAAGAAAGTGGAATAAAAAAATTTAACTTACTGTATAAATCCACACTCTTAGTATTTTACCTCCCCAAAAACTAAGCTATTTGTGGTGTTAAATTTCATTCTGCGAGTAGGCTGCAAAACACGCTCCCAAATATCAGAACATGGATCCCAATATCAAAATACGTTATAGCTCTTGTTCTGTAATTTGGGGAACGTGTTTTGCAGCCTTACATATGAGAAATCTTTAACATCACAAATAGCTTATTTCAAAATAATCTTGACTTTTTAAAAATATCTGTTTATCGTAGTCACACTAAAAAGAACATAAATTTATTTAGATAATATAGAATAGTAATTGAATCTTAATTCTTTAACTTTCCAGATAGCAAGGAGAATATATGGGTCAAATCAATGAGAAACTTGATATATTAAATAAAAAGTCAAAAGAAACTAATGATATGGGCGGAAAAGCCCAGGTAGAAAAGCAGCATGCTAAAGGAAAAATGACAGCAAGAGAGCGTGCTAATTTATTTTTTGACAGTGGTACATTTCAGGAAATAGATAAATTTGTCGAGCACAGAAGCACAAATTTTGGCCTGGACAAATTATCAATACCTTCGGACGGAGTAATAACAGGCCATGGGTTAGTAAATGGAAGACCTGTTTTTGCTTTTTTTCAGGATTTTACTTCCCGGGGCGGTTCTCTTGGTGAAATGCATGCAAAAAAAATCAATAAAATACAGGACCTTGCATTAAAAGCCGGACTGCCGGTGATAGGATTTAATGATTCCGGTGGAGCAAGAATTCAGGAAGGAATAGACGCTCTTTTTGGTTATGGTAATATATTTTTCCGAAATGCCAGAGCATCCGGTGTTATTCCGCAGATTTCTGTAATAATGGGCCCGTGCGCAGGTGGTGCAGTATATTCACCCGCAATGACTGACTGGATCTTTATGGTAAAAAACACAAGTTATATGTTTATTACCGGCCCGGAGGTTATAAAATCAGTAACCGGAGAACAGACTACTTTAGAAGACTTAGGCGGAGCCATGTCGCATAATACAAAAAGCGGCAATGCCCATTTTGCATGTGAAAACGAACAGGAAACTATTATTAAAGTAAAAGAATTATTGAGCTTTCTGCCAAACAATAACATGGAAGAACCTGCCAGAATTGAACCAAAAGACAGCCCTTCAAGATTATGCCCGGATCTGGCTAAAATCATTCCTGAAGATTCAAGAGCAGGATATGATATGAGAGCTGTAATTCGGTCTATTTTTGATGACGGATACTTTATGGAACCTCATATGTACTATGCAGAAAATATAATCATTGCATTTGCAAGGCTAAACGGCAAGGTTGTAGGAATAATTGCAAACCAGCCTTCCGCTCTTGCCGGATGTCTTGATATAAATGCATCGGATAAAGCAAGCAGGTTTATCCGCTTCTGCGACAGTTTTAATATTCCACTTATTACTTTTGTTGATGTGCCAGGTTATCTTCCGGGAACTGACCAGGAATATAATGGTATAATCCGGCATGGAGCAAAACTTTTATGGAGCTATTCAGAAGCTACAGTTCCGAAATTAACAGTAATTACAAAAAAAGCATACGGTGGCGCATACATTGCAATGTGCTCGAGGCACTTAGGTGCAGATATGGTTTTTGCCTGGCCAAATGCAGAAATTGCAGTAATGGGCGCGCAGGGTGCTGTTAATATCATTTACAGACGTGATATTAAAGAAGCATCTAATCCTGTAGAAAAGCGGAAAGAAAAAATTGAAGAATACGAAGAACTTTTATATAATCCATACATTGCTGCCAAAAGAGGTTATATAGATGATGTAATCAAGCCTCAGGAAACAAGAGTTAAGCTGATTAATGCTCTTGAACTCATGAGTTCTAAGGGCGAAACATTGCCGCCTAAAAAACATGGGAATATTCCTCTGTAAGTTTACACAGTATTTTTTTAGGATTTTTTGGAGGAAGAATTGGAAAACAATAAATTGTATAAAAAGAAAAAAATGGCTGCATTAGCAGGTGTATTATATTATTTAAAAAATGAAGCGATAGAAAAAGAAAATCTGAATAAAATGCAGATGAGGCTTAACACTCAACTTAATACTACAAGCCCCTGGGCTTCTTACAACAGACAATCAATAATGCAGATGAGAAGCCTTATGCAAAGAGGAATAATAAGAAAGAGATTTTAGAAATATATTTATTTAGGGAGATAATTAAATGAAAGATAAATTTGATAAGCATGGCGTTTTAGAAATGACAGAAATGAACTATAAAGAGGACAGGCCGAAAGCGGCTAATCCTGTTTTAATTCAGGACCTTACATTCAGAGACGGGCACCAGTCTTTATTTGCAACAAGAGGAAGAACAGAAGATAAATTGACAGTTGCAAATGAAATGGACGATATTGGTTTTTATTCCATGGAAATGTGGGGCGGAGCAACTTTTGATACCATGCACCGTTATTTAAACGAAGATCCATGGGACAGAATCCGGACTCTTAAGAAATATATTACAAAGACTCCTTTTTCCATGCTTTTAAGAGGCCAGAACCTTGTTGGATACAGAAATTATGCTGATGATGTAGTAGAGGCTTTTGTTCAGAGGGCGTGCGACAATGGTATTGATATATTCAGAGTTTTTGATGCTTTAAACGATTTTAGAAACTTTAAAATAGCTGTAAAAGTAATTCAGAAAAATAAAAAACATTTTCAGGGTACTATATGTTATTCCCTAACAGAGCAAAGACTGGGCGGTGACGTATACAACCTTGATTATTATCTTGCAAAAGCAAAAGAACTTGAAAAAATGGGTGCTTCTTCTGTTTGTATCAAAGACATGGCAGGCCTTATTTCACCGTATGATGCTTATAACCTTGTATCAATGTTAAAAGCAAATATAAAAGTGCCTATTCAGCTTCATAGCCATTTTACATCCGGCATGGCAGATCTTGCACTTTTAAAGGCTGTAGAAGCTGGAGTGGACATTATTGATACTTGTATGTCCCCATACGCATATAGAAGCTCTCATCCTGCAATTGAACCGCTTGTTGTTACTTTACTTGGTACAAACAGGGATACCGGTTTTGATGTCAAAAAACTTGCAGAAATAAGTAATAGACTGGAAAAGGTTGTTCCAAAATACCTTCATTATTTAAACCAGACCAAGCTTTCTATAATAGATACAAATGTTTTGCTCCACCAGACTCCGGGCGGAATGCTTTCCAATCTTGTTAATCAGCTTAAACAAATGGGTGAGTTGGATAAATTAGAACAGGTATTTGAAGAGCTTCCAAAGGTTAGAAAAGACCTTGGCCAGGTGCCACTTGTTACGCCTACCAGCCAGATTGTAGGTATCCAGACTGTAAATAATGTTCTTTTTGATAAAAAAGAAGGAAAGGCATATTCAAAAATTACAGAGCAGGTTAAGGACCTTTGCTTTGGCCTTTATGGTAAAACACCGAAGCCTATCAATCCGGAAATACAGAAATTAGCATTAAAGAACTATCCAAGGGGTGAAAAACCTATAACTGTACGTCCCGGTGAAATACTTGAAAATGAACTTGATAAAGCAAAAAATGATGTTAAGGAACTTTCCAAACACCTGGACGATACCCTGATTTATGCACTGTTCCCTATTACAGGAAAAAGGTTCTTAAAGTGGAAATACGGACATGAAGCTGTTCCTAATGATGTAAAACCAAAAACTTTAGAACAGGTACAAAAAGAACAGGAACTTATTCAAAAAGCATTAAATGGAAGGCTTGTTGAAAAACCAGACAAAGATGTACCGGAAAAACCAGAAGGAATCAGAAGTTTTGATGTTTTTATAGACGGCGACTACTTTAAAGTAGAAGTTAATGATCCTAACGGCCCTCCAGCACCTTCAGTTTCAGGCCAGCAGCCTGTTGCTCCGCCTGTACAACAAACTAAGAAAGTACAGAATACGGCAGCACCTAAAAAACAGTCGAAAATTGCCGAAGGTGAAGTTGCCGTAATCGCGCCATTACCCGGTATGATAGTAAGCTATGAAAAGAACAAAGGTGATTCTGTAAAAGCCGGAGATACAATTGTTGTAATAGAAGCAATGAAGATGAACAATAATATCGAAGCTCCATGTGATGGTAAAATTAAAGATATTCTGCACGAAACCGGAGATTCTGTTGCAAAAGAAGAGATACTCTGCATAATTGAAACATAATAAGATTTTTAAATATTTAAATCCGTTAGTAAATCAATATTTATTAGCTGGTTTTTTTTAAAAAAATTTTAACAACGAATGGCTCTAATGGACACGAATAAGAATAGAGTATTACTTTAAATTTAAGTTTTGGAAATTGTAAGTAAAATAAAAGAAAAATATTAAATGTATAAAATTTAATTTATCAATAATAGCACATTCGTGCTATTAGTTGTTTTTAATTATTCATATAGACATTAAATACCTATTTATGTATAATTAATGACCGTATGAATAAGATAGTTCAAGATATAAATAAAATAAATGAATTCAAAGATAAGCTTGGAGGAGTATTTACTCTAACAGATTTAAGAAATCTTTTCCCGTTAAATGATAATACAACTTTTTACAGGAGAATCAAAGCACTGGAAAAGGCAGATATACTTAAGCGTGCTGTAAAAAAAATTTATATAACTAAAGATTATAATATTAGAATGTTAAGCCACAAAATAAATCCGGATTCTTATATAAGTTTAGAAGCTGTGTTATCAGATGCGCTGATAATAGGAACTCTCCCTGCAAACCATATAAAAGCTTTAAAAATAGGTAAAAAAAGAGAATATATTACAGATCTTGGAACTATTATCCATCTCGGCATTTCAAAGCATATTTATTTCGGGTTTGATAAATATAAAGGTATAAATATAGCAACAAAAGAAAAGGCCTTCCTGGACACATTATATTTTCATTTACGGGGCTATAGATTTTATTTTGATATATTTTCAGATATGGATTTAGACAGACTGGATATTTCTTTAATAGATAAATATCTTAAAGAATATAAAAATCCCAAGTTTGTAAATTTTGTAAGGAATTTTTTTAATGAGTACACTATTCCCTATTGAAGTAACTCGAGATTCATTATTTATATGGCTCATTCACAGAATATCCGAAGTATTCCGGGATCATGCTGTGCTGAAAGGCGGTTTGGCTTTAAGATTGATTCAAAGCCCCAGGAATACTAATGATCTTGATTATACTTTTATACCGTATAATTCAAAAAAAGAAATACTGGATGATATAAAAGGAATATTAAATGAAATACCCAATGCAAAAATAGAAATATCTCTAAATTCCAAAGCTTTAAGAGCAGGCATTTTTCATAAAAACACTCAAATTCAGCTCGAAGCAAATGTTTCGCTGGAATGTAAAACAGTTCCTGTATCTACAAGTGAATATGCAAATTCGGTAAATGAAACTGGAAGGGTAATACAGGTAATGAGTTTCGATTATGCGCTGGCGCATAAACTTGCCGCATGGAATGAGCGTAGACTATTAAGGGACCTGTACGATATATATTATATTTTTAAAATAATAGGATCGTTACCGGATAAGAAAATACTGTTAAAAAGATTATCAAATATACAATCAAGAATTCCTGCATTAAAATCTGTAAAAAAAATGGATTTAGAAGATTTTATGGAGCATTTGAAAACAAGTGTAAAGCAACTTAA
>SDBV01005699.1_pt1 | contig 17508 bp, 20 predicted proteins | sample 2277081 | NCBI WGS metagenome assembly SDBV01 (sample SAMN10402039, study PRJNA504765) | marine sediment metagenome | isolation source: marine sediment core GS10_PC15, 223 cmbsf | place: Arctic Ocean: Southern Knipovich Ridge | collected 2010 | reverse complement strand
ATGAGCGTTTGACCACCGTAACGGCTAAAGCCCTGATGCAAGGTGTTAATACCAGGAAAACCAGGGGAAAAGTCAGGCATGATGCCATAGCCGCCGCGCTTATCTTGCAAGGTTATCTGGATGAATCGAGGTTATAAAACGGTTAGAGACTACATTGAGGTATTAAAACCTCGCCAGAGTCTCTTATTAACCTTTATTGGTATTTGTGCCGCTATTATAGCTGGGAATGGGCTGCCCTCCTTAAATTTACTTTTTCTCATCCTGATTACTATTTTAATAGCCACCGCTGGTGCTAATGGATTGACCAACTATCTAGACCGTAACGTTGATGCCAGGATGGAGCGCACCAAGAATAGAGCTTTGCCCTCAAAACGTATTTATCCGCCGGAAAAGGTATTACCTTTGACCATAGGCTTGGTTATTATTGGTTTGGCTTTAGCCTGGCAATTACACCCGTTTTCCTTTATAGCTGGTTTGGTTGGCACGGTAGCAGCGGTAGCCTGGCGAAAGAGGGCAACATGTGTTTTTCCCCAGGGTATGCTCGCCAGCTGTGCTCCAGTTCTTATTGGTTGGTTTGCCATTAAGCCTGCTTTTAGCTGGGAAATATTGCTTTTATGCCTGCTCATTGCCGTATGGCTGCCACTTCACGTGTGGAGTATTATGATTGCTAACCGTGATGACTATCTTAATGCCGGGCTAAACTACTTCCCGATGAGCCGAAAGGCAGGAGAAGCAGTAAAGGTGTTGCTGGTATTTGGACTGGTGCTTTATACGGCTTCTATCGCTCTTTATTTTGTAGGCGGTTTTGCCTGGGTTTATCTGGTATTAGCCAATCTGCTGGGTATCGTAATGGTTTATGCTAGTTTACGACTGGTGTTCTCTGGTGCCTCTCGGGATGCATGGCGGCTATATAGGTTATCGGCTTTCCCGTATCTAGGTTTAATATTTGTTGCCATGTCTCTAGATACATGGCTATTTTAGTAAGATTCTGGAGTTACAGCGGAGTTTAATCTCAGGTTGCTAATTATTTAATATGAATAATTTCCGTTTAATACAAATTTGCCCCGATAGTAAAGCTCGTGCCGGAGAGTTAATAACACCACACGGTCTGGTGCCTACCCCAGTATTTTTACCTGTAGGTAGCCAGGGTACAGTTAAAACGCTGATCCCCGAAGAGCTTAAGAATATCGGGATGAGAATAGTATTGGCTAACACCTATCATCTCTATCTCAGGCCGGGGATTAGCGTAATTGAAAAATTGGGGGGTTTACACCAGTTTATGGCTTGGGATAGAGCCATTCTTACTGATAGTGGTGGCTATCAGATATTTAGCTTAGCCCCGCTACGTAAGGTGAGCGATGAGGGGGTCATATTCCGCTCTCACATTGATGGCAGCAAGCGCTTCATTACCCCTGAGCTAATTATTCAATTTCAGGAGGCTCTTGGCGCCGATATTATTATGACTCTGGATGAGTGCCCAGCCTGTGATGATAGTTTGGAAGAAGTGCGGAGGGCAATGGAAAGAACACATCGGTGGGCGGAGAGGTGTCAAAAATGCCATAGTCGTAGTGACCAAGCTCTATACGCTATTATACAGGGGGGTATTTTCCCTCAACTTCGGCATCAGTCAGTGGAATATCTTACCTCTCTGGAATTCTCTGGTTATGCTATTGGTGGTTTGAGTCTTGGCGAACCTAAGAGTGTAACCCTGGACATAACTGAAAAGACAGTAGCTTTGTTGCCTGAGAATAAGTCACGCTACCTTATGGGGGTAGGCTCTCCCGAGGATATTATCGAGGCCGTAGCTAGGGGAGTTGATATATTTGACAGTGTCCTGCCTACCCGTGTTGCCCGAAATGGTGCTTTCTTTACCGGGCAGGGCAGGTATAATATTCAAAATAGTGTCTATAGACAGATGGAACAGCCTCTTGACCCCGATTGTGATTGCTATACCTGCCGAACTTTCTCGGCAGCTTACCTGCATCACCTGTTTAATTGTGGAGAACTCTTAGCCTATAGATTAGCTACTATTCATAACCTGAACTTCATGAGTAATCTAATGCATAAAGTAAGAAGTGCCATCCTGAATGGCACCTTTGGCTCTTTTAGGGATAACTTCCTGGCAAGCTATAAACCTACCGATGAGCAGACACGGCTTAGTCAGAAGCAAAAGTGGTTAAAATCACGCAATCTGGGTAAGTAACTATATCTCAGCTAGCGTCTCAACTCGCACTCCCTTGGAGGTAGCCCAGGCAACACCAGCATCCATCTCTTTATACTCACCCTCAAGGTCTAATTCTATCCAGCCTCCGCCCTCGCTTAGGTTAGCCTGACGAATATTGATTACTATGTTGAATTGCTGACCAAGGTTATAGATAACCGGTTCAATAATTAGTTCCGTAGGGAGGGTGAACATTAATCGTTGCTTTATCACTTCTGCTCTCCTTTTTACACAAATCGAATTAGTCAGGAATACTACCTCATCCGCCACCAATTATAATTACTATGTAAAGTTCATCCCCATCCTTAACCGGCTTATTTAGTTCCTCAGGGTAAGCACTCTCTTTATTAACATAAACATCAACATAACTGAGCAACTTACCGTTTTTATCAAATAACCCCTTTTCAACTCTGGGGAACTGTTTAATTAAATCATTGAGGCACTCACCAACTGTGTTCCCATTGACCTCGGCTATTTCCTGGTTGTTGGTATATTGATGTAATATTGGATGAATTTTTATCTTTATACCCATTTCTTATTCCTTTATTTCACCTCGTTATTTATCCATTCCAGGTAATCTTGGTTGCCACCGACAATTGGCATAGCGATTATTTCAGGAACATCGTAGCTGTGAAGCTTCTTAACTAGCCTAACCAATTCGGTTAACTGTGATGCTTTAGTTTTGACGATTAGAAGGCTCTCCTGAGCTGAATCAATCTTGTCTTGCCACCAGAAAAAGGAACTAACCCCGGGGACGATATTTACGCAGGCAACCTTCCTCTGTTCAAGCAGCACCCTGGATATTCGCTGCGCTTCTTCAGTGGTAGCTGTAGTAATGAAGAGGACTATATAAGCAAATTCTTCCATTCCTGGTAATTACATTAACAGTGTTCTTCTTGCCTTCTTGGGTAAGCTAAATTAAAGGAAATCTCTCCATGTTGCCTATCAACTTGCTTTCTCCAGTACCTCTATTGTCTCTCCAGTCCTGACTAAGCCACCATGGATTACCTTGGTAAATACCCCTTCTTTGGGCATGATGCATTTACCTAACTGACGACGGATGTCACACCAGGTATGGCACTCCTTGCCTATCTGGGTAAGTTCTAAGATAACCTCTTTCCCTACAGATATCTGGGTACCAATAGGCAGTGAGACCAGGTCAATCCCCTCGGTGGTGAGATTTTCAGCAAAATCCCCAGCACCTACATTGAATTCTGGTTTTCGTATCTTGTTAATGCTTTCAACTGCCAGCAGGCTTACCTGCCGATGCGTGCTGCAATCGGCGTGAGCATCACCGATAAGACCATAATTTTCTTTAAAGAGTCCTTCATTAACGACTTCTTTTTTAGTGCCCTTTTTCTTGCTCGTACAGACAGCAGTTATTGTAGCCATGTATCATTGCCTCAAACATTAAGTATTCTCTATTGTGCCGGATGGGATGATATTCATTTACAATTATACTTGATTATCATCCTAAACTCTACTATTTATCGTTTCTTTCAATATGATAAAGAATTGGGCATTACCGTGTGCCCTCTATTTCCGTAATTTTTGGTGCTCCTTAAACATACACCTGTCCATAACCACTGGAAGTCCCGCTGCTTTAGCCAGAGCTGCTGCCTCCTTGTTTATCACTCCTTCCTGCATCCATATTGCTTTTGCCCCTATTTTAATCGCTTCTGCCACAATGCTTGCCACCTCCTCAGAGCGGCGGAAGATGTCAACCACATCCACCGGCTCCGGGATAGAGCTAAGGTCAGGGTAACAGGTCTCACCCAATATCCTCTCTGCTTTAGGGTTCACCGGGATTATCTTATAGCCTTGTTCCTTCAGGTAGCTGGCTACCTTATAACTTGGTCGGTCGGGTTTCGGGGAAAGACCAACCACGGCAACAACTTGGCTGGAGTTTAGGATTTCTTCCTCTATGCTCACCTTGCTTCTCGTCTAACCAATCTTTAGCATCTTGTCTACAGCGGCTTTTGCTCTCAAGCTGATTTCTTGGGGGACTTTAATCTGAGGAGTCATATCTTGCAGAGACCACAGTGCCTTTTCGAGGGTGATTAGCTTCATGTTGGGGCAGACGGCGCGTTTGGAAGCGGGGATGAATTTTTTATCCGGGTTCTCCTTTTGAAGCCGATGAATTATCCCAATCTCTGTGCCCACAATTATCTCTTTGGCTTCGTTTTGTTGGGCGAATCTGCACATCCCACTAGTGCTTAAGACTTCATCAGCAAGTGCAATCACCTCTGGTGTACATTCTGGGTGAACTACCACCTTGGCTTGCGGGTATTCTAGTCTCAGTTTAGTAATATCTTCCGCCTGTATTTTCACATGAGTGGGGCAATATCCGGGCCAGAGGAACATTTTTTTATCAGTCTTGGTGGAGATATAATGACCCAGATATTGGTCAGGAATAAACAGTATCTCGTCATTATCCAGGCTTTCTACAATCTTGACGGCATTGGCTGAGGTGCAGCAGACATCAGACTCTGCCTTAACCTCCGCTGAGGAGTTAATGTAGCAAACCACAGCAGCACCAGGAAGTTCTCTTTTCCGTTTCCTTAGACCTTCAGCAGTAATCATGTTCGCCATGGGACAGCTGGCATTTACATCAGGAAGTAAGACTACTTTATCTGGGCAGAGGATGGCGGCTGTTTCAGCCATAAAGTGAACCCCACAAAATAAAATCACCTCTGCATCTGTTTTGGCGGCATTTTGGCTCAGCCCCAAGGAATCGCCGACAAAGTCAGCTATATCCTGAATCTCATCCCGTTGATAGTTGTGGGCCAGGATAACAGCATTCTTTTGCCTTTTAAGATGTAGGATTTTTTCTATTAATTCAGTATCATTGAAAGCCATCTGATATCACCTCTACATCAGGCAAAGGTTTTGACCATCCCCTCACAATGGTAATATTAAACCTCTTACTTGTCAATTTACGCCTTACACAAGTTGAAGAGCGCTTTGTTATGGGCTATACTGTAGCTATAGTAACGTTAAAACTCTGCGATTAGGAGATAGGGTTTGCTCAAAAGTCATAGCTCTGGTGAGCTCCGAAAAGAGCATGTAGGCATGAAGGTTACCCTGGCTGGTTGGGTAGACCGCCGTCGAGACCATGGCGGACTAATATTCATTGATCTGCGGGACAGAGAGGGCATGGTGCAGGTGGTATTCAATCCAGAAACATCAAAGCAATGCCACCAAATAGCTAGCGAGATGCGCAGTGAATATGTGGTCAGGGTTAGCGGTGAGGTTTTTCTTCGCCCTCCGGGGACGGAAAACCCTAAATTACCCACCGGTGATATTGAGGTTATCGCCCAGGATACAGAGATACTTAACCCATCAAAGACACCGCCTTTTTATATAAATGAGGACATTGAGATAGAAGAAAGTCTCCGTCTCAGGTATCGCTACCTTGACCTGCGCCGGGGTCGGATGAAAAGGAATCTCCTTCTTCGCTATCAAGTAGTGAAATTCATTCGTGATTTTCTGGATGCCAGGGGGTTTATCGAGGTAGAAACACCGATTCTGATTAAGAGCACCCCTGAAGGGGCTCGCGACTACTTAGTGCCTAGCCGTCTTCATCCCGGCGAGTTCTATGCTCTGCCTCAGTCTCCCCAGCAGCTCAAACAGTTATTAATGGTAGCTGGCGTAGAGAAGTATTTTCAAATAGCCAGGTGCTTTCGCGACGAGGACACACGCGCTGACCGGCAACCTGAGTTCACTCAACTTGACCTGGAAATGAGCTTTGTTGATGAGGAGGACATCCTTAACTTGGCTGAGGAACTTTTTATCTCTGTGGTAGAGACGATTAAACCGGAAATGAGATTGATTAAACCATTCCCTCGTCTTAGCTACGCCGAGGCAATGGAGAGTTATGGTACGGATAAGCCTGATTTACGTTTTGGGCTGGAGATAAGAGACCTGTCAGACATTGTCGCCCAATCTGACTTTTCTATTTTTCGTAATACTATCGCCGAGGGAGGCAAGGTAAAGGGAATATGCATTCCCGGTTGTGCTACCTACACCCGCAGTCAGCTTGATGAACTAAATAAATTGGTGCAGGGTCTTGGGGCTGAAGGCTTATTAACTATGTCACTAGGTAATGGAGGCGGTGATGTAAATAATTTGACCATGGAAATGGTAAAGTCTATTGCTGCCAAATTTCTAACCCTAGACCAGATTAAACAAATAGCGGAGCGTTTGGGTGCTAATATGGGAGACCTTGTGCTTATTATTGCCGGTAAGCCTGAGCTAGTTAGTATGGTATTGGGTGAACTGCGCCAGGAGATGGGGCATCGGCTTAAGCTGGCTGATCCTGATTTCCTTGCCTTCGCCTTCATTGTGGATTTCCCACTGTTGGAGCGGAATAAAGAGACAGAACGGTGGGAGCCAGTGCATCACCTGTTTACTGCCCCTAGGGATGAAGATGTGGCCTTGCTGGATACCACTCCTGAGAGAGTACGGGGTAGGCACTATGATATTATATGCAATGGGTACGAAATCGCAGGCGGCAGCATCAGGATTTACACCAGACTTCTTCAGCAGAAGATATTTAGACTGTTAGGCTATAGTGACGAAGAAATGGAGAATCGTTTTGGGCACTTGCTGGAGGCATTTGACTATGGGGCACCCCCCCATGGCGGCATAGCGGCTGGTATTGCTCGTATTGTAATGCTACTGGCTGGGGAAGAGAACATCAGGGAGGTGATTCCTTTTCCTAAGAATCAGAGTGCTGTTGATTTAACCTTTAATGCGCCTTCACCAGTAACCGAAGAACAGCTTGCTGAGTTACATCTGCGTTTGCGGGATAATTAGACCAAGAAAAGAAAGATGAGGAAAGAATGTCACAAAAAATTCTGAGGACTTTGGCTGAGCAAATTGAACCTGAGCATACTGCTGTGATTATCATTGACCCGCAAAAAGATTATTGTGCTGCAGACGGAGCCCTGGCTAAAATTCTGGGGAAAGACGTATCTCGTGTTCAAGATGCGGTGAAGCGGTTAAACCCCTTTATTGAAAAAGCCAGGCAAGCAGGATTACCAGTTATCTGGGTTAGGACAATTGCAGTTGATGACAAGATGAGACCCAGTCAGAAAGCGGTGAAGGGTGAGGGTGATGAGGTTGTGGTAGTCAGGGAAGATGGTGATGGGAAAAGCTGGTATTCAGAGGTTGTCAAACCTTTATCAAACGAACATATTATTACCAAATATAATTATGATGCTTTTGAAAATACAGACCTGGACCTTCTGCTGAGTAGCAAAGGGATAAAGACCTTACTTTTTGTTGGTGTCACTGCTAATGTTTGTGTTGAGACATCTGCTAGACACGCTTTCATTAAAGGTTATTATGTTGTTTTGGTGTCAGACTGTACTGATTCTCCGACACGGCAGGAGTATGAGTCGGCTTTATTTAACATCGAAAACTACTTTGGTAAAGTAGCCACGAGTAGTGAAATCATAAAGATTTGGGAGGGTGCAACTGGTTAGCGCTAAGGCTAATAATTCTTGGGTAAAGAGCAATGCCATGGGATGTGGCATGATTATGTTTAGAGAGAGGTAAGGTGAAAGTAACCAAAGAGAAAACAGAAAATAGCCAGGCTTTTCTGACTATTGAGATGGAACCAGTTGAGATAGAGGAGTCATTAGAAAAATCCTATTATCGCCTGGTTAAAAAAACGAGTGTCCCGGGTTTCCGTAAGGGGAAAGCACCAAGGGATATATTGGAACACTATGTTGGGAAAGAAAGCCTCTTTGAGGATGCCCTAAATGCCTTGCTGCCTCAAGCTTACGAGAAAGCAATCAAAGAGCAAGAAATTGAGGCTTTTGCTCAGGCCCATATTGAAATAACTCAAACTGACCCTGTAATATTTAAGGCAGTAGTCCCATTATGCCCTGTAATTAAACTTGGTGACTACCACGATATTCAAGTTGCGCCGGAACCTGTAAAGTTAGCTGAGGATGGTGTTAGCACCGCAATAGAACAATTACGCCATCAGCATGCTACTTGGGAGCCCGTAGAGCGTCCGGTGGAGTTTAATGATTTGGTAGTCTTAAATGTTGTGAGTGAAATTGAAGGTAAGCCTTTCATCAACCAGAAAGGAGCTCAATATCAGGTTCTTCCTGACCTGCCTCTCCCTGTGCCGGGATTTGCTGGGCAGTTAGTAGGAGTGGTAAGGAATGAGGAGAAGGAATTTAAGCTACAATTCCCTTCAGATTACCCCAAGAGTGAGATGGCGGGAAAGGAGCCTTCGTTTAAAGTGGTAGTTACCGAAATAAAGGAGGAGAGACTCCCTGAGTTAAATGATGAATTCGCTAAGGAGGTTGACTCCGATTTCAAGACTCTAGACTTACTCCAGGAGAAGGTTTCGACTAACTTGAAACTTAGGGCTGAAGAGAAAGTCAAAAGAGATTTTGAGGAGAGGGCAATTGAAGCAGTAGCTGACCTTGCTCAAGTGGAGTTCCCTCCAATTTTGGTTGAAAGGGAGATTGTCCGGCTTATCGACCAGCAGCTACAGGGCAGCAGAGGTTTAGAGGAATATCTTAGTAGGATTAACAAGACAGAGGAGGAACTACGAGAAGAGCTACGTCCGTTAGCTACGAAAAGGATTACTCAGTCTCTGGTGCTAGGAAAGATTGCCGAGGAAGAAAAAGTTGAGGTCAGTGAGCCTGAGATAAGTGCTGAGGTTGAAAGCACGGTAAAGAGTGCTGCTGAGAATAAAGATGGACTTCAGAAATTTCTAAACACTCCCCAGGCTCAAGAGTCAATTAAGCAATTACTAATCACACGAAAAACCATACAAAGACTGGTAGAAATAGCTAAAGATAAATACTCAAACGATAGGAGGAAAAAGAAAAAATGAATACGCAACCGATGAATGTTATTCCAATGGTGATTGAAAGTAGTGCCAGGGGGGAGCGAGCTTTTGATATATACTCGCTTCTGCTAAGAGAGCGCATTGTTATGCTGGGTATGCCAATCAATGACCAGGTGGCTAATGTTGTTATTGCCCAGCTCCTCTATCTGGAGCGAGAAGATCCAGATAAAGATGTAAGCCTCTACATTCATTGCCCTGGTGGCATTATCAGTGCTGGTCTTGCCATTTACGACACTATGCAGCTTATACGCCCCGATGTGTCTACCATCTGTGTTGGTCTGGCAGCCAGTATGGGGACATTGCTTCTTTGCGCTGGAGCTAAAGGCAAGCGCTATGCTCTACCCAACTCCACCATACACTTGCATCAGGCATTTGGTGGTGCTCAGGGACAAGCAGCCGATGTAGAAATCGCTGCCCGTGAGATTATGCGAATGCAAGAACTAATCCGGGGTATTATAGCTAAACATACTGGTCAGTCAATAAAAAAGATAATTCATGATACTGACCGGGACTTCTACCTTAATCCTAAGCAAGCGGTAGAATATGGGCTGGTGGATGAGATTCTGAGCAAGCCGACAGAAGGAAAAGCCAAGTCCGATGAGGCTGGGAGCAAACCGATAAAAAAAACAGCCAAGTCCGATGAGCCTGAAAGAAAGACGGCTAAATAGCTATAACGGTTTGTTATAAAGTTCTTCGTAGCGCTGAGATAGTTTAATGAAGGTGGGTAGACCATGTCTTGCTCCCATCTGACTAATAGAGAGTTGAGCTGTAATATCACCAAGCCGACCACAATCTTTAAGTCCTTTACCTTTAAGTAGACCATAGAGAAATCCGGTAGCGAAGGCATCGCCAGCTCCGGTAGTATCTAAGGCAGATATTATGTTCTGGTTGAGAGGTTCAACTACATATTCATTCTCAGCGTCTCTAATATAACAAGTAGCCTTGACAGTTTTATAGCTGGCCCCTTTGCCCAAGGTAACCGCAACTGTCTGGCAGCCTAGCTTGAGGCAACTTTCGGTTCCGGCTATGAAATCCTCTCCGGTCAATTGCCGCATTTCTTTCTGGTTAATAAAAAGAACATAAGTTCTGGCTAATATCGGGGTAAGAGACTCTAGTCCCTTAGACGCAAATAGTGCTCCTGGAGCAAAACTGACTTTAATCGATGGGGCTAACCTATCCATTAACTCCGCTAATATTTTGAACTGCCTGTCATCAGCAAAGGAAGAAACATGAAGCATTTTTACCTGGTTTATATAGGTTAGGTCTAAGTCATCCATGGTTAGCAGGTTATTGGCGCCAGGCAGGACATAAAGAGAACGGTTACCAAGGCTATCACTAAGGCACAATACCGAGCCTGTTTTTGCTCCTGGCTTTATCCTGATTTGGCTAATATCCACTCCCGCCTTCTGAAAGTCCTGCACCAGAATCTTGCCTTCACCATCATCGCCAACAACCCCAGCGAAGCCGGTACCCACCCCCAGCTTGGCTAGACCGTAGATAGTATTGGCGGCTGAGCCACCGGGAGACGATATTGCCTCATTTACTACTGTCTCCCCATCATCAAGGATGCAGTCTACCTTGTATAAATGGTCTGTATTCAATGCCCCTAGCCCGACAACTTCAATGCTGCTCATTTTTCACCCCAGCTTGCCCGCTTCCTCCCTGACCAAACGCCTTATTCTCTTATGAACCTTAATGACCTCGTCTATATCTTTTCTACCGGATAGCCAATGAAAGTAACCCCTATCCCCCTCGCCCCCAATTTGCTCTTTTTCTTTTACTATTTTTTCTACCTTGCTTCGCTGGCCCGTTTGCCATACCTCGAGCACCTCTTCCAGGTCGCTGAGAGATGTAGAAGCCAGGCTCATGGTTGAGTAAGGTAGGGCATGCTCATTGGCGTTAAAAGCAATGGCTAACCCTCCTTTTTCCTCTACTGCCTGGAGCATTCTGAAGTCAGTGATACTATCACCCACTACCACCCAATTGGATAAAGGTTGGTCGTATTTATCGGCAAATCTGTTTAAGGCGGCTACTTTACGTCGTCCACCAACCGGTTTTACTTGATTTATGGTACTGCCTAATTCGGTAGTTGGTAGTTTTTGCCAGAAGAAATTATCCAGGTATTGCTTAATCCGCTCGTCATCGGTAACCGGGTGCATGGTCAAGATATCTTCCTCAACCTGCTGTAGCAGTTTTAGGTCTTCTTTGTCTAAAGTTTGACGTAATTTACTTGGAGGGAATGATGTACAGGCAACATTATGGGCATAAATATCTAATTTTTGGGTAATGTGAATGGCATATGGGTCATAACTGGTGCTGATACAGAATACTTTCCAAATCTTACGTTGAAGCCAGGAGATAAGTTCAGCAGCGCCACCGGTGAGGCTAGCCTTAGCAGCCAGGGTCGTGATATCGCCTTCTGAGATATTGTGGAGCATAAGGAAGGGCATAATCAGAGCAAGGGTATCCCCAGGCTCGTAATCTTGCCGTTCTTCCAATGTTAGCAGGTCATCATAGCGGCTGATAACCTCAAAAATCTTATCCCCGTTAGGGAAAAGCTTCATTAGCTCATAAGCATTATCTTGAGATGATAACGGTCCTTCAAGGTCAAAACAGATAAAGTTGTTCATCTACCGCACCTCCTTTATTTTCTTTTCTTCAATCGTGTTGTACGAGAGGCAAAACATCCGTCTCCTCCGAGACACTATCGGAGGGCACAGGGATAGTATAATACATTGTGACTTCCGAGTCATTCACCTCCCTAATATACCTGAATATGGAAATGAGGTTGGCAGTGTTTCTATTAGAGCTTCGACACTTTTAGAAGTGGGCTAAGATTAGTTACCTTTTTTGGCCGAGGTATCTATAGATGTAAATGAGCCTGTAGAAAACCACCAGGTTGGTCAAAGCGGCTATGATAATAAGACAGAAGTAGGCTTGACCAGTGACTGCCCCAAGCATTATCAGGAAAAGTCTTATATCACGCGAAGCGAGGGATTTGAGTCCTTTATCAAAGAGGTGCTGATGCTCAGGACTAATACGGGCTCTGGTATAGCTAAGGCAAATGGTACCGGCGATGGCTAAAAAGCCGACTTGCCAAATTCCGGGATAAGTCTCATGGGACAAAGACCATATGGTAAGCCCAAGTATTATCAAGATATCGGCATACCGGTCAAGCACAGAGTCCAGAAAGCCGCCGAACGTAGAGGTCATGCCTTTTAGCCGGGCTAGACTACCATCTACACCATCAACAATAGATGATAGTTGAACCAGGAGACCCCCTATTATATTCTGGCCAAAAATGAAGCTTATAAAAGACAGCAGTGCGATGCCAAATGCTGCCCAAGTCATCTGGTTGGGTGTTACTTTTGTCTTGGCAAATAGCCGTGCCATCGGCTCCGATATCTTCCTGTTAAGGTGCTTGGAGATATAGCCATTGTACACAGCCTCCATCTTTATCCTCTATCCCCTAACCAGATCTAAATCTTCCTTTTTTCGAATAACAAACATGATATTCTCATCAAACCAGTTCACATCATCGGTATCTTCGTATTGGTTGTTAATGTTTTGAACAAATCCTGTAATTGCTGCTTGCAGTTCTTCCGGTGAATACAGCCAGAAAGTAGAATAATGGTTGGACCTTACCCGTTCCATGAGTTGGTCAAGGGTTGAGATTCGCTTATACTTAAAGTATTCAATCGATTCGACAGAAAACTGTGGCACATCCGCTACTGCTTTCATGAATGTGTTCATTGTGTAGAGGCGAGTCTCTTTGTTACAGAATTCAGGGAAGTACCGACCCCAGATATTCCTCATGTTTTGCTTAGGAAGCCTGGTATAAATAAAGAGATAACTGTCGCCTTTCATGATTCGGGCACTTTCTTTTAAGAAATTCGGTAGATTGAAGTGGTGTACAGCGTTAAAAGTATAAATACAATCAAGATCGTTATTGGGAAAGGGTAAACTCTCTGCTTTCGAGTTTATGAATGTGAAATTACTAATATCATGTTCCTGCAAATAAGTGTTGAGTATCCCCAGCATGTCGTCATTAGCATCGACGCAAGAAAGGTGTAATTTGTCACCTAAATATTGGAAAAGAAGCTGGTCGTATCTGCCAGTACCGCAGCCAATATCGGCAGCTTTGATATGGGATTGCTGGATAAGTTTCTGGGCAATTAATATTATTGGTTCTAAATCCGTTGTTCGAAGATTCCGGTATCTATGGGCAATCTTCGAAAAATGGTGATGTATTGCTGTCGGTGCTACCATGCTTGGTTTATCATTATTTGACAGTAGCCTTGCCATTGGCTCTGATATCTTCCTGTTAATGTGCTTGGAAATATAGCCATCGTACACAGCCCCCATCTTTACTCTCTATCCCCTAACCAGATCTAAATCTTTTTTAGTATCTACATCTGCCCAGAAACAGCCGCTAACATTGCAGGTATCAAAGTGATGCCCTTCGCTGACCAGGAAACGGATGACATCGGTGATTTCAACGTCGGTGCCACGATGTTGAACAAGCTCGTGTAGAGCTTGAAAGAAATTATGTGTCAGAAGAAAGACCCCGGTATCAAGAGCATCCCAGTAAACAAGGTCTTTGCCAATGTCCTTAATACAACCGGCACTATCTACAGTAACCTTGGTTGCCTCGGCTAGTTGATGGTACTGTGCCGGCGTATAATCAATACAAAGTGTTTCATTGTAGTTCTGCCCCTCCAGAAGTTGCTTGACCAGCTTCTGCTCAATTAAGTGGTCACCCATGCAAAGAACAATCGGGTCTCCTTGTGCCCAATCCATGACCTTGTGTACCGAAATAGCATTACCTCCGAGATAATCGGGGTTGGAAATATATTGTAACTTTACATTAAAGTCGCTACCACTGCCCAATGTCTCTCTCACTCTGTCCCCTAAGTAACCAACCACAATCGCTATCTCACTAATTCCAGCCGCGACCAACGCCTTAATGGGGTAGCTTATTAGTGGTGACTTGTCATCCACTAGCAGCATGACTTTGGGACAGGTGAGGGTGAAGGGGTTCAAACGGTCGCCATCACCAGCAGCCAGGATAACGCCTTTATTAACTTGTCGTTTGAGCTCTATTAGGTTTTACCTCCTTTTGAATAAAGATTCTAAAGTGTCTGGGCTGTGGCTCAGGACTCTTTGTTTATGGGATTTTGATATACTTCGCCAAATGGCAAGTACTTAATAGAATAACTATGAGGTGGCAGTTTGTCAAACAGGTACAGCAGGAATCTTGTCGGATAATTACAATTCCCACTTCGGGGCGTTGTTGCTGATTGCACATTCTATCGAATTGGGCAATGAGCAAGGTCAGATTTGACAATCTAGGTTAAAACATGGTCCTTTGGGAAGGAACGGCTTCCTCATTTTACCTGTCCATCAATCTTATCGGTCAGATTATACCCGTTAATCGGTCTCCCCTCAGCATCAACTACTTTACTCTCTATTACCTTAATTTTACCCTGGCTGAAAGCTTTGAGGGTAGATGTTATTAGGGGGAATTCTCTAGCTAGTCCATGTTTGCGAATGAGCTTAAACAAGCGGTTATTTTTACCCTGCCCCTCTCTAATTTCTTGGATGGAGTGCCCCTCTATTTCCTGCCAATATCTATCAAATGGTTTTCCCCTAATGGGGAAGGTGCAGTAGGTTACTGATGGTCCCTTGTCCAGCTCCGGGGTTACCAGGTGCATCATTACCCCAGTTTCCTGAGCATTGTTACCAATTAGTTGCCAGATTACCTCTTGCCAGGTTCCGGTAGGTCCGCCCGGAGCCGCCGGATGAAGGTTAATCATATTATATCTCTGGCACATCTTCTTACCAATGATGAGCATATAGCCAGCAAGCACACACAGGTCAGGGTGAAAGTCCCTTAACCGATTCATCACCTCTCTATCATATTCAAGCCTTAATAGTGATGAGGTTTCTCTTGTGGCTTTAAACATCTGGTAAGAAAAGCAGATAAGAGGGATGTGATACTTTTTAACCAGCTTGAGGAACAAATCACTCTCTTTTGATTCGCCAGGTTCACGAGTGCTGAAAACGAAAGTAATCTTAGCCTTAATCTCACCCCGGTTGATACTGCTGTTTACCGCTTTTAACAGGTCTCTGGCTGCCTTATCTCTACCTGTAGAAAACCAACCGAGTTTATACATCTCTTTTCAATCTGTTAGATTTGTCTTCTTAGTTTTGCCCAAACACTGCGAAAATGGAGCAAGGGATTTGATCTGTGACCGAAGATTTTACCCTTTTCCAGTGCCTGAAGAAATTCATCCTTACCATTGAATTCGGGCATCTCTACATAGGCTTTACCTATCTCATGGCGGGTATGGGCATCACTGCCGGCACTTTGGGCAAGACCGTGCTTTTGAGCAAAATTTTGAGCTTTAGTTGAACTCCAGGGGAGTAGGGACCTTGAGTTAAATACTTCTATAATATCAATTTGCTTCACTATTTCTTCCATTATTTTACTATCAAAGGCAGATGGTCTGAAGGTATAAAAGGGGTGCGGTATATTTACTAAACCATCTTGTGCCCTAACTTGAGATAATGTTTGTTCAACAGACAGACCGCTGGGTATGGTTTTTTTAAGAAACATACCCATGATTTCACCATGGGTGGTTAAAATTTCCTCAGCTACAATTACAGAAAAGGGGGCTATGCTCTGCATCTTTAGCGCACCTTCAACAGTGCCATGGTCAGCTATGGCAATACAGTTTATTCCAGTCTCCAGACAGCGGGTAATAATCTGGTCCAAAGGAGTATTGCAATCCATTGAATAGCTGGTGTGAATATGAAGGTCGGCTTTTAACAATTTATCTAACTCAACTAACTCTCTCTAGATAATTACCGGTACGTGTATCAACCTTAATAATATCGTCTTGATTAATAAACAGGGGAACCTGGATGGTGATGCCGGTCTCCAGTGTAGCCGGTTTATTACCGCCGGTAGCGGTGTTCCCCTTAAAACCAGGGTCAGTATCGGTTACTCGAAGTTCAACAGTAATAGGTAGTTCCACCGCTACTAACTCGCCCTTATAACTTGATACCTCTAATGACATACCCTCTTTCAGATAATCGCGGGTGCCGCCTAATTGATCAGGGCTAAGCGGCATCTGCTCGAAGGTCTCCTCATCCATAAAGTAATACAAATCGGCGTCATTATAAAGATACTGCATCCGGCGAAAGTCAAGACGTGCCCGAATAAACTTCTCACTGGACTGGAAGGTTCGTTCAATAGTATGACCGCCCCGAATATCACGAAGCTTGAGTCGAGCTAAGGCGGTTCGTTTCATCTTGATATGCTGGTAATCAATAACCTGGAACAGTTTATCTTCTAGCTCAATAATAATTCCTTTTCTTAGTTCGCCGCTACCTATCATATCCCTTTCCTCCTCGCTTTTGAGAGTATTCTAGCTTTGCCATTTTCCGTTACTACCACATCCTCAATCCTTACTCCTCCCCACCCCGGAAGATAAATGCCGGGCTCAATAGTAAATACCATACCATTAATGATGTGTTCTGGCGACTTTGGGCTTAGACGGGGTTGTTCATGTGGTGCTAGCCCTATGCCGTGACCTAGACCATGACCAAAGGCTTGGCTATAACCTGCCTGTTCAATAATCATCCTGGCCTGATGGTCAAGCTGATCACCACTCATGCCGTCTTTAATATTAGTTATTGCCGCAAGCTGAGCTTTAAGGACAGTATCGTATACCTTGCTAAAGGTATCATCAGGAGTACCAAGATAGACAGTGCGGCTCAGGTCACTGGAGTAACCTTCAATCCTGGCTCCCATATCAATTATTATCGGCTCTCCAGGGCAGATGGCACGCCGGGAGGGTTTAGCATGGGGCAGTGCTGAATTAGGCCCCGAGGCAACAATAATATCAAAGGGAATACTCTCACTACCCTTCTCATGCAGGAACTTCTCTATCTCCCAGGCTACTTCTCTCTCGCTCATACCGGTGTGAATCATATCTTCAATGTATTCAAAAGCAGTATCAGTTATTTCTACAGCTTTAGTAATAAGCTCAATTTCCTCAGGTTCTTTTATCGCCCGGAGCGATTCTACCAACCTGTCTGTGGAGACAAGTTTGATTTGAGATTGTGCTTTATTCAGTATCTCGGTTAGCTGTCGCTGTATGGCAAAGGTGACGTGTTCTGCTTCAAATCCTAGTCTCTTTAGCCTCAATCCAGTTACCAGTTCGGGAAACCAGTCGGCTAAATTATTAGTTATCCGAAAAATCTCGTAGTCAGGGGCTTGTGCCTTAGCTTGCTCTATGTAGCGAAAGTCAGTGGCTAGAATTGTGTTTTGCGGGGTAATTACCAGAAATCCTGATGAACCATCAAAGCCGGAAAGGTAATATCTGTTCTCTGGCTGAGAGAT
>SDBV01005698.1_pt1 | contig 17509 bp, 20 predicted proteins | sample 2277081 | NCBI WGS metagenome assembly SDBV01 (sample SAMN10402039, study PRJNA504765) | marine sediment metagenome | isolation source: marine sediment core GS10_PC15, 223 cmbsf | place: Arctic Ocean: Southern Knipovich Ridge | collected 2010 | reverse complement strand
TTAGCAAGAATAGGGGTTGTCGATAGAAATATCAATAGAAAGCTGTAGACGCATATTAGCCTTATAAGTATTAATGTTCTCACAATGTATGATCAATTTAATGTTTCTTAAAAATATATATTGTTTTGTTATTTAATACCCGGAAAATTCTATTTTTTGAGTTTGTGTTAAAGAATAATTCTGAGACTACCCCATTAAAACACGACTTTCCTGTTTCTGGCAAGCTAGTTGAACTTAGTTTATCGGGGTATATTCAGTTTGCAAATCGCTAATAAATGCTTTACTAAAATCATCGATGTCACAGAAATTTTCAATAAGTTTGTTTTCAATCTTATTCATGGATTCTTTCTTTTTAGGTTTGTCGGAAAGACTTATTTAGGAAGAATCCATTTTTGTATATGTCTGAATATTAATTAGTAATAAACAAAGAGTAATTTAAATTGCTGATAGTTTGCGACTTATAATTTGTTTATATATCGAACTCACGTTAAATCAAAATACTTATAATGAAAAAAGTTATAATCTCCGGATTTCTTTTATTAATCCTGTCGGTATTAAAAGTTGCAGCAGGGGTACCTGACACCTTATCATTTATTCACGTCTCTGACCTTCATTATTGTAATCTTACCGGGTATCATCCTGTGTTTACGGCAAAGCGTCAGCATTATGGGGAAGGCCTTGAACCATTAATAAATTTTTTTCTGTCCGTTCCCAGAAAGTTATCATCAGATTTTGTGGTGATAACAGGAGACATGATCGACTACTATGAAGCAGAAACCGCACTGGGTGAAATGCTGGACACAGGGATTGAGCAATTTGTAAAGCACCTGGATGTTTGTGATGTGCCGTTGTACCTTACGCTTGGCAACCATGATATAGCAAGTTATTATGTAAAGACCGGGGCAACATACAGTTCACATATGTTTAATGCTGGCAAAGCCCGCGCTTCCTGGATCAGAAACACAACATGTTTTCGAAACGGGACTTATTACAGCCGTATATTTCAGGTTGACACTACTTCCTACCGCCTGATTTTTCTTGATAATGCTTATAAGTCGCCCGACAGGGGTAAAACAGGGCCTTATCTCATTGACCAGTACCAGTTAATCTGGCTGGATAATCAATTAAAAGAGTCTGACAGTGATGTGGAAATAATATTTACGCATATGCCACTCATCGAGGCGTATGAACCAGATCCTTCAAAAACTGGACAAGTGATAGATATTAAGTCTGTTGACGCTGCCTCCGATCTTGTCGGTGTTCTTGAAAAGAATCCTTCCGCACGTCTGATTTTTTCCGGTCACAAACATCGCAACCTTGTTTATAATTATCAGTTCCCGGGTAATTATATATTGACCCAGGTAGAGACAGGTGCTTTCGCACGGGATGCAAATAACTGGAGGTTAATACAGTTAACAGTTGGAAGTATTATTATATCCTATCCCGGAGAAAGTAGGACACAATATTTAATATCACATAAATAGGGCTTATAACCAGGCTTCCCTGTAGAAATTATAGATGAAAAAAAGATGGTTCTGTTCAACCATTCATATAAATATTCAATTAAACCCTGTTCTATGCAGCTAAGGAATAAAACGAATTAAACATACTTTGCTATTGAGTATTCAGCTGATTTTTCTTGAGCATATGAAGTATATCTATCCCTGCTAAAGTTCTACTCGCTGACTCAAAATCCTTAAATCCTAAGCCTTTTTGAATGCACCATTTAATGAACCGGTGATCCTGTTCCACTATATTATTCAAGTATTTACATTGTCTGATTGTTGATATGACATATTGCATATAACATTTAATAAGTCGACTTAAGAATCAATTCCTGACACAGTTAAGAAACTTTATAGTGCTTAACTTTAGGAACATATCCGAAACAAGAAATCGTCATCAAAACCGTCAACTCCAAAATAAGATCCCCAGAGATTATTAGTCTACAGGGATTTGCGGTGTAAATACGTGATAATAGCTACACCCCTTGTTTCTTTAAGGATATTTATCGATTTATGTATATAGAATAAAAAAATCGGATTCAATATACCGAATTTCAACTCTGGTTTTTACCTGTGGCCCGGCTACAAAGAAGTAAGCTAATTTTGCAAATGATAGAGACGTGTGTAATAATATATTCCGCCTGCCAGACTTCAAATAGTTGATATATAAAAACATTAGTATGATTCCCAGGGAAATTATATCAAAATAAATAGATGGTCATTCTATTCATAATCAAATCAATGAATGGCAATGATTCAAATAGGACTACGGACATAGATAATACTTAAATCATATTCATCCCAACTGTTGTTTCTAAGAACATTCTAATGAAATATTTGTTTTATAGATTTTAAGATCTTATTTTCGTTTATATAAAAACAAAGGATTGGGAAATATCTTCTGATTTCAATATTCATTAAATCAGATCTAAGTTTAATCAAGGTTCAATTTTAATAATTCGTATAATTAAAATAATAATGAAATGGCTAAAATCTTAGTTACCGGAGCAACAGGTAATACTTGCTCAATACTCATTCCTGCTCTGATTAATGCTGGACAAGAAGTACGTGCATTTGTTCGAAATGAAGAAAAAGCCCAAAATCTTAAAGAAGCCGGAGCGGAGATCTATATAGGAGATTTAGATCGGGGTAATACGATTGATGGAGCCCTTGAAGGGATCGAAAAAATATATTTGTGTACCTGGAATGGTCCAACTGCATCTTCCCAGGGCAATAATGTAATTGATGCGATCAAGAGGGCCGGCATAAATCCTTTGGTCGTAAGACATTCAGCTTATGGAGACGACGGTTCAAGACTTATTCAGCAGATCAATGAGGTAGATGATGCTCTTCAAAAATCAGGTCTTCCCTGGACCAGCATCAAACCGACTTTTTTTATGCAGAATCTTATGATGGCTTCTCAATCAATTCAGAACGATGGTAATATCTACTGGGATTGGGCTGAAGGAAAAGCTGGCATGATTGATATCCGGGATGTAGCTGATAGTGCAATGGGGGCGTTAACAGGTAAGGCTGAACAAGGCAAAGAATATATACTGACCGGTCCGGAATCATTATCAATGCATGATGTGGCAGCCTCATTTACCAAGGTCCTTGGAAAAGAAATAAAATATGTTGCTGTGCCATTTGAAGCTTCAAAAGAGTCGATGATGAATATGGGATTCCCGGAGTTCATTGTTGATGGATATGTAGAACTTAGTAAGGGATTTGCCCAAGGTTTTGCTGATACAACCAATGGCAACGTTGAAAAACTTTCAGGTCATAATGCCAGGTCAATTGACGACTTTACCAAAGACTTCCAAGGCTATTTTGGAAATTAACCTCTAAAATATGACGAGCAGTTTCGAAGTTTCTTGTATTCTCGAATTAAGGACCCTTATGAATTTGCTTTTCGACCTTATAATTAAGAATAATATTACGTGCTAACTATTCTGGCAGAGAAGAAGTAGTTGCTTTTAATAGCTTAGAAACGGACCAAAAAGAAGCAGCTATCGGATGAAATCAGATTTTACATCAATTCAGAAATGGACTCTTCTTGCAACAATTCTGGCGTCCAGTCTTGTGTTTATTGATAGTACTGCGCTCAATGTTGCATTACCTGCCCTTCAAGAAGATCTGGGAATTTCCGGTACAGAACTACTTTGGGTGATCAATGGATATGCATTATTCTTGTCCGCCTTATTGTTAGTAGGAGGCTCACTCGGTGATCTCTACGGCAGGAACAAGGTATTTTTAATCGGGCTTGGCGTTTTTTCAATATCCTCATTAATATGTGGATTTTCACAAAGCCCGCTTCAGCTAATAATAGCTCGTGCATTTCAAGGGATTGGTGGAGCATTATTGACTCCGGGCAGCCTTTCAATATTAAGTTCCCAAATTGGACCAAAAAGTAGAGGAAGGGCAATAGGCCTCTGGTCTACTTTTAGTGCACTTACTGCGATTTTCGGACCGGTTTTGGGTGGATGGCTTGCAGGATTGGGACTTTGGAGGGTTATTTTCTTTTTAAATGTCCCCCTATCCATCCTTGTATTTATCATCATGATTGCCAAGGTTCCCGAATCAAGAAATTCTGATGCAAAAAAACTGGATATTCTGGGTGCAATTTTAGTGACTCTAGGACTAGCTGGAATTACTTACGGTTTTATAGAATCTTCAAAACATGGTTTTGGAAATCCTGCCATTATAACTTCCCTGCTTGTAGGTGTATTTGCATTGATTGCTTTCATATTCGTGCAAAAATATTCGAAACACCCCTTGATGCCATTGAGTCTATTTAAGTCGTCTACGTTCAGTGGAGGAAATCTTCTGACACTCTTTGTTTATGCTGCTTTAGGTGGTGCCATGTTCTTTTTGCCTCTCAACTTAATTCAGATTCAGGGATACAGTGAATTAGCCGCAGGGTTGGCTTTGCTGCCTGTTATCATTCTTATTGCCGGAATATCGCCATTAATTGGGAAATATGCCGACCGGACAGGTGTGCGATTACCTCTTATTATTGGACCAATAATTACAGGTGCTGGATTCTTTCTTTTTTCAAGGTATGGTATTACACCTGCACCCATTGCCTATTGGAAATCTTTCTTTCTTTCTTTTCTTCTTTTAGGTATTGGAATGGGAATTACAGTTGCTCCTTTGACAACTGCTGTCATGGGAGCAATTTCAGAAAAAAATACAGGCATCGCCTCAGGCGTTAACAATACTGTTGCCAGGGCAGCAGGAGTACTTGCTGTGGCATTAATGGGAGCATTGGTCCTGTTTTCCTTCAAAAACTCTATTGAGAAGGAATTAACTCTAATGGACTTTCCTGATAGTATAAAAAATGAAATCAGAATTGAATCATCAAAATTGGCTGCCGCCTCAGTTCCTGATAGACTCCCCTCAGAAGATAAACAGATTGTAGAGAAAATGTATAAAATTTCATTTATTGCTGCATTTAATAAGGTAGTTTATGTGGCGTCAATTTTATGCCTTTTGGGTGGACTCATGGCATTTATCTTTATCAAAAAAATATCCTCCCGGCACCTTAACCGGAAGGATACTTAAATTTCAAAATGAATACTTCAAATCGACGAAAAAATCTCTCCGTCTATCTGGCTTTATGCATATCCTTTGCTCCTGCAACAGCTTGCTCGAGTGTTTTATCCGGAATGTTGTCATTCGGATCATCATTATGGCATCCAAGACATGAATACGCCGGGCTTAAAGAAGCAGCCCTCTCAGCGTCATCTCTTACCCAAGCCCCGTCTTCAGTAAACATAGAAGCCTCATCAACTGTTATCCGCACGAGATGTGACCTTACATCACCTTTAAATCCACTTGCACCAATTTTAGCTCCTGACTTAGCTGCGAAAGGCATATGGCAATCTACGCAGTTTGCACTTGCACTATGGTTTGTGGTTGTACTGGCACTGCTGTGACAGGAAATACAAGTCTTAGTTATTCCATCGCCATCCCAGATTGTACGCTTATGCGGATCATGACAGGTTATACAGGTCTGACCTGAGGAGTAATGAGAAGTTGTAACGAACTCATCCCATTGCTCATGATGCTTAACAAATCCACCGCTGGCATTGATCGGGCTTTTATAATCACGATTATGACATGTTCCGCAAAGGAAGTTCACATCATTTCCATTCTCATCGGGTGATTGAACAGAACCATCTATATCCAGTCCACCAACACTATTATCTAAATGAGCAAATTCGTAAACTCTGTCTATGTTTGCTGTTGTTGGATCTGCCACATGAATACTACCTGGACCATGACAGCTTTCACACCCAATTCCACCTTCGGAAAAATTTCCCAATCCGTCAACATCGGCAAGCCAGGATCCCTCCTGAACACCACCTGTGGTATGACATTTGAAGCATCCATAATTATATATTTTCTCATCAGTTGGATGATAATTCACCCAGCCGTGGTCTTCTCCACCATAGAAATTAAACTGGTTATGGCCTGCTCCCTGGCTGTATGCACTTTCTTTGGTGCCTACTATATGACCGTCATTACCCACAAATCTGGCTTTCCATCCATAACCGCCAATAACACCAGCAATATCGCTCCATGAATGTGATCCGTCACCCAGGTTTGACATCCACTGGGACTGGAAATTTTTTGCTTCGGCCGGATAGACGGGCTATTCCCCATCCTCAATTACCGTAAACTTATATGGATGGCCCGAGGCAACCCAATCGGTGTACTTTTCAGCATGACAGGTTTTACAGCTTTCAGAACCGATAAAACCCAAATCAGGAGTAAGTGGATCATCTTCCTTGTTGCAGAATGTAAAAAGTAAAATCATGGAAAAAATCATCATGGTGATGGACAAACCTTTTCCCGGGATACCTTGTAAAAATTCAATTCTAGGTTTCATTTTTGCTCTGTTATTTATTAGTTTGACATATATCAATCCTACTTATTCGCAGGGGTAAAAATAAGTACAGAGCACATTTCTTACAATCGCATATTACAGGTATTTTATCTACGTAGTTTCACGTAGATTTTAAAAGGAAGATGAGCGAATTATTTATTGCTGTCAGAGATCGATAAGATTATTCTGAGAAGCATATTTTATAATTGAAACTACAGATTTTGCATTGAGTTTCTGCATTATGTTCCTTCTGTGTGTCTCCACTGTTCTCAGGCTTATTTTGAATTCGTCGGCTATCTCCTGATTGTTTTTATCTTCCGCAATTTTCTTAATTATCTCAATTTCTCTTCTTGTGAGGTGGATTTTCTCTGGACCGGGATTAATATCAACCCTTTTGTCCAGAATCTCATTTATCATGGTGAATGATAGCTCATAGCTCAGATATTTCTTCCCTTCCATGACATTGTTTACAGCGCTCAGAAATTCCTCCTTTTTGGAATTTTTAAGCATGTACCCCATACCTCCGGCCTTTAAAATCTGTACCACATATTCACTTTCTTCATGTTGAGTCAAAGCGATAATCTTGATATCAGGATTTTCAGGTATAATTTTTCGGGTCGCTTCTATTCCCCCAAAACCAGGCATGGAAATATCCATAAAAATCACATCAGGTTTCAGTCTTATTGCTTCTTTAACTCCATCTTCTCCGTTATACGCATTGCCAACAATCTCAAAGTTTTTCTGAGATTTAAAAATTTCCCCAATCCCACTGTGGATTATTTCGTGATCGTCAACAATCAGTATTTTAATTTTCTTTATCATCTCATTTTGTTCTACATGGAAACTCAATAATGATTTCTGTACCCTGTCCGATTTGAGAATCAATTGTAAATATACCATCGAAAGCATATACTCTTTCTTTCATACTGATTAATCCAATACCCGATGAATAATCTTTTCCCAGATGGTTATCCATATCAAATCCAACTCCGTCATCCTCAATTACCAGAACAAGTTGATCTTTCTTTAGAAAAAGTTCTATGGAGGCGGAATTTGCCTGTGCATGCTTCAGAATATTATTTAAAGCTTCCTGGACAATTCTGTAGATAGCTTTTTCTAGTTTGGAGTCTATTCGTTTGTTGAAATCATAAGTATTAAATATCACATTAATTTCTCCTAACTGGTTGGTTTTATCCACCAGGTTTTTTATAGCAACCACAAGACCAAAATCCTTGATCAAAATGGGGGTAAGGTTATGTGCAATAATTTTTGCTTCCAGAATTGTATTATCAACCTGCTTCTGCAGTCTTTGAAGCAAGATTGAAGAGGCATTGTTTTCCGGCTCCAGTTCCTGCATTGAATACGAGATTCCAGTCAACATCTGTCCAAGTCCATCATGTATATCAGTAGCTATTCTTAGTCTCTCATTTTCCTGGGCCTCATTTATAGCAATAACTCCTTCTTTTCGTATTTTTTCAATTTTCTTTTCCTGTTGTTTCTCTTCGGTCAAATCGTGACCAACCACCACCATTCCCTCACCCTGCCCTTCCTTGTTGTAGAGAATGGTACACGTTACATAAACCGGAATTGTTTTACTGTTTTTTGTTAAAATTCCTGTTTTCTTCCGCAATTGTCTTGAGGTTTTCTTCAAGTTTACAGAATCTCCTACCTCAATCTTCTGATTATTAAAATTACTATCAAACAAAAGCATTATGTGTTGTTCTAAAAGCTCATCCTCTTCATAGCCAAGGAGTATGCTTGTAGTTTTGTTAATCGACGTGATATTGCAACTACTGTCAGTAACCAGAAGTGCTCCGTAAAGGCTGTCTAAAATATTCCTTAAATACTTTTCAGAAATCGTCGTTTTGTTTAATGTCTCCAGCATGGAATTAAAAGAATCTGCAAGAATTAGAAATTCATCTTCAGAATCAACATGAACCTTTATATTTCTGCTTCCCTTACTGATTTTCTGAGTTGCCTCAACCAATTGTGATATTGGATTAGTCAAATTTTTGATAAACCTCATTCCTCCTATAATCAGAAAAAGTATAAGAATGATTCCAAAAGCGATCACAGTAAATGTTCCATGAAGTATTACTTTCTGATTTCGTATTTCATACTCTTGGATTTCCTCCAAAGTTTCATTAACTAGTGCCTGAAAGAAAACGCCTCTTTTTCAATTTTTCATCATTTTATCCTCATTCAGAAAGGATGGATCTCCATCTCGCCGAGCTAAATTTGATATCACATCTCGGATTCTCTCATTGTTCTGGCTGATTTTCTAAAATACACCCATAATTTTAACTTTCCAGACATACCAATCCCTATCGGAACAAGTCTTTTCATATGTGTCAAGCGGCACTTATGCCACTGCTTTCAGCTCTGTATCAGCCGATTGCATCTTCTGTTTTCGAATAGCAATCAACTCCTGTCCAATTCGCCGCAGGTTATATGCTGCAACAGACAGTCCGATATATCTTTTAAAATGCATATACCCCCGGTCCGGACACCGGTCCAGTCCCCTGCACTCCAATTCATTGATGTTTGATTCTACGGCACTGTGTTGATTCCTCAGCAGTTTAAACTGCCGATGGCTTTCTTCCTCCTGCTCCAGTTTATTGCACTTTCCCTTCTTGGGCATGACTACTTTTTCGACATGCTCATCCAGCAAGGCCTTGTTTTCCTTGTGCCAGTAGCCCTTGTCAAAGCTCCAGCTTCTGATATTGTATAATTCGGTAAGGTCTTCTGCTATTGGTTTTACCATTTCGGAATCAGACTGATTTTCCATGATGCGGTAATCCACTATCAGGTTGTACTGGTCTGTGGTAATGGTCAGCTTTTTTCCAAGTTCAACATTGGGACGTAATTTCCCCTTTTTGATCCATTCGGTATATTCCTCGAAAATGGAAAATATTTTTTCTTCGTGAGGGATCTCCTCTCCCTTTATTATCCGGCGCTCAAGCAAGTCAATGTGTTTGTCCAGGAAGTCCATATACCGGTCTAATTCAAGGCTGATTAATATATCTGTAATATTTCTTATCGGGAATGTTTCTTTTGAGCTTTCCAGTTTATCCTGCAGTGCCCGTGCTTTTAACAGATAATAACGTACGGCCCGTTTTACCCGTTGCTCTTTGCCTTTTCCTCCCGATGAGGAGGCTTTGCCAACGGCCCTCATCGAATTTTTCAGATGTCGGTACCAATCGTTCATTTTCCTCCAACCCGTAACTTCCGCCGGGTACTTCTCACGGAACTTATTTACCATGTCAAGGCATTTGCGGGCACTGTCCCACAGCAGGTTGTAATCCGTCGGGAAGTGCACGTTACTCTCTACCACAAAACTATCTGTCTTTAAGCGTAATGCTTCCGCCTCTTTTTTTTTAAACACTTCATGCCCGAACTCAACAATAACCTGGTTCAACTTCCTTACAGTCTCGTCATCAAGAAGGGATACATTATCAATAATGTTTTGGTATTCAAATTTGTATTTCTCATAGCCAAACCCGCTCTCAATGCCCAATATTTGCCTGATCAGGCTATCGTAGTTTGCAATATGGTGAAGCTCGTCATAGCTAATGTTCTGGCATAAACGTACCTGGGATAACACAAATATCTGCCATAGATCCATGCCAGGACGCCCGGTCCTTTGCTTGCCTACTGTGATCTTTGTTTCCAGTATCTCAAACACTCTTTCATTCCACTTGGGCGTAATGAAAATTTCTTTCAAAGCCGCACATAGCTTAGGAAGGGCACCAGTCCTTTTATTTATTGGAATTTCTGTTTCTCTGATGGGTAATCTGCCGATTGTCATTTGTTGCTCGAATCTTTTTCGCATGATTGAATCTTGTTTAATGTTTTACCTGAAATATCCGAATCTAATTTGCGTAAAACATTGAATATCTGTATTTTCGGCTAAATAGCCAAGGGAAAACACAGCAAGATTCAAACAAGTTTTTAACAATAAGTCATTGCATATCAATTATTTAAAGGTTTTCTTGCAGGCACTAACTAATAAATCGATTTCTTCAATGATGCTGTTTATCATTGAATAAGATTGCTCATAAAGATCAGATTCAGAGTCTGTTTCCTTGACGACCCTGCCTATACGTACACCTAACTCTGTCATAAGAGATTCAATTCGAATCCAGGAATCTCCTTTATGAACAGAGCTTAATATCTCCTTGCAAGCTTCAAACTTCTGTCTGGAGTCCATGAGAGAGGAACCTAAATCTTCATTAGAATTTCGATCAGTGTTCTCATGCTGTCTGTTCACGTAAATAATGGTCTTACTCAGAGAAACCTTAAGCTCCTGCAGGACATGCAACTCATGATATTCGGTGATCAGTTTTTCAGAAAAGCTACCGAAAAGCTTTATAATAATCTGGTTCCCGCTTATAATAAGCACTAGAATTGTTGCTATTACAAATGCACTTTTGGTCAGCTTTCTCCTCATATTTTAATTTAAATGAGATTGATGAACTAATGATAGTTTCCCAGGAACCAAGCAGGATGGAAAATCAGCCTTTCTACTGGATTAAAAAATTATGATTCAGGGGGATTCAAAAATATAAAAAATCAGCGAGTTTAAGCCTCAAATATCTAATATGGAGAATTATATATTCAAGTTAAATTCGTCAAACAAGGTTAGCTGATTAAGGGAAGCTTACAATGGCAGGACTCAATATATTTCGTCTGGCATAATATCCAATTGAATATCTGGGGGTTTGTTTTTCAAAACAAACCATCAATTAGGGCATCACCTCTTACGAAAAAGGTCTCGCAGATCATTGATCCACAAGGCCTTGCGGTGTCAAGACGTAGTACCAGCTACACCACTTATTTTTTACTGAATTTAATCGGTTTTGATATAGAGTGATAAAAATTCGTTATCTGAAAACTGATTTTCAGATGACAGTTTTACTCTTCGAGTAAAACAAACAAAAAAAGAAGGAAACCAAAAGCAACAACCCAGGTATCAACGCATCTGGATTTATGTAACATTTATTATTTCAATTCCTGTGTTCATTATCTCCACTGCAACTGGATTATTCTCAGAAAAATCATCCTCATCAAACGGATGAGGCTCAATTCTAAGATCAATTTTCCGTCGCCTTCTAAATAATTCCATTTGAGTTTTAAAAAAATCCTCCATATTGCCAAAAACCACAGCTATATCAATGTCGCTTTCTTCTCGCTGTGTACCCTTCGCATAGGAACCAAATATGTAAGCCCTCCTGACATCTAATTCAGCCGGGAGATTCGACAGATACTTTTTAGCGATATTTACAGCTGATTCCGTAACCATTTCCTCAATTCCTCTATTTTTGATGCCCACTCGATGGCAAATTCTTTCGTACATAGCTTATAAAACTCTTGCTTATAGCTATCGTATCTTGCATTTATATTAAATGTTGTTAATTGGTCAAGCCATTCTTCTTTAACTGAATCCAATACCAAATCAAGATTCGAACTTAACCTCAACAAATCATGTCCATAAACCGCATGTTTCTTATTTACCTTAACATAAACTGCCTTTAGTAACTTTTCAATTACCAGATGCCCAAGAAACATTGCCCAGTTATAATCACCAGAATCCAAAAGATTTTTCATTGTTTTGAAATCCTTATCAGATGAATCCATCCAATAACGAGTTACCTTATCAATATCTATGCTACCTTCTGGCATTAAAGCAAATATACAATAATTAAAAATTGAGTACGAGATAATTTTTTCATCAAAAAATTCAATATTGCTAGGCTATTGTTTGTCGTCAACCAAACGCAAAAAGGCCTCACAGATCGCTGATCTACAAGGCCTTGCGGTGTCAAGACGTGGTACCAGCTACACCACTTAATTCTTTACGGATTTTAATCGATTTTAACTTTGAGAGTAAAAAAATCGGCCATCGGAGACCGATTTGCAGCTCTCAGTTTTACTTGAAGAGTAAAACAAGGAAAATGGAGTAAACAAAAACCATCAACCCAGGCATCAACAGATGGATTTTAAGTTCATGGTTCAATTTTTCGTATTTTTGAAATTATGCAGTCAGATGACCAAATACCACAGCAATGTCACTGTCTTCCTTTTGAGCGCCTTTTGCATATGATCCAAAAATGAAGGCTCTCCTGATATCCAATTCAGGGGATAAATTATTGAGATATCGTTTACAGATATCAATTGCAGTTTCTAAGGTTGTATTCTTACTCAACATCATTATGAATCAGAACAATTTAGCTTAAATATCCTTAACTTTGTATAAAACAAAAAAACCATGAGCACTGCTGAACTTAGGAAGGTACTTCACAAGTATATCGACTACGCCGATGAAACATTCTTGAAGATGGTCCATGCTATGAGCAAAGAATATGAGAATCCTGATATTGCCGGATATAACGTAGATGGTACTCCCATTACAGCAGAGGAATTAAAGGAAAGAGCAAAAGCGGCCTCTTCAAGAGTTAAGGCTGGTGAGTATTTTACCCAGGAAGAAGTTGAAAAGGATATCGAAAATTGGTGAAGAAACAGAAACTTACAATCCGCTGGGATAAAAGAGCGAAGGACAACCTGGATAAAATCCAAGATTATATTGCGAAAGATTCCATTCCGGCGGCACGTCATGTCAAAAAAGAATTAAATGAACTACCCCGGGGCAGAGCCCCGAAGTATCAGAATAATTTCAGTTGTCCTTCATATATTTTCTCATAGGTCTTTCCTTGATCTTCAACGTATTTCCTGATGATATCTTCATTGCCATATTGACCTACTGTATTTGCATAATACCCGCTTGTCCAGAATTTTCCTCCCCACAGCTTTTTCTTTACCTCTGGATGGCGCTTGAATAATTCTTTTGCTGTTATGCTTTTCACTACTCTGACAATTTCATCAACACAATTGGTTGGAACGCTTTGAACCAGAAAATGCACATGATCTTCTTCATATCCGATCTCCAAAAAAAATATTTCATATCGCTCCTCTATCCCCATGCATATTGCCTTTAACGTTTTCCCCACTGATGCTGTAATTGCTTTACGACGATATTTTAATGGTAACATAAGATGATACATTAACAGAGTTCTATTATGCCTTTTGTCGAGATGCTCACTCATGTAACAAAAATATGCATTTCATGCATACGAAAACCTTAGGTTTTCTTAACTTTCCTCCATACCCCGGGGCAGAGCCCCGAGGAATTCTGTTGATTAAACTTGTAAGGAGTCTGGATGATTTCCCTGAAAAGTATTCTAAAGAGACCCTTTTAATTGATGATCCTGAAAACTTCCGGTCTGTCTCAAAATGGAACTATAAGATCATTTATGAGGTAACTGAAAACCAAATTATTATAGCGGATATTTTCCATACGAGTCAACATCCTTCAAAATTCAAAAGGATTAGAAAATAATCTACAATTTTTCATCAAAAACTTCAATTTTCGCAGGCTGTAAATTCCCCCGAGATTGAAACAGTACAACTCCTATCATACTAGCATTAAATTGTTGGCCAAACGAAACAAACTTCCAAATAAGTATTCGGAATTCATTGACAGATCAACTATCTGGAGATAGAAGAATGAAGATGATGGTAAATATCTGTGAACTGAACTTTCAAAAATTGATTTGCTGGAACAATTCCTTGACCGAAGGGATTCTGCAAATGTGATCAGAACCTATCTCAAACTGACAACTACATTTTCAAAAATTCTCAACTCCTCTTTACAGTTTCAGAAAATCCTTAGCGGGAACAAAGAAAAGTTTGTCCGGTCAGTACTCCGTTACCAGAAACATATCAATCTCAAACTCGTTCTACGCCTTTGCAAGATCTCCTCACATTCTATCCTTAGGCAGAAAGATAATTGAACTATATCTCATATACCCTCAATCTGATTTATGTGGCGTTAAGACGAATTAAGATTGTGTTTTGGCTCAGAATTCTCATGGATATTGTCCAACCCTATCAAGGCTGAGCTCAGGAATCCTTTGACTTCCACCTGATAATCTCCATCATCCAGAGGCGTGATATAGGCTCCAGGCTGGTTGCCTTCTGCAGGCTTTAATCCTTCACTTTACGACTCCGAACTCACACGTATTATTGCTGTGAATCTTAATTCTTCCATGATTGTGGAGTTTTCATTCACCTTTTTTGTCAACGGGCCCATTTAGCCAGATTTCACGGTGCAATAACCATTTTTCCTTCGCCTGTTCACTGTCACTGTCTTCATCTATCAAAATCCAGGTCAATTGGGCCTTAAGGACAAGAACTCTTTTTTGTGGTTTCATGCTTGTACAGTTTTAATTGTTCGGTTCAATAGTTGTAAACAGGATGTTTATCCTCGAAATCAGGATAAAATGTTTTTATATTGATGCGGACTTCCCGTTATCAGTGAGCGATTTCCAAAAACGTCACCAGAATCGTCAACTTTCAAAAGAGAATCCCCGTAGAGTGTTAGCCTACAGGGTTTTGCGTTTTTAAGTCGTGGTACCAGCTACACCACTTGATTCTTTACGGATTTTAATCGGTCTTTATGTAGAGCGTTAAAAACTCGTCAGTTAAATCAGAATTAACAACCCATTATTTTGCTTCCGGATTAAAATAAGGCAAAAGAAGTAAACAAAAAGCGTCAACGCTGGCGTCAACTTACCCTTAGGTATCTGAACCTGTACTGTTACAATATTGCAACAATATATTCCAATTTTACTTTAAGATTTTCATGCAAATTTGAGAGGTTCTATAAATAAGCTCAGGACAATTTTTACAGGATAGCTTGATTTTTAGATTATTTCGGTGAGTTATAACTGTTGTGAAAGAAACATTTAATGTTCACTCAATTTGATCTTTCTTTAGTCCTTGGGCGAGAAGCCTAAATACTTTCTTGGCAGGTTAATCAACAACAGGTTTACTAAAAATCCAGATATCCTGGGGGATATTTTGGTCAATAGGATCTAGAATAATATGCTCAAGGAAAACCAACAGACAGTGGACTTATTATGGGGGAGATGAATCTTTGAATTCTCCATAATTTTCCGTACTTTACTTCTGTTGTATGTTGTTTTGTGTTGTAACTAACTCAAACATAGCTATTTAAGCTAAAACATGCAACATTTTTTTTATGTATTTACTTTATTATCAACAATTTATCATCAAGGGAAGTTTTATCATTCAAGATTTATATCTATTATGAAAAAAATTAAAGTAGCAATTGTAGGAGTTGGAAACTGTACCAGTTCATTAGTTCAAGGAATTGAATATTACAAAAACAAAAGCGAGAAAGATGCAATAGGATTGATGCATTGGGATTTAGGAGGTTATTTACCAGGTGACATTGAAGTGGTTGCTGCCTTTGATATTGACAAAAGAAAAGTAGGTAAAGATGTGTCTGAAGCTATTTTTGAGCTTCCTAACTGCACTGTCGTTTTTTGTAAAGATGTGCCAAAAACAGGTGTCAGGGTAAATATGGGGAAAATTTTGGATGGTTTTTCCGACCACATGAAAAATTATGAAGATAAACACACCTTCGTTATAAGTGATGAACAAGAAGCATCAGGAGAAGATGTAATCAATGTATTAAAAGAATCTGGAGCTGAAATTTTAATTAATTATCTTCCGGTAGGCTCCGAAAAAGCAACAAAGTTTTATGCTGATTGTACTCTTAAGTCAGGCATGGCATTCATCAATAACATGCCTGTATTTATAGCCAGCAATCCTGAATGGGCGGAAAAATTTAAAGACAAAGGCCTACCCATAATTGGGGATGATATAAAAGCTCAGATTGGTGCAACAATTACTCATAGAGTTTTGGCTGATCTTTTTAATAAAAGAGGGGCAAAAATTGAAAGAACTTATCAGTTAAATACCGGTGGTAATACTGACTTTCTTAATATGCTGAACAGTGATAGGTTAGCATCTAAAAAAGTGTCGAAAACCGAGGCAGTACAGTCCGTTCTTGCAGAAAGGCTTGATGCCGACAACATCCATATTGGCCCCAGCGATTATATTCCCTGGCAAAAAGACAATAAGATTTGTTTCATAAGAATTGAGGGGAAACTTTTTGGTGACGTACCTATGAATTTAGAATTACGATTGTCAGTTGAAGATTCTCCAAATTCGGGAGGAGTATCCATTGACGCAATTAGATTCTGTAAGCTTGCTCTTGAAAGAGGTCAGGGAGGTATTCTTTATGGACCATCAGCCTTCCTTATGAAGCACCCGCCAAAACAGTTCACAGATGATGAGGCATATAGGTTGGCGGAGGAATTCATAACCGGGGAAAATAATATATCACTTAAAATCTTACCTGAATTGGTGCCAGGAATTAATGAGAACAAATAATGTTATGAAATGTTTAATCATCGCAGCAGGTCGTGGAAGTAGATTATTAAAAAAAGGAGATTCAAAACCCCTTGTTCCGCTTTTGGGATTACCCCTTATCGAACGTACTATATTAACTGCAAGAAAAGGTGGCATTAATGACTTTTACGTTGTAATAGGTTATGAAGGCGAGAAAGTAAGGCGTTACCTTGACAAGCTCAGTCAGAGAACAAACATCCATATAACTCATATTATCAATGAAGAATGGGAGAAGGGCAACGGTATATCCGTTCTCAAAGCAAGGAACTTAATCAATGAGCCATTTATTCTGCTGATGGCAGATCATATTTTTGACTATTCCATTGTGGATGGTCTGAATAGAGAACAAATTTCAGGAGATGAAATTATCCTTGCTGTAGACCGCAATATTAAATCAAACAAATTGATTGATATTGATGATGTTACCAAAGTTCTTGTAGAAGGCAATAAAATAACAGCAATTGGGAAAAATATTAGTAATTATAATGCGTATGATACAGGGATTTTTCTTTGTTCTCCTATTCTTTTCCATGCAATTGAAAGTAGTTTTTTGTCCACTGGTGATAGCACTCTTTCCGGAGGAATAAGGATACTTTCTGGTAATGGCAATGCCAAAACATTTGATATCCAAGATAGGTACTGGATCGATGTAGATGATGAAAAGGCATTTAATAAAGCTGAAAATTTGCTTGTTAATAATTTGAAAAAAACTTCGGATGGGCCTGTTTCGAGATATTTGAACAGGCCTCTGTCCATAAGAATAACAAGGTTACTA
>SDBV01005697.1_pt1 | contig 17509 bp, 20 predicted proteins | sample 2277081 | NCBI WGS metagenome assembly SDBV01 (sample SAMN10402039, study PRJNA504765) | marine sediment metagenome | isolation source: marine sediment core GS10_PC15, 223 cmbsf | place: Arctic Ocean: Southern Knipovich Ridge | collected 2010 | reverse complement strand
ACCCATTTGAGTGAGGAAGTCTTTTTCTGATATTATCCCGGCTACCTTTTGGTCAATCTCAACTACCGGGATACCGGAGACCCCGCTTCCCGCCATTCTTTTGGCTACTTCCCTGAGCGGGGTTCCTCTTTCAGCAGTTACCACTTCTCTGGTCATGATATTGCCTGCCTTAATTGATTGAGTAATTCTTTTCAAGGCGTGACGATATGCAAGCCTGTACAGCTCCTTGAAATCTCCTGACGTGATATCCAGATACCCGGGGATTTCCTTCATTGCCGCATAAATATCCTTATCAGATATCTTTAAATCCAGAGAAACACCCTTTTTCTTGATTTGTTTGCTCATATCTGTAGCCTTTTATATAATTATACCCTACTTTAAGAATATGCATATGATTTAAATCATAAACTTTTGCGCTCCCGGGTACAGACTACCAATATGAGAAAAACAAAATACATACCAACTTGTATTAAACTACAATATAGTAGTATTCTCATTGATTAATAAACCTTAAAAACAAAAAAGTTACAATCTGTCATGGTTTTAGCTATATATTAATGTCACATATGTTCACCTCGGCGAACCTGACTATCGACTGCCTGCCGGTAGGCAGGGCAGACAGGTCCGAGGAAGCTCAATGGATGCTCTAAAAGATAAGATAGAAGAGATAGAGAAAGAGGAAATAATTAAGGCCCTTCAGGGATGTAACTGGATTAAGGTGAGAGCAGCAAAAAAGCTTGGCATTACTGAGCGTATGATTGGATACAAAATTAAAAAATACGGTATCAGGAAAGGAGGGGATAAAGGATGCAAAAGGTGGTAGTAAGTAAATAGCAGTCAGTAACTGAAAGAAATTTCAAGAGTATTATCTGCAGGCATTAGCCTGCAAAATAGAAAAAAATATCTGGGCTGCGGCCCGCAAGGGGGTAAAAATGAGAAGTTTAAAGATTTTGGTTGTTACAATGATTTTGATGTTCGGTTTTTCAATCGGCAGCCTTTATGCAGAAGAAACAGAAGTATCAGGTAGTGCGTCAGTTGATGTTATGAGTAGATATGTATGGAGAGGCTTTGAGTTGAGCAACAGCTATGTTGTACAGCCGTCAGCAGGTATTACTTATGACGGGTTTGGTGCAAATCTCTGGTCTAACTGGGATAGTGACTGGTCAGATTCGGGAGAACTTACTGAAACAGATATGACATTAAACTATGTTTTCTCTGTCAATGAACTCAGTTTTGATGTTGGTTATATCTACTATGCTCTCGAATCCGCAGTTGATACACAGGAGATATATGTTTCTGTTGGATATGATGCAATACTTAGCCCGGCGCTTACTGTTTATTATGATTTTGAAGAAGGTAACGGAGCTTTTATTACGGCTTCAATCGGACATGATGTTGAGCTGACTCAAGATATTTCACTGAGTCTTGGCGCATCTGCAAGCTATAACTCAGATAGCGAGTATAGTATCGGTGATTACAACGATTTCCACAATGGTGAACTCTCTGCATCTGTAAGTATTCCTGTTACTGATGCGATTTCTGTAGAGCCTATGATAGCCTACACATTCCCTTTGAGTGATGATGCTGAGAGTGCTATCGAAGCAGTGAGCATTGACGGAGACAGCAGTATTTTTTATGGCGGTGTTAATGTGACGCTGAGTTTTTAGAACAAAAACAATATTAAATAAGGGAGGTATGAGATGAAGTTTACGAAAGACATTCTGATATTTATGTTGCTTCTTCTGTTTGTTCCGGTTGCTGCCTATGCGCAGGAGTCGGCATCAATAGACAGCGGCGATACAGCATGGATGATTGTAGCATCAGTTCTGGTCCTATTCATGACAATCCCCGGATTATCGCTGTTTTATGGTGGTCTGGTAAGAACAAAAAATGTTCTGTCTATTCTTGTCCAATGTTTTGCTATCACCTCCATGGTAACGATTTTATGGGTCATCTATGGCTATAGTGTTGCTTTCAACACTGCAGGAATGGCAGAAGGGGTATATAATTTCAACTCGTTCTTTGGAGGATTTGGAACTGCTTTTCTGTCGGGTATAGGTGTTGGAACGGTATCCGGAAGTATCCCGGAAACGGTTTTTGTCATGTTCCAGATGACGTTTGCAATCATCACTCCGGCGCTAATAGTTGGGGCATTTGCTGAAAGAATGAAGTTCAGTGCAGTGATGCTTTTTGTGGCGATCTGGTTTACTTTTTCTTACCTGCCTATCACTCATATGGCCTGGGCTGGTGACGGGGCCCTTTTTGCCAACTGGGGTGTCCTTGACTTTGCAGGAGGAACAGTCGTCCATATAAATGCAGGAGTAGCAGCATTGGTTGCCTGCATACTAATTGGAAAACGGAAAGGCTTTGGAGATACGGCTATGCCGCCTCACAGCGTTACATTGACGGTAGTCGGCGCCTCTATGCTGTGGGTAGGCTGGTTTGGTTTTAACGCTGGAAGTGAATTAGCTTCTGATGGCACAGCAGGTATGGCAATGCTGGTTACTCAGATAGCCACTGCAACAGCAGCGTTCACATGGATGGTGGTGGAGTGGATTCGCAGCGGTAAGCCCACAGCTGTTGGAATAGCAACCGGCGCTGTTGCCGGTCTTGTGGCTATAACACCGGCTTCCGGAACCGCTGGTCCCATGGGAGCTCTCCTTATAGGGGTTGCTGCCGGAGTCTTTTGCTATTTTGCCGCTACTACGATGAAAAAGGCTCTTGGGTACGACGACAGCCTGGATGTCTTTGGAGTTCATGGTATCGGTGGTATTACCGGAGCGCTTCTGACCGGACTGGTTGCTGCTGAATTTATGGGTGGGGCCGGCATTAATGCAGGAAGCGTTGGTGCACAAATCTGGGTCCAAACCAAGGGTGTCATAGTGACAATCATATGGAGTGGTGTGGTTTCCTTTGTAGCCTTAAAAGGTATAGATATATTTATCGGTATCAGGGCTAAAGAAGAGGATGAGTTAAAGGGGCTGGATCAAACCCATCACGGTGAATCGGGATATAATCTTTAAATCTCAGTTAGTTAATCGTCAATTGAAAGCTGTAATTTGACAATAGAATTATTGGTAAACTACACTGATGAACAGAGAAAAATTATACAAGGAGGGATATACAATGAAAATGGTTGCTGCTGTAATTAAACATTTTCGTCTTGATGATGTAAGGAAAGCGCTTACAGATATCGGGGTGCAGGGAATGACTGTTATAGAAGTAAAAGGCTTTGGAAGGCAGAAAGGTCACACGGAGGTTTATAGGGGCATGGAATATGAAATCAGGTTTCTTCCAAAGGTTAAAATCGAGATAGCTGTTTCTGAAGACAGGCTTGATGAGGTGGTCAATGTTATACAGGAGAAAGCAAAGACAAAAACCGGTGAAATCGGTGACGGGAAGATATTTGTCTATAACCTCGAACACGTAATCAGAGTAAGAACAGGAGAGAGAGGGGAAACAGCAATTTAGTAGATGTCAGTACTTATCTGTAAAAACATCGAGACCGAAGGGCCGGGGACAATAGAAGATTATCTAAAGACGCAGGAAATTCCTTATAAGATTGTTGAGCTGTCAAAAGGAGAGAAAATCCCCGAGCCTGACAGGTTTGGTACGTTTATAATAATGGGCGGACCCATGAGTGTTAACGAGGATAATCGCTATCCGTATATTAAAGAGGAAGAAAAACTTGTTATGGATTTTATCTCTCAGGATAAAAAGGTTCTTGGTATATGTCTTGGCGCTCAGATAATGGCAAAGGCGCTGGGTTCAGAAGTGTACAAAGGCTCTAAAGAAGAAATCGGATGGTATGATATCGAGCTTACAGAAGATGGATTAAAGGATTCTCATATGAGAAGTCTTACATTGCATCCGGGAACTGGTGATCTCAGGGAAAAATTTAAAGTCTTTCACTGGCATGGCGAGACTTTTGATATACCGGAAGGCTCAAAAAGACTTGCCAGTTCAGAACTGTATCCGAATCAGGCATTCAAGTTCAGGGATAAGGCTTATGCGTTCCAGTTCCATATTGAGGTAAGTAAGGGGATGATATATAAATGGCTTAAAAATGAATCAACTGATATTAATAAGGTGAAAAATGATACGGAAAAGTTTTATAATGTTTACCTGAGCAGGGCAATAAATTTCTATAAAGCATTCCTGGGATAAGACATAACATGTCAAATAGGACACAGATTTCGCAGGGCTAAGCTCAGCTTTGCAGATATATACAGATTTTATAATCAACAATTTTCAATTGACAATTTATAAAGGAGGGAGTTTAATGGCAGTGATAAAACCAAAAACAGTAGGAGATGTAATGAAGTTGGTAAAGGAAAAGGATATCAAGTTTATCAGGATATGGTTTACTGATATCCTTGGACAGTTGAAGAGTTTTGCCATTACCCGTGAGGAACTGAAAGGTGCGTTTGACGAGGGTATGGGTTTTGACGGCTCATCCATCAAAGGTTATGCGAGAATTGATGAGAGCGACATGATTGCAAAGCCTGACCCCACTACATTTCAGCTTCTTCCATGGAGGCCTAAAGAAAAGGCAGTGGCAAGGATGTTCTGTGATGTGCTTAATCCTGACGGAAGCCCATATGAAGGCGATCCTCGTTATGCATTAAAGCGAAATATTGAGAGGCTAAAGAAAAAAGGCTATACATTTTACCTTGGGCCTGAACTTGAGTTTTTCTATTTTAAGGATAGCAAAGGCACAGAGGTGCTGGATGAGGGAGGATATTTTGACCTTACTACTTTGGATGCCGCCAGTGACTTAAGAAGAGAGACTGTTCTGACACTTGAGGAAATGGGCATAAAAGTCGAATATTCCCATCACGAGGTTGCTCATTCACAGCATGAAATTGACCTCAGGTATGCAGACGCCTTAACAATGGCGGATAACGTTATGACCTACAGGATTGTGGTCAAAGAGGTGGCAACAAAGTACGGCTGTTATGCTACGTTCATGCCCAAGCCACTTTTTGGGCAGAACGGAAGTGGCATGCATGTTCACCAGTCGCTTTTTAAAGGTTCAAAGAACGTATTCTTTGACCCCAAGGACAAGAATAACCTTTCTAAAGTTGCAAAAGGATATATTGCAGGGCTGTTAAAGCATGCGCCCGAGATTACTGCAATCTGCAACCAGTGGGTTAACTCATACAAGAGGCTTGTTCCCGGATATGAGGCGCCTGTTTATGTTGCATGGGCAATGAGAAACCGCTCTGCGCTTGTGAGGGTGCCGATGTACAAGCCTGGCAAGGAGCAGGCAACAAGGATTGAGTTTCGTTCTCCAGACCCGTCATGTAACCCATATCTTGCTTTTTCAGTAATGCTCGCTGCAGGGTTAGATGGAATTGAAAAAGGCTATAAACTTGCTGAGCCAATAGAAAAAGATATCTTCCATTTAGACGATAAGGCAAAGAAAAAATTAAGTATAACTTCTCTGCCGGGGAGCCTTGCAAAGGCAATAGAAATAACCGAAAAAAGTGAAATGGTACGCAAGGCATTGGGAGACCATATTTTCAACAACTTTATTACCAGCAAAAAGATGGAATGGGACGAGTACAGGATAAGAATCCATCCTTATGAGTTAGAAAAGTATCTTTCAACACTCTAATAAACTCCAAAACAGGGGCGTGTATTTTTTATGCGGCCCCTTTTTTGTTTGATCTGAAGCCCGTATAATTATAGGGAAATGAAAAAGAAACTTCCACATACATTTCCTGGCTATGTAATACAAGGATTTTTTTTTATTGGTCTTGTCTCTGCAATTGCATTCAGGTCAATAATAGTTTTTGAACGGCTTGAACCCTCGTGGGTCAGACCTGTGTGGTATGCAGGGGTCCTGGGATATATAGGGTTTTTCCTGTACAGGTATGGTATTTCAAGGAGAAGGAAGAATGCTATAAGAGATTATGGACTAATAGAAAAGATTCAGGTTGATACTTGTCTTTCAGAAGAGGAGAGGGAAGTGATGACATACCTGCTGTCATCAATTAAAAAATCCCGTGAGGATATTAACTATTTGGTTATCTTTCTTCTTTCAATACTGGCAGTCCTGACGGATATATTCCTTAGTTTGTATATGTGATTATTCCTCATAATATATTATCTAAAGGCACATAAATTTTAAACACTATCCTGCTGTCTGTCATTTTGCCTTCTCGTATGTTAAAAGGAAAGCTACACCAGTTTTCTAATGGGGTTTGCCTGTCTCATTTGGGACTTTTCCGTATTCATCAAAAAATTTTTTGAAATTATGATGTATCTTATATTTCAGCCTTATGCTTGCCCTTTTCGAAGTTTTTAGGATATATTAGTCTCATGCTTAAGATAATTCGGAACAGTAAGTTCTTCACAGTATTTCTTCTTGTCGTTATAATCTTTGTGATTAGCATAGCCTTTGTTCTTACTGGTGTAATGGGCCCCCAGGGGCAATCTTCAAAATCAGTAATTGCAGAGGTAGATGATGAACCGATAACAGTTGCTGAGTATAAAAGAACTTACTCGTCAATACAGGAGAATACCAGTCAGGTTCTAAGTGAAGATGAAATTAAAAAGCTGGATATTAGAAACATTGTCATTAACAGACTAATTAACGAGAAAATTCTGCTGATTGCTGCGGAAAATGCAGGGTTACGAGTTAGCGAAGAAGAGTTGCAAGAGGAATGGCAAGAAAAGGTAAGGAATATGCCAGTCTGGGAAGGCGAGGTTTTTAATGAAAAAACATATGAAAGATTATTGAGACGGGCATACCGCATGACACCAGTAGAGTATGTAGATGAAGTTAGGAATGCAGTGCTATTCAAAAAAATATTCAGGCTGATTGGAGAGACTGCTGAGGTTACTGATTATGAGAAAAAACTTATTGATTCATTAAAGGGGAATAAGGCTCTGCTAACTGAAAATTTCTTAAATCCAAAAAGAGAATCTCTTGTGATGGTGTACGTGGGAACACTCAAACGCCAGATGAAGATAACCATAGAAGAAGAATTAATGTTTTAGTCATGCTGCTCGGGGGTGCCGGGTTTTAGGGGCTAGATAGAGAATATAGTGGAGGTTGTAAATTTTAGGTATTGACAAACCTGAACCTATTTTAGTATTGTTATAATATCAAAGTGGTTCTTCTTTTAAATCCCATTATACTTAAAAGGTAAAAACCTGCAGAAATATATTTAAAGTAATTTTTTCCTGAAATATGTATTCCCGCAAGCACAAGAAAAGGAGTTCAAAACCCTAAAATGAATAAAAACAAAAGTCAAGGAGATAGTATGAACATTGTAGAACTCAAGGAAAAGACTATCGACGAGCTTACGAAGACTGCAAAAGAGCTTGAAGTCGAAGATACACGAGGCCTCAGGAAACAGGACTTAATTTTTGCAATACTTCAGGCACAGACTGAGAAGACAGGTCTTCTCTTCGGAGAAGGCGTACTCGAAATCCTTCCTGACGGCTTTGGTTTTCTCCGTTCATCTGACTATAGTTACCTGCCAGGGCCTGACGACATATATGTTTCGCCTTCTCAGATAAGGAGGTTTAACCTTAGAACCGGTGACCTTGTTACAGGGCAGATCAGGCCGCCAAAAGAAAGCGAACGATATTTTGCGCTCCTCAAGGTTGAAGCCATAAACCATGAATCTCCTGAGGACAACGTTGATAGACCGCTTTTTGAAAACCTTATTCCTTATTATCCAACCGATAAAATAAAACTGGACTATGATAAGGATGATTATTCAACGAGGGTTATGGACCTTATCACGCCGATAGGTATGGGACAGAGGGGGATGATTGTTGCTGCCCCGAGAACAGGTAAGACAATGCTGCTTCAGTCGATAGCAAAGGCAGCCAGAAAAAATCACAGTGAGATTCATCTTATGATACTGCTCATAGATGAAAGACCTGAGGAGGTAACCGACTGGAAGAGACAGGTGCCTTCTGCCGAGATAATAAGCTCAACTTTTGACGAGCCTCCGCAAAGACACTGTCAGGTCTCTGAAATGGTTATCGAGAGGGCAAAAAGACTTGTTGAAACAAAAAGGAACGTAGTAATTCTCCTTGATTCAATAACCCGGCTTGCAAGGGCATACAATGCTGTAATCCCTGCAAGCGGTAAAGTTTTATCAGGAGGTCTTGACTCCAATGCCCTTCAGAGACCGAAAAGATTTTTTGGAACAGCAAGAAACATAGAAGGCGGGGGGAGCCTTACAATCCTTGCAACTGCACTTGTTGATACAGGCAGCAGAATGGATGATGTTATTTTCGAGGAGTTTAAAGGAACAGGCAATATGGAGTTGCATCTTGACAGAAAGCTTGTTGACAAGAGAATATTCCCGAGTATTAATCTCAATGCTTCAGGCACAAGAAAAGAAGAACTCCTTGTAGAAAAAGATATTCTCAACAAGATGTGGATTTTAAGAAAAGTGCTTACTCCATTAAGCACTGTTGAAAGCATGGAGTTCCTGCTTGGAAAGCTTACCGGAACAAAAAGCAACAAAGAATTTCTCGAAATGATGAATAAGTAGTAAAAAAATTCAAGCCAAAATTATCAATTAACAATTATCAGTTGTCATCTGTTAATGATTTAAAAATAAATTTGTAATGATAATTTTGTCCAGCCTCAGGCGGATCCGCCGGGGCGGACATTTTGAAATATCTTAGTTATTCTGCATCAGCTCCCTGAAATCAGATATTACACGGAACTCAGTTGATATTTTCGCTTCTGTTTTTGAATTTGCCACTGCCTTGAAAAGCAGGTGCTTGATTCCGTACTCCTTTGCTGTTTTCAGGACATCCTCTGTGTCATCAATAAAAAGTGTTTTTTCTTTATCAAACTTTAGCAGTTTCTCTGCTTTTTGCCAGAATTCAATTTTTTCCTTTGGGTATCCGACATCAAAAGAGCAGAGTACGGAATCAAAATATTTCCCTATCTGTGTTTTTTTGAACTTGATTTTCATAACCTTGTAATGGGCATTTGTCACGAGAAAAACCTTTTTTCTGTGTTTTCTCAACATTCTCAAGAAATCCATAACATGAGGGTGTACCTCAACAAGGTGTTTCATTTGTTCAGTAAGCGCCGGGATATCAAGCTTAAGTTCCATTGACCAGAAGTCAATATCAGTCCATTTAAGTGTTTTTTCATGCGACCTGTATGTCCTGAATAAAAAGTCCTGCGCAGCGCCAAATGTTATGTTGTGCTTTTCCGCGTATTTTTCAGGTACGAGATGCCCCCAGAAAAAATCGTCAAAGTACAAATCAAGCAGGGTCCCATCCATGTCAAGAAGAACAAATTTTATGTCTTTTAAAGGGATAGTCTTAGGCATTTGCTTTGATTTTTTGATATTATGGATATAGTATATTGTAACATTTTTATAAACAACACATGCTAAGCAATAAAGCCAAGCTTATCAAAAAAATTATCTGGGTTGCGGTTTTCAGCATCTCAATGGCGTTTGTGGAATCAGCGGTTGTTGTTTATCTGCGTGTAATCCACTATCCAGAGGGTTTTGCATTCCCCTTAAAACCCCTAACTGATAATTTAATCGGGGTTGAGGTATTGCGTGAATTCGCAAGCATGCTTATTCTCCTTTCTATTGCTGTAATTGCAGGCAAAAAACTCTGGGAACGATTTGCTTATTTTTTGTTTTGTTTTGGCATTTGGGATATTTTTTATTATGTCTGGCTCAAAGTCCTGCTTGACTGGCCTTCATCGATTTTTGAGTGGGATATTTTATTTTTAATACCATTACCGTGGATTGGGCCTGTGATTGCTCCTGTTTCCATCTCTCTACTGATGATTACTATTGGGTTTTTTATTATTTATTCATTTTACAGGGGTTATGACTTCAGGCCTGCCTTAATTTCAATAATATTCGTATTAGCAGGAACAGGGCTTATACTCTTTTCTTTTATGCGTGATACTGACGCTGCACTTAATCAGCAGCTTCCGCAGCCATATCTTTACAGCCTTCTTCTTTTTGGAGAACTTCTCTATGTAGCGGCATTTATGGTTTCGTATTTAAAGACAGTGAGACAGGACTGAGACTTTAAAATCTGTGTAATCAGATATGAATGAATATTATATCAGGAGGTAATAATGGCAGAAATAAAAAGCCGCGAGCAGAACCCAATATCCGGAATTGAGTATTCGGAGATTATTATCCCTGATGAACAAAACCTGGGAACAGGAACGTTTACAACAGTTCTTCAGCCTGATGCAATGGTCAAAACTAACCCGATTATTAGCTCGATTGTTAACAATCCTGTATTTAAGATGTTTGTTAATATTAATATTGTCACAAAAGAAGCTACTGTTCTCCTTGGTAAGGCAGATGACTCGCCTGCAAACTCCCGCGAGATATTCAGACTGCCCAAAAAGATTAACACCAAAGAAACACACAGGTTTGGCGCGATTTTTAAAGACTGGAAGGTAAAAGAGCTGAAGATGAATGGGAAGAAATTAGAGACAGTTTCTTCGGGGAAATAGGCGGGTACCCCTATTTTTTGAGTTATTTGAACTGCTTAAACGGTTTGAACAGCCTACCCAGTTGTAGAACTTTACGGGGGATTAAACAGTCTTTTTTCTCAACGCCTCTTCAACTGTCTTGATAGCGCAGAACTCTCCGCACATGCTGCAGACCTCTGACACTGCTGGAGGTGTTTCAGCACGCCACTTTTTTACCCTTTCAGGGTCAAGACATAATGCAATCTGACCGTTCCAGTCCAGTGCCTTTCTTCTCCTTGCCATTTCAATATCAATATCAATAGCGCCTTTTACACCTTTTGCAATATCTGCGGCATGAGCTGCTATTTTTGATGCAATAACCCCTTCTTTTACATCCTCAACATTCGGAAGCCTTATATGTTCAGAAGGCGTAACATAGCAGAGGAAATCAGCGCCGGCAGCACCTGCAATTGCACCTCCGATGGCAGCAGCAATATGGTCGTAGCCCATTGCAATATCAGTCACAAGAGGGCCAAGCACATAAAACGGTGCGCCTTTGCATATTTCTTTTTGCATTTTTATGTTGAGTTCAACCTGATTGAGCGGCACGTGCCCGGGTCCTTCTATAATAACCTGCACACCTGCTTCAACTGCTCTGTTTCTTAGCTCTCCGAGGGTCAAAAGCTCATCTATCTGGGTTCTGTCAGTAGCATCTGCAAGACAGCCTGGTCTTGCACTGTCACCAAGACTCAATGTAAGGTCGTATTTTCTTGCCATCTCAAGGAGTCTGTCATAATACTCATAAAGAGGGTTTTCCCTGTCATTGTATATCATCCATTCAAGGAGAAACGCACCTCCACGACTTACAATATCAAGTATTCTGCTGTCTTCTCTTAAAGTCTCAATGGTTTTTCTGGTAAGTCCGCAGTGGACTGTAACAAAATCAACACCCTCTTGTGCGTGTTCTTCAATAGTTGAAAAGAGGTCGTCAATGCGCATCTTAGAGATTGAGCCTTTGTCTTCAGCAGTCTTTGCTACTGCCTCGTATATAGGAACGGTTCCAACTGAAATAGATGATTTTCTGAGAAGCAATCTTCTTATATCCTTTATTGGACCGCCTGTTGAAAGGTCCATAACAGCATCAGCACCGTATTTAATCAGCGTATCAAGCTTCTGCATCTCTTCATCAAAAGATATCCTGTCTTTAGACGTGCCGATATTGGCATTTATTTTTGTTTTTAAGTCCTTTCCTATACCTAAAGGTTCTATATTGTGGTTTGCATTTCTTGTTATAACTGCAAGACCTGAGGCAATGTTCTGTGAAAGCACCTGAGGCTCAATACCTTCTGCAAGTGCCACCTGTTTTACTTCATCAGTAATTACGCCTTTTCTGGCTAATTCAAGTCTGGTCTGCTTTAAATTTGTATTCATTTGCCCCCAAGTAAGCTAATGATTTCTTTTGTTTTTTTACTTATATTTTTAGCACCGAAAATCTCTGATATCATTGCTATGCCATAAGCTCCTGCCTTCCTCACTTCCCTCACACGATGGCTTTTTACCCCTCCAATTGCAAAGACAGGAATCTTCATCGCTCTGCTCACTTTTTTTAATGTGTTTATGCCTATGGGCTTGCCATATTTTAATTTTGACGGTGTTCTGTAAACCGGTCCAAAAGTTATAAAATCAGCTCCTGCTTTCTCAGCCACTTTTGCTTCTTTTAAAGAATGGGTTGAAACCCCTATCAGGAGTTTTTTCTTAACAGCCTTTCTAACAGCATCTGCAGGGATGCTGTTTTGCGTAAGGTGAACACCGTCTGCCTTTACTGCAAGTGCAATATCAAACCTGTCGTTTATAAAAAGTCTTGCGCTGTATCTTTTAGTTGAATCCCTCATCTTGTGTGCCAGTTTTAATAATTCTCTGGTGCCTAAATCTTTTTCCCTGAGCTGTATTGCTTTAACCCCTCCTCTTAATGCTTGTTTCACCGCATTAAGTAAGTTTAGAGTTAATAATTTAGAGTTTAGAGTTTTTGATATTTGTTTCCTGTCGGTTATTAAACAAAGTTTGAAATCTAATTTATAACTTTTCACTTTTAACTTTTAACTGTTTTTAAAGTATTTCTTCAATCGGACTGCTTGCTGTTGCATAGAGTTTTTTTTGTATCCTGCCTGCCTTATATGCAAGACGGCCTGCTATAACAGCGTGTTTCATTGCCTCTGCCATGGCAACAGGGTCTTTAGCGCCTGCTATTGCGGTATTTAACAATACCGCATCACAGCCAAGCTCCATTGCAATTGCTGCATCTGAGGCAGTGCCAACTCCGGCATCAACAATCACAGGTACCTTAGCCTGCTCGATTATTATTTTTATGTTATACGGATTTCGAATACCAAGACCTGACCCGATAGGCGCGGCAAGGGGCATAACAGCAGCTGCGCCGGCATCAGCCAGACGTTGGCACATAACCGGGTCATCATTTGAATATGGAAGAACGATAAACCCCTCTTTTGCCAGTATTTCCGTTGCTTTCAGTAGACTGCAGTTGTCAGGGAAAAGGGTTTTTTCATCGCCGATAACCTCAAGCTTTATAAGGTCTGAAATCCCGGCTTCTCTTGCAAGCCTGGAATACCGCAATGCGTCTTCAACTGTATAACAGCCTGCTGTATTTGGAAGAATCCTGTATTTTTTAGGGTCAATATAGTCAAGAAGGTTTTCTGACTTCCGGTCAAAAATATTTACCCTTCTTACAGCAACTGTGACAACATCAGCTCCGGATGCCTCGATTGCTTTTCTGGTTTCCTCAAAATCCTTATATTTGCCTGTTCCAACCCAGAGCCGTGATTTGAATTCAATGCCCCTAATAATCAATTTATTGTCCATAACTCTTCTCCTTAATAATTGGAATGCATAGGATATTTTTCTTAAGCGGTTTCTTTTGCCGATAGTCCAAAAAGCTATTAAAAATCAAGAGGCAAAAGCCTCGCAGGTCGTTACGACCGAGAATGAGCGCAAGGAGAATATTCTGTGCATGCATCATTCTCTATCCTCCTCCAATAAAATTCACAATCTCTATTGAATCTCCGTCTTTAAGCACGTATCTCTGGTAATCCGGCTTTTTAATAATTTTCAGATTGACCTCAACAGCAACAAGTACTGGCTCAATCTTAAGGTTTTTAAGAAGTTCTGCAACACTAATACCTTCCTGAATTTCTGATTCTGTTCCGTTTAATTTAAGTTTCATCTAAAAATACCCTTAAAATGGGAAATAGGAAATGAGAAATTGGAAGTAAAAACTTCCTTCCTCTTATTTCCCAGTTCTTATTTCTTATTTATACGTGTATATCTCTTTTACCCTGTTCTATGAGTTTGAATTTTTTTGAAAGACCATTATAGCTCTTTGCACTTTCCTTCCGCAGTCTTTTTATTAATTGTTTTTTTATACTGCCTGAAGCATAGTCCTCTATATATTCTTTGAGACTTAAAAGTGCATTTTCCTGGCAGAAGTTTTTGATAGTCTCATTTTGCGCAAGGTGTCTGAATTTTTCACCGCTTCTGCCTTCTCTGTAACATGCAGTGCAAAGACTTGGAATAAGTCCCAGATCCGCAATCTTTCCTATAACTTGTTCGAGATTCCTTTTATCACCTATTTCAAACTGTGCCGTTTCACTGCTTTTGATGTAGCCCCAGGGGCTTGTCTTTGAGCCGGCTGATACCTGAGATGCGCCGATTAAGAAAAGTTCATCTCTGAATTCTGCAGGCTCCCTGGTAGATATTACAACTCCCACATAAGGAAGAGACAAACGGTATATTGCGACTATCTTTTTAAAATCACTGTCTGAGACCTTGTATTTTGTTCTTTTCAATTTAGAGTCTTCTGCTGGCTGAAGCCTTGGAACAGAAAGGGTATGAGGACCAAAGCCATATTTTTTTATAAGTCTGTGGCTGTGAGCTATTAGTGCCCATACATCCCATCGCCAATCATAGAGGCCTAAGAGAACTCCCATACCCACATCCTCAAAGCCGGCTTCTATTGCCCTGTCCATAACACCAAGCCTCCATTCATAGTCTGCTTTGGGCCCTGAGGGATGCATCTTCACATATGTTGGGAGATGATAGGTCTCCTGGAAGCACTGATATACACCGACACCAGAAACTTTGAGCTTTTTAAAGCCTTCCACATCCATAGGTTGAGTATTTACGTGTAGAATTCTTATATCTGTCTTTTTATAAATTTCATTGATAACCTTTACGAGATAATCTACACCCGAAAGTTTTGGGTGCTCACTTGTTACGAGAAGCAGCCTTTTGTATCCCTTATCTGCAAGGGCTGATGCCTCTTCCAGGGCGTTATCCACACTCAGGCTTTTTCTCCTTGCTTTTTTATTGCCGCTTCTAAAACCGCAGTATATACAGTCATTTACACATTCGTTTGACAAATAAAGAGGCGCGAACAGGACAATTCTGTTGCCGTATACTTTTTCTTTAAGCAAACGGGCTGTCTCAAAAACTTCTTCCCATAATTCATTATCTTCTAAGGTAATAAGGATTGAGGTTTCTTTAAGGCTTAAAACCTCTAATGTTAAGGCCTTAGCCAGGATGGCTCTTATTTGTTTTGGGTCTGATTTCATTTTGTTTGTTATTTCAATTGAAAATAAAAAAACCGCATCCCCTGAAAAGAGATACGGTATTAACTACCTTTCCTCCGCTGGTATTACCCAGTTCAGGTTCAAGGGGTCTCCTCCCGAATAATCGGGAGAATTCTCAGGCTTTTTGCCTCCCCCAGGGTAATTAAAGTATAACGATTGATAAGAAGAAGAGTCAAGCAATTACGCCTTTTCCCCTTTTGGGCACGCAAAAGAAGAACCCAGGGGTGTGGGGGCGGCCCTCCAAACTAACTGGCGGGTAAAAGCGCCCCAGTAATTTTAAAATAAATTTTTCTAATGAGAAGCATAAAAAACATTTATCATGCAATTTCTCCTGTAAAAAAACAGCAAATAGCTATTGAATCAAGTTTTTTCGGGGTTTACATGGTATACCTGTTGTGATAAACTAAAAATTATAGATGAAAAACAAATTTTTTGTAGCTTTATTGACTGTGATTGGTGTTGGACTTCTGATTATACTGAGTTATGAGGAAAACGGAGTAAAAACATACGACTTATATAAAACATCTTCTATTCGGGGATTTAGTTTAGTCCACAAAGAGCATGAAGAAGGCAGTAGAATCAGCTGGGAGCTTACGGCTGAAAATGCAACATTTCCTGATGGGAATAAGGAAATTATTCTTGAATATTTAAAAATGGTTATACATCATGAACATGAATTTGTATTAACTGGAGGCAGCGGGATATACAAGATACAAGAAAAAAGTCTTACTATTTACAAGCCTGTAGAAATAGATGTAGAAGGAGCTAAACTAACAACAGATTCACTTACCTGGAATGGTGTGAAAAGAGTGATAACAACAAAGGATAGAGTCAAGTTTAAGGGGAAAAATTTTCTCATTGAAGGGAAGGGACTCAGCGCAAAAATTGAAGACCAGAAGATAAGGATACTCAAGGATGTCAAAGGTGTTTTTTACCGCTAACAGTATTTTAATATCTTTAGCGCTTATTTGCATATTTACTGCCGCTGCTATAGCAGAAGAAGAATCTATAGTAATAACTTCTCAAATGCTTACTGCTGACAACAAGAAGAATGTTGCTGTTTTTGAAGGCACGGTAGTCGCAAAAAGTGATGATATAACAATTAATTCTAATAAGATGGAGGTCTTTTATGACAATTCTGAGGGAAAAATTACAATAATACATGCCTCCGGAAATGTAAAGGTCTTTAATGAAGAACGTGCTATTTTTTCACAGGAAGCTACATATTTCGGGCAGGAAGAGAAGATTGTTTTTACAGGTGAGCCGAAAGCTGTTGAAGGAGAGAACATAATTACCGGGACTGAAATAATTTATTTTCTCAAGGATAACCGTACAATAGTTAAGGACAGCCGGGTAGTTTTAAAAAAGGATAAAGAATAGAAATGCACTCTCTTGAAATTAAAGCTCTTAGGAAAAGTTACAACGGGAAAGACGTCGTTACTGACATAAGTTTTAATGTAAATTCAAAGGAAATAATTGGCCTTCTTGGCCCCAACGGTGCAGGAAAGACCACCACGTTTTATATGATACTGGGGCTTATAATTCCGGATGACGGAGCAATACTTCTTGATGGAGTGAATCTAAACAATGCCCCGATGTACATAAGAGCGCGGAAGGGTATTGGTTACCTCCCCCAGGAACAGTCAATTTTCAGAAAATTAAGTGTAGAGGACAATATAAAGGCAGTTCTTGAAATAGCCGGCGTTAAGGGACAAAAGCAACGGGAAAGACTCAAAAATATCATGGAGGAATTTAATCTTGTACCCTTTGCCAAAAGACGAGGGCATCAGCTGTCAGGAGGAGAGCGCCGAAAAGTAGAGATAGCAAGGGCCATAGCAGTAAACCCGTTTTTTATATTGCTTGATGAACCTTTTGCAGGGATAGACCCCCTTTCTGTTATAGAGCTTAAAAAGACTATAGTGCAACTCAGGGATGATGGGATCGGCTTAATAATAACTGACCATAATGTTAGAGAAACCCTGTCAGTCACAGACAGGGCGTATATAATTGGCAATGGTCACATCTTTGCACATGGAACACCTTCTGAGCTTGTTTCTGATGACCGCGTAAGAAAGAATTATCTAGGTGAGGGCTTTACACTCTAATGGCATTAATACATAAACTTGAACTTAAGCTGACTCAGAAACTGATACTGACGCCCCAGCTTCAGCAGTCAATTAAACTCTTACAGTTGCCCCTGCTTGAGCTCTCACAGACATTAAACAAAGAGCTCATTGAAAATCCTCTATTGGAGGAGATTGCAGAAAAAGACTCTGATGAGAAAAACGAAATTTCTGAGGGGGCAGAAGCGGAAGCAAGAGAAACCGATCAGGAATGTCCCGGGGATACAGACGCCCCGCTTGAAAACATGTTCGGATTTACAACGAATAACTATTTTGAACAAAGAGGAAGTGACGACAGC
>SDBV01005696.1_pt1 | contig 17510 bp, 14 predicted proteins | sample 2277081 | NCBI WGS metagenome assembly SDBV01 (sample SAMN10402039, study PRJNA504765) | marine sediment metagenome | isolation source: marine sediment core GS10_PC15, 223 cmbsf | place: Arctic Ocean: Southern Knipovich Ridge | collected 2010 | reverse complement strand
ATGTTTTACCTTCTATTTCTTTATTCATTTTTTCTATATTTGTCCTTTGTGATTCATGTTGACTTGATTTATCTTTAGTGTCTGGTTGACGAGCAAATATGCCAGCCCCTATATCAGCGTGATAACGACAATTCCAGCCTTTAGCACAGTTTCCGCATTTCTCGATTGCAGTCAATCTTCTCAAAGATGGACAGCGAGGTGAATGAATATCAACTGCTTTATTTGCCTCACTGAAGTTTTCCAATTCTTCGCTATAATCACAGTCCCAACATATTGCGACACGTTCTTTTCTTTTAATTAGATTATTATCATCATCATATAAATCAACTCTAACTATCTCAATATCACTGTGAGACTTGTGATGTGGTTTTTCTTCTGAAATTTCATATTCATGAATGGCTTGTGTTCTAAATTCAAGTACAGATTGCATTGTTTTACCCTTCCTATTCTTAGGTATATTTGGAGTTTGCAGTATTATATTTATGATTTTGCCATGGTTTATGCTGTTTTGTTAACAAATTAAATTACTGCCGAGTGTAATATAATCAGAACTTCCTTAAGACCATTCCGTGTCTTTCCAAACCCTTAACTTTTTCCCATGTAATGAATTTCCCCATATGTAATTTTAAAGCCATTTCTCTTACTGCTTGAAAACGTAAATGGAATTCAAGATCAAATGCTTGCATACGTTCATAAGTATCTTCTATGGAAAGTGGGGTATTTGCTTGTGAGAGCGTTATAATCATTGCTTCACGTAACCCTAATTTTCCAATCTTTGCTTGATTAATCGTTTGGGTTACCATCGACATCACTATAATATCGCATTACGACTTAATAAGCTTATTTGAAGTCGGGTAATATTTTCATGCCGAGTTGAATATTAATTATGCTTTTGGAGTGAATCGGTCTGAAAAACACCCTCAAGAGCATCGGTTAAGGAGCATGGCAAATCGCATAGGATCAGATTAGGCGGTAGATTTGCACAGCTTATGGCATCTGAAATATGGTCAAATTCAACTATTTCTTTAGACAGGAAATCCAAAATTGTAGCGTCTTAAGCCTTTGGAAGTTCGAAAAATAGTTCTGGGGCATCCTCTTCCAGTGTATAGTTTTCCAATTGCCTCCCACGCCTTAACTTCTTCATTCGTGACACATTTAACCTTTCCACTTTCCTGCGTATTTGAGCCTCTTTTCTCTTAGCAAAATCCCATTGTGCCTCTGTAACTGAATAGTAAGCTTGAGAATGAGCATATATTTTACATTCCACTTTTGGTGAGATCCCACAGTTCCTATGAATGTGGATTATTGATTCTGTTATGTATGGACTTTTTGTCTTGTGAGTTGAAATAGGAGCTTCAACACCAAAAAGTCTTAGGAAAGGAGCTAAAACAAAAGCAGCATCGCCCTCATAGGTATCTGTGAATCTTATTAAATGATGTTGTGTATTGCCATGTTTTCCTTTCTCAATAGTTTGGATTTGTGAGCTTGAAGTTCTATTAAATCTCATTGTTTGATCACACTATTGGAAAGAATTGCTAAATCCTTTCTTTCTTCAATAATATCTTGCATTAGGCGATATAAATCTCTTTGTTTAATATTTGTGAACTTGTTATAATAATTATTGATTGATTCATCAGTTGCACCTCTTACCTTCATCTCTTCCCTAGTAAACAGTTGTGCATCCTTACTAGCTAATTTATTGAAGTCGTCTGGTCCAATATTCTTTTGTGGTAAAGTTTCACTTAGAGAATTCAGTTGTGTTTTCAAGGCTTTATCAGCGATATTTAATTCACCGATCAATTTAATGTTTGCATCTTCTGAATAGTCTGATGTTGCCAACTCTTTGATGTTTGCCTTTGAAGTTTTGAGGACCTTGATTGTGCCATTTATTTCTCCAATCAATTCTTTTTCTGCAAGAGTTGGTTTTCTAACTCTGGGCTTGTTCTTCATCAATTTGTTTTCTGTTCTGGTTAAATGAGTAGAAAATCTATTTGATACAGTAACAAAATTTCTCTTGGCACTTCCAATTCCAGATTTAGGTTTGACTACCAAAGGACTCCTTTTAGGCGATTCTGCAGTTGGTATCTTGATTGTTGCTTTGGTTTCATTAGAAATCTCTTCTTTCCTCTTTGTATCAAATCCCTTAATCAGATCTTTCAGTTCTTTACTGACTAATCTAGGAGTTTCTCCGAGAGGTTGTCCAGATTTATCATAGGCCAGATCTACAAAAAGATCACTGTCAAAACCATATTTCAGTTCATTGGTTTTGAATACGTCCTCTTTGATTTTAGTTTGGAGTTCTGCCTTACTTACTTGGAGTGTTTTCTCTGTTTGAATTGCCCTAAATATATCAAAAGGATCGAAGGTGCTCCTATCTTTCGTTCCACTATTCAGTTTCTCTTTGTAAACTTCTTTCAACAATTCTATTTGGATTACCTTTATAGAATTTGCATCTTTCTGAATTCTAAGATCGTCTTTTTCTAGTTCTAACAGTATTTGGTGTGCTTTTTCTCCATAGTATTCGGTCAAAGCTTGCATACGTAGATTTTGATTCTTACGTGTCTCATTTGGTCTATCCCTGGTGAGTGTTTTGAATCTGGGATCATTTGACATTTCTATCCATTCTTTAGGCAGATACTCTTCGAGATAACTATCCATTTTTCTTAGCTCTTTAATGTTCTCTCCAGCTCTAGTTGGTCGAAATTTAACATAATATGTATAAGTTTTACCACCCTTTTTTAGAGATCCATCTTCATTCCTTTCTCTAACCTCTATCTTTCTGGTGAAGCTGGGAGTTTTATTATCCACTATTTTCTGGGAAGGAAGCAGATTAAGATAACTTCTAACACTACGTAATGCACCCAATTTCCTCAATGTTGGAGTTACTTCATCAATTCTTGATGCATCTTTTCGAAGTTTTTCTGCGGCAATGAATGCCTGTTTAACATCTTTTTGCTCTCTTGCAGTATTGAATTTAATAAGAGCACTTTCTGAACTTTCAGCTAGAACTATTTCTGAAAATAAATCCCTTATTCCTTGATAGAGTTCGGTAATATCTCCATCTGGATCTACTCCGAATTGTTTCAATCCATTGTAAAGAAGTGGATTATTATCAACCATTTCTTTTATTTTTATTGCATCCAATTTTGAAATTGCATCTAGTCTTTGGTTTACTGCTTCATCAGTATTTATTGATGGAACACCAAAGAAACTTGATTGTAGCAGCACATCCTCATTTGACCAATTAGATATTTGATAATCAATCGCCCTTTTCTGATAGAGTTTTTTTGATTGAGAATCTAATTTTAGTTTATCTGTTGTCAAAACATCCAGAGCTACATATATTCGATCAATAAAGAATTGTTTTCTTAAAATTGAATCTGGATAATCCTTTGCTTCTACTGCCCCCTTATCAAGTTCGGAATAAACTTTTCTTGGGAAACCATCTTCATCCCTTTCTAATACTCTGAATAAACCTAGTGCCTCACCATATGCGATTATATCCAGATATGGTGTTTCATTGCTAACAAAGCTTCGGAAATCATAAAGCTCTCTCATCTGCTTAATTGCATTTTCTCCACCAAAATACATTGCCCATTCTTCACTATCAAATACGTTTAAGGAAATATCTTCTTTAGATTTCTCTTTTGCCATATAGATTGCTTCACTACTAATCAATCGATACATATCCCTTAGTTCTAATAAAAGATTCATCCCATGAATATATGTTTCTTGAATTAAATCAATTTCAATTGCACCAGAGATAAAGTCTAAAATTAAGTCATCTGAATATCCTGCTTCCCTTAAATGTTCAATTAATGCTTTTAACTCTGCAATTTCTGTATCTGTAATTATTCTTCCAGAGGGGAACCCACTAAAATCATAATCTTTAATGGATCCAGTTATCAATGAGTCTACTAATCTGTTTAGTGCCTTTAGTGGAGAATTCTGGGAGACTAATGACTCTGATACTGCTGCTCTTTCTTCAAATGGTTTATCAGAACCAAATAATAAATCATTTGCACTATTATAAGAAATAATTACTCCAGATTTCTGATCTATGGCCTTAACCATATATTTTCCTGTAATTGGGTCAATTATCACTCTCTTGTGACTTCTTCTTGAATCGGTTATTGATCGACCATATTTGGACAATCTTAGACTCTGCTCTTTAATTGCAGTAGCCAGATCTGTCTCACCAGATAGTTTTATCTCCCCTAAATTTACATTGGGGGAAATATTATCATCATCAGAAGGTAATGCAACTCCTGTGAAATCCCCAATTTTCTCTTTAATCTCAGTTAATGAATTCAAATATCTAGTCCTATCTGTCCCATCAACTAATTCATATGCAGGTTGAGAATTTCCAATTGTTCCTATAATATATGAAGGATTGGCTTCTTCATCCATAAGTAAAGATAAATTCTCATCTATTGTCAATAGTTGATCAATCAACGTAGTGTCATCAGTTAAAATACTCTTACGAGATATGAGTTTATCTTCATCCCCTCTTTCAATATTTTTTAATTTCTTATCCTGTTCTGTTTCAACATCTGAAAGAATTTTATCAAACATTTCTATATTTTCTGAACCCAACCAGAAATCTAGTTTTGAAAGATCGACACCACCAAAGTCATTTTTAGGGATTGAGCCATCTGTTGAAATATATTCATCATAACTAATCATTGCTTCTGTTAGTTTATCGGGTAATCTTGTTAATTTGTTGAGAATTTGTTTCTTCTTCTGTTTTAGTTTTATTTTATCAAGAGAAGAAAGTCCCTTCTTGTTTTTGCCATCACCACCAATTGCCAAGTCATTATTCTTTTTCTGATAATCTTTTATGAGAGTAAGAATTTCCTCTTGTTCTTCTATGATTTTAGTTAAATCTGTATGACCAAAACCTGCATTGGAAAAACCTTGTTGCAATTCTCTTTGTTTCTTATTAATACGATTTAATCTATCCAAAGCATTTAGTTTTTTTGCATCTGGATTCTTTCTCAAAAGAACCCCAATCAGATTATCCATCTGATTTTCAGTTAATATTAAATCATCATCATTGGGTTTTACACCAACTGAGAAAGTATTATTACTGGCTTCAATATTCAATGTGGTTTTTAATTGACCAAGTATTACATTATCCAGGATCTTCTCATAAAGCGGATCACCTTCAATCTGATAAATTACATTTGTAAATGCTTTACCATTCTCCGAGAATAATTTTTGGAGATCTGTATCTGGATCTGACCTTAATGGATTATGATCTGGAATATTCTCTCTTGAGAGAAATGCTTCATGAATGACAGGAGACATATTTCTTACTTTTTTATTTTTCCCTGTTTTCGTCACCTTGGTATCAAGTTTCTTATAATGTGTTCGTTTTTCCATTCTATTCACCTATCTCAAAAAGATTTCTTACATTGCTATTTAACAATAATTTTGTTTGGTTATGGATCCTTAGTGATTCGTTTCGATTCAACAAGTCTGGTTCTGAATTAATTATATCTTCTATCTCTGCATTCAGTTTAGATTGTCTTTTAGATATTAAAGATAATTTCTTGATAGTAGATGAATCTCCACCTAATTCCATATGTTCGGAATAAGCATGAAATTTAACTGTTTCAAGATAATATTGTTCATATTTCTCTCCAATATCACTTTGAGAATCAATATCCAATGGCATCTTAATTACTGCATCAAGGATTATTTCCTCATTATCTGCAAGTATATCCTCATCTTTGACAATAGAAGCTTTAGTCACTGACCAGATTGTTTTACGTTCATCATCAGAAAACAGTATTGTTTCCTTTCTAATAACTATATCTGGAACATTCTTAATAGGAGATAAATAATTATGTTGGGTTGATTTTTTATCTCCCGAACTTTTCCTTACTTTACCACCTTTCTTTCGAATGTAGTGACCTCGTTTCTCTGGCATACCTTATTTCAATATGGATGATATTTGTTTTAATAGTCTGTGTTTAGTTTATATTTTTACTTAAGATTATTTTCATTCGATTTCTCTATACTGCTAATATATCTGTGGATGATTTTGAAGTGGGGAAAGAATACCCACACAATCATGGCTATAATCCCACTAAGTGCTAGGTGTCTAGGGCTAATTGTTAAGGATATTATCCAGAATGTTATTAGGTTTATTAATAACCATGTTAGAAATAAATAAATAAATGATTTCCATTCGTTTACCAGTTTTCTCTTGTTAGAAATCAAAGTGTATTCCTTATATTGTTTTAATTTTGTTAATGTCATCTTAGGTCAAGTAATACTATTTTGATGAGATTTTAATAGTCTGTGTTTTGTTTATATTTTTGATTGTTTTTTTGGTCGTCTAATTTTCCATCCTCCCTTGACTGGATAGATCTCATCTCTTCCGCCTCGCTTATCTTTAGCATCTTCTGCCCCTGCCATTGTTTTGTATAAACCCTTGACAGTACCTCGACTACTAGTTCCGACTCTTACAACTTTTCTCGTATCAATGACAACTGGCTTTTCCTCATCCAGAGTTTCACCCATTTCTGTCCGATATTCTGCATATTTCTTCAATTCAGCAGCAGATGTTGCTTTAGGTGTTTCCTTTATTTTCTTCCTAAAGTCAGCCATAGTAATAGGTCTTGTTTTTGTCAAATCCAAAATTCCTGTCTTGGCAATCTGTTCATGAATTGGTATCAGTCTAATCTCTTGTACGATACTCTCTGTGACAGTTCTTCCAGCATACCCCTTCATTAATTGACCAAGTTCATCATAATCCAGATCCTTAGTTTTTACTAAATCTTCTTGGAATTCTGGATTTTCTAGCATTCTCTTTGTCATTATACCTATTTCTTCTGGAGTTGGTAAGCCCACATACTTCTGAACAGTAAATCTTGATCTGAATGCTGGATCTAAAGCCCAAGGTCGATTTGTTGACCCCAATATATATACATCCTCATTTTCACTTGCGAAACCTGATACTTCTGCCAGAAATGCGGTTTTTACTCTGGTTTCTGCTCCTGCTTCTTTCCCAGATCTGGTTCCAGCTAGTTGATCTATCTCATCAAAGAACATGAATGTAGGTTTGTTCTTTCTGGCGAATGCGAATATACCTTTCAGATTCTTCTCTGATTCTCCAAAGTTCTCTGACAAAACATTGGCAGATTCTATATTCATGAAATTTATACCTGTTTCTTTTGCAAATGCTTTTGCAAGTAATGTCTTTCCTGTCCCTGGTGGACCAAACATTAGATAATTCTTACCAATTCCTAATTGTTTTGCAATCAAAGGATTAGTTTGAGCTAATTTTATATTCTGTAACAGCGAAGTCTTCATATGATCATTCCCTATTACATCCTCAACATCTGGAAATTCTTCAATTTTGTCTCTTGTAGTAATTAAAGGAGCAAATTTATTTTGAGGATCAATTATTGCAATCTCATCGCCTTGTTCAACTAGTTTATCTTGGATTTTTTCTATTCTATCATCAAGTTTATCCTTTTCTCTTTGGAATTGAGAAAGAAAATCCTTTCTCTGACCATCAGATAATACTTTATCTGAATATAGTTGATCAATTAAATCATCGTACATTCCAAGAGCATCACCTAATTCCTCAATTGCAGTATAATAATTTTTATTGGAATATTGTTGTCTTGCTCTCAATGCAGATTGTTTTATGTTTGAAGTTATCTTCTTAGGAGTGAGTATATTAGACCTTTGTTTTTTACTTTTCTTTGGATTCTTCTTCGATGCTTTTGATTTGGATTTATCGACTGAGAAGTGAGGTCTTTTTGACATTAAGTTAGATTTACAATACTATTTTATTAAGTATATGAATTGTTTACGTTTATCTGTGATAGCTAGAAGTCCCCTTCCTTCAGGTCATGGTAGTTCACTAAGTATGTGAATTGTTTAAATTTTTATTCTCTTTCTTTTACACTCTCTCTTGGTTTCTTTTCTCTTACTGGAATTTCCCAATCGTCAAGAATGTCATCAATTGATTCTAATTCTTCAAATGCAGATTTTTCAGTAGATATGTTTTCAAAAGCAGATCTTTCCCTTCTAGGTTTTTCTCTGACTTTTGGTTTGGTTTCTACAACATTCAACTTCTCAAGAGCTTTATCTAGTTCAGACAATAAATCAATACCTGTTGGTTCCTCAAATATTCTTTGAGCAGTCCTTCGTTCTTTATTGGTTAATTCAGATTTTTCATCAAATATTCTTCTTGCTGTCTTTTTACTAGGAGGTACTGGAGTAACCTTACGCAAGTATTGGGCATCCATATCCATCTTAGGTATTCCACCCATAACTCCTCCTGCTATAATTACATTGATGAAAGCATCTATTGTTCCTAGTGTGATGAGTTTACCTGTTTCCTCATCAAATAATCCCAAATTTTTGCCATATTCATCTGTATGGTATTTCAAAACAGGTGTGATGCCTGTTATATTAACAAAATTATCTATTACCCCTGGAACAAGGGTTTTGTCGTCTTCTGGGGCATTTATTCCGTTGGGAGTAACCTCTATTAATTGTTCATATAACTCATCTATTTGTCTATTATATTCTGCATTAAATGCTTCTGCGAGAGGGGTATAATCCAGATTATTCATATACCAACCATGTGCGTTGAATGAATTATGCAGATCAGTCCATTCTCTTAATTCTTCATTTCGCATGTCAACATATCTTACCATTGCTCGATAAGAAACTATTGACATTGTGTTGGGTGGGACCTCTCCAAATGTTGATGCAGTTTTTGCACCTGGATCTATTATGTTTTCTAAATCACCAACATATGTTGGTGGATCTTTATAATAGAGAGCTTTCATTACCATTGGGACTGGTTTATAAGCCATGGGAATTACAATTCCTTCATTATCTGTTTCTGGTTCATACATTGCGGGATCTAGATCACTAACAATTGAGGCAACTGTTTTTTCTATATTATTTTTCATTTCTTCTTGAAAATTTAACTCCATATTTGGTGGCTCGGCATAATTTTGAAAAAATTGTTCTTTATAATGTAGGTTCAGAGGATCTTCATATTCTTCAAAAATTATTTGTAAATTACTCTCTTTGTAAATTGCTGATGTATCTCCACCAAATAAGGTCATTACGAATTGCAATTGGTTAGATGGTGTCACATATACTTCCAGTTGAACCAAACCTTTACTTGCACTTGTTGCCAGATTGAATTGGTCATTTAATTCTTCATTAATCTGGGCTAAATGTCTATCTCTATTACTTCCTATTTCTGTCCTCAAAGCATTTAAAGCATCAGCAGTTAAAATATTGAATATCTGTGGGTGAACCATTTGTCTGGTTTTAATGGTTACCTCTCCAGAAGAGCTGAAGAAATCCGCCTCTATATCATCTGAATTTAAAAAAATGTTGGATATATATTGGGGTGCTCCAGGGTTTCTGTTGTGAATAACTCTATTTCTATGAGCAGGTTTTTTGGTATTCCCTTTCATCTTTCTGGTTTTATCACCAGATTTCTTATAGTGTTGTCGTCTCATTCAGATTCCTCCTTTTCTTTTCTTACAGGAGGCTCCCAATTATCAAGGATTTCTTCAACTGATTCTATATTCTCAAAATTAGAACCAATTTTCTTTTCCTTGATTATTTCTTCTGGGATGATTATTTCTTCTGAAACACTCAGCTTTTCTAGTGCCTTGTCTAGTTCGGATAATAAATCTACACCTTGAGGTTTCTCAAATATTCTTTGAGCAGTCCTTCGTTCTTTACTTGTTAATTCAGATCTCTCATCCAATCTACTAGCTGTAAGTTTTCCTTCTTTGAGAACTATTTGTTCTTTCAAGTATTCTTCATCAACAACCAATACCTCTAATTCAGATCGAATTTCTTCTGCTTGTTTCTGTTGCTCTTTTGCTGGAATATGTGTATCGTCAAATGTATTCATTAAACGATTTATTCCCTGTAATTTATTGATGATTGTGATTGCATCTAAAAATAGATTATCTTCTGGAAGAAAACCTAAATCACCAACATATATCTGATTCTGGTATGCTCCAGCCAATTGTTTAGTCTCTATTTCTTTACTTGAAATTAATTCAGAAAAAATATACAACCCATCATTATTAATTACTTGCTCTTTGACCTCATTCATCAATTTATCTAAAATAGGATAAATGCCTTCAAATCTGGCATATCTATCTAATATAGAATCTGTATTGATAAACATTTTGTCTTCACCAAGATAAAAATAATACGGAGTTGGATTTAAGAAAGCTCCCTTAACCAGAGCAGAGAGATAAATTGTTTCTGCAATTTCATCTGTATGGTTTCCGAATAATGTGAATTCATATAGGGATGTTAGTTGAATAGCAACTTCATTATCGACATCATCATTTTCATCAAATGAGAATTCATCTGGATCTGGAAGGTTTGAGGGGTAAGTGATTTCGTAACCACCATCAACTGGAATTCTCTCAATTAGTTTTGTAATGCGAGAGCTTACAGATCTGAATTTCGTTTTTGGACTCTTCTTTTCCTTATCTTCTGGTTCTCCAATTATTCCTGTGTAGAGATATTCATTTGGTTTCCAATTCCTAAAACCCACAGATTTAAAAGTCCTAGGAAATTCATGGCTTACTTTACCTGCCTTATTTCCTTTCTTTCTATAATGATCTCTTCTACCCATTATTCACCAGTTCCAATAATTGTTTCATTACCTCTGGCAGTAGTTAGATTCTTCCTCATATGTCTTGTGTCATATGATTTGGTTGAATTCTCTATTGGAATTACTAAATGCCCATCCTCATCATGATACCCATTTGCATTAGTCATAAGATATTTGATCTTATTCTTCTGTGCAATGTGTTGTGCTTTGATAACCTCTTTCACTGTGTATTCATTATCGGCAGTCATTACTGTTATCAATCCAATACCATTTATGGATGCAAAACTTGTCTTACGTCTATCTGGAAGATTCTTCTTTGCTCCGATTCTTGCAATAGGAATTTTCTGTAATTCCTCTATGAAATTCTCACTTGGTTCTTCATACACAATGAAGTCATAACCATGCATTGTAGCATCCATAACTATTGCACCAGATTCCTTTAATTCTTTATACACAAAATATTTCTCTGTGAAATCTGGATCTTGACTTTCCATATAATTTCTGAATGCATCATAGCTGCGATCATTTATTGGACTATCTTCTATTAGTTTATTTTCGAGTATGTGAAGTAAATCATAACCAGACATTCTCCATTTGTGACGATCTTGTCTATTCATTTCAATAACAATACCATGGTCATGTAATTCTTGTATTGAAACTTTGTATGGATCCATTGCAATAACTGGAGTATATGGAGTCTCTCTTCCCACACGATAATGAACACCTAATAATTTTAATTCTTCCCTCATCACAGGTGGAATGTAATTATCTGCTAAATATGGACCATATATCAATTCTGGTTTTCTTGAATTCCATATTCGTGTATTTTGAGTGGTCTTTGCTTGTTTTCTTGCACTTGATTCAAATGATCTCCCAGAATGTTTATTCATTGCCGCAGTAGTGCCTTTAGCAGACATCCGTTTCTTAATTCTAGCATAGTGCTTTCTTTTTGGTTTTTCACTCATCATCTTCCACTTCCACATAGGTGTCCCTAATTTCCACTGGAAAAGTCCGATATGTTTTGGATTGCTTTATCCGCCTCATAATTACAGCATCCAGATCATATTCATTATCCACAAGAAGTGCTTCTGCATCAATAGCAAAGAATTTAATTTTATTAGTTGGGCGATCTAAATACCTCTTGGTTAATTTAGTATCTCCTGCTTGTATTAATATATATTCCTTATTGATTTCTTTGGCTTCTTCCAGTCCTTTAATTATATTAGACAGGTGAAGAGTTGGTTCATCCATAATATCAATCATATATTTACTGTGTTTCTTCATCTCTTTAGAAGTAAATTCAGTAGGTGTGAGATCATATGCAACAAAATCAACTCCATATTGAAGGCCACTCATTACTATGAAACCATTATCCCTCAACTTTTTGTAAGCAGAGTATTTATTAAAGAAGGCTTTATCCTGTCTTATTCCCCATCTCTCTAACTCTTTAGTTACTTGTCGTCTTGACATCTTCTCTGGATCAAGTAAACCGATTTCATTTGCATACATCATATCATAAGGACTAACTGTGAAATTTGTTGGATTCTTATCAAATTGTCTGTCTTTTTTCCTAACTCCAAGACCAACTGGCTCTCCAATTATTCCTGCCGAGATGAATTTTTTACGATATTTTCTTTTCACTATTAATGAAGAAGAGTTCTTTTGATCCCTATGGAACATTATGTCACTATAAGGAACTTCACCTCGATTCACAATAATTCGATTCTTCCCTGTTGGTTGAGCCATATTGATAGTGTATTTTGGGGGCAATAAATTGCTTTTCCTAATTGGTTTCCTTGTCCCAGAATTCACATCAATGGATACTTTTTTACCCTTTGGATTAGTAAGAATGCGTTTACGAGTTTTCATTATTTCTTACCTCTCAACTCATCAATATAATTTTTTCTATCCTTTGAATATCTGCCTTGTGTATCTTGGCTACTATATGCCTTTCGTGCATTCTTGGTTTCTTTTTTGTATGCATTATTGAATGTGTGAAGGTTTGTTTGAGGTCGCCCCATTCTCCTTGTAGTTGGGATTTGCCTTAACATATTTTGTGAAACAGATATAGCATAAACTTTCCCAAATTCATCAATCACAGCAACCACATAGCTTCTTCCAAAGAAATTATTGTTGGGATCATTCGGATTGTATCTGGGTAGGGCTTTGTGATATTTTTCAGCAGTTCTCGTCAGAACAGAGGCTTTTGCATCAGATCTGGATAACTCGAATATGTAATCTGCATCCTTTAATTTCTGTTTATCCAGCATAGCAACTTCTAACTCCATTGGTAGATCATTTATTATTAGAAACCCTCTTGCTTTTAGATGTTTGCTCAATAAATGATGATCAGTAGAGCCAGGATAAATATCTTCTAAAATCTCTGTTTCAAAAGTTGATTCCTTGGTCCATCCCTCTTCAAGAAGCCCTGCAATGTGCTCATCGGAAATTACTATCTGTTCAGTTGCAACTGCTGCTGCATGGTGTTTTACAGGTAGTGTATTTCTGGGTAAAGTCTTTGTTTTAAGTGACGTTCCCTTCACATCTATTGCCTTCTCATTGGAGATACGTTTACTTTGTCGAGGCATTACATATACCAATAAGAAGTTGAATTTAAAAGTTGAAAGTTTTGTTTAAGTTTTTATAAATTGAATACATCAAATTCTACATCGTTTATATAATTTAACTAACTGCGAAAAAAGTCCCCCATCGCATGTGAATGAAGTGAACGGAGGTGGTGGGATGAATTTCTCCCCAAAATCAAGGGTTACCTTGATTTTCAACATATTTTTTGATAACTTCAAATGTTACTTGACCAGTTGTTGCAATAAAATAGGAATTTGACTAGAATGATTTCCCCCATAATTTTTTTCTAAGTTGTGGAGTTTGTTTTCTCAAAAGTCTTGACGTATGTGATTTGAGCATAGAAATAAATTTAGGAATTTGTAGTGTTGGTTTTGCAGAAAACAAAACATGGATATGGTCTAGGTCAGTCTCTTGTTCTATAATAATAACATTATAATCTTGTGAGATTCGCTGGATTATTTTTTTCAGATTTTCACTTATAATCTCATCTAAAATCTTTCTTCTGTATTTTACAACAAAAATCAGGTGATAATGTAGTGAATAAACACTATGTGATCTCTTATACAGCTTATATTTCACTACAAGACTGAAAAATTTGAATTTATAAACCTCGTATAACAATTCTTAAGTTTCAAAGATGTCTCTGCAAGGAGCTTTTATAATAAACTGATAATGTATAATTATGAGATTATCTTACAAAACACCTCTTGTTGTTTCCGATGAACAAGAGGATGTTTTGTGGGATTTGGCTGAAAAAAATAGACTTGTCTATAATTTTGCACTTGCTGAACGTCAGAGAGTATATGAAATAGAGAAGAATAAGCCTAAAGACCAACGTAAGTATATTACGTATCAAGATCAACAAAATCAACTTCCTGCTTTGAAAAAACAATTTCCTGAGTACAAGTGGGTATATTCTAAGGTATTGCAGATGACATTGAGAAAATTGGATGCTAATTTCAAATCATTTTTCGGTTTACTGAAAAATGGTCATACAGATGCAAATCCACCTCAATTCAGGGGTAAAGACTATTTTCAGACTCTGAGTTATAATCAGAGTGGTTTCAAGTTGGATGAGAATATATTGATCTTATCTCATAAACACCCTTCGGGTGTTTTATTATCTTTTGAGCTTGAATATGAACCAATTGGGAATATAATTCAGGTGGAGATCTATCAGGATCACAGAGGTAAATGGTATACATCCATTACCTGTGAGGTTGAGATACCACCTTATTTTGATAATGATTTATATCAGGCTTTTGATCTTGGAGTGATTAATACTGTCTCTGCTGTCAACTTACATGGAAAAACCATTCAGATGGCAAATCGTAGAGCTGATCTGTACTGGAAAGATAAAATCAAGGAAGTACAGTCAAGAAGAGATATGTGTACCAAAAAATCACGAAGATGGCACTTTTATAATAAAAAATTGAAATCAATGAAGCGAAAACTGTCACATCAAATGAAAGATCATCAACACAAACTCTCAAGAGTTTGTGTAGAGAATACAAAGTCCAATACTCTTATTATTGGAAAACCATCTGTGAAAAAGATGGCTAAGAAGAGGAAGAGTACTGGAAATCCAAGAATTGACAAAGCTAAAAAAACACTCAACCACTCACTACAGAACACAGGATCTATGAGTAGGTTTGCTCAATTTCTGACCTATAAAGCAAAAAAAATAGGTAAGAGAGTAATAGAAATTAGTGAACGAAACACGACAAAGACCTGTTGTATGTGTGGTAAAAGGGAAAACAAAAAATTATCGGATCGTGTTATGAATTGCAGTTGTGGTAATACAATGGATCGAGATATAAATTCAGCAATAAATATATTGCTGAAGTTCTTCTGGTATAAATATATTGAAGGACACAAAGAAATTGATCCAAATTTCCTATTGCAAGAACCCTCTATGGACGAGGGATCTTTTCTCAAGAATTATTCATTGGGAAAAGGTTTACTACGACAAACAGCCAAACGTAAAATGAAAGTTTCTCAGGCCATCATGGTTTGAGTTGTGAGGACTCGTAGGAAACCCCCACCACATGCGAAGCGGAGGTGGTGGGTAGTTCATTTACGAGAAGAAACTTAATCAACTCATCATCGTATTAGTTAATTTTATTAATTTCCTTTCCCATGAATATAATATTATATCTACTATTCCCAATTTTGTTTCATTATAAGGATGATCGATAGATACTACAAATCTACCATCTATAACATCCTGAATAGAAGATAATATTCCAGATTCATTCTTTGCAACAATATCAAATAGTCTATTTACTCCTAAATTTATAGTTTCTACCCATTCAGTTGTTGACCTTAACGTAATACATGGTTTTTTGAGTACAAATGCTTCCTTTTGGATCCCACCACTATCTGTTATAATAACACTAGCATGTTTCTGAAGCGATATAAAATCTATATATCCCATAGGAGGTAACATGGTGAAATTAGAATAGTTAGTTAACCCAAAATCTTTTATTCTTTTTTGTGTTCGTGGATGGATCGGGAATATTATTGGTAATGGCGATTTTTCCAATATATCTAGTGCAGTTTTTAATCTTGTATAATCATCCACATTTTCTTGTCTGTGTAATGTTAGAAGTGCATAATTACTATACTTTGGTTTTTTTACTTTATACGTTGCATATTCTAATGAGGTTACCATGGGATCATTAGAGACAAATATTCTATTAATGTCTATTCCTTCCTTTACTAAATTATCATATCCCTTCTGTGTATAAGTGATTAATATCGAGGAAATTCTATCTACCAAGATTCTATTAATCTCTTCGGGCATTTGCCAATCGTGTGATCTCAATCCAGATTCTACATGTATTACAGGAATATGTAATCTAACTGATATATATGCACCTGCAAAGGTTGAATTGGTATCTCCCACTACTAATACCATATCTGGTGATATTGACTTTATTACAGGTTCTAATAAAGACATGAGTTCTGCTGTTGGATTGTTCTGTGAAAAATTTGGCTGCAATCTAGTGTCTGGAACAGGTATGTCCAAGTCTTTGAAAATCTGTTCTGACATCTCATAATCATAATGCTGTCCAGTATGGATATGGTGATATTCAATATTATTATCTTTTAATTCTCTTATTATGGAAGCTATTTTAACGAATTGTGGCCTTGCACCTGTTATTAATACTATTCTCAATTATTTTTACTCCTTGCTAATATATATACAGATTCAAGTGTTCTTTGAAATTTATCCATTATAAGGTGTTCTCTTGCCCATTGCCTTATCTTTTGGTGTGAATGGTTTAATATTCTATCTTTGTTATTTTCTATAATATTTGCTGTATCCATGAGAGAATTATACCCAATCGAAATGTCCTTCAAATGACTAAGACTATTATCAAGCATTATTTGTGGCATTAGAATTAGTAGTCCAGCATGAGCATATTGATATATTTTATTAGGATCACAATATGCTAAAACCTCATGGGGTTCAAATCCTTGAGTACCTATATGTGAACCAGCTAAAACTCGAACACACTTACTATGTTCTATTGTTCCAATACTATTGATATTAGGTCCAGAGAGTGATTTATCACTTCCAATAATTAATAATTTAGAATTTATATTATTTCCATTAAACAATTGTATTAGTTTAGTTGTATCCCTATATGAAATAGAAACATCGTCACCTACTGGTGAACCTATATATGATAATACAATTTGATCTTGACTTTGTACATCATCGTGTTCGATGTTATCTATTTCCTGTTCGAGTGGCATATTGTGTATTACAAAGACATTTTCTCCTTTTTTCTTTAAAAACTCCTCTCTAATTTTTTCTGAAACTGTAATTACTGGATATTTTCTAAGAAATCTCTTTTCCCATCTGGGAATTAATATTCTTTGTAATATAGTAGAAGCTAATCTAACAGGATTAAGATAATATTTTATACCTTCTCGCCTGTGTTTTATCTGCAATGACCAATATTCGTGTGAATCATAAACCATAGAAATATTAAGTTTCAAAGATTTTACCACCATCTCGGCGAATTTAAAATAGTGTATGTCATGAGCGTGAATTATATCGGGTTTTATTTTGAGAATAACTTCTTTAAGCTCATCTGCGGGTTTTGACCATGCGGGTAAAACCAGATGTATAGGTCGTATAGAGACTTCAAATTTTTCTATAAATGGATCTATTTTTAATGCTGTTTTACCCAATTTTTTACCTACAAAATAGCTCTTACACCCTAATCTATTTCCTAGAGTAGCAATTCGTTCTACTCTACCATCTGGTATAATCTTA
>SDBV01005695.1_pt1 | contig 17521 bp, 14 predicted proteins | sample 2277081 | NCBI WGS metagenome assembly SDBV01 (sample SAMN10402039, study PRJNA504765) | marine sediment metagenome | isolation source: marine sediment core GS10_PC15, 223 cmbsf | place: Arctic Ocean: Southern Knipovich Ridge | collected 2010 | reverse complement strand
CTGCGGCGGTGCCTGCATCGCTCTCCAGGTTGAACGCTGCCTTGACCAGGGACTCCTCAGTGAGGCCCGAGGTTGCCAAGCCCTTCGTCCCGAGGGAGAGGAGCTGCTGCTCGGCCTGCGAGAAGCCGGTCTGTATCTGACTCTCGGAGAACTCGGTCATATTGGCCAGGCGTGTAACCTGTGTTGGATCGAGGGCAAAGCCCGTAGACTCGGCCTGGAACTGGATGATGGCTTTCTCCACGATGGCGTCGAGCTCGGGGTCAGTGGTGCCAGCCAGGACATCGAAGATGTCGGTGAAGTCGATGGCGCCCAGGCCTTCGGCCGCTACCCACTGGCCGAGGATGTCAGCGAACTCCTCATTCTGCTCGACACGGATGAAGATGTCCCCGGCGTCAACGAAGGAGTCGTCGGTGATGCCCTTGGTCAGTAACTCGCCAACCAGGGACCCGAAGGACCCGTCGTCGTCCCGCTCGTACCCGAGCTTGTCGAGCACATTCTCCACGTTCCTGTGGTACTCCATCCACTTGGCCTCAGGGTTGAGCCCGCCCTCGCCGGAGTCCAGGATCGCCTTGATGCCGGGGTAGAGGGTCTCCTGGTAGTAGGTGGTGAGCCGCAGCTCGGCCTTGATCCTCAGGGGGCTCCAGTCACCCGCCTCGCCCATGGCAATGATCTTCTGCACCTCGGGTTGGCTGAAATACTCCCCGATCTTGCCGGGGTTCCGCACGCCAGCCTCCAGGGCTGCCTCCTGCATCACGTCCTCGAAGTAGCCCACGTACGAGCCCTCCTGCCCGATGAAGCCGGCCGCCGAGCCCAGGAGCCAGGTGTCACCGTCATCGACGGTGTCCTCGTTGATATCGATGGCGCCAGCTATGCTACCCAAAGTCTTGGTGGCCTGCTCTTCGGAGTCGAAGCTGTAGAGGTGCTCGATCCCGCTATAGTTGTAGCGCAGGGCGAAGTAAGACGTGCCGTCGTCACGCACGACCTTGACGAGGTCGCCACCGCTCAGCACGCCCGTGGTCGCAGAGCCAACCCGGATACCGTCGATAAAGACCGCAACCTGATTTCCCGATGAACCGCGGATACTGACCGAGGCGCTTGTTCCCGGGCCGCCGTTTTGCGAAATCGTGACCCCGGGCAGCGTGGCGAGCGCCTGGGTGATGCTCGGGTCGATCGGCGACAGACGCTCCAGATCCGCGCGGGTCAACACCTGGGTCGAGGCATAGCGCCCATCGAATGACTGCGGCAAGTGCTGCGTGTCCCCGGTGACGAGGATATTCGGCAGCGTGGTGACCGCCGGCGTCTGATCCGGCTGTTGCAACTGTTGCGGCGACGAATCGTCTGCATGCGCGATCTGCCAGCCCGACATGGTCAGGGCAGACGTAATGATCAAATGATGGAACTTCATAAGGGGGACGTCCCTGTTATTAGTAGATTGTTGGAGGGCATGATGCGCATGCGAACGCCGTCAAGCCTGCCCCATGCCGGGGTCGTTATAGTGCCGATCGCGGGCGGTGAAACCAGGTCGTGAAAGTCAATGAGCCGCGACGACGCCGACGAAGGCGCAGCGCACTGGATATCCGTAGCCCGACGCGATCCCACAGGCGCGAACGAATCGGTCTGGGGCGAAGCCCAGATTCTGTACAGGTTCGGTCATACGAATATCTCCTGGGGATGACGCGCCCCAATGTCGGAAGAGAGGGATACGACGCCGAGGTCTGACTTCCGGTCCTTGTTGAAACCGGTCACAGTGGCGCGACCGCGCTGGATTTGCACCAGCTTCCACGAGTCGTACGCGCGCATTTTACTTCCGAATCCGCACACGCCCAAAACCCCGCCGGCGATGAACTCGCGGGCGGGGCAAAAAAACCACACAAGACGATCAGGCAGCGCTTGCGCCTTTGCGCTGCGTTACGCTGCGCTTCGAGCTTCTGCCGCAGAGTCCGCGCCGCCGCGATCATGTTGGCGAGTGCGGCTTCCGTCCCCGGCCAGCCACCCGTCTTAAGACCGCAATCGGGATTGACCCAGAGCCGTTCGGCGGGGATCACCTCGCAGGCGCGCTCAAGCAGGCGCTGCATTGTTTCGATGCCCGGCACACGCGGCTATGTGCTGGCGAAACGCGTGGGCGCGGACGGCCTTTGGAGCGAGCTGTATGCGATCGCGCCCAAAGGTACGGCCGGCCGTACCTTTGGCGATTTTGTGTCGATCGTGCGCGATATCTGCGCTGCGCAACTCGACAGTATCGAGTTGCTGTCCAGCGTTGATTGACCGATGCCTGAGCGGTGGTTGCTCAGCCTCGCTTTTCTGTCCTTTGAACGATTGCGACTTGCGCCGATCACATTAGAACAATGTGCGAATGCCGACTCGCGCCACGGTTTGGTTGTTGGCTGAAGACTCGCCACCGCTGCTGCCAATCGCCGGAGGAATCGCCTGGCCTGACTCTTTCACGTAGACCGTCTGCACATAACAGTCAGTGCGCTTCGACAACCGATAGTCCGCCATCAGTCCGAGTTGATTCTGATGCGCGGAGCGGTCCGGCGAGAATGAATTCAACACGTTCGTATACGTGTACATCGCCGCAATAAACCACTGCGCTGTCAAATTGACTTTCGCGTTAAATTCAACGTTGTCGAATTTCAGTGTAGTCGCCGGGGTCGTGGGACGGTCAACGATTTCCGTGTGGCTATACACGAGGCCGAGCGTGGAGGCGCCAATCGTGTAGTTTGCGCCCGCAGTGGCGACGCGTTGTTTTGCGGACAGGTACGGTGATTCGGTAACGGCACCACCGGTATTGGCGCTTGCGTTGTCGATATCCATGAACGCTGCAGCGACGGCCAGTGGACCATTCACGTACTTCGCGCCAGCACTCCACGCGCGGTTATCCGCGAAGGCTCCGGCCTGATTGCTGAACCCGTACAGGCCACCGAACTGCAATCCCGAATAATTCGCGCTCGTATATTTCACCGAGTTATCAATCCGGAACGATTCTCCCGTATTGTCGTTGTCGAAAAGGTGTTCGAAAAGCGAACCGCCCCAACTTCCGGTCGCAGTCAGCGGAGCGACGTAATCAACCACGGAATCATATTGCCGGCCAAACGTCACTGCCCCAGCATTGTCCGATGCGAGACCGACGTAGGCTTGGCGACCAAACATCTGCCCGTTGGGAAGTGCCGAACCATTGTTCAAACTAAAGCCGTTTTCGAGCAGGAATAGCGCGCTCAGACCGCCGCCCAGATCCTCCTGTCCCTTTAAACCCCAGCGATTGCCTTGCTGCTGCACCCCGCTCACCAAAGCATACACGGAGTGTCCACCAACGTTGCTTGTATATTGAAAGCCTTCGTCAATCGATCCGTAAAGAGTCACACTACTTTGCGCGTGGGCGATGCTAGAGAAGATGCCTAACGTCGGTAAAAGCAAATATTTTTTAATTTTCACTGGAATCCCGTTTTTTGTAGGAATGCGGCTGCCGGTTTGACCTTCGGGCCGGATTCTACATTGACAATCTTTCAGAAATATTTTTCGCGCAGAGATTATGCGCAACAGCTGTTGCAAGCATTCCCTCGCAAATATCCCATACAACAACCATGCTCGAATCGGGTTATTGACAGCCTGGCTGTTTCGCTGAGCAAGTGGGTTAAAACGCGGACCATTCAAGTAGAAGATAAAAATGGTTGCCTCTGCCTGGCAACGTTCGCTCACATCCAGCATCCAGGTTGACGCAGCCGCACACCATCGCCTAGCATTCAGCCTAGCGGTGCAGGCCGCTTCCGGGTCCGCGGAAAGGGTTGAACCCACCTGTCGTAGCGCGTCAGATAGCTCACCATCCTTTGTGCTGGCGGTATTGCGGACCTTCGGCCATCCAATGCACGAGGATCCGTCATGAACAAGCTGCCTCCCAAGGCCAATCTTGAGCATTTGAAAAAGCAGGCCAAGGAACTGTTGCGTCTCTACCGCAACGGTGACGCAACCGCCATCGCACGCTTCATCCAGAATCTCCCCGCCGCCGCGCACCGCACGGATAGTGAAGTGATTGCGCTGCAACTTCGCCTGCACGACGCGCAGTCCTGCATCGCCCGCGAGTACGGCTATCCGTCCTGGGCTGATCTCGCCCTGCATGTCGAGGCAAACGAGTTCGCGCATCACGAACTCACGGCCCGGATACGCCGCTGGCTTGGCCTCGCCTATGGTGGCGATGTCACCGGCGCCTATGACAACGCCCGGCCGCGCGTCGCGGCTCAGCTCCTGGATGAATATCCCGACCTCCTCGCAAACGATGCCTATATCGCCTGCGCTGCGGGAAATCTCGAGGTGGTGGCCCGGACAATCGCGGCCGATCCGGATTGGCTCCACCGCGCGGGCGGAGCACTGGACCTTCCGCCGCTGGTCGCAGTGACACACTCACGCCTGGGACTGCTTACGGAGTTCGTTCCGCGGCTGCGCGAGTGCGCACAGTATCTTCTTCAAGCCGGGGCCAGTCCCAACCAGCGTATCTATAACCGGTTCCCACCGGCCTCACTGGCAAACCCCGACGAGAAAGGCCCACTATCGGCCCTTTACGGGGCGGCTGGGGTGCTCTGCGATCCGGCTCTCACGGAGATGCTTCTGCAGGCCGGCGCCGACCCCAACGACGGTGAATCGCTCTATCACTCGCTCGGAAACCCGGACTGCACGCGCCTGCTGCTCCAGCACGGCGCACGCGTTGCCGGCACCAATGCATTACGGCGAGCGCTTGACATGCGCGACGCGACCGCGCTCGAACTGGTGCTGGCTCATGGCGGCGATGCCAACGAGCCCGCCGGAGAAGGACCCACCAAAGCATGGGAGCCCCCGCTGCTGCGGGCAATAGCTTTGCGCACATCGCCCCGCCATATCGCTGCACTGCTGGCAGCCGGTGCTGATCCCAAGGCGTGCACGCCCGCCGGCATCAGTGCTTACAGGCTGGCGACACAGGTCGGTCTAACCGAGGTCGTGGAGCTCTTGCGCGCCTACGGTGCGCAAGAGCCTCTTACCGCCGACGATGAGTTCATCGCGGCTTGTGCCCGCGCTGACGCAAGCGAGGCGCGCCGCATTCAGGCACAGCATCCCGAGCTGCCGGGCTCGCTGCCGCAGGACCGGCTCCGGCTGCTGCCCGACTCTGTAGCATGGGGATCCAAAGCTGCAGTCAAGCTCATGGTCGAACTTGGCTGGCCTATCGCCGCGTGTGGAGGCGACTGGGACGCGACAGCGCTCAACCATGCTGTCATCCGCGGCGACGCGGAGTTGACCGCTTTTCTGCTCTCTCGCGGCGCTAGCTGGCGCGAGCGGCATGGCTACGGAGACAATGTGCTCGGCACGCTGTCGTGGGCCTCTGTCAACGAACCGACATGGCTGGAGAATCCCGACTGGGCCGGTTGTGCCCGCGCGCTCGTGGCTCACGGGCTTCCCAAAGCGGAGCGGGATCCGGCATACCCGGAACACGTACTGATCGAAGGTCAGTCAGAGCGGTTTTCCGAGGAAGTAATCGAGGTCTTGCTGAAGCAGGCCTCCTAGCTCATCTTGATGCCCCTCATGCATGAGGGGCCACCGCCCGGTTTTATCGCGCGAGGCACGATGCCCCTGCCCGCCATCGCCCTTCCCTATGCCCCCGCGAAAGCAGACTGCAAGCTCTTTGAGAGTCATCGTAAATGCACATGATTGTCATTTGCATTTCTATTGACGATCGTATGCATGATAGGTACGATGCGCTGCTTCGTGGAGAGTCGAAAGCCGACGCTGAGCGCGCCGATTACTCGCCGAGCAACGTGCACTAACGTTTCTGAACGGCTTGACGACTTTGGACTCGAGGATGTCTGTGAACCCGATGCCGCGTGCGGCAAACCATAGCCGTGACAATTCGGACGGCGCTGGCGCCACCACCAGGCGGCCCAATCGCCTTGGCGAGCGCGGCACATCCCGGTTGAAATCAGCGCGGCAAACGGATCGTTACGACGGCCTCACGCGCTTTTTCCACTGGGTGTTCGCAGCCGTCATCATCTATGCGAGCGTCGTGGGCTATGCGCTTGCGCACACCGCCGGCGGAGCCATCCATGACTTCCTGTCACGGCTGAACATGTCGGTCTCTACCGTGCTGATCCTGCTGTTTCCGCTGCGGCTCGGCTGGAAGTTTGCTCGCACGGAACCCCGCGCACTCCCCGTTGCATCCTCCTGGCAACGTTCGCTCGCATCCGGCGTCCACAATCTGATCTACCTCACGATCTTTGTGGTGCTGGCGAGCGGCTTCCTGATGGTCCCGAACAGCTATTGGTTTTTCGGCCTGGTCGAGATTCACACGCCGTTCGGTAAAGGCGCGCTCACCGACCACATCTTCGCCGCGCATCGGGCCAGTTGCGCCCTGCTCGCGGGATTGATCGTGCTGCACGTTCTCGCCGTCGTCAAACACCAGTTGATCGCGCGTCTGAACGTGTTGGGGAGAATGCTTTAACTCGCGCCGCGAGCGCCAGGAAACACCACCGAAGCGCTCAACCCCACCCCACCCGGCCCATCGCCCAACGCGACCTCAGCCAGATGCGCGCGGGCGATTTCCCGCACGATAGATAACCCCAGCCCGCTACCCTGTTCGCCGGAGACCCGGAAGAAAGGCTCGAACACACGATCGCGTAACTCAGGCGCAATACCCGGCCCCTCGTCGTTAATGGTGAGCACCACGCGTCCATCCGTTGTGTGGACCTCGAGCGCCACGTGCCCGCCCGCAGGCGTATAGCGAATCGCGTTATCGAGCAGATTGAACAGCAGCACGGACAGCAGCGGTTCATTGCCCATGACCTGCGCAGGCTCATCGAGCCGTGCCGACAGTTCGACCTGGCGGCGCTGCGCAAGCAACGCAAGCTGTTCGATCGTTGCGGTCGCAACCTCCCGCAAATCGACGGGCGCACCTTCAAACTCGGCGTAGTCCGCCGCTTCCGCCTGAGCGAGCAGCAACAACTGGTTCGTCAGCGCCACCAGCGAAAGGTTGCTGCGGTGCATGGCCAGCAGTGTCTCTTTGAGCTGAACGAGATCGTCCTGGCGTCGTGCGTATTGCAGTTGCGTGCCGAGCAAGGTGAGTGGCGTGCGCAGTTGATGGGCCGCATCCGCAATGAAGCGCCGCTGCATGGCGGTCTTGCGCTCGATGATATCGAGGCACTGGTTGAACGCACTGACAATCGGCCGCAGTTCATTGCGCAGCGGATCGGCCTGCACCCGCAGCGAGGCATTCGGCGCGCGCACCAGCATCTCCTTCGCAAGCCGCATCAACGGACGCAGTTCGAACGTCAGTCCGACGCACACCAGCACCACTGCAATCGCCACGATGCCGGCGAAATGCAGCATCTGCGGTCGCCATAGCGCGGTGGCTGTCGCATCGCGCTGCATCAGCGTACGTCCCACCGATACCACGATCCGCCTCGTCGCACCCGAGTCGTACATGGGCCGGATCAGCGACACCGCGCGAATCGGGTGTCCGCTCACGGTCGCGTCATACCAGAGCGGTGCGTCGCCCGGCACACGCAGCGGGAAATCCGAGGTGCCCGCAATCGTCGCGCCGGCCACTTCGCGAATGCTGAAAAAAACCTCGTCACCGGCTGGCGTGCTCAGAATTTCGATTGCGCTGGGCGAGATCTCCGCGTGCAGATAGCCGCTCTCCCACTGGATATCACCCGCCATCACGCGCGCCGACGACAGCAAGGCTTCATCCTGCAACAGGCTCGCCGTGCGCTGCGCGTTATCGCGTGCGATCAGTCCCGCTGCGATGACGTACACCGTCATCGGCAGCAGCATCCACAGCAGCAGCCTGAGCCGCAGGCTATTCGTCATCGGCGCCGTCTTCCAGCAGATAGCCGAGGCCGCGTAGCGTGATGATGGTCGCGGTGCTCTTTTCCAGCTTCTTGCGCAGCCGTGACACGTAGATCTCGATAGCGTCTTCGCTGGTGAACGTGTCCGCGTTGCTGAGCGAGTCCGCCAGCATGGTCTTCGCCACGGTCTTCTTGGCGCGCAGGATCAGCGCCTCGAGCACCGCGTGCTCGCGCGGCGTCAAGGCCAGCGGCTCACCTTCGACGGCAAACTGGCAGCGGTCCATGTCGTAGGTGAGATTGCCGCATTTGAGCCGGTTCGAGCGCGACGACGATTGCCGCCGCGCGAGCACCTTCACACGCGCAACCAGCTCACGCGCGTCGAAGGGCTTCACAATGTAGTCGTCGGCGCCGGCGCCGAGACACACCACCTTCTCGTCGACCGCGCCGGTTGCCGTCAGGATCAGCACCGGGGTCGCGTCGCCGCGCTCGCGCATGCGGCGCAACACGCTCTTGCCGGACAGATGAGGCAGATTCAGATCGAGCAGCACGACGTCGTAGGGCACCGCGCGTAGCGACACCTCAGCGGCTTCGCCGTCGCTCACGCGGTCCAGCATGAAGCCGTCATCCTGCAGAATTCGCGCAAGCCAGTGCGCCAGCTGATCGTTATCTTCGACGAGCAGTAACCTCATCGCATCTATCCCCAAAGCGTTCATGCCGTTCTGTACTTCTCCCGCGCACTGGCCGAACGGTACAGAACCAGGGTCGCGGTGACCCCGCACAGCGCGGCAAATGACATCCAGCCTCCCGGCGAAGCCTTGTCACCGGTAGTATGAATCAGCCAGGTCGAGATGGCCGGCGTAAATCCGCCAATCACCGTGGCGAGACTGTACGCCATCGAGAACCCGGTGGTCCGCACATTCACCGGCATCAACTCGGTCAGCGCGACGACCATGGCGCCGTTGTACCACGCGTACAGCAGCGACAGCCACAGCTCAACCATCAGAAGACGCTCGAACGACGGTTGCGCCACCATCCAGCGCATGACCGGATACGCGGTGAGAATCGCGAGTGCGGTGCAAGCCAGCAGCACCGGGCGGCGGCCGACGCGGTCGGAGACGGCGCCGGCAATCGGCAACCAGATAAAGTTCGATACGCCGACGCACACCGTGACCAGCAGCGCATCCATCGACGTCAGCTTCAGCACGACCTTACCGAAGGTCGGCGTGTAGGCGGTGATCAGATAGAACGAAGCCGTCGTCATGATGACGAGCCCCATGCCGGCGAGGATAAGCCCCGAGTGCTGCAGCATCGAGCGGGCGATCTCGCCGATGCTCGGATGATGGCGGCGCGCCGCGAACTCTTCAGTCTCCTGCAGCGAGCGGCGCACGTAAAACAGGAACGGCACGATCAGGCAGCCGACCACAAACGGAATACGCCAGCCCCATGCGTTCATCTCGGACGCGGGAATCAGGCGGTTCAGCAGCACGCCGAGCGAGGCCGCAAACACCACGGCCACCTGCTGGCTCGCCGACTGCCACGAGCAATAGAAGCCCTTGTTGCCCTTGGACGCGATCTCCGAAAGATAGACCGACACGCCACCCAGCTCGACCCCGGCGGAAAAGCCTTGCAACAGGCGGCCAAACAGAACGACGGCGGGGGCAATGAGACCGACCTGCGCATAGCTCGGCACAAACGCGACGCACGCGGTGCCCACCGCCATCAGCATCAGCGAAAGGATCAAGCCCTTGCGGCGGCCGTGACGGTCGATGTAGGCGCCCAGCACGAGTGCCCCAATAGGACGCATCAGGAAGCCGGCGCCGAATACGGACAGCGCCAGCATCAGCGAGGCGAATTCGTTGCCGGTCGGAAAGAACGTGGCTGCGATCGCGGCCGCGTAATAGCCGTACACGGTGAAGTCGTACATCTCGAGAAAATTGCCGCTCGTCACGCGCAGCACCGAGCGCACGCGCGATTCTCTTGAGGCGGCCGGTGCGGCTACAGCCGCCGTTTCGCTCGATGAAGATAAGGATGTCATGATGTGATGGCCTCAGTGGTGAGGGACGAGCCCGTCCTCGGTGGATCTCAAGGCCACCGAATGAGGCTCCGTTACAGGTGGAAACGTGACGGATCAGCCGATCGTCATCACGGACTTGCCCAGTTGACGACGCGACTCCAGCGCTTCATGCGCGGCTTCAACGTTGTCGAGCGTATAGCGGCCGCTGATTTCGATCTGCAGCGTACCGTCCAGCAAGGCCGCGAAAATTTCGTCGGCGCGGCGCTGCACCGTGCCGGCATCCGCAAGATGATCCGCAAGACGTGGACGCGTGAGGAACAGCGAGCCGGCCTCACCCAGTTCGATCGGATCGAGATCGTTCAGGGAGCCCGAGACCGAGCCGTAGTTCACCACGAGGCCGCGGGTCCGGGTGGCCCTGAAACTGTCTCGCAGGGTCGCACGGCCCACCGCGTCGAACACGACATCGACGCCACGTCCGCCGGTCGCCTCGCGCACGCGCTCGGCAAAGCGGCCCTCGTCGTAGAGCATCACGTGATCGGCGCCATGCTGGCGCGCAACCTCAGCCTTCGCTTCGCTGCTGGTGGTGGCATAGACCGTCACGCCGCGCCGCTTGGCAAGCTGCACCAGCAACTGCCCAATGCCGCCCGAAGCGGCGTGCACGAGGCAGGTGCTGCCCGCGCTCAGCTGCGCGACATCCTCCAGCAGATAGTGCGCGGTCGATCCCTGGAAAATCGCCGCTGCCGCGAGATCCAGCGGAACGGCTGCCGGGATGTGCGCGGCGCGCGCCGCCGGTACCACCGCATATTCCGCATAGGCGCCCCAGGAGATGCACCACGCGACCCGGTCGCCGCGCTTGAACGAGGTCACATTCGCTCCCGTTGCAACCACCTCGCCGGCTCCCTCCATCCCCAGCGTGCAAGGCAACCTGACCGGATAGGTGCGGGAGGTCTTGTACTTGCCCTGCCGCGTATGAACATCCATGAAGTTGATGCCCGCGCACCCTACCCGGACCAGAACGTCATCGGGACCGGGTGCCGGGATATCCAGGTCGACTCGCTGCAGTACTTCCGGCCCTCCGTACTCTTCGATGCGTATGGCTTTCATAGGTGCTGTCCTCTTGCTTGATGCGTATCTGTGCCTGCCCGTGCGTGACTCAATGCGTGTCGCGCCCGTCAGCGAGCCGGCATGGCGCTGGCCTCATCGGCAAAGCGGTTGGTGTAGGTCCGCGCGAGATCGACGTGCCGCGGCAGGATCGCCGAGTCCACTGCGGCAAGCACGCTCAGCACCGTTTGCGGCGCGCCGTCGGGCATCCTGCCGTCGCGAGAAAACGAGGGGATCGATCCAGCCAGCGCCTGGCGGTACAACGGTTCGTTCGGCCCGACAAAGTTCTTCGGCAAAGCGGCCATGATCTCGTCGGCGCTGTGCGAAGCGATGAAGGCGAGCGAGCGGGTCAGCGCGCGCACGAGATGCCGGGTCTCATCCGGATGACTCGCCACCCACTTGCGCTGCGCATACAGACAGGCTCCGGCATACGGACCGCCAAGCGCCGCACGGGTGCCCTCGACCGTGCGCATATCCACCAGCACCTGGGCGGCGCCGGCGTCGAGCAGCCTCGATGCGGTCGGCTCTTCGACCATGCCGGCGTCGATCGAGCCTTTCATCATGGCGTCGATAAAGCCGCTATCCGGACCGATAGGCGCCACCGTATAAGCGCTCGCGGCAATGCCCGCCTGCTGCGCGAGATAGCGGCTCAGAAAATAGGTGGAGGCGCCGAACCCCGTCACGCCGAGTGTTCTACCGCGGGCGTCGGCCATGCTCTGCATCGGCTGCGCGACTTTGGTCGACGCGAGTTCCGCGAGCCCCGCCGACTGCGCGAAGACGACAACCGCCTCGACTTCCAGACCGCGGCTTTGCAGATCGATCGTATGGTCGTAGAAGCCCACCGCGCCTTGAATGGCGCCGGCGATCAGCTCGGTTGCGGTATCGACGCCCGCGGGTTCGGACAGGATCTGCACGTCCAGCCCTTCGTCGCGAAAGTATCCGAGGCGCGCGGCCAGCGTAACCGGCAGATAGACGATCTTCGATGCGCCGCCCGTCATCAGCGTCAGCGTCGCGGCATCCGCATGCGGCGTTCCGAGCAGGAACGCACACGCGGTCGAGGCGAGCGCCATGATGCGGGCGAACGGTGGCATAGGGGGGTGTCTCCTTTTGAGCACCCGTCCGCTAGATACGGATCGCCTGGTGCTGTGCTTGCGTGGAGTATAAAAAACCGACGCCTTCTGCCTGCTTTCCGTCGCAACGAAATGTTGTGAGTGTTTACCCTCGCCACACTGCTACGGCATCTACACAGACTCTCATTTATATCCGGGTGTTATTGACTTTATTTTTACCCGGATATAAATTGCAGCCCATCTGAACTCAGGGACAACAACCGTGGCTGCGTTAAACCTGAATACCGGCGCCACAGCGCCGGTCGTGGATGAAGTCGAGCTTGCGGATCTTCCCGTCACTGGGACGATTCCGCACGAGCTGGATGGCGTGCTGGTCCGCAACGGCCCCAACCCGCTGCGCGGGCAGTTTGCCGGCAACGACGTGCTGGACTGGTGGCCGGAAGACGCGATGTTGCACGGCATCGCGTTCAAGGGCGGTCGCGTCATGCGCTATTGCAACCGCTGGGCGCGTACCCGACGGTGGGCGCGCGTGCATCACCCTGAGCTTGAGCCGTCGCTGCTCGACTCCAACCCGAACGTCAACGTGCTCCAGCATGCGGGCGAAATCCTCGCGCTCGCTGAAGGCGGCGCCCCGCTCGCGATCACCGCTGAACTCGAAACGCTAGGCGCCTCGCGTCGTCACCTGGAACTCGTGGATGGCATGACCGCCCATCCCAAAGTCGATCCACAGACAGGCGAACTCATGACCTTTCGAGCCGATTGGAAAAAGCCGTGGCTACGCTATGGGGTAACGGACGCGACAGGCAGGCAGAGCGTCGACATCGAGATCGAGCTGGCGTCCCCGTCGATGATGCACGACATGGCGATCACCGCGAGCCGCAGTATTCTGCTCGACCTCAACGTTGCGTACGATTTCTCGATGCTGTCGCGCGGCTTTCGCATGCCATTGCGCTGGCACGATGAGCGCACGGCGCGCATTGGCGTCATTGACCGTCATGGTGGCGGACTGCGCTGGTTCGAGATCGCACCATGCTTTATCCAGCACGTGGTGAATGCCTACGATGCGGACGACTCGACCGTCGTGCTCGACGTGGTTCGATATTCCCACTTCTTCCGGCTCGCAAAGCACGCAACGGGTTTCGAGGACAACCCGCTCGGCGTGCTGTGGCGTTACGTGATTCACCTTGATAGAGGGACCGTGACCGGGCAGCAGATAGACGACGCCGGCATCGAACTCCCGCGCATCAACGAAAACCGCATGGGCCGTCCCTACCGGTTTCTGTACGCTGCCGGGCAGCCGACCAACACCGAGATTCGAGGCGTGATTCGCTACGATCTCGAACGCGGTTCGATGCAGCGATACGGGGTGCCCGAAGGCGACCAGAACAGCGAACCGGTATTCGTGGCCCGCCCAGGCGCTTCAGCTGAAGACGATGGCTGGCTGCTGGTTTGCGTCTACCGGCACGCCACGCAGACGAGCGATGTGGTCATCCTCGATGCACGCGACATCGAAAGCGGCCCGCTCGCGACGGTTCATCTGCCCAGACGGATTCCCGCAGGCTTTCACGGCGCATGGGTGTCACAGGATGGTTAAAGTGCCGGCCAAAACGAAACGAGCGTGCAACAGCTGGGGTCAGAAGTCACTTAGGTAAGCAAACCACCTGTCCCTTTCCAGACATTACAAATAGAAAATTGCGGCCCGCAAGCTAGCTGATCCATATGGCAATCTGGTGACTATTTTTTACCGCGCTTCGTTGCCACACGGAGGTGTCGAAAGATTTATCGATCCGCTAAAGTATCGGCTCAACAGGCCGTTTACCGTTTACGTAGGTGGGCCACGCCCTGTTGGCAACTTCTTCGATTTCGCTCGACATGTGCACGATACCGGCGGCGCGGCGCTCGTAGACCACGCTCAACAAGTGACCGGCCGTATCGGTGTCCTATCAAAGGGTATTTATGAAAAGGGATGACGTCCTTGAGATCGCCAACCGCCTGAAGAACGAAGGGCGCGCAATCTCTCCTGTCACCGTTTGTCTGGAAGCATATGGCCAGTCATTGCCGGAAATCGCGGAAACGCTCCAGCAATGGCGCGACGAAAGACTGACACCCGTCGATGCGGGACTCGCCACCCTGCCGACGCCTGACGACTTCGGCGATGTGATGCGCGACGCCATCGAGCGTTGCTGGGCCGTGGCTCAAAAAGGGGTGCGCGGACAGGTCGACGCGGAAATGCGCGCGCTGCGCGAGCGCACCGAACAGGCCGAGCGCGAAACCGGCATGCTGTACATCGATTTGACGCGCACGCTGCACGAACTGGAAGCCTATAAGCGCAAACTGGCCGAGTTCCAGCATGCCCCGGCCGGCGCAACGCGCCTGATCTCCCCGGTCGAAGAAAGCCCCGTTCCTGCGCTTGCCGCGCATTCGGCACCGGCCGCGAGCGAAGCGGCAGCGGAAACGGAAACGGAAAGCCATTTGTCAGCATTTGACGAACCGGCGCCGCACGTCGAAGAACACACGCACGAGGCATTGCTCGACAGCGAAGCCGTGCACGAGCATGCGGTGGAAGAGCATGCGGTGGAAGAGCATGCCACGCTGGAGCACGCCGTGCCTGAGCAAGCAGCGTCAGAGCATGCCGAATTAGAGGACGCGGCGCCTGGGTTCGCTTTGCCCGAACATTCAGCGCCGGAACACGCTGCCCCGGAGCACGCAGCACTTGAGCATGCAGTGCAGGAATTTGCCGCTGACTCCCTGGCGTTCGACGAAACCGAAGCTGTGCATGCACAAACGGCGTTTGACGAACCTGCACAAGCGCCTGCATTCGGGCCGCATAACCCCGTCGAGCCGACCGAAGACTTTGCTGGCATCGACCTGCAAGACCCGCTCGCCGCTGAGCCGGAGCATGCCAACGCCCTTAGCGAGCAGTTGGCTTCTGCAGAAGCACGCGCTTCAGCCGCTGAGGCCCGCGTACAGGAACTCGAAGCGGAGCTGGCCGCCGCCGCTCAAGCAGCCGAAGCGGCCCAGGCCACTCAGGCCGCCCAAGCGGCTCAAGCCGTCCACGTGCCGGCAGCAGACGCCACCGCCGTACACGCAGCCCAGGAAGAAGCCGCGCAGCGTATCGCCGAGGTGGAGCAGGCATTCGCCCAGGAGCGTCAGACGCTGCAAACGAAGCTCGACGAAGCAATCCTGCATTGCGCACAATGGAAGCAGCGCGCCGAGCAACTGCGCGCCGACTTCACGCCGCTCAAGGAACATGCCGCCTGGGTAAACGCGCAGTCGGTCGGCCGCAGCACGCTGTGCAGCAGACTGATTGTGGAACTGGCTCGGGTGAGTCCGGGTAACCCGCTGCTGCGCAAGGAAGTCCAGCAGCAGATCGTCGATCAGGCAGCCCAAACCCACGCAGGGTAAGTTCGGCCGTCGGCAGCGCTGAGCAACACAACAAAGGGGCGCCCAAACGGGCGCCCCTTTTTCGTTTAACGCTCATTCACTGCCCTGCGCGCCCCTCGCGCTCAGCTATCGAGGCGCAATGTCATGTGTTGCTCGTCATAGAACCGGTCCGCGACGCGCACCGCACGCCGCTCCACACCGTACGCCTCGAATCCAAGCGATTGATACAGACGCTGTGCACGTGGATTTTCGGTGTGCACGGCCAGATTGATCTGCAGCACGTCGGTATCGCGAGCGTGGGCAATAGCCCGCTCAAGCAGCATGCGCGCCACACCACTTCCGCGCCACTGCGGATCGACAAGGACTCCCCACAAAACGGCCTTGTGAGCAACCTGCACGAGTGGCTGGCGCCGCAAACCCACGATGCCGATCAGGCGTGAACCGTCAAACGCACCAAATACAATCTGCGTGTCGGATTGCCGGATCCGCTCGCCAATCGCTTCGGGTGTGGTCCGGGCCTCTTCTTCGTAGGTCGGCCAGATGGCAGCCGGGGAATCTGAAATTGCGTTCAGGCGAAGCGCCTTGAATGCTTGCGCGTCTTGAGCCGTCAAGGGCTTGACGATGATCTGGTCTCTGTTCAATTGTTATGCCTGACGTTGAACCACACGGCCATCGGCGAGATCGATCTGCTCGCCGATCCTGAGCGCCTGGATCTGCTGGACCTGCTGCGCCGAGAAACGGTGCTCGGGATCGAGAAACACGTACATCGGATAGACGAAGGTACCCTGCTTCCAATAGCGACGGTCGAAGGTCACGGCGAACTTTTTCTCCGCATGTTTGACCCGCTCGAACGAAGCCAGCTTCGCGCGAAATTTGACGACGTCGCCACGGACCAGATCGCGTTGTGACGTCACAAGCTCCGCTATGTCGCTTGCCGCACCGTTCCCGGCCGTGAACCTTTCCGCGTTCGCGACCGCAGCCTCGCCGGCCTCGACCAGTTCCTTCATCCACCGCTTCGCGTCGGATAGCGCGCTGTATACCGTCGTATTTCCCATTTCCACCACCTGATCAAGTTGCCGCCAGTCATGCCGCTGATCGTCGATGTCAGAGTTTAACCCAAGCAAAACGGCGCGCCGCAAGGAAGCGTGCGTCAAAGCGCGTTCCTTCACACCAGGTCGACGCGGTCCTGCGCAGCATTACGGCCGGTCGTGGGCTTCAGTTGCTCGCCGAACTGCAACGCAGCAAGCTGGGCGTAGAGCGGCGAGCTTTGCAGCAACTCGGCGTGACGTCCCTGTGCGACGATGCGCCCCTGTTCCAGCACGACAATCCGGTCGGCCCGCTGGACAGTTGCAAGGCGGTGCGCAATGACCAGCGTGGTGCGGTTCTGCGCGGCATTGTCGAGCGCCGTTTGCACCAGCCGTTCGCTGGCGGCATCGAGCGCGCTGGTGGCCTCGTCGAGCAGCAGGATAGGCGGGTTCTTCAGGATCGCGCGGGCAATGGCAATGCGCTGACGTTGTCCGCCGGACAAGCGCACGCCCCGCTCGCCCAGGAACGTGTCGTAGCCTTGCGGCAGTTCTTCGATAAAGCCTGCCGCAGCGGCCATTTCAGCGGCTTGCCTGACCTGCGCGAGCGTCGCATCCGGCGCGCCGTAGCGGATGTTGTCGAGCACGCTGCCCGAGAAAATCACCGATTCCTGCAACACTACGCCGATTTCGCGGCGCAAATCGGCAAACGCCACCTGCCGTGCCGGCACGCCGTTGATCAGAATGGTGCCCGCCTGCGGGTCGTAAAAACGCAGCAGCAGTTGAAACAAGGTGGTTTTGCCGGCGCCGGAAGGTCCGACCAACGCGACATGCTCGCCCGCACGCACATGCAGCGACAGCCCCGAAAGCGCCGCGATGCCCGGGCGGGACGGATACGAGAAGCTCACGTCGTCGAAGCGAATGCCCTCCCCGTGCGCCGGCAACGCAACCGTGGGCTCGGCCTCCACCACCGGCGAGTGCGCCGCCAGCCGTTGCAGCAACCGCTCGGTCGCGCCCGCGGCCCGCTGCAATTCGCCCCACACCTCCGCGCGTGCGCCCCCCCCACCGGCGGTGCACCCGGCGCAGAGAATGAACTGAGACAGCTGACCCCCCCGCCCGCGCCCGGCC
>SDBV01005694.1_pt1 | contig 17522 bp, 13 predicted proteins | sample 2277081 | NCBI WGS metagenome assembly SDBV01 (sample SAMN10402039, study PRJNA504765) | marine sediment metagenome | isolation source: marine sediment core GS10_PC15, 223 cmbsf | place: Arctic Ocean: Southern Knipovich Ridge | collected 2010 | reverse complement strand
TAATCTATAAAGCATTTCATCATATGGATCCATTTGAAATTTGGGGAAATGGAGAACAAGAACGAGCTTTTACTTTTGTTAAAGATATTGTAGATGGTACTATATTAGCAGCAGAAAAAATTTCAGATGGCACGCCAATAAATTTAGGAAGTGGAAAAAAATACAAAATGATTGATGTTGCCAAGATGATTTGTAAAGTTTTAGAATGGAGTCCATCTAAATTTCATTTTGACACTTCAAAACCGGTAGGAGCTCTTTCTAGAGCATTAGATAATTCAAGAGCCAAACAATTATTGGGATGGGAGTCTAGTTATTCTTTAGAAGAAGGCCTCAAAGAAACTATAGAGTGGTATAAAAAAACACATAGTCCAAGTGGAAAATTTGATAAAGATATTCTAATGGAACATAATTAAATAATTCCTTTAATCAATTTATTAATTAAATCTGAAATTACAAAAATGAATATTGCAAAAACTAAGCAAAAACTAAAAATTCTTTATAGGTATTTTTCATATGTTTTTATAATCTAAAAAAAAATATATTTATTATGAATTGGTCTGGAAAAAATGTTCTTGTTACTGGTGGAGCAGGACATATTGGTTCAGCTTTAGTTCACAGGCTTGTTACAGAAGGAGCACATGTTCGTGTTGCTGATAATCTGTGGAGAGGTTCAAAAAAATATCTTAGCGAAAATGGTAACGCTAAGTCAATCATCAACATGGAAAAAGATTTTCTAGAAGTTGATTTGCGTGAATTTCACAATTGTGAAAAAGCTATGGAAGGAATTGATACAGTTTTTCATCTTGCAGATGTTGTAGCTGGAATAACTTATGTTTTTGACAATCAGCCATTTGTATTTAGAAGCAACCTTATGATAAATTCTAATGTATTCCAAGCAGCGACACAAGCAAAAGTAGAACGACTTATCTATGTTGGTGCTGCATGTGCTTATCCATTAGAAAAACAAAATGATCCAAATTATCCTCTCTTTAAAGAGGAAGACATGTATCCTGCGCATCCAGAATCAGCATACGGATGGGGTAAATTAATGGGAGAATATGAATGCGACTTGTATAGTAAATCAGGACAATTAGATTCTGCAATTTTGCGTTTACATAACGTATACGGACCAAACAGTGATTTGTCTCCAGAAAGATCGCAAGTTATTCCTGCCACAATTCGTAAAGCAATTAATTTTCCTAATGAAAAATTTGTAGTTTGGGGAAGCGGAAAACAAAGTCGAGCTTTCATTTATGTATCAGATGTTGTAGAGGCGCTTTTATTGAGCGCCGAAAAGGGAATCAATAAAGGACCAATACAAATTGGCAGCGAGAAAAAAACTACAATTGATGAACTTGCCAATGCAGTAATAGATATTTCAGAAAAAGAGATCCATATAGAACACGATTTAACCAAACCTGAAGGAGATTTTGGTAGAGCCGCGGATTGTACTTTAGCTAAAAAAATACTTGGTTGGGAAGCCAAGGTTTCATTGGACGAAGGATTAAGAAAAACCTACGAGTGGGCATATAACAGTCTCAAAAACTAATGATGCCAAATTATTTTAAAATTGTAGTATGTCTAGTTGAGTCTAATTTTTTTATGTATGATTTTATCTAAAATATCCTGAATAGTATTTACCTGATTTTCAAATTTGAAATTTCTAATTTTAATTAGTTTTTACTATTTCCAAGCATGAAAAATAGCTCTCCCCTGCCGCGTTTTTTCTAAAAAAGAAATGTTAGAACGATTTTTCAAAATTGCAGTTCCAATACGTCTAGGAAATGATGTTTTATTTATCATTTTTACTTTTTTAAATCCAACATCTTTTAACATATCTATTACTGCTTGTGCGTTAGGTACCCACCAATTTGTGGGATCATTATTTAATTCATTTCTAGGATAAAACATCATGGCAGGACGTTTTCCCCCAATTGTATCAATTTCTGTTTCTAGTATCAACATGTCTTTTGTCACACTAGAAATTTTTTCAAGAGATAGTAAAGGATGACGCAAGTGATATAATACGCCTAAAAATAAAACGAGATCAAACTCTCCAATTTCTGGAGAAATATCAAGTATCTCCATTTCAACATCTTCAACTTTAGAATGTAGTATTTTTCTTGCAAGTTCAAATCCTCTTTTACCAGAAGGCCAAAACTTTTCTTTACCCATCCAAATATAGGAATCTAAAGCAAGAACACGACTAGCTCCACGGCGTTCACATTCAAAGGAGTAAAAACCATCCCATGCACCTAAATCTAAAACAGTTTTACCTTTTAGGTCATCATCGAGTTTTATTTTTTTACATCTTTCAGAAGTTTGTTCATTTCCTGGTGTTGTAATTCCATTTCCTAAATCAATTTTGTGTCTCCATTTTATCTCAGACACTTGCTTTTTCAGGTTTTCTAAATTTTGATTTTGTGTCAATTAAAAAAATAGTATTCCAAGCTATTATTAATTTTTATAACATTTTATCTATTTACCCCCATAAAATAATTAAATATTCATGGATAACTTTGATTGGTTTTTTCTAAAATATCCTGAATGATATTTGCCTGATTTTCAAATTTGAAATTTCTAGCTGAAGAAATTGAATTTTTACTAAGAGGTAAGAGTATTTTTTCATCATTTGTAACTTTTTTTATTATTTCAGCCAAGTAATCTACATCTCCAGGTGGGAATAAAAAGCCATTTTGTCCATCCTTTATTATTTCTGGAATAGCTCCTATGTTACTGGCTATAACAGGAAGGCCCTTGCTCAAAGCTTCGATTGCTACAAGTCCAAATATTTCTTGCCATAGCGATGGAAGTACGAGATATGAACATCTATCAAAAATTTCATTCAAGTTCTCTTCATTTAGATATCCATAAAAAATAATTCTGTCATCATTTCCTGCAATTTTTTTTAACTCATCTAAATAAGCACCCTTTCCGACTACATGTAATTTCACTTTCTTATCTTTAACTTTCTTAATTGCCTCTACAGCAATTTGTGGGCCCTTGTGTTCTACAACTTGGCCCAGGAAAAGAAATTCTCCTCCAGCCCCATCTCTAACTTTTGCATCATCTTTCAATATTGTTCCGTTAGGTACAATAAATTGTTTAGAATTTTTAAAAAAACCATATTTTAGATGAAAATCCATTAAAAATTTTGAGGGAGAAATTATTGCACTAAGGCTAGACGTTTTTTTTCTTATTATTTTAAGAAGTAAATACTCAAAAAAATTAAATTTCTTAATTACTTTTCCATTTCTGTATAAATCTGACCATCGAGAAATAAGCTCAAAATCATGAATCATGTATATTTGAGGCAATTTGGATTTTTTTACTGCAGAAAAAACTGAAGACGATAAACCTTTAATCCCATTGATAAAAATCAAATCTGGGTTTACAGATTTAATAGCTTTCTTAATTTGAAAATATGATGAGATATTCCATATATCAAAAAAATGCCACAGTAATTTTTTAAATGTCATATGTGTTGCAGAATCAGTTAACATTTCATAAGGGGAACCTACATTTTTAGGATTTATTTCAATGATTTTTACTTTAGGCTCTTTCATGTATCCCTCCCACTCTACACTCTTTGTTGTTATTACAGAAACATCATATTTTTTTATAAATTCTGAAACAAGCATTGTAATAATTCGTTCTCTTCCTCCAATGGCGGTTGGATGATAAAGTGGGGTGATAACACAAATTTTCATAAGAATATATCAATATCTACTCTGATAAGTTTTAATTAGTTTTAAAAGCTGAATAAACCATCAAAATCGTAAATGAGTAAAGCGTCCATTCTTATGATTACCTCTGAATATCGTGCTTTTGGCGGAGTTGAAACTGTAATGAATAATCTTTGTATAGGATTAAATAAAATTGGATTTGAAACTACCATAGGTGCTTTTTCATTTCAAGATAGTCCACCAGATGATATTAAAAAAATAAACTTGAAGTATGGTAATTTAAAAAATAATCCATATGGAAGGAATTATGATATTGTACATAGCCATCAACCCCGAATGAATTTCTTCTCGTTATTTACACCAAAACCTTTTTTATTTCATTATCATGGCACAGTTAATAAAATTCAAAGTCTAAGTTTTGTTACATCAATGCTTTTGTGTAGACATAGACTTTCCAAAATTATTTCAATATCACATGCTGCCAATAATCAAGCAAAAAAAATACTAAAAAATTTTAAATCTGAAGTTATCTACAATGGAATTGATACCAAATTTTTTAATGAAAATTTACCTAGGCCATACACTGAAGGAACCCCCCAATTATTATTCGTAAGTAACTTATATCCACATAAAAATGCAGATAAAATGATCAATTATATGCCAGACATATTGAAGTTTTATCCTAATGCACATTTACAAATTGTGGGTGAAGGAAAATCTTTTCGTAAATTAAAAGAGAATATTTATAAAAAAAAATTAGAAAAACATGTTAAGCTTTTAGGTAGAATTTCTAAAGATGAACTAAGATTAAGATATTCATCATGCGATGTTTACGTGTCTGCAAGTAAATGGGAAATGTTTGATTTAACTGCTCTAGAAGCAATGGCCTGTGGCAAACCTGTGGTTTTATCTGACATTGAAGTGCATAGAGAGATCATGGACAAAGCAAAAGCAGGTTCATTATTCTCTCTAAATGATAGTAAAGACTTTTCAAAAAAAGTTATAGAAGTTTATGGAAAAAGAAAAGACTTTGGAAAAGCAGGGTTGGATTTTGTTAAGTTTCATGATTGGTCTAACTCATGTAAACGATTAGCAAATGTCTATGAACAATTAATAACTAACAACAAAAGATTAAATTAATATTTATTTAGAGAAATCTTAAAAATTTATTTTCTTTTTAAACTTGAATTTAATACGGCCAATAATCGTTTTCCAATTTTTTCTATAGTCAGGTTATTTTGAATATGTTTTAGTCCATTATTTCCTAATTCTGTTGCCAATTTAGGATCATTCACAAGTTGCATTATCAATTTAGAAATTTCCTTAGGTTCTCGTGAAGATGTTACTAAGCCACTCTTAGTTCTTTCAATATATCTTCCTGGCTCCCCAGAAGAAATACAAACAATGGGCTTTCCAATTGCTTGATATTCAAGAATTTTAGTTGGCAAGCCAAGATCAAAACCCTTAACCTGACTCATTGGAAGTATAAAAATGTCTGCGCTATTTAGAATATGAATTAACTTGTCTTCTAATAAAAAATCGGTGTTAAGTTCTACATTTTTTAATTTATTCTCTTTGATAGCTTGTTGTAATTTGTTTTCTAATTCTCCTTTACCTCGTATAATGAAATGAACTGATTCCTCCTCAAGCAACTTTGCACATTTAAGAATAATCTCAAATTCGTATCCTTGGCTCAAAGCACCTGAATACATGATGAGTTTATTTTTTTTTAATTCTGATTTTGTTCTAAAAAATTTTGAGGTATCAACACCATGTTGTATTACAGTAACTTTTTGTTGTGGTAATTTATATTTTGAAATAAGTATCGGAACATATCCTTCGCTTACTGGTATTACTGCAATAGATTTATGATAAGACAAACTTGCAATGAAATTTAAAATTTTTTTCGATAGATTTGATTTTACATATCCCAAATCATACCAAACCTCAGGCCATAAATCATCAACATTTCTAATGATTTCTTTTCTTAGGAATAGTTTGTAGGCTAACGATGGAAACGTAACAAAAAAACTTGGATTTGAAGCAAAAATCAAATCAATCTTTCCAATTTTTCGAATTGCTAATAATGATGATAAAAAAAATGAAAAATGTATAATCACTCTTTTAAAATTTGAAGAATGTGGAAGTTTTGGGACCCACGTTCTAATTATTTTCATGCCTTCAAACTCCTCTTCAGCCATAATTTTTCTCTTGTATTTATCTGGGATATTCCCATTAGGATAATGCGGAAAAGCAGAAACAATTACAACTTTACATTTTTGCATTTTCAATGCTTTTGCAATGTTAAAGGCACGAGTACTAGCGCCCCCGAAATCTGGAGGAAAATATTGTGCTATGATTAAAATATTCATTGTAAACATTTGTTATTTTTTGATATTTATCATAGAAAACTCCTTTTATTTCATTTTAGTACATAATTGCTCTGAAATAATCAGTAAGCAATAAAAATTCCTGACTTAGTTGGCATCTTTATTCACAAACCAGGGCAGTTTACGGTCCAAGATTTCTTGCATTTTAAGTACATCATCGACAAAAATTTCTTTCAGAAATTCCAGATCATCTTTTGAAAGTGGGGGTTTTTTCCCATCCTTCCAGAGAATTTTTTCTGCAATCTTTCCACGGAGATACCAAGGAATTAAACCATATACTATTTTTCTGATAATTTTGTTTTTTATTAACTGTTGAATTATGGGACTCTTGGTTTCTTGAAAAAAATTTTTTGAAGAATCATCAAAATCATGAAAATCATTTATCCCGAGGAATTTTAATACATCCTGTACAGTTCTCTTTACATCTTTGAAAAATTCTTCACTTATAATGATCTTAACATTCTTAGAACCAAATGTGTTCAAATAACGTTCTACCTTTTCTGAATAAAAACTAGACCTTACTAAAGGAGATCCCCAGACTCCTTTTTGTAATTTTTCATAATCACGTCTTATGGCCTCACTAAAACTTTGATTCTCAAATCCACTTCTGACTAGCTGAAAATATGAAGAATGTGTTCGTTCAATAGGATCACGTAACATAATGATAATTTTACAATCTGGAATAGCATCATGTATTAGCTTGGGGGTTCCTGGGTCTGCTAGATAAACACTGGATGCTTCACCGATTACGATTTCATCTTTCACGTTTCGAAAAAGTTTTAGATATTTCTCTTCACTTGTTATGGGTAAAGGAAACACACCTGGTGGGACAAAACTACGAAAATAACCTGGTTCTTTTACTTTAGACATGAAAACTTTTGGTTGTTGATTTAGATATTCATACAATGATGTAGTTCCACCTTTTGGAACACCTACTATGATGAAGTTTGGCCAAATTTTCATGATCTTGCTAGAAAACAGCTCTACTAAAATTTTTTGCAATATATTTCATGTTTTGATGATTAACGTCATATGCCCTTATTCTGAATTTTCTATAAAAAGAAAAGACTTTATTTTATAAAAATATATTTTTACAAGTGTTGTTTATTAGAATAGAATTTGATATTTTCTTCATTATAATGTTAACAATAATCATAAATATCTATGAGCAAAAAAAGGAAATATGAATACATTTTGCCTAATTTTCTAATCCCTAATGTACTTCCTTTTACTAACACAGGAGATGCAGCAATCATCAAAAGTATGTTGAAACAATTAAAAAAGACTTATCCTAATTCAGAAATTTCTATACTATGCGTTAAACCAGAAAAAGACTATGAATTTCTTTCAAAGTTTGGAAATGTTTATGGCGAGTTATTTAGATTTAAGAGGAAACTTCCATTAATAATAAAAATTATTTCAGTTTTGTTTAAAACCCTGCAATATTTCTTATGGACGAAATTACGTTTTATACCAATAGATAATAACGCAAAAATTATTTTTAATTTATATCATAAAGCAGACCTTATCATAGCTCCTGGAGGAGGATATCTAGGCGGCAACTATCTGCAATCGATATTTGCCACTCTAATTCCAATGTACCTTGCAAAGAAACTTGGAAAACTGGTTTATTATTCTGGCATCACTATAGAACCACCAAAGGGTTTTCTTTTCAAAATTTTAACAAAATTTGTTCTAAATCGTGTAGATCTTATAACGACAAGAGAGCCATTATCAATAGATGTCATAAAATCTTTAGATATCAAAACACCAACTTACCTCACATCAGATTATTCTTTCTTACTAAATGAAAATACAAAAAAAATGGGTGAGACGATGTTAAAGGACATCGGGGTTCCATTAACTAAAAAACCTATAATTGGCATTAACTTAAAAACTTGGGCTTCAGGTTTCATGTCAAATTTTGCTGCTAAAGCTTCATTATCTGAAATTCAATCATACAAAAATGTTTTCGTAAAGGTTATTGAAAGAATTATTGAACAAACAGGTGCCACGATAGTTCTATTCCCAATGGATTATTCAACTCATACAGATGATAGAAAAATATCTAAAGAAATCAAACTAAAAATTATAGAGGGGATATCTACTCAGGTATTTGTCATATCAAGGGAATATCAACCTGAACAAATTAAATCAATGATAAGTGTAATGGATGCCATCATCGGAACACGTTTTCATTCAATTCTATTTGCATTCATGATGAAAATCCCTTTCATTTCAATTGGATACATGCAAAAAAACTCTGGCTTTATGAAAATGACTGAACTTGAAGATTTTCTTATTGATTTTTCAAAAATTAATACAGAACAGATAGTAAATTCTACATTAAAATTGCTAAATGAACGAAAATACATTGTTAGACGTATTGACGAAAAACTACCTAACTTCAAAAAACAAGCTCTAAAAAACATTCAGTTCATTGATGAATTACTAAAAACCGAACATAAGAAGAATTGACAATAAGTTTCTTAATTAGCATATGAGGGTTAATGAATTTTTTTGAATTTTTGGGTTAATACTAATAAAACCATTGTTTGTAAAATTTCTGAAATTAATATTGCTAAAGATAATCCAATTAATCCCAAATAGTTTCCGAAAAAAATCAAAAGGCCCAACAATAAAGTCAGCTTAATAGATGAGCTTATTATAACAGGTTTGGTTTGTTCTCTACCCCAGAACCTTGATTTTATAATAGCATTAATGGTGGCAGGGATAGCGGTCAATACTAATAATTGTGCTGCAGGTATAGCGTTTACAAAATCGGGAAATATATTACTAATTACGACTGGCAGAATAAAATATGCCGATATTGCAAGAATTATAGAAATTGTTATTCCAAATTTCTCAGTTTTTTTTCTTTCAAGACCAGCGGCTTCTTGGGGTATTAGGAATTGTGCAAGGCTTATTGGCAAAATACTCAGAAGTATAAGGAATTGAAAGCCTAACTGATAAAATCCTAACATTTCAAATCCAAATATTGAACCAATTAATAATTTGTCGAGTAGATCTGAACCTCTAGTTACTATGGTTACTAAATAGGTGCTTAAAATGAAATGAAGTTTTTTTCTTAAAGCACTAAATTGAAATTTCATATTTTTTAATGATTTGAAAAAACTGTATGAAAATAGGAGTGTAGCTAAGGCGTATCCCCAAAGTATTCCATCAATTCCCATAACAAAAAATAAAACTATTGAAATAGGCACCAGAAGAAGCCTTGAGCCGACTTTTAAAAAGAAAAATTTTTTGTGGTTCCTTCTACCTAACATTTCTGCAAGTGTCATATTATAGAAACTTATTCCAAAAAACAAAATTGCTGTGGGAATATTTTGAATAATTAATAACAGTGGAATGAAGACTAAACAAGTTGATAAAAGTACTAACAGATTTGCCTGCTGTTGAAGAGTTTCTTCTCCTTTGGATAGATAAGTCATCACTGTAATACGAAGTCCTAGCGTAGATAGAACGGATGCAAAAATTGCAATAGATATAAAATAATTAAGATGTCCATAATTTTCCACCCCTAAAATGGAGGCTAGAAGTAACCAGAGGAATGACATTATTGCCGCTGAAATCATATTTCCCCCGGTTACATTTAGAAACCCCTTGTCCATATCCAGGATTTTGAAAAGTTTAGACCATTTCATTATAACTCAATTCATTTTTAATATCAAATAGAAAGTTTATCAAAAACCGACATTAATTTTCCATATTCCATAAAATTTGTAAAATGAGTCAATCCATCTTTTAGTAAATTGTTCATAGTATAATCTTGATTGATTTGAGGGGTTCGAGTAATTGTTAATTTTGTCAAATTCCCATTCACTGTTAAGGAGGGATGGAATTAATAAAAATAATGTGTATAAAGGAATGTAAACATAATCTTGACCAAATTTTAGGTTATAGAGAATTGTTCTTAGTATTTCTGAAGTTTTACAAATTTTTACGTATTGTAAAAAAATTATTAGAGAAGATCGTAATCTGGGAATTCCTGACTCTTTATGTTCAAATAATTTTTTAACTAAATTGGGTGATGAATCCTCAGATGTGGAAAGTAATTCTAAAGTGAGTCTTACTTGCCTAATAATGTCATTCCAACTTTTTTCGTTGATTTCCACTTGATTAATTTCAGATTGTCTTGAGCTCGTATAAGTTTCATAATTTTTAATCAGATCTTCAAGTATAGTTGATTGTTTTGATGGAATCTTATCAAAATCTATTTCGTCTAAATTAAATCCCCTTAATATGAGGATACCCATTTCTTTGAAAAGAAGAGCTTGGATTAGAGCAAAAATTAGTTTACCGAGTTGATCTCGAACAAGATCAAAATCATTTTTTAATCCTGTTCTGCCAACATACCCACTGGAGACAAAAACCGACAAGAATTCCACCATTCTGTTGAAAACAAGTCTGTAAAAATCAACAAGTGGAATATCGTTTACTGTATATTTTACTAATGACGGTTTCAGATTCTTTCCATATACTAACTTCCCGTTCAGGCATAGATCTTGATAGAAAATCGAGGGTTTTGAATTTTTTAATGAATTCTCGGAAGTAACGGATAAAGAAACATGAGAAAGTAATTTTTCATTATTTAGTTGTAAAGTAACATCTTTAGCAATATGTTTGACCAAAAGTAATGACTTTAGCAAGGATTTAGGATAAACAATTATGAGTAAATCAAGATCACTTTCCAGATACAAATTCCCATTAACTTCTTTGTATTTTGCATTGTTACGTGCTGTACTTCCAATTAGGAAAACAGAAACAATGTTCTTTCGACCAATTCTCTGAAATATGTTTTTTAAGATTATTTGGACATATTCTTCAATTAGTTGATTTTTTAGATCCATTATTCGCCAACTAGTTTTACACGTAATTAATTAGATTATTATTGATTTCGTGTTAAAGGCTCCCATGAAACATCTGATATTGTTAGTCGATGCATTAGGATATGACAGTATTACTAAAAAGAGGATGCCTCAACTCTATAATATTTTTAGAGGGGGTTATTTTGGACCGCTAAGAACACTCTTAGGTTATAGCAATGGAATTATTCCGAGTATTTTTTCTGGCAAATACCAAGATGAACATGGCATATGGGGAATTTTCAAATTGTCTCCCAGTACGTCGCCTTTCAATGGAGCGGCCTTTTATCCAAGTTTCATATTTGACAGGAATTTACTGACAAGGTATTTTGCTAACAGAATGATATTTCGTCGCTGTAAAAAACTGGATTTAATTCCAAGTGGATTTGGAACACCCAATATCCCAATTAAAATTCTCAAGAATTTTGATGTTTCAGTAAAAAATCACATCATTGAGCCAAATTCTATGGGAAAGATTCCTACTTTGTTTGATCTTATGCGTCAGAATAATATTGAATTCAAATATGTTGGTTATCCATGGCACAAAGGTAGTAAAGAAATTCTAGATATGGCAGAGGAACAACTTCAGAAAAAACAAGTGGTTTTTGCTTATATTGACACAATTGATCACGATGGTCATGCATACGGGATTAAATCTAAAGAGTTTCTAAAACGCCTAAGATTATTTGACGTGATGTGTGCTGATTTTCTTCGACGAATAATGAAAACTGAAGATATAAGCATAACAATGTTTGCTGATCATGGAATGAAAAATGTTAATGGGATTGTGGATGTTAAAGGTGCAATAGATTCTACGAGTTTAAAAATTGGAGAAGACTTCATTCCATTTTTGGATTCTACTATGGCAAGATTTAAGACACTTACAGAAAATGCTAGAGAGATTCTTACTAAAACACTTCAAGGGATCCAGGGGGGTCGTGTCTTGACCAATGAAGATCTTACAAAATATAGAATTAATTTTCCTTCTAGAGAATATGGTGATCTTATTTTTCTTGCAGATCCTGGCAAATTAATTCTACCTAATTATTACACAGTTTTGAAAAGATCTGAAAAAGAAATTTTTGGTAGAGGTATGCATGGATGGGATCCTGATGATGAATCACAATCTAGTTTCTTGTTTACGAATCAGAAAATTGAAAAAAATGAGAAAATGGATGTAACTGACATGTTTAATTTGTTAAGGAAATTACTAAAAATATAAGAACTGGAGATAATTAGATTTTTAATGATAATATAATTAAAACCGATTAAAATCTTACATTACAATGGATTTGGAAAAATTTCATTCACCTATCAACATGGATAAGGTAGTTTTTTTTGTATCTCAAAACAGAGTTGATTTATTAATTTTAAATTTTTTAGGATTTATTACTTTTTTTGCCAGTATTTTCCTTTTGCAAAACCACGCTGAATTTATGTATGACGTGGATTCCTACAGATATTACTTTCTGTCAATATCCCCCGACGACTTCTTTGCAGGTAGTACCCAATCGTTTGTTAAATTTTTGACATTTATACATGAAATTGTACCTCAATCAGCACAACTTCTAACTGTTAGGACTATCAATACTGTTTTTACTGTTCAGCTTGTGGTATTCATTTACCTAATTGGAAGAAAAATATTCAACCCGTTTTTTGCAACTGTGGGAGCTCTTTTAGTATCATTTTCGCCAATACTTACTTCGTATTCTGTTACTTTACATAATGATATTTTTGCTCTTGCTATGTGCTTTACTGCATTATTCTTCATGATTAAACCTAGATCAAGTAATTTGATTATTGCATTTCTATTACTTTTAGTTGCAGGATTTACAAGGGTTGATACTACATTATTATTCATTTTACCATTTATTATCAGTGTTTCTTATTTTGGAAGTAAAAAAACACGTGTAAGATTTCTTTATTTGTTTGTTTTAGGATTACTAGTTTTTTTTGTTGGGGGATTTCTAATGTCACAAAATACTGACATTTATGCTTCAAGGTTTTCTGGAACAGAAAGGGTGACTTTATTTTTAAATTACGACACCATTAACACAGTATGGGAAAAAGCATCGCATATTACACAAAGCGAATTATTGAATAAATTTTTTTCTAATGTGTTATTTGTTTGTTCTATAATTTTTCTTGTAAATTTTAGGAAAAAAATTCTAGAATTCTTTACTTCGATGGGGGATAATTTCAACTCAAGAAAAATTGCAACTTTTTATTTAACGCTTATTTTCATTATTTCTGTTCTTAGTGCATCTACTTTACATATACCGTACACCATAGATGAGGAAAATTTACTTACTATTCATGAAAAAATTATAAATAGATATGTCTTGCCTACACAAATCCTAATTTTATTCGGATTTACTCTTGTTTTCTCAATATTTCCAGCAGCTCAGTTTCTGATTAATAGAGTAAAAGATGAACAGAATACAAGTAGGAAAAAATATGGGCTTTAGGTTTTCTAATAAACTATTCGGCTATGTAGCAATTTCCATTTTTATTGTCATTATTATGAGTGGAATGTGGGACTTTTCTGTGGCTTATTCAGAACAAAAATCCTTGATTCATGGGACTTTTTATAGTGCAACCAAATGGCTTTCAGAAAATCTTGAAGAAAACCAAACGGCATTGCTGCCCAGTACCCAAATATTTTGGAGTTTAGATAATTCCTTGATTAAACAAACCAAAGATTATGCAGATGTGTGGAAATTAACTGGAATATATCTTCAATCAAACACAACAGAGGCTGAAATTTTAGAAGCTCGCAATCATTTAAGAGAATATATCAAAGGAGAATCACAGCTAAAATATCTCGTAATCGACTGGGTTGACAGACATGGGAGAGTTTATTTTGTTCCAAGGAATTGTGAGAAGTTTGACGAAAATTTGCTAGAGGTAGAAAAATATTTGGTTGAAGTTCCGACTGATGATGGAAAATGGAAAGGCGGAATCATAATATGTGAAATAAAAAATAAAAAATAAGATAATTGAGCAGGTTGTATAGATTCCCGAAAGATAATCTGCGGGTGAACGAAAATTGTCGGGTGGAATTCTGCAAAAACCAATTAATAATTAAATTTTTGAGTTAAAAGTGATATTTTAAAGAATTGATTTATTAATTAATTACTATACAGATGTTTTAATTCTAACCACATACGAAATATGACCTTGTTCTTTCAGTAGAAGAAGTCTTTTCTATTTCATACTTTTGTTCATTTTTTTTCTTTTTGTAGGTTCGAGTTTTTTTAGGTAATTCATAATGGGTTCGTAGTGACCAGGCTTTTTGTGGTAAGCGTGATGATGAGAATGCTTATCGAAAAAATCCTTAACTGACATATCATTTTTTCATAAGTTTTCAGTATATTTTGTTTTATTTTTTTTCAGAAATGAGAGTTATTTACTTGTGAGAACTTGGAAATAGTTTAAAATCAGTCATAAGAAGAATAACTTACAATTTGAGATTCTAAAATATATTGTATTACGTTAATAAATTCCTGTTCTGAAATCGAGTTATCATACCAGAAATTAACTAATTTTTTTATCCACTGTGGAACAAAAAATTGAATTTCTTTAAAGTATCCTTGTTCTACACCGTTTATTTCAATTAATCTTGAATCAAAAAGTATTGCAATTTCATCAATGAACTCTTTATTTGAAATTTCATTTTTCCCCCAAGCATAAGATTTGTTTTTAAAGTTTTTAATTAATTCCGACTCGGTAGTTTCATTATTTGTCATTTGTGGTTTATCTTTATCAATTTGCTGATTTTTTTGTTTTATTTCTGGAATCATTTTTATCATTGCATCAAAGTCAGGATTGTTATATTCTCCTCTTTCCGTTATATTATCAGAACCAATTGTTTTTAGTAAAAAATTTTCATGTAATATTCTTGATTGTGCAAAAGGTGCATCATACCCATAAATTTCCAGGTATGATTTTTCATTTGCGGGGTTTCCAAAATAAAATGGAATAGAATCAAGTAGAGTTGTATTAATTATTTTTGCCGATAATACTCGTTTATTATTTTGGTTATTAGAAATAGATATGTCTGATGCATCATTGTTATTCTTAGAAACATAACCTTTAATTTCAGAATTTTCGATTAAGTTATTAGATCCGGCAATTACTATTCCAGAAATGTCGGTATCAACCTTAAAAGAATTGTCCATTTTTATTTTTGTGTACATTACTTTATTCCCATCACCATTAAATTGAATTCCAATTTTATTATTCAAGAGTGATGAATTAGAAACGGTTACGCCAGTACCTGAAATCAGGATTCCAAAATTTCTATTATTTTTTATTATGGAACTCATTTCACTAAAATTGGAAATCATTATTTCTGAAGATGATATCTCTTCATCTTCAATTATCTGTCTTTGTATCAGCAATCCCCCATGCACATTATTGTACGCTATATTGCCTTCAAATTCTAAGGATGGAAGGGATCTCAGATTAACTTGTTTGGCCGTGCTTGGCAAGTTGACTTTCTCATTCGGGATAGCAAATAAGAACCCCCAGTAAGGGGCACTGACTGCTACATTGTTACGATATACATTCAGAGGATTCATGGTCCAAAATATTGAAGAACCTTCATCAGATCTGATTAGTTCCTTTTTTGTAATGATACCAATATTTTTTTCAAATACATTATCAAATTCAGTACCATCTTCTAGAAAAAATCCATGCCCTTGAGATACATAACCCACATTATTTTTTACAATTATTCCATTACTATCATGAATTGTAATCCATCGATTATCCGAATGAGTGATAGAATTTCCAATTACCTCGATGCCTCTTGAGGAATCCTTCAAATGATGAAAGTGGATAGGGTATCTCCCTAAAACTTCTTTTGGGCCAAGTTTGTCAAACTGAGCATATTTTACATATCCAGTACTTTCATAGAAAAAATTAACACTTCCACGATTCAATTCATCATTACTTGTAATTTTTACATTCCTAGAAAGTAATGCTACATGAGACCTGAGAGAGTTTTCAGCATTGCTGCCTATATGTGAACAATTTAGTTGAGTTTGTAGGAGAATATCTTTGTTAACAATTCTAGCAATTTTACTAATTTCATTACATTGTTCGTTTCCGAGTGATGTAACTACAACAGTGTCGTCTCTTTCCCAATTTTTTAATGCGGTATCTACAATTATCCTTTTATCCCATTTTTTTGCATAGCTTTCTATTCCAACAAAGGTAGGATTAACTTCCTTTCCATGAATCCAAAGCTTCCCAAAAACAAAAATCCCAACTTCGCCTTCTTTATTATTGACAAAGACTATCTCAACTTGTTTATCATCTTGTATTGGATTTTTTTCATTTCCTATTGTTAAACTACCAGTTGGTCCAACAATAATTTTCTGAACACGAAAAGAAGAATCTCCCGTATCAATAATTTTTAAATTCCCCTCTATTAGGACAGTAGAATATTCCCTATCAAGTATTCCAGTTAGTGTTATAGTTGTTCCAGATCTAATTAGAATATTGCTTGGAGGGGATAATGTTGCCTTTCTTAGAAAATTTTCATGAAAACCCCCACTTTTTTGATTTGTAAAAAACTGTGATTCATCTTCATCTTTTAAAAGTACAGACAAATCTTTACTTGTGGTATGTTCCATTTTTGTGGAATTATGTTCTATTTCGCCGTAAACTAATGATATGGAAAATATTTGTATGATTAACAATATACCTAAAGTTAAAGCAAATTTCATAATCATAATGATTTTTTCTTTTAGTCTTATTGAATTTATGGTCTTCTAAACAATGATACTTTTCATAACATTACTAAAGAATTTACCAAGTAATAGTATAAGAATATAGATTTTTTAAAACAATAAAAATTTCAGAGAAATTAGAGGGAGGATTATAATTAATTACAAATATCAACTATTGGAGTTCCAGTATAGGTACCACCCAAGTCATTGAACATTCCATTACATTCCAGTTTCATCGTTCCTAAGTTGTTTATTTCTCCACCTGACTGCATATTGAGGATGCCGCCGTTTCTTATTATGGTGAGTCCGTTTGCCTCATTATCATACACTCCACCGGTTGCTACATTAAAGATGCCATACACATTGTTTTGAGAGCCTTGCTCATTCCACTGTCCAGAAACAGTAGTGGTGCTGCCTGCCCATGTAGTATGTTTTCCTGGATTGTTAACAATTCCTCCAGACTGCACATTAAAGTTACCGCCATTTTTTATCTGAGTCAATCCATTTGCCTTATTATCATACACTCCGCCTGACTGCACATTGAAGGTGCCGCCGTTGTTTAATGTGGTCAATCCATTTGCCTTATTATCATACACTCCGCCTGACTGCACATTGAAGATGCCGCCGTTGTTAATTGTAGTCAGTCCAGTTGCTTTATTATTATACACTCCACCGGTTGCTACATTGAATGTGCCAACTATGGTATTTTGAGTGTCTTGCTCATTCCACTGTCCAGAAACAGTAGTGGTGCTGCCTGTAAGTGTGACGTATTTTCCTGGGTTGTTAACAGTTCCTCCAGACTGCACATTAAAGTTACCACCG
>SDBV01005693.1_pt1 | contig 17526 bp, 14 predicted proteins | sample 2277081 | NCBI WGS metagenome assembly SDBV01 (sample SAMN10402039, study PRJNA504765) | marine sediment metagenome | isolation source: marine sediment core GS10_PC15, 223 cmbsf | place: Arctic Ocean: Southern Knipovich Ridge | collected 2010 | reverse complement strand
AAGCTTTCGGGATAAAACACTATGAAAACCCTGCGGGAACAAAGATAATAAACGATTTGACTGCGTTATATTTTTTATGGAATAGCTATGGCTATTACAAAAAAATATGCCTTGCAACTCATTTATTATCTTTGTTTTTTGAAAGAAATGAATTATTAGAGGTTCCCTATACTTTTTTCATAAGCTTTTGGCTGTCTGTGATGAATGGAGTTTGGCAAATGACAATAAATCAATATACTTTTTTTGATGGCATGGTTCATTATTTATCATCAGGCTCTTTCAAATCAAACCTACTTATTATCTTTATTTTTGTAATCATTATCCATGGTTTTAGGCAGATCAACAGTCTCCACCGAAAGGGAGAGTTATTTAATTTTATCATCGGGAAATATCATCATCCTATTGAAGTCAAACGAATATTCTGCTTTATAGACCTTGCAGGTTCCACGACAATTGCTGAAAATCTTGGGCATTATAAATTTGGCTTGTTCTCAAAGATTACTATGGTGATATCACTCCTGCACTCCGAAAAACTCGAGCAGAAATATATCAATATGTTGGTGATGAAATCGTGCTAAGTTGGCACTATGAGAAAGGCGCTAAAAACAATAATGCCATCAGGTGTTATTTCATCATGAAGGATATCATGAAAGGCCTGAAGGGTAAATACATGGAAAAATATGGCTACTTTCCAACGTTCAGAGCGGGAGCTCATGGAGGAAAAGTCACGGTCACCTGGGTAGGAGAAATAAAAAAGGAAATTCTATTTATCGGGGATGTGCTCAATACCACTTCCAGAATCCAGGAGACCTGCAAGCGCCTGTCAAAAGATTTCCTGATATCTGGGCAGCTATTAAGGAACTTCAAAAATTTTGATGATTTCACGGCAAGCTTTGAAGAAGAAACCAAGCCAAGAGGAAAGGACGAAAAGGTGAAATTGTATAGTGTGGATAAGCTTGGTTAAAAAAAATTAGATCTTTTGTCCCCTTTGCAATATGCAATTCGTCATGTTTATGAATTTCAAAAATTATTAACCATTTAATCAACTTAAATTATTTCAATCATGACAAAATTCTTGTATTTATTCAGAGGCGGAGATGCCGCCAGAACCCAACAATCACCAGAAGAAATGCAGGCGCATATGGAAGTTTGGAAAAACTGGATGGGGAGCCTTGCCGGTAATGGCCAGCTTGTTGATGGACTTCCTCTGGGAAAAGAAGGTAAAGTGGTAGTGAAAGCCGGGGCTACCATTACGGATGGTCCGTTTGCTGAAGGTAACGAAATCGTCGGCGGATATTTAATTATAAATGCATCAAACCTTGATGATGCAGTGGAGATATCCAAAGGCTGTCCGATCTTCGAGCATGAGGGATCAGTAGAAGTCCGTGAAATCATGTCGATGGATATGTAATACGATTAACTTCCAATAAAGCAAAGTAATGATTACTTTGCTTTATTCGTTATGGTGCAGGAAAAATTAGATCATTGGTTCAGACATGAATATGGAAGAGTGTTATCGATATTTATATCGAAGTATGGAACCACTCAAATTGAAATAATTGAAGACGCCATTCACGATGCGTTACATAAAGCCATGCTTGTCTGGGGTTATAAGCATGTCCCGGATAATCCTTCAGCATGGATATACCGTGCAACCCAAAACAAGCTCATTGATCATTTCAGAAAGAAACCATTAGAATATGTACTACCAGAAATTAGAGATGATAAATCTGAAAACGATCTTAATGAAATTAGCGACGAAACGCTTAAATTGATTTTTGCATGCTGCCACCCAAAACTGAAGGAGCAGGAAAGCATCATCCTCTGCTTAAAGTTTGCAGCCGGGTTTGGACTAAAGGAGATTTCAAGAACCTTATTTATTTCATACGAGGCAACTAAGAAAAAATTTCAGCGGGCTAAAGATCATTTCAAAACCCATAATCTCAGCCTGGAAATTCCTCCAAATACGCTTCTCAAAGAGCGACTTGATAGTGTGCTAAAAGTAATTTTTTTATTATTCACTGAGGGATACCGGCCAACAGACGGAGATCAAATTCTAAAAGAAGATCTCTGTTATGAAGCTTTGCGGATCGCTATGACACTGTATAGCCATGAAAATCTTCGAAATTCAAAATTATATGCGCTTATTTCTTTAATGTGTTTCAAATCTGCACGGATTGAGGCGCGCACGTTTGGAGGAAAGGAATTTATTCGTCTTCGGGATCAGAACAGGGATCTATGGTCAAAAGAATTAATATCTGAGGGAAATCGTTTCCTGGCATTAGCGTTTAAAGAGGAGAATCAAAGTGAGTACCATTTTCACACAGCAGTAGAAAGTCAATATATAATCGCCAAATCTTTTGAAAATACAAACTGGCAAGGTTTACTCAATATTTATAATTACTGGAGAAAAATCACCCAAAATCCATCGCTGGAATTGAATAGGATTGTTGTGGTAATGCACGCACTTGGACCTGAAAAGGCGATGGAGGAATTGGATACGAATTGTTCCGGACATGATGGCCATTTGTTCTTTGCAATAAAAGGAGAGGTGTTGATTAAGCTTCGCAAATGGAATGAAGCAAAGATATGTTTTAAAGAGGCTTTGGAAATTAGTAAAAATAAAGCTGAGCGAATTCATTTGGAATACATGATAAAATCATTGAACTAATATGTTGATATATTATTAGTGAGATATCTCAACAATATGCTTTGCGAGCAGCGCTTCGTCTTGGGATTTTAGGATAAATTAGATAAACTAACTGCCGCAGCATAAATTAATTCTAAGGCTTTAATGCTCCCATTTTCTTCTCCTTTTTCAAAATCCCCTTCGTCTTGAGCCATAGTATTTGTTAAGTGAGCAAAACAAACTACTCTTTTATTTTTAGCTTGTGCAAAAGCATAAAGGGCTGCAGATTCCATTTCTACTACGTTAATGTGCATATTTTTTGCTAATTGTATAGCGCTATTGGTTTCACGATAAGGAGCATCCGTTGTCCAGCTAGTGCCATTTTCAACACTTATTTTTTTATTCTGCACCAAACTTTTTAATAATTCGACTGCTTCCGGTGATAATTCTGAAAATTCAGAAGGCGGCATATAATGATAACTTGTTCCTTCATCACGCAATGCTTTTGTAATTAAAATAAACTCTGATTCGTTTACCGGCTGATTTATTATACCGGCTGAAGTAATACTTAGTAACAATTCACAACCTGAAACAAACATTTGTTCGGCAAGTAGTACAGCAAAAGATGCTCCTACGGCATTGCCAATTATACCAAGCTCGATATCATTATAATTAAAAACATACATTATGGTATGATAACAAGCCCAATGATCAATAGATTTAACTTGTTCAGTTTTTTGTAGATAGGAAAGTATATCACCATCCGGATCCAGCACACAAACTTTGGGCACCGCACCATGCCGGATAGATTTTTGTCTCCTGGCTTCCCTTAATAAATTCTCAGGCTTAAAAACGGAATCTTCATTATATGATTTATTGTCGATGATCATAAATCCCTAAATAGTCATAATAATAATTAAATATCTTATCACATTCAACCATCTATTACGCAAAATATAATATTTACAGCTACCGCAAACCCTCCTACCGCAAGTTTAGCATGGCGTAACTTGTGGTATTAATTGATAGCAAGTTTTTTATTCCCCCTCAGAGTCACTTGATAGAGGACTCTGAGGATTATCACTTTAATGTTACGTACCGAGCGAGGAAGGATTGCAGAAACACCAAGCATTTTATCTATTCAAAAACTCCGATGGCAGCTTTCCAAATTGTTTTCTGAAATCTGCGGCGAACTGACCCATATTCCAAAATCCGTATCCTGCAGCTAAAGTTGAAATTGTTGTATTTTGTTCCTTTAATAAAAACAGTTTGCTTTTTACTTTATTCAACCTGCTGGCTTTTATGTATGCTTTTGGGGTAACCTGGTACTTTTCTAAAAATGCATATTCCAAGGTTTTTTCACTGACATTTGTAACATGACACAACTGAGAAACTGTAGGCATCACATCAGGCTGATTATTGATCAGATCAATAGCATTTTTTAATGCCACATCTCTTTTTCTTTGAGGAGAATGCTTAGGGATTTGATTACTATTATCTATATGACGAAGCAGATAAGCTAGTAAATTATCACTGGAGGCTTCTTGCTGAGTGAATTTATAATTTAAATTTTCCGATTCAAGTTTCTCCATCTTCTGCAAAAAACAAGTTGCCAATTGATTGAATTTAATTGCAAATGATTTGCTTAGATAGATTTGCTGTTCGTCCCCGTTAAATAGTTTTTTAGCATGAATGTATCCAGGATTATCCAGCATTTGGAATAATAACGATTCCTCGACAGACACTACATAGACATCAAAATTTTCAAATGAAACTCCATCCGGCACACTATTTTTTGGAAAGATCAATAGTTGGCTGCCATTTACTTTTTTATTTAGCCAGATATACTGGTCGTGGTAATTTACAGGAATTACAAGCCATTGTAACAACACAGCAACCACACCGGGCCACAATCTGAGATGCTTTTTCGAAGTCGGTTCGTCGGATCGTACAAGTTTTTTTCTTTTTAACATGTTGTCAGGTATTGCTGTTTTGCTCTACAGTAATAACAACTTTTCCTTTGGCGTGTCCTGCTCCAAAATAGCGAAGCGCTTCAGCAGCTTCACTTAGCGGGTAACGTTTATCAATTACAGGTTCTACTTTCCCGGCTTCAATAAACTCCAGTATTAAATCCAAATCTTTGTTTGGTTTATGCTCCTGGATACGCATTTTTTTACCTTCCTTACGCCCAGACAGACTTCCAGTCATTGAAATCCATGGTCCTGCGAACATGATTTGGAAGACCAGCGCCATGGAACCTCCCACAATGATATATGTTCCCTTCGGACTTAAAACTCGCTTGTAATCGGAAATGGAATGATATGCCGCATGATCAAGAATCAGGTCATAATGCTGCCCGTTTTTGGTAAAATCTTCTTTTGTGTAATCAATGACATGGTCTGCACCGATGGATCGCATGATGTCCAATTTTTCCGTGCTGTCAACACCGGTAACTTCAGCGTCGAATAATTTGGCAATCTGTACTGTAAAGGAACCGGCGCCACCACCTGCCCCGTTAATCAACAACTTTTGTCCTTTCTGAATTTGTACGTAATCGTGAAGTCCCCGATGGGCCAGGACTGCCGCCTGAGGTATGGCCGCTGCTTCCTCAAATGTTATACCAGCAGGCTTCAGCGTTAATGCATTTTCACGGCCACAGACATACTCTGCAAAACCGCCAAAACCACATTCGCACAGGTCTCCGAAAACTTCGTCACCCGGCTTTAACTGCTTTACGTTTTTGCCGACTGCTTCAACCCGGCCTGCTATGTCACAGCCGAGAATCTGCACCTTTGGTTTTCGAAGACCGTTTAGAAGTCGGTTTATGAAGGGTCTACCTTGAAGAAAACCCCAGTCCCAATCATTTATGGACGCCGCATGAACTTTTACCAGAACTTCATCGTCTTTTGGTGTTGGTTTTTGGACCTCTTTCAATTCGAGAACATCGGGAGAACCATATTTCTCATAGACTATTGCTTTCATAGCTTTTCATTTATCGTAATGACAACGTTTCCCGTTTTTTGACCTTTTTCAACATACCTGTAAGCTTCAACAATTTCTTCCAGTGGATACGATCTATCTATCACTGCTGTAAATTTTCCTTCTTCGATGAGTTTTTTAATTAGCAGTAAACTCCCTCTAATATCTACAGGCATTGGAAATATGGTTTTTTTACCCGACTGCCCAGGCAGTCTGCTAGTTAATGGTGTAATAAGTGGCAAGAAAATATTTTGCGCCATATAACCTAAGTCTGAGGAAGCATATATTCCGCCTGCTTGTAATAACGGTTTGCATTTAGCAAAAGAACTTTTCCCAACAGTATCAAAAACGAAATTGTATTTTTCTTCATCCCTGGTGAAATCTTCTTTTGTGTAGTCAATTACTTTATCAGCTCCCAATGATTTTACCAATTCAATGTTTTTCGTATTGCACACTGCCGTCACATAAACATCAAAATATTTCAGAAGCTGAACCGCCGCTGAACCAATAGCTCCTGAAGCGCCATTAACGAGAACTTTATTGCCACTTTCAAGGTTCACCTTATTAATCATATTATAGGCATAATGTGCGCCCTCACTACTCGCTGCAGCTTGCTCATAGCTGATGTTCTCTGGTATTGTTACTGCATAATCTTCAGCTATTTTCAAATATTGGGCATGGGCTCCTGAACCCTGCTCATCAAATCCAAAAACTTTATCTCCGACTTTAAGAGCCTTTACGTCTTTGCCGATTGCTTCAATTTCTCCAGCAAATTCGGTCCCGGGGGTTTGTTTTTTGGGCTTGAACAATCCTGTAATAATTCTTGCAAACCATGGTATTGCCCTGATTGTTGCCGAATCTGTTCTGTTTACTGTTGTCGCATATATTTTAACGAGTACTTCATTATCCCTTGGAGCAGGTTTTTCTACTTCTTTGAGCTTAAGAACATCCGGGGAGCCGTATTTTGTATAAACAATCGCTTTCATAGTTAATATTTCATAGTTATTATAATTTTTCCTTTGGCTTTTCCTTCTCCAAAATACCGGAGAGCTTCAGGAACCTCGCCTAAAGGGTAACATTTATCTATAACAGGTTTTATCTTTCCCTCGTCAACAAGTTTAGTTATAGAAGCCAAATCCTTGTTGGTCTCATGCATCAGAAGCCCCATTTTATTCCCCTTCTTTGGAATCAAAAGACCCATAAATGCAAATTGCATGATTCGAGATGTGGAACCTCCTATTATAACATAATTTCCTTTAACACTCAATACACGCTTTATAGCGGAAATGGGACGTGATGCCACATTATCAAGAATCAAATCATAATTCTGCCCATTTTTAGCGAAATCTTCTTTTGTGTAATCAATGACATGGTCAGCGCCAATTGAGCGCATAGTGGCCAATTTTCCTGTACTGTCCACGCCGGTCACTGTTGCTCCAAAAGATTTTGCCATCTGCACCGCGAAAGAGCCCACGCCGCCACCTGCGCCATTTATCAAGACTTTTTGACCTGCCTGAAGCTGTCCTTTATCACGAATACCCTGCAAAGCCAGGACCGCTGCCTGAGGTATGGCGGCAGCTTCCTCGAAAGTCATACTTTTCGGTTTCAATGCCAATGATTTTTCACTGGTACATACATATTCTGCAAAACCACCCCAACCATCCTGCGATAGATCTCCTAATACCTCATCTCCAGAAGAAAACCTCCTAATGTTTTTGCCTGTTGCTACAACGCGACCACTTATGTCGGCTCCGAGTGTTTTGATTTTTGGTTTTAGAAGGCCAAACATTATCCGGTTGCCGAATGGCTTTCCCCTCAAGAGTTCATAATCCCATGAATTTATGGAGGCTGCATGAACTTTTATGAGTACTTCATCATCAGTAGGTGTAGGTGTTTCAGTCTCTTTAAGGTCAAGGAAATCTGGGGATCCATATTTTGTAAATGCAATTGTCTTCATTAGTAGTTCAAAAGTTTATTTTGATTTAGACATTATTAGAATCACTAACGACAATCTATCCGATGATTTTGTAATTCCGATCTCAATAACTTATCTCAAGTTACTTCTTCTGTTTTTCATCTTCAAATACATCCAGCAACTTATCTATATATTCCGGCAAAATCTTTTTAGCTTTTGCTGAAGACAATAGTTTAGCCATCGGCATACCTTCATCGACGAAGATTCGGACGTAGCCCTGGGGTTCTGCCAGTGTGAGGGCTCGTTCCAATGGCACAAGACCAAGCGGGATGTTATCCTGGACCTTGCGAGCCAGCGCTTGCAACACCAGAATTTCAATCACGCTTCCCGTTCGCTCACCTTCTTCGGCTGCTTGCAGGAGGCGCTCCAGCAGTCCCATTGCCTTAAGAATGTAGGATTCTGCCTGCTCGCTCTTAAACCGGGCGATGAGCACCCTGACCAACGTGATGTGTTCGAATTCCTGGAGGTACCTAAGATCGTCATCAGCGGACAGACCTCTCATCTGTGCCCAATCAAGGGCTTTTTTCAGTTTGCCTTGCTTAATCCATATCTGTGCCTTCAATGCTTCTAATGAACGTATTTCGGGTACAATATTTCTGTAGTACAACGCTTCTGCCTTTTTCAGCAATTCAAGTGCGCCGTCTAGGTTTCCCTGACCTTCCTCTACTTGTGCTTGTGCAAGGGTGAATCGATATTGCCATAGCTGGTAGGGTGAATTTTTATTTGCCTCTTCACTTTTCAGCAGATACGCTCTTGCTGCTATCGGGCTGCCCTGCTCACGATAAAGTTTACTCAGCCCCAAATACAGGTATGCCGTTCCGGATGGCACAGGCCCTTGCTCCGGTATTAGCTCCAATGATTGCTCATAGAGACATACAGCGTCAAAAAGACGGCCTTGCGCTATCCTTATATCAGCCAGTAAAAATGTGCCGCCAACGTCGTCGATGTTGCCGGCCTTCCTCATACCCTCAAAACTATCTATAAAGGTCTGGTAAGCTGCTTCCAGGTCTCCGATGGTAAAGTATGCGATTCCCAACATGGCTGTTGCCCCTTCACGCGCGTAGTGATCGTCTTCAGGTAAAAGGTCGATGTTCTGTCGCGTATATTTAATAGCGCCTGCTACATCACCAAGAGTGCCAGCAAGATAGGCACGTGCAGAGGCAATTGTGGCCGGAAGTAAGCGAAATTGTTCTTTATCAACAATGACCATCCTGTTTGATGCTTCAGGTGTCTCACTTATTTCTTCTGTAGTTTCCAATAGTTTCTCGACTTGCAGCAACCGTGCCTCACCGGCTTCCAATTCTCCTATATCCATTAAGGCACATGCATAATTAATGTTGAGTACAGGCCTGACTCTGACCAACTCATCTGGTAAGGCCTTCACCCAGCCAAGCCAAGGGGCGGACTGGATATACCTGTCAGTTTCCGGCCATGCCAGCTCGATCAGGCCTGCCGCCCACTCGAAATCCTCAGCGGCAAGAGCATGGCGGATAGCATCGGCCAACAGACCATTCTGGTCGTACCATTTGCTAGCCCGCAAATGTAGGGTATGAATCCGTTCGGCTTGCTCCGCCATCAAGCGCGAGAGGAGGGCCTCTGCAAAGAGGTGGTGATACCGATACCACTGGCGATTATCATCCAGCGAAATAACAAAAAGGTTGCCTCGTTCCAGGTTTCCCAACATCTTTATGCCATCTTTCTGGCCAGTGACTGCATCACACAAAGGGCCAATCAATCGGTCGAGGATGGAGGTTTGTAGCAAAAAGCTCCGGACAGTCTCAGGCTGGCGTTGGAGCACCTCTTCAATCAGATAGTCTGCGATGTACCGGTCATCGCCTGCAAAGGATTTAATGAATCCGGAAATGTCTTTCCGTCCCTGCATTGAGAGCGCGGCCAGTTGGAGTCCGGCGACCCAGCCTTCCGTGCGGGTTTCCAGGGCGGCGATGTCTTCTACCGAAAGGTTTAGACTCATCACCTGATTGAGGAAACCGGCAGTTTCAGCGTGGGTAAATCGCAAGTCTGTGACACGTATTTCGGTCAATTGGCCACGGACGCGTAAACGGGGCAGTGGTAGATCCGGATCTTCACGGGTTGTAATGACAAGGTGCATCTGTGGCGGAAGGTGCTCAAGTAGAAAAGTGAGGGCATTTTCAACTGGTTCGGCATCAATAACGTGGTAGTCGTCAAGGACTAAGGTGAAATTTTCCGGGATGGTCGTGATTTCATTGATCAGTGCTGTCAGAATCGATTCGCTTGGCGGTGGTTGAGGAGATTGGAGCACATCCAACACCCCTTTCCCCATATTTTCAAAAATTGTCTGCAAAGCAGCAACAAGGTAAGTGAGAAAGCGTGTAGGGTCATTATCTCCTTCGTCCATCGATAGCCAGACGGCCGGTCGCTCACAACCGGCGACCCATTCACTGACCAGCGTGGTTTTACCAAAGCCGGGGGGAGCGGAGATAAGGGTCAGTTTGCGGTCCATACCCTCGTTCATTTGATCTATCAAACGCGGACGGAGAACCACATCAGACAGGGGTTGTGGAATATAAAGTTTTGTAGCTAATATTGTGGTAGTCTTACCTTCATTGTCTTCAATTTTTGGAACGATCAGCCCTACATTAGAAATGGCATAGACTTCAATTGGTTTTTCAACATTCTTCAGCTTAAATGACTTCAGCATAGAAGTCTTGATTGATTCCTGGTTTTTGATTTCGTCATAAACCTTGTCAGAAATAAAAACACTCCCCGGAACGGACAATGATTCTATACGTGAGGCAACATTTACACTATCACCAATAATCTCTTCTTCACTGAAAATAATGTCTCCGGTGTGAATTCCGATTCTTACCGGTATGGCGGGATCTACCTGAAAACCAAGCTGCATTTCGATCCCGCATGTTACTGCATCAATAGCGCTGTCAAAAATGCTTAATGTACCATCACCATAGTATGGTAAAATTTTTCCTCTATGCTTTGCTGTAATGGAATTGAAAATCTGTCGATGTTTATTCCTTACCTGAATGGCTTTCTCCTCATTTTGCTGCATTAGGGTCGTATATCCCTCGATATCGGTGAACATGATTGCAGCTAATTTGCGGGAACGTGTCATAGCGCCAATATAATAAAATAAGCGGCAATTAGACAGGCGAATATGTGAATACAATTAATGTTATTGGCCAATGAAACCTAAAAGGCATCAGCTTGGCGTCGTGGTAATTAGAAAATCTTTCCATATGCGAGCCAGTTATTAATATCTGAAAGAGCGCTTAAACCAGATGGTGACTTTTCGGAGTGGGCACAATTCTTTCACCTTTTAGCTCAAAGCTCGTCACCTATTTCACCACATTCTTAGTCCCATTCATTACATTCAGGGCATGATTGGCCACACGAACCACATATTTATTCGGGTCAACTATATCGATTCTTTTTTGAAGTTCCTTTTCCGCCGGTCTGGCATCTTCTCCGATTTCATCCAATACTTGCGCCGCCAACAAACGCACCCATCCGTCTTCATTATTTAATTCCTTTTTCAATAAATTGATTGACGTTGTTGATTTGCCGATCTTGCACAATGCCCTTGCCGAAGCGATACGAACTGCATTCGTGCTATCAGTCAGGTTTTCTTTCAGTTTCTTAATAGAAGCATCATGGTTTTTCAAATCACTTAAATTCCCCAGGCTGATGGCCGCCCAATACCTTACGGCTTCATTTTCATGATTCAAAGCTTTAGTAAGTATTATCGGATCTTTTCCTAAGGCAGCATTCCTGATTTCACTGATCGGCACATCTCTTTCACGTAATATTTCATAAATGGACTTCCCGTATTTCTTTTCCCATGACCTCATGATCGTCTCGGGTATCAGCCCCGAATCTTTGGTATTGTCAGACCAACGGGCATGAGCTGTTCGCATTTCTATTAATTTGTCCTGATATGAAGGATCGTCTGCCAGATTATTCAATTCCCATGGATCGTTAAGTAAATCAAAAAGCTCTTCATCAGGCTTTTTTTCCAGAACAAGGTGTAGTCCTGCTTCCGGGAGTGTCCCTTTTTTACCGGCTTCGCGAATAGCCATCATGATCTCCCCCTTTTCAGGAGTATTCATATACTGAGTAAAAGGTTGGTACGCCTCATAGTATCGGATGTATTTGAACTCCTTGCTTCGTACAGACCGTTGCATATCGTATCGCTCGTCCATCCGGTCTCTGGCAGAGTAGGCATATGCTCTTTCAGGTTTCAGGTTGTTTCCTAAAAAGGCTCTTCCCTGCATGTTTTTAGGAACGGAAGCTCCGGCTAGATTTATTACTGTAGCAGGAAGATCAATAAAACATACAATTTCATCATTAACAGAACCCGATATACCTCGAAGCAAATGCTGGTATTTCTTTGGCGCTTTCACAATTAATGGAACCTTGATCCCTGAATCATACAACCATCGTTTGTGCCTTGGCGATCCGGTGCCATGATCGGAGAAGAATATGATGATGGTATTTTCCATTAATCCATCTTCTTCTAACTGCTTCAATATATTCCCTGTGGTGATGTCCATCATGGAAATATTATCATAATGCCTGGCCCACAACTCCCGAACTTTCTCTGTGTCGGGGTAATATGGCGGCAAAATCAATTCACTGGGATTTGCTCGTAGGTGAGCGGGTAAATTTTTGGTTACACGATCATGTTTTTCCTTCGAATTGATGCAACTTTCATGAGTCATTTTCAAGTTGAAAATAGCGAAGAAAGGTTGCGATTTGTCTGTCCGGTTTCTCCAATGAGCTTTGGCGCTTGACTCATCCCAAATGGCTTTGGAGTCATAAACCAGATTGTAGTCTTCTTTTTCGTTGTTGGTGCAGTAATATCCTTTCTTTCTCAATAGCTGCGGATAATATTCAAATTCCTGAGGCATTTTCCCTTTGCATCTCATGTGCTGAGAGCCAAGGGATGTGGCATACATTCCAGTGATAATCGTTGATCTGGCCGGAGCACAAACAGGCGCATTGGCGATGGCATTTGTATAACGAACGCCCGTTTCTGCAAGTTTATCCAATACCGGTGTGTGTGCATTTTCATCTCCATAGCACCCGATATCAGGACTTATGTCCTCAACAGAAATCCATAATATATTTGGTAAATCCGGATTTTGGGCTAAAGACCATCCTGTACTTAGTATAATAAAAAGAAATAAGCCTATATTTTTTTTCATAGCAAATTGACTTAGTTAATCTTGTTGATTTATGAATATTTCCTATTTGTGCAATTTTATCTTTCCCAGTCCGCTTCCCAAGTGTATTATTCATAAAATATAGAAGTACAGTTCCTGGAAGACTGCATTATGCAGGTCAGAACTCCCTGATTTTGATGCTTCGGTAGGAAACAGCATTTCCATGATCCTGCAATAATATTCTTCCTTCAGCGGCCTCACCGAAACCTTTATATTTGGAGTATTTGCTATAGGCAACCAATGCCCTGAACATCTGCGAGTGTCTGTCATATTCCACAACTTTGATATTGTTTAGCCAATGCTCCACATGGCTTCCTTTTACGATAATCCGGGCTTTATTCCACGTTCCAGGATTGGCAGCTCGCTTTTTCTTATTTGGTTCCGAATAGCTGCTTGCTGCTATTAAATCATATAATGACCCGGCAGTACGATTGCCATTCACACCTTTTTTTGCATCGGGATGCTTTTTATCATCCAATACCTGGAATTCACATCCTATCGAAGAACCTGCACCTTTGTTGAGGCTTGTATTTACAAAGTATTTGATGCCGCTATTTGCTCCGGGAGTAATGTTAAATTCCAACTCCAATTCAAAATTGCTAAACATATCTTTGGTAACGATATCGCCACCATGCCTGGATTCTCCACCTCCGGATTCCTGCACCGAGAGCGCTCCATCTTTCATCTCCCAGCCAAATTCAAGAAATTCATCTGTTTTAGCCCCTTTCCACCCTTCAGTAGTTTTTCCATCCCAAAGAAAACGCCACCCTTTTCGAATTTCACCTGGCGTCAATTCATTTTTCAAAAAACTAAACTCGGTGGCATGATCTGCCACCGGCCATCTGTTTGCCTCCAAATTTTCTGTTAATATACGTGCATCTCTCCAGCGTACCTGCAATCCATCCCGGTCCTTATTTTTTCCTATTGAATGAACTTGAAGCGCTATAAATCCTTCAGAAGTCATATCGTCAACTAGATTGGTTACCTGCACACCATTAACCCAGGTACGAATTGAATTTCCAAGCGCTTCAATCCGATATTTATTCCATATTCCGTTTTGAAATGCCTGTCGTCCGGGCTCATTCATAGTTACGGGATATACCCATCCTCTTCTCGACTGGTCGAAAATACCACCACTCCATTTGCGCTCAGAGACGTCTATTTCAGCCTGATATCCGTGTACAGCGCCATTTTTATAACTCTCAATAGAATTGCTTCTAAACTGGATTCCAGAGTTTAGCCCCATATCAATTTTAACATCTACCTCAATTATAAAATCCGTGTAACGTTTTTTCGTACACAAATAGGTACTTGGGCTGCCATACTTTGAAATTCCTATTACCTGGTTTCCCTCCACTATATACTCGGCATCGCCCTTACGTTTTTCCCAGGCTGTTAAATCCTTTCCATTGAATAATGATGTCCAATTGACTTGTGCAAAAATTTGGGTTGAGTGGGATAAAATGAATAAGCCAATTATCATGGAACCAATCAATGCTTTCGGATTCTTAATTTTTTTCATTGTATATATGTTTAATCAGTAACTTATTATTTGAAGTAATTACGTTTCTATTTTTATTTTAAATGAAATAGGTCTCTGTACAAAATTCTGGATGACAATAAACAAATGGCAAATAATAATTACAAATGAAAAACTCAAACTGCATTAATACCGAATAATCTGCTTTGTAAATGTAGGCCCCATAATTTTCATAATCCCATCAACAAAATTGATCGGATCGATCACCAGGTAGGGAACATGGTCTTCTTTCAAAATGCCATGGCAACTTATCCAAAGTCTCCCATCAGGTCCTTCAAACACTTCATTGTGCCCTACTGCTGCCCAGGGGCTATTTTCATCTCCTGTAAATTCCAACTTTTTATGCTCGCATTTCATTTTATTTTGAGCGCCATAAATAGGGTTCCCTTCATATTTTGTCCATGGGCCCAGCGGATGATTGGCCGTGGCATAGCCAATCTCGTACCCTCTGCTCCATGAAGAGTAAAACAGATAATATTGCCCATCCTTATTTATGCAATAAGCCCCTTCAATTCCGATTTCATCCCAGTCTCCATATTCCATTTTTCCGGCAGCAAAACAGGGTATTGGCTTGTCCACAGGTTTCATATTTTCCAAATCTACTTCAGTCACATGAATTATTTTATCCCGATTAAAAAAGGCATATACTTTTTCGTCTTTGTCTTCATAAAAAGTAAGGTCATTTCCTTTTACAAATGGAGCCTCATGGGTTAACACCGCATAATCACCTAATACCTTATCCGAAACCGCCACTCCACCGTGCTGGCTTTTGAATTTATAATTTACCGTCGATTCATTCTGACAATTAAAAAGCAGATAGTATTTGTCTTGAATTTTATGGATTTAAGGAGCCCAAAACCTGTCCAGATACCATACGGTGGTATCAAGTTTACTTCTGTCGATGAGTAATTTTTCAAACTTCCAATTCAGAAGATCATCGGAGGAATAAATCTTTACACCCGGATTTTTTTCTTTTTGCCAATACCAAAACGGATACGATGTGCCAACAAGATAATACTTTCCTCCATCTTCAAATATTTGGCAATCCCGCATTCCCTTGTCAATTCCATTTCTAATTGGATTTTGATACGTAAAAACTTTTCCCTGTTTCTGGGTTTGCCCTTCTGATCTATCGTTTTTCAGCACAAAACTTAAAGCAAGGACAGTTACACCGAACAAGGTAAAAAGTAACTTTATGCTCAAGATTCTCATGGAAATATGTAAAAATGTTGCGCAGACTCAATTATCGGATCAATATTTCTTTGCAAAATCTTCTGCCAATACGTTGATTTCCACATCCGATAAATGGGCATTGGAACTTATAATCAGGCGGTACCGAAACGTGACAGATTGCCCTGATGGTATGCTGAAATTAAGTTCTTCTTTTCCTTTGGTAAAATCTCTTGCTCCAAGAGGATTTGCGGCAAACAGCCCGTATCCTCGTGCATGCCAGTAAGTTGGATAACTTTGATTTTTAGGATGATCGCAAATAACCAGTGATATTTTTTCGTCCCCGATGTTCCCATAAAGATTCATCCATTTGGCTCGTGTACCCCAAACATCGAGTCCGGTAGCGCCCGCACTACTCCTGTAATTGCCGGATATACCCTCGTTTGACATGGCAGTTACTTTGGTAGGATTGCCTTGCGCATCCAATAAAGTGATGTCGCCCTCGGAGGGCAATTCCAGTTGGCGGGCAACGCGGATTCCAAACATCCCTTCTTTGGTGTCGTCAAGTTTTACAGTTTCTCCAGTTGCCATTAGCGTGGTGATGCGGTCAATCATGCGTGTTGCTCCTTGAGCAATAAAAAGATACTCCGTTTTTTCAGCCAGCAGTTCTTTCCCTTCAGGGTCTACCCAGCTTCCTTTCGTAACCATAGAGCCTTCACCTTTGCCCGGAGTTAATTTCTCCACTTCCAGCAATTTGATCTCTCCGCCGTTGGCGCTTCTTTCCCCGGAGTGGCCATTCCCCCAAAAATCAAATCCGTCCACATCACCATAATTTAGCCAATTCCCTACATGATGCCTGTGATCTGGCCGTTCGCCTGTTCTGGGTTCCAATGGAAAACCCCGCGTAATAATAGTTCCGGCAGAAGTGAGAATTGGATGAAGGACAGGTTTATAAACACCCTCCGGCCATTTGTACGAAGTAAAAAGTTTATTGTCGATCATCACATCAATCTTTTTCTCAGATTTATGTTCTACAAATACAACAGGTATTTCGCTATTTGTCTGTTGCGAGGATTCGTGGTCGACAACTTCAACCGATAGATCTCCATCTTTTTGCTCCTCCTTCGCTGATTTTGACTTACACGAAATGGCAAATAGGGTAGATAAAAGAATAAGTGTAAAAAATAGCTGCTTCATTGTTTTAAGGATTAGGTTTTAATTCAGATTAAAAGTAGTCAGAAAAAATGCTTAATAAGATTATTGATTGCAATAAACCGCGTAAAATAGTTAAATCCAAATGCTTACTGTTCTTTCCCTAATCTGGGAGAGATGGGATTTCCCTTTGATGAATGTTAATGATGTAAAACGCTAAATATTCTTCATATCCTTTAAATACCTTTGCTGAATACCTGCCTGATACGGCAGGGCTTTTACGCAAAGTTCCGCAAAGAAGCACAGAGTTTCGAAGAGAAAAAGAGATATAAAATAGAAATGGTATTTAGTGCCTGAACGGAAACTGTCGAATTTTATGAAATGAATTATTTTGGATGAGATTTTTCTTTTTTGAAATTCGGTGATGCCTTAGCATCAGCGAGTTGAGAAAAATGAAAATATCGCCAAAAGTCCCGAACGCATTCGGGATAATTTTGCAGAGTTTCCGTTCAGACACTATTTAGTTGATTATCTATATTTTACCTTTTTTAATACTTAATAAAACGTTGATTATTAAAGTGTTTAGTAGAAGTGCGAAACTTTAGAATATTAATATCTTTAAACCTGAGTTCGACTATAAAAAGAAATGCAATTGGACATGAACCGTCATTTCGGAAATTTTCTTTTTATATTTTTCAAAAAAAAGAAAATTATCCGCAATCTAAGTTAACCAAGTCTTTTACCTAAATTGAGCGATTCAAATTTTTATGTTGCAGGTTTACCTGACACCGTGGTTTTGATTTTACATTTTCTCAAAACATTTATTGGTTCAGACAAATTTAGCTGTCAATCAGGTTTGTGG
>SDBV01005692.1_pt1 | contig 17528 bp, 20 predicted proteins | sample 2277081 | NCBI WGS metagenome assembly SDBV01 (sample SAMN10402039, study PRJNA504765) | marine sediment metagenome | isolation source: marine sediment core GS10_PC15, 223 cmbsf | place: Arctic Ocean: Southern Knipovich Ridge | collected 2010 | reverse complement strand
TCAAGAGCAACATCGGCAGCGAACCCCCAACGAGCCGCAGGAGTAGACCTGCCTATCGTCCTGTTTATGAGTTGCCCAAGCGGCCTCTCTCCTGGGACAATATCACCAAGGGGCTCTGTCCATTCTTCTAAGGACCGGCCCAAGAACGAACCATGCTCATCCGCATTTTGCTTTATGATATCTGAGAATGTATTCTTATCTTGCCAGGTAAGACCCCGCACAGCGGCCTTCACCGCATCCCACGCGGCCTCACCCAAAGGGCGCTTGTACTCTACCGAGTCTACAATGGAGTCCGCTATATTGGCAGACATATAGTTCCCGGTCTGGAGGACATCGAAAATAACCTGGATTAGAGGGCGCTTCCTTTTCTCGGCTAATGCCTCTTCCTTTCTGGGTTCGACGAACCCTCGCATCTCTCGTTCGTATTGAGTAAGCCCACGGCGAGAACCTAGTAAGTTAGGCGTAGTGAGTTTAGTTATATTCCTCCCGAGATCAAGAAGACTCGCCACAATGTAGCTCCCTAGAACTCACTTGGCCCCCCTGGCGTCGGTGTTTGCGCCAATAATGTTTTAAGTGCTTTCAGTATCTCTGAGAGTTTACTTGTTACACCGCCGCGTCGAAGTAACGGTTTCTCTATATCCCATTCCGCAGCCTTTATAATCTTTCTATCTTCTGTTGACAAATCTAACTCTTTCAATTTATTAATCATATCCCATGCTTCCCACTCTGTATCTGTAGAACCTGGGTCACCTTTAACAGTAGCAGGAACTGCGCCAGGGAAAACCTTCCCAAATAAATCACCGCCCAATTGCCCTACGCCTTGGATCGATTCCCCTAGTTGTCTTATCGGTTTATCAATATTTGCTAGAGGCTTCCTAAACACATCAATATTGGAAGGCCCTCTTTCTACCGGAACTGGAGGGATTATCTCCTCCTCCGGCTCCGGCGCTGCATCCCACCCTGGGGCAATAGTATCTAAATAACTAGACAGCCGCGACTTTAAAGCTGTTTGCTGATCTAAGGAAAACCTACTTACATGCGTACCGAACCCTGCTAATACCAGTTCCACCATATCCGGGGTGACCTCAACATTCCACCCAAGGCCGTCAGTGAATTGCCCACCATGCTCAAATGCCATCAAAGTAAGACTCAATGCAGATATGAACGCTTGCTCTTCATCATATGGTGCCTCATCATCAGCCTCCCTAGCGGCAGCATTCAATTCAGCCTGGAGCCTTAAATAATCAGCTTGTCTTTCTTTAGCAAGACCTTCTACAAATATATCATATTCTCTTTTACTCTTTTTCCATTCCTCTGGTCCCGCACCTGGTCCAGCCCAAAGCTCCCACTCTCCACGCATAGCTTCGCCAGTCCCTAGAACAGTTTCCGCTCTCCTCAAATCCGATTGCAATGTAGCCAAATCTTGCCTGCCACCTCTTTCCAACTCCGCTTCTCCCGACAAGAAATCACGCTGCTTCTGGCTCTCCAAAGTCTCTCCCAACCTATAGAGCCCCCCGGCTACCCCCTGCCCTGCCCCTCGTATGCCTTGGGACCAAGCCGCACCCTGCCTAGCTTTGGTCTGGCCTAACTGCGAGAGTCCTTGTCTTATACCACTCCAATCTGCCATACCATCCTCCTATCCAAATAGCCCGATAACCCCGCCAAGGACATCCCCAAGTACTCCGACCCAAGCCGCGTCTATCTCAGCCGTAGTAGCTTCATCCATAGCGCTAAGTTGCATCTGTGAAATCTGTGCGTTCAGTACATCCAGCATGGGAGCCATCTGAGTATCCCACCACTGGTTGGTCACATCCAGGAACCCCTGGTCAATACCGAGTTGCATCATGGCACCTTTGTACACTACATCTGCCATCGAGTTAATAGCCTGAATCTCCTGGCCATACTGCGTTATCGCAAACTCGCTCTCCAACCCCCATTTCTCCAACTCCTGCCTCGAAGCATCTGCCGCCAAACTAGCCGATTTCCACCAGCCGTCTATCGCCAACATCACTCCATCGGTTTTCGCCGTCATGTATTGGCTCACACTCAATGATCCCTGTTCCATCAACTTGAAATACTTTTCATCATTCCTCGATAGCGCATCAAGTTGGAGTTGCATATTCTGATTCATCTTCTCGAACTCCATCCTAGACCGCTCACTCCCCATCGCTTGGTTCAACTCATCGGCTTCCGCCATGTACCGGATAGACGACCCTGTATTTGCCATCATAGCTTCAAGCTGTACGGTAGCCCTCCGTTCCATATCTGCCATATTGTTACGAATCAAACGGTCATATGTAGCAGACTCCTCATCGGTAAGCCCTTCCATATCCGCTCTTGTCTTACCTTGCCGCTCCGCTTGGTCAGCCAGGAATGCATCCCAATTATCATATCCCGCGCTTTTCGCAAAATCATCCTGGCCCGCTTCTCGCCAATCCCGTTCGTCGGCTACCCAATTCCCCGATTCATCGAAGTGCCCACCGCCGCCAGTCTCCAGGCTCTTAGCCATTGTCTGTACAACGTCTATATCCTGGGTCGGATCATATAGCGACGGGGCCTGGGCAATTGTAGGGGCCTCAAGTTCGTTGATCCTATTTGTCAATCCTGTAAAACTAGTTCGATACGGGTCATAGCTCTCAGAATATTCAGCTCCCACAGCACCTAGATCAGTGCCTTCTGCGGTCTTCCTAATAGCTTCCAACGTAGCCTCGAAGTTACTCATATCGTAGTCGGTCCCTAGATCTTCTACCGGGCCTGCATCAACTACCATCTCCTCCCAGGATGCCACCTCGCCCGGCTCCCACTGCCAATCTGTGCCATTGTGAACAAACCGGCCTTCCCCCGGTGTCCCTACATACTGAGTCCCTGTAGACGGATCAGTATAATATTCCTTATCTTGCCCTGGTGCAAACACAGGGGGCGCTGGAGGCGGAGGGAGACTAGGATCAGGTACTTCTATATACTGCCCCGTCGCTGGGTCAAGTTCCCATAGATATCCACCCGTAGCATCATAAGGCGGAGGCGGAGCTGCTGGAATTGGCGGAGCTACTGGAGTTGGCATAGGGGTTGGCGTAGGGGTTGGCGTAGGAGTTGGTTCTGGAGCAGGAGCAGGGGGAGGCTCCTGAGCAGGAGCAGACTCAGGTAAAAGACTTGTTAATGTTGACTGATATATTTGATCGAGCAGTGCATCTTTAGCGGGATCACCAGTCGACTCATCATAGCCTCCCAGAGGAGGCTCTGCCGGAATGACTGCCGGAGGCGGCTCAGGGGCAGGCGCAGGGGCAGGCGCAGAAACAGGTTCAGGAGCAGGGGTCGGCAGAAGACTGTTTAATGTTGACTGACGTATTTGCTCAAGTAGTTCCTCTTTAGTTTTAGTTGCCATTAGTACCTCCTCTTACGGGAGTCTATCGACAACGTGTCCACCCGTGCGTCAAATGTCGTGTTATGCTTCACGTACATGCTTATCTGCTTGCCATCCATCTGGTACGGTACAGAAATATCCCTGCTCACAGCCCCCGTACCCACCAACGCATTCAGTAGCAGACCGTTACTCGCATCCAAAGTCAAAAACTTAAACTCATACTCCACACCTGCAGGTGTAGATACATTCCCTATCTTCGCCTTGGCCCGAGTAAAGTTCTTCGTCGTCTCCTCACCACCAAACGGGAACAACTTCGTCTGCATCTCCATGTTAATAGGAGTAGTCGCCGTAATATTATCATAGGCAAGATTGTCGCCTCTCGCCGTATAGTTATCACCCAGCAGAATCAAATACCCGTCATCGCCACCGCCTTGGTTGTGGAGGATCTGCCTCGCATAATATGAAGTCCACTTTTGGAAGCTAACCCTACCGTCACCCATATCATCCAACCGTAGTGTATCCGGGTCGAATACCAGCACTATGCTATTCGTCGGGAATGATGCCAATACATCCGTCTTGTAAAAGAACAGCGATACATCAGTCAACGTATACGAATCGATGTCCGTCTGAATATGCTTGGACACCTTACGCCTCACGTTGCCGTCAAACATATACAACCCATCCCGCGCTATCATCCACAGCATATCATTGGCTACAGTTGTACCACGCTTAGATATAGTGCCACCTGCCGCCAAGGGCCGCACAGACCAGTTCTGCCAACTCGTACCATCAATCGCGAACATCCGGCCCTCTTTAATAATTACCAGGTAGTTATTAAGAGTCTCCATAGCCATAACTTCATTGCCGCCCTCATAGAAGTACTCCCACCTATCGGCTCTCCACCCCTTTACTGAATTAGCAATACCTATTTGCACTTGATTCCGCGCCGCCATGAACACATGGTTCTTGTGAGTCCGTATTGCCTGGGGTTTTTGATCGCCTATGATCTGGGTTAAATAATGGGTGTGCGACTGTGCAATCGTATCGCATGTTATCTGACTAGTCGCCCCGTCCGCGAACTCCCCCCGGACTACGTATCTATTCGTGAGGTTCCCGTCAGTGGTGTCATACTTCGCCCATTTCAAAGTACCGTCCGTACTCAACGGAAGCTCAAACTCAATCGTATGCGTACCCGAATCATCCCATACCGCAGCCGTATTAAATGTACCTACCGCCGTCCACGACCCGTCAACATCAAAGTACTTCAAACTGGACACCGCACTAACGGTAGCCGCCATATCCACACCCGTGAAAATCAACCGCGAATAGGTGAAATCGCCTGCCACATAGAATCCATTAGTCGTCGCGTCCGTACTGGCTATGACGAAATCATCAACCCCTGAGTCTTGTGCGTCCGTCGTATCATCGGTATACGCATCCGTAGATGTGTCCCACTGCCCCGCGTACCAATTATCCGTACTTCGCTCCCTTTCATCATATCGGTCAAGATCCCGCAGATAGAACGTCCCACTCCCCGATGGGAACAACACCACAGGTCTATCCGTGCCGTTAACCGCTATAACCTTGCCCCCCAAAGTATCGAACTCAACGTCCTTGCCCGTAGTGAACGGTGCAGTAGTCGTAGTCGATGCGGTTAAACTCGCAGCCGCAACAGTCGCCAAAGTCACAGAAGTCTTCGCCACTTGGAACTCGACCGTCGAACCATCGTCCACCCCGTATATCGTATACCAGGCTTCCGCCTTCTCCTCATATACACGGACAGCGCCCGTTATACTTGCATTTGTGTTGGTCAGATTTGCGTACTTGGCAATGCCCCCACGCTTCTTGAGGCCCCCTCGCCACCAGCAGTTATTAGCCTGCAACAGCTCATTGTTAGCCATAAGCTCTGGGGTTAGGTCGGTACTGTAGCCGCCTCTGAAATCTTTAATGTTGAAGATACTCTGCTTCCCTGCCATTAGGTCACCGTATTATCTGATTCTACTATTGGCACCGAAAACGGCACCGCCCTCGGGAACATCTTAGAGTTCTGGTTGTTCTGCCGTATCCGGTACTTACTCATCTGATCGTGATACAACCTGAATAACCTATCAGACTCCTCCGGTTCAAAGGTCTCCCTCAACACCATCCCCGCCGCATAATACACCGGAGCCATATGGTTCTCGGTAGGCAACGCGCACGTAGTCCCATCGCTCTCCCCTGTAAGCGTAACCGCCGAAGGTAAATATCGATACCTGATCTTCAACATCCTCCTATCGCTCGGCGTCGGGGATAAATACAACTTCCTGTCTCTTATCGCATAATAATGAGGTCGATTGGATTGCACCTCCGGGGACATCATAAGACTGAATGGCCCCTGTTCAAGAATAAGATCGTCATAATCGAGGTATTCTATTTCTAGGAAATCATCGGGCAAGTCCGTCTCCAACGTACAGTCCTCTGGGATATTAGATTCCCACGAAGTGTCCGCCTCGGTGCCAGTCCTTCCAAACGTCTTAATAGTGGCATCTATATAATTATCCACACTAGGCTGCTCAATCGCAATTGACGTAAGATTAGAAGCCGTATCCTCCGATATTGTGAAATGCCACGTATTGTCGTCCCACCCTACTGCAATACTCCCCGTACCTATGGCCGCATTTATATTGGTAGCCAAATGGGTAGCCATCTCCGATCCGCCTATTGGCCCCACATCATTACTCCCCACTATCGCAACATTAGTCGCCGCAAGAGTATTGTACCCCGACGCATCAGCAATCGTCACCTTCATATACCAATTGGGCCTACCCCAGAAGGTAGGCGTCACGGTCAAAAAGTTCTGCTTGGATAATCTGCCTTCTTTCGCAAACTCATCCACCCCTACATTCAAGTAGTTACGTACCACATCATCAGTATCGGTTTCGGTCAACACATTGGATGTCGTTCTTGATAACCGTTTCACATATGAGATCTGGTTCGCTATCGTCATTGCGGGCATAATGCCCTCCTATCTGTGATACCCGACAAAAAGAGCGTTTACTGTAGCATCCCCTGTATTCTCTATAACAAACCTTGAACCCACTGCACTCGCCTGCCATCCTTTGTCGCCAAAATCAAAGTTCCAAACATGGGTTGTTGCATGGTCTACTGTGAATAGAGTGGCAACATAAGTACCTCCATAAGAAGTTTCCATGAAGTTAATCCCTAGCCCTGTACCCGCAGCCGTGATCACACTCACCATGCCCTTAGTTATATGTAATCGCGCTCCGTCTACAGCAGCCATCAAAGTAGCAGATGCAGAAGCAGCAGCAGTGATCGTCGCGCGGCCTTGCGCATGTGCTCCATATTGCATTATTTTTTCTCCTTCTGTTTAAGCCGCGCGACAGCAGCCTTATGTGTCTTCAGCAATCTAGAGAGGGGAATCCCAGACTCACTAAAGACTTTCCAGCCACCATCAACACGACGAATCATTTAATTGCCCCAAGCAAAAAACTTAACTTTCGTCCACGCGCCCAGGTTCACACCTGTTGCCAATTGGGGTATCTGTATCAAAGTATTCGCATCGTCATAGTAAACCTGATACCCGCTCTTTTGTTCGATATAACACATGTCTACCGTACCAAACCCAAACATGGTCATGGTCACCCCGGCGACAGCATTACTAAGCCCACTGAAATTGATCTTCCCGCTGATGGCTTTCTTGCCACGAGACATTGCAGCACCAATAAACTTACTAGTGTTCTGCCTTGGGTCATATGTAACTGTTACTCCCATATCACACCTCCGCGTACATATTGCCGACTATATATATATTAGCCGTAGTGGACTCATTTACATATTCACGTAAAATCGCCACTTGAGATGGTGCCCCTACATAAGTCGTCGTTGTAGCACCTATCCCTGTTGCTGTGAAATAAACCCCATGGCCAAGGCTCCCCGTAAAACTCGCAGCAGCGGCCTGAGCATTATCAACAGGCCCTCGGATGGTCACCCATCCTTGGCATCCTGAAGCAATAGAACTTTCAGCATACCCAAAAACACCTTTCACACTAGCCGCGAGAGCCGTCGCGTTCCAACCTTCGTAAGAAGTACTATAGTTGTAATTCATAAGCACACCCTTACTTGCCCCCTGAGAGGCATACGTCATCACCTGGACCTTCCCACCTCCCGCGCTTTTCAACATCGGGGATAGATATGTACTAGCGTTCCCTTCAAAAGCATCTGTTCCTACAAAAATCATATCACACCTCCGCGTACATATTGCCAACTAAATATATGTTGGCTGTAGTAGATGTATCCACTTCTTCACGTAAAACCGCCACCTGAGATGCATCACCATTAAAAGTAGATTGTCCAGTAGCAGTCGCCGTGGCCCATAGACCACTAGCGGCAAGGCGCACAGTATGGCCAATGCTGCCTGACATAACCGCAGCCGCACATTGAGCATTATCAACAGGCCCCCGAATCTGAGCCCACCCCACGCATCCACTGGCAATATCATCAGCACAATAACCATACAGGCCCACTACGCTAGCTGCTATTGTCGCAGTACTGAAAAATCCTTCATACGCCGTACTATAAACATGCTTAAGATGCACCCCGAGGCTTGCGCCGCTTGACGCATAACACTGTACAAACAACTTCCCCGCCCCACCACTTTTAAGTTTTAGAGCTATATGCGTACTAGCATCTCCTTCAGAGAAATCCGTATCTGTAAAAAACATCTTGTCCTCCTATTGGACCCCCGCCCGAAGACGAGGGAACATTGCTTAGGATCTGGGTGTTGCCCACACCCCTGTTAAATATATGTCGGTAGTCGTCGAAGCGTCCGCCTCTTCAAGCAAAACTCCAATCTGGCCCACAGTATGAAGTCCTTCATTGACCGAAGTAGATGCACCCAAAGCTGCCGCACCCCAAAACACACTATGCCCAACTGAGCCCTTCATATCGGCAGCGCCGCATTGAGCATCATTCACTTGGCCCCTAATCTGGACCCAGCCCACGCACCCTGAAGCAAGGGCGGCGCCGCCATCCGGGAACCCCACATACGCATAATTACTCGCCGCTAGGATAGTCGCACTATACCCACTCCCCATATGTTGAATCATATAAGGAGTATTGGCCACCATCCCGCTAGTAGCATACGCTTCAACGTACACATTGGGACCTCCCGCCCGCTGATGTACGTTAAACGATGAATTAGTATCAATATTACCCGCAATTATCATAATCTCATTCTCCTTATATTGGGGTGGCCCACATGCCAGTAAGGTAAATTAACGCAGTGGTCGAATCATCGGCCTCTTCAAGTAATACACCTACCTGCCCAATATCTTGGTTCCCTACGTTACCCGAAACAGTAGCCCCGAGACCAGTACCGCCTGCCCAGTACACATTGTGCCCAACCGAACCCTTGAAACTCGCCGTGCCGCCTTGGACATCTGACGCTTTGCCTCGGATCTGCACCCAGCCTACACAGCCGGATGCCAAAGATGCACCATCCTCTGGCAATCCCACATACCCATACACACTTCCTATAAGAACAGTAGCATTGTACCCGCTACCCATGAACTGAACCGCCATTGGGGTATTAGCTACAATCCCACTTTCAGCATATGCCTGCACAAACACATTGGGACCGTTCCTTTTCATTACCGTGTTGAACGAAGTGTTGTTGTCTATAAAATCTGACCCTACGATCATCATAATAACAACCTCCTTACTTCGTGTAATCGAGTACAGTGAACTTGAAAGATGTCTTCCTCATCCTGCACAAAATGTTACCAGCCCAAATACACGTCTTAGCCAGCGCCCATGGGTACCCAGCCTGTTTAAGATCAAACCATTTCGACATCTTAAAGTTGTAGTTCGTATGATACCTAATCTCAAACTTGTCCGTATCAAGACCTAACCAATATGCCGAAGTAGACCCCGACCCCTGCGTATACACATCCGAAATAACCTCGGCATCGTGATACTGAAGGGACGTAAACCCTGCTTTCGCAAGAGGTGTATCTTTATTTTCGTATCTCTTTTGCGGTTCAAGCAACGCCTCGAACTTACTCCACAAGTCACGAGTAGTCAGGTGCAAGTCCGGTTTGTCAGGCCCAAACGTGGACTGGTTAATCATATACGACAACGATGCAGTTCCGGCCAACACCAACTCAGTAGTAGAGTTGTCTTCAGCACCCGCAGCCCATTCAGCCGCATCGGTCACCGCTATGCCACCATAAGTCGTCCCAGTATCCACGATCTGGATAAGCGATGCAGGGTCTTTTGCACCCGGTGTTACCTGGTGAAGTGCAATCGCAAAGTTGTCTGCAATATCGTCCTTCAACTCACTGTGCTTATCGTTAAGCAAGTTCACTATCTGGGATTTACCCGAGTTCTTAACTGTCTCATCCAGGGAGATCATAGTCTGACCCACCTGATACTTCCAATCCAGGTCAGCCGCAGTCCTTGTCTCTTTCTGCGAATACGGAACCTGATCTCTGGGTCCTACCCACCCAGTCTGATCTAACTTCTTGGTCTTTATTGGCCATTGTATCGAGTTACCACCATCGGTGGTTACGTTCCCTATCGACTTGAGCTTCACGTAGAACGGGCTTTTTTCATACACCTGATCCGTCATGGTCTTATCGAAATATTTGCTCGATACCGCATTGGCCTCATTAATATCTAATGCCATTATAGCCTCCTATTAGCCGGAGTCAGCATACTCTCGCAATGCATCCTCCCTGGCCTGTTTCAGGTCCGTAGACCCTGCTGCTCTCTTCGGTGGTCCGCCACCCGCAGGGAGCATACCCACTCCTTGTTTCTTGGCAAGGTTCTGCTCGGCATGTTCCTGCGCACCCGCAGGGTCATACATACCGGACTTCCACACCATCTCCACAAGAGCCTTGAGATCGCTTCCACCCAAGTTACCTAACGTTTCCGTCACTTGCTCTCGGTTAAAGTCTGGATAGACTTTCTCAAGGTCGGCGTAAATAGTCTCACGTTCGCGCTCTAGGTCTGACTCGCTATTCTTGTTCTCCAACGCCGCAAGCCTGTCCTCTAAAACAGTAGACTTTTCATCCACATACCCTTGCGCACGCTCATAGCTGTCTTCCGGCGTGATGGGTTTATCCACCATCTGGGCAATCGCACGAGCAATATTAGGCCGTTTCTCAAACGCCTGATTATACCTATCGTACTTCGCCTTGTCGCCGTCCTCCCAGTCTTTACGGTCCTTAGCAAGTTTGCTCATCGCTTCTTTATGCTCAGTAGCATTCGCTTGCGACTTCCGCTGGAACCCACGCTCGAACTGGAACGAACTATCCATCGCCTTCTTCCACTCATCTGACGTTTTCCACGAAAAAGACTCCCCTTCCGGGCTGGTCCATTCGGCAAAACTCTCCGAGACGTCTGCTACAGGTTGGTCAACTACGACTTCTGGAACAGTTTGGTCTAAATCACCCATCGCTATCCTCCTACATACGTTTCATTAAATCATCCATCCCTCTCGGCGCCCCCTGCGGTGCTCTCGGCGGCATCCCCTGCGGTGCCTGCGGGGGCGCTTGCGGCGGTCCCTGCAGCTGGGGCATCTGCGGGCCGGGGGCCTTGGGAAGACCCATCTTCCCTCCCACAGTCGCATTCTGCGCCTGCCCCTTCATATTCGCAAACAGTTTCTCCACGGGGTCCTGCGGCGTTACGCCAAAGTTCCGCTGAAGAAACTCGCCTACCGTCTGTTGCGGCCTTATGTCGCCACTAGTCAATTTCTGTGCCATATCAGTCGGGTTCAATACCGACATTTTAGACTTCACATCCTGCCCTGGTTGCATTACATCACTCATACACCCTCCGGTCTGCTATTTAGCATACTAGGTTGAGGCCCCGTAATAGGCGCCCTGGGGGCCTTCGCCCCCTGCTTCGCAGCCATCATCTGCTGCTCCCGCTTTTGCATCCTCGCTATAAGCTCTTTGCCTTTAGGCAGCTCTAATTTCTCTATTACCGCCTGCGCATCCACTACTTCCATCTGCTTCAACCTCAAGAACAAATTAGCCAACGACTGTTTATCCATAGGAAGTGTAGAGTCGGTGTCAATCGTCAAATCGAACTGCGCATACACTTCATCCCTTTCGCCAAACTCAGCTATGAACTCCTTATACTGCTCATAATCTTGGATCTCCTGTTCATCCCCTTCTTCCCCAGGCTTCATCATATTATCCGTAAACGCCTGTTGGTTAGACACTTTGTAATAGTCTACACTCTGGCCGGCCTGGAGACTGAAATCCCTTGTCTCAGTATAAAACTGCTGCATCAAATCCACCAGCAACCAACACGTCCGCTTCACCGAGAACTCCAAGTTGCGAACACGTTGGCGAGTCCTCGTATACGCAGACTCTATCAATGTACTAGTTTCTGCCGCAGTCCGCTCCTCCGCTGTGGTCTTTATCCCCTGAGTTATTTCTGTTACCCCGGAGACCGTCTCTATAATCTTTGGCAATAACGCCACATACTTATATAGATCGGCAGGCAAGTTGCCCATTTCAACCCTTGTAATCGGGTTTTCATTCATCTGATGGTTGTAATCATACATATTCCCACCGCCGGGGAACGATGCTTTTACATCTTGCATATCCAAACCTGCGTTCGCATCCACCATCCAGTTGGGGTCAGTATACAACCGCATGAACTTATCCATCAACTGCATCGATCTATTAGCCGATCTATTCAACTCCTCTATCTGGTCAGGTTCCCCCATCCCCATCTTCTCATGAGGGATTATATAGTCATACAATTTTACATACGGCGGCTTGTTGTGTCTATACATAGAGGCTCGTTCATTTAATAGAACCGATTGCGTAAACGTGACTATCTTCCCATATGGGTACACGGCCCGGTTTTCTTTTTGTTTCTTCCCCTTTTCATCTAAAATATCTTTGCCAGTCCCATCAGTCAAATAATAATCCTCAGTCTCATTGTCACGCATCCATACTTCATACACAGTGGCGAACTTCGCCTGGATCTCGAAATCATCTCCCCAATCAGAAATCTTATGTTCTTCATCAGGTTTTACTTCTTTACCTCTCTTTGGGAAATGAGACCGTATCCACGAAACGGGTTTACGTTCCCGTGTCCCCTGGAAAGGGTTATCCCAATTATCTTCATACCCTTCAGCCTCGAAATATAACCTGGGGTCTACAACATCGACTCTGCACTCCCCAAATACCTCTGCATCTGGATCGAACGTCACCTTTAACACTCCGTTTTTCATTATCATGGAATCCAAAACCAACTTGAATATCCGGTCCTGCATATCCAATTTGTCCCACAAATACTGAAGACACAACGAATACAGGTTGTATATTTTCTGCATGAATGGCTTTCTGGCCCTAATGGACCACTGCGGCCTATTGTCTGTCAGCAAGGGAGCCACCGACATTACAGTCGAAAACAAATAGTTCACAAATACTTTTGACTCATGTGGGTGTTCCTGCAAGTCCTCGCGGTCCCACCACTCGCCCTTATATTGCCGCAAATATCGAGTCATCTCGTCGCGTTTCTTTCGGGTATCATCAAAGATCTTATCGACCGCGCTCTTGAGTTTAGTTATATATATCCGTTCGTCACGACCTTTCAATCTACGTACCTTTTTAATCCTTTCTCCCCACAGATTCTATCTCTCTGCCGTTTAGTGTCAACCCATGTATTTAGACTGTCATCAAAACCAGGCGTAAAGTCAACATACACATGGCAATCACTGAATAGCCGTTCCCCTACCCGTCTGCACTTGGGACACACTCCATCATTACATTCACTCATCTGCATTACCGTCTCATATCGCCCATGAACCTTACACTTGTATTCGTAGACCGGCATTACCTATACATCCTGGGCTTGGGTTTTTGAGTACTCAACGCCCCCACATTCCCACGAAACCCCGACCGTTTACCGCTTGGTAAAGGACGCGGACCTCGCGTCTGCTCCATCTTCTGCACTAACCTATCCAGCGCCCCAGGTTGCATCCCATGCTCCAGTAAATACAACATTAAATCACCTGCCATCTCTCACCCTCCTCAACAACTGGCCATATGGCAATATCCCCCACGACAACATTTCCCCCACTCTATTAAAGTCATCGACATCATCCACGCACCACACAAGATCCGAATTATCCTCCGTGTCTGTTACCGACACCTTGGATATCTCATCACTCTTATATACATACGAACACACATGCTCCCTGCCGGGATGATTCCATGATAATTTCTCGTGTAACCACTCTAATACTCTCATCGGCATAACCTCGACATCCAACCCCCTTGGGTACGTACGTTCAATTACATTGCTCGAAAACTCTTTCTCCCCCAAACTCCTAATCACAGCATCCACAATGTCCGCATCTATCAACGGGCAATCGCCTGTAACCCTTACAATCACATCCCCTTGGTAGAGTCTGGCCGCATCCACATATCGACCCAGAACATCATCCTCGTCTCTACGTACATACGGGCAATCAAACCCAGACCTGAGGACATCGTCCCGTATAACATCGTTCTCCGACCCAGGCCCCGTTGCTACAATAATGTCATCAACCAACGCTGATTTTGTCAGCCTCGATATCAAGTGGTGGAGCAACGTCCGGCCCTCCACTTCCATCATCACTTTCCCGGGCAATCTTTTCGACGCCATTCTCGCTTGTACAATCGCTAGTACCATCAAATATCCAATAGGTTACATCATCGAACCCCATCTCCCGTGGCAGAAATCCCGTCCTCACCAATTCCGCCTCAGGAAACAACACGCTATAGATACCACCGTAATCACGTTTGAACAACGCACTACGTTTACCCCTGTAGGGTATTTCAATATCATCCCCCATATACTCGATCATCATTACCATCCGGCTCGATACCCGGTTCATCTCTTTCATACACCGAATCATATCAGGTGACTTCAAATGGATTAACACCCCCGAAGTGAATACCATCTCATAATCGTTATCATCGATATCTAAATCAGTGGCATCATCCCAAAGTACAATCAAACCTTTCTTATTGGCAATATCCAAAGCTAGATTATTGATATCGCACCCTACGACCGAAGCACTTAACGTATCCTCCATCGCCTCAAGATTCGCCCCTGCGTTACATCCGAGCTCAAGAACACTCTCCAATTTATACTCATTCAGAGTTACAAAGAACTGCCGCCTATCCGCCACCGACAAGTTCCTCTGCGTATACTCATCTCCGAAATCACCTTCCCACATATTCAGCTGCCTTCACATATTTATTCCATGGCGCTTCATCCACTATCTCCCAAAACTCATTCTTAGTGTACCCGCAAGTCTCGCAAAAGTCATCCAACGCCACAGGGTCCAATATCGGGTCCAGCTCCTCAATCAACTCCTTGGCACCCTCCAATTCAAGCAACCCTTCTCTCACCCGCCTAGAGGCAATGTCGTTCGCCCTCTGGAACCCGAACTTGGGGTACTTCAACCACAAATGAACCATGTACGCAAACGAATCTATTTGTTCAAAGTCCTCTATCGTCCCCTCACGTCTCCACCAATCGTTTTCCAATCCATGGAATCCCAACTCTTTCGCTACCGCGTAATTATCTACCGAACTCCACGCAATGAAATAACTCATATACAGTGTCAGGGGGTACGCAGCCGGACGCGGTTTAATCGAATCTACTTCCTCCCGTGTCACTCCACCTCGCTCCCAAAACTCATAGTCATTCTCCAATTGGTGGATCATCCCATTGATGATTGGGTTCACTACGTAATCATTATGAGTCACGCTCCCGTACTCAAACCCCGAATTCTCGCCGTACACAACCAACCCTATCCCCAACGCCCGCGCCAACATGAACGGGACGGTGTATATCGCGTACTCCAAGAACTTCAACGCTTCCCCCGTCTCCTCAAATGACCATCTCGTCGCTCTCACGAACAAATCATGGTTAATCGTATACTGCCAATGGTTCAATCCGAATGTACTTATCAAATTGCGAAGGTTGGCCACGCCTGTATCCGTATGCCCAAACGAATCCGTAACCGTCACCAATAACGGATGCATCCCCCTCTGGACCATCTCATGCACCACCCTATAGGAATCCTTGCCGCCGCTCACCGGCACAACACAGTCATACCCTTCAGACTCCCTGAACTCACCCAGAATATCATCCAACTCACTACTTCTATGAGCCCAGTCCAACTCTGCCCGCGTCTCATAATTCCTACACGCACCGCACACACCGTTCACGAACACACTCCCCGGTCGTGTATCCGGCATCCAACATTTTATACATCTCGTCATGCTATAAACCTCTGCCTCACTTTCGGTCTCTTCTCCATCAACTCTTCCACCATGAACCAATCCTTGGGCTCCCAATCAGGACGATCCTCTTTCGTGTAATTCTTGTACGAAAATTGGTCGGCTATCGTAAAGATCATCGCCGCCGCATCCACCAAGTCATCCTTGCCCGAATAATTCTTGTTGAAGTGATCCATCTGATTCATCAAATCAATACACGTCTCGTGGATCTTCACCTTGTCCTCTTTCACAAACGCACCTAACGTCCAATTCACACGGTCAAACTTGTTCTTCCTATTCGTTATCTTTATAGGCTCAATGTAAATAGGTAAGGGCCGACCGTTAATCTCCTCCCAATTCGATTTCTCATTGTCTATGATATATCGCAAGTGTTCCTGAAGCCCAAACTCAATGCCAACTTTTCTAGGTTTGATAATGGCAGTGAGACCAATAATCCTCTTAGCAGTTTCATTTCCAGGCCATTTCCCGTGGAACTCCTGAGTAATATAAACCATCCCTTCTTTACTAATCGCAGCAACGATAATAGCTGTCTCGTCCGAATATGTTTCGGTAGTGGCCGCAGGGTCCACAGCAATATACCATACATACTCACCATCAGGCAAAACATCATAAGTCGGCTGAGGCGGTGGGAACGCCATCGCATCAATTGGTAACGGATTAAGATTGTACTGGCAGTTAATATCATAACTCAACATCCCCCTCGTAACTTGCGCAAACTTCTTCTTCGTCCACCACTTACATGTGAACTTCCCATTCTCCTTAATCGCCCGCGAATACACATTATCAAATATCTCGTCATTCTTTATCGTGTAATATAAATCTTGGTAATGGTAAGGAGTCCCTATCATCTTCCTAATACCACCGGGTTCCAACACAGGCATCGCTCCCGAAAACCACTGACGGGTCTTCTGCATTTGCCCAGGCGTCCTCACCGTATCCTTATCTATCAGATCATCAAAGTATTGCCTGGTCGCCCTCCTACCCGTAATCGTGTTGCCTACTCCATACACCTCAACTTGGCTGCCCATCACAATTTGGCCCTGCACCGCCACCCTACGCATCGTCAGTTTATTACGAACATCTTTCTCCCAGTCAGGCCTAGGCGGCACCGTCTCAGGAAATAAATGATTCAACAACGCCGTCTCCAAATGCTGCTTTATTATCAACAAATGACCCTCCACAAAGTCCTGCGTAATACTATACAAATGGATTCTTTCATTCGGGTCTCTCAACAAATCTTGCACTATCAATACCAACAACCAAGCCGTCTTCAACTGACCCCGCGACACCAACACCAACGCATCCTCATCCTTACGCAACAACGTCGCCAACCAATTATGATACTTCGGGTCCAGCAACGGGTCCCCCATCCTCTTCGCCCTACCCATCCCCAATACCTCAGACCCAAGGTAGTACAAATCAGTCAGGCACTTCCATCTCAATAACTGATCCAACGCCTCCTCTTCAGTCTTGAACTCTTCCAGGAACTCCTCAAATTTGGCTTGGTCTATTTTACTCTTTGCCACGCGCGTCCTCAAATTTAAAACTATACTCCACCTTAAGCATGTCCCCAGGCATAATTCGCTTCACCTTGGGCCTCGACGCCCCGTACACCTTCTTTACACACCGCCACATTATTCGTATCTCCACCAACCAACGGAATTTCTTCCACTGCCAATTCGTAATAACCCAATCTTCCATCACTCCCCCCTCATCAACTGTCCATACAACCAAATCACTACCAACACGTATCCCACCACCGGGAACCAACTCGCAAACATCAACCACAATATCCCCAGTAACACACCACTCAATATCGCCCAAATCACCACTCCCCCCTTTTATTT
>SDBV01005691.1_pt1 | contig 17529 bp, 12 predicted proteins | sample 2277081 | NCBI WGS metagenome assembly SDBV01 (sample SAMN10402039, study PRJNA504765) | marine sediment metagenome | isolation source: marine sediment core GS10_PC15, 223 cmbsf | place: Arctic Ocean: Southern Knipovich Ridge | collected 2010 | reverse complement strand
TTTTGCCGTTCTCTTTTATAAGCGCCTGCTTGTCAGCCGGCGAAGGCTTTTCGCCATACTCATCATACCAGTCAGCCAGGAACCGTTTTATATAAGCGATAGAAACAGACGTATCCAGGTTGTTACGGTTACAGTCTTGCTCGCACGGATGCTCGCATATCCGCCCGCAGATCGAAGGGAATGGATTCGTCTGCGTCGCACTCTCAAACGCCTCCTGGTATCTGCCCGAGTTAGCCAAAGCGATATAACCGCATGGATTACCGTGTATCGGACACGAATCGTGACATGGAGGAACACCGTCACGCGTCATAGCGAACTTATTAGGAACCGCCTGCGGATACTGTTTATAGATAGCTTTGCGGTCATTAAGTAATTGGTTGTACTCGTCCTTCAATGGTACCGGGCAGCTCTCCGCACAAACGCCACAGCCGGTACACTTTTCAAGATCGACAAAGTGCGGCTGAGTCGTGATCTTAGCTTTGAAGTTGCCGGGCTGCCCCGTAAGCTCGGTGAGCTTGGTATTGGTTATGATCTCAATGTTACGGTGGGTACCCGCAGCCACCAGCCGCGGCGAGATCGTACACATCGCGCAATCGTTCGTAGGAAAAGTCTTATCAAGCTGAGCCATGCGCCCGCCGATAGCAGTGCTCGACTCGACAAGGTAGACCTTATACCCCGAATCAGCGAGATCAAGAGCCGACTGAATACCGGCGATGCCGGCACCTACGACCATTACCGAACCTGTTTTATTAACATTGCTCATGCGCTGCCATAGTTTAAAATTTGAAGAATCGCTACTTTACCACCCCAAAACCCCATTTGCAACCAAAAACACCCTGATACTTACAATAACCGAGCCTAATAGTGAAATTAGCCATACGCCCCCACCTACCCGAGATACGTTAACAATAACAGCAGAGTGCGATAAAAAACTAAGGGATTAAATGATTTGCAGATTACTGATCGCCAAGAAAACCCATCGACGTTGCCGTTTTCACCAGGTCCACAACATTGTCAACGTTAAGCTTACGCATAATGTGGTTCCTGTGATCCTCGATCGTACGTATCGAGCGATGCAATATCCCTGCGATCTGCTTGTTGCTTCGTCCCTGAAGTATCAAACGAAGAATGATCTTCTCGGTCTTGGTAAGCTTTTTGCCCTTTAGGAACTCGTCAATGACGTTTTGCTGGAGCGCGATCTTGACGGTTTTTAGAAGGGTCTCGGTTGGAATTGGTTTTTCGAGGAAGTCGAAGGCTCCGGCTTTTACGGCTTTGACTGACATTGGTATATCCGCATAACTTGTCATGACCAGGACGGGCATCCACGGAACAGTTTTTTGCGCATGCTTCAGCAGCTTTAACCCGTCAACGTCCGGCATCTGAACGTCGGTGATGAGTAGATCGCAACAGCCGGGGGCGAGCGCATCGTAACAGATGACGGGGTCGGTAAAGGTAGTGCATTTGAACCCGGAATGCTCAAGGGTCACCGAGACCGACTCGCAGATGCACGAGTCATCATCGACAAGAAAAATGTGCGTTTTAGCCCTTTTAGTCATGTTTTTAGGTGTTCCTTGATAATCATCGAGACATCAGCGGTTGATTGTAACTGGTTTTGTTGAAAATGCAATGCCTTTATAGCGGATAGAACGCCTGTGACGTCTCCGGCTGTTGGCCGGTAACAGGTTTTCCCCTTCGGGGTCACGATCACTGCGTGATCGAGATATTAGATAATAGATATTAGATATTAAAAGTCGTGAATAAAAAAAAGGTGAAAAATGCGCGCAAAAAAAGATAAGTGCGTTCCGAGCCGATCAACGAGAGGCGGTGGGTCCGGAAAACGGCTGTGACGGGGGTGAAACGGCTGGTATTTGGGTGGAAGAAGTAAAGAGGAGTCGTTTTAGTGCGGGAAAAATAACAGAAAGAACTTATGAAAAAACTGATGTTTTTTTGCAATTTATGACAAAAAAACACAAAAACGCGCACAAACGCGCATAAACGCGCACCAAATGACACTTTTTTGAAAAAACCTGCGTAGGAAAAAACCCTTAAAAGCTCGTTCTACGGCGAAAAACAGGGTTCAGGACTTGGAAGAGAGACAAGTTAGAGGACTCAGAAGACCTGAATTACTAATTATTAATACCTGGGGCATAAATTACGAATTACGAATTACGAATTGTGGAGTCCGGCCGTTGGCCGGGGCTGATTTAAAGAAAAGAATTTCCCGCAGGGGCGCAGAGAAAAAATAAAAGCAGATTCACCATGAAGAAAAAAAGGAAAAAGTAAGGATATTCCAGCCGGTGGCTGGTTTGGGTTTTGGCTGGGGGTGATTGAATAGATATTAGATAGTAGCTGTGGAGTCCGGCCGTTGGCCGGGCTGATTTAAGAGATAGTGAGGAAAAGCTTTTGTAAATTGCCTATTGTAACGAAACGAGTCCCGGTCTCTTTAAGTTAAAATGGGTAAGAACGCAGAGCAAACATAGATTAATCCCGCAGCCGCCGTCGCCAAGGCTATGGCGAGCCAGGGAGGACGCAGGGGCGCAGAGAAAAGATAAAAGATAAAAGAAACCGCGGATGGCAGATGCTTCGCATCTGAGATATTAGGTTTTAGATATTAGATAGTAGCTGTGGAGTCCGGCCGTTGGCCGGGCTGATTTAAGAGATAGTGAGGAAAAGCTTTTGTAAATACCCAGGGCATGAACACCTGAGGCGTAAATTGCCTATTGTAACAAAACGAGTCCCGGTCTCTTTAAGTTAAAATGGGTAAGAACACAGAGCAAACATAGATTAATCCCGCAAAGGCGCCAAGGCGCAAAGAAAAGCTAAAAGCTGTTTTTTAGACCATTCGACTTGGCTCATGGCAGGCAGAGGATTACAGGATGAAAGCCAGGGTTTAAAGAAAAGATAGAAGCTGTTTTTTTTAGATGGGATTAACAGGAAAAAGGCTGATTCACCCCAGCACTAACCGTGTAAGTGCTGGACTGTCGCTTCGCTCCAGCACGAAGGACACGAAGAGCACGAATAGGGGTTTGGGGGCCAGCCTGCGATAAATCCCGCCGTGCTTTGCTCCTCGGCCCTGACTAGGGTGAAGGGCCTGCGGGCAAAACACTATATTGAAAAGAAAGTGAAAAAATTATGCATATAAATGAAAATAGTACTTGAGAGGCTCCGGTTCATAGGATTGCGCGGATGTCACGGATTATTAAAAGCTAAAAGGCTGATTCACCCCAGCACTAACCGTGTAAGTGCTGGACAGGCCGGTACATTTAATTGCGTCCGCGAAAGATTGGGCATCGGTCACACACTTCTCACATATTTTACCGTGTGCCTGAGACCGTCTCAGGCACCCGGTAAATGATAAACTAATTTAGTTAACAGCCGGGGTTGTTAATGCATAATCCTCAAGCCATTTGGCAGCTATTTCTGTCGCAAGGTCAACAAAATTAATGGTACAATTCCCGTCGAAATCGCCCGGATAATTTGCCCCTAAACCGAATCCTGCACGAGCGGCATCACACCCATCATTATATACAGAAATAATCATGTCGTCAGAAACAGGCTGATTTGTCCCATCCTGAACTTCAAACGTCAATGTTACATCGCCGGCAGGATAACCAACTGTTACGGTTGGGTCTTCCACACTATTACTTGGAATAAATCCGGCACTCGGATCGTAAGGGCATCATCAATCTGCCAGATATCTATAACACCAATCATTGGAGGGATCTCAAGTAAAAAAAAGGGGGCCGAACACTATTGGTCCCGGTCTCCTATCCTTGTATATTTGATATATTATCGATAGAGTCTTAGACTAAAATGCAAAAAGAAAAGGGGTCAGGATAAATTCATCCTGACCCCTTCTAATTTATGTTACAAAAACTTACAGAGCCCTTTATCGGGCATCCGGGATCTATTCCGGATGCCCGTTTAAGGTCAATAACCTATTTTCGTCCCTATTACGGGTGAAGTTGAGGCATTGCTTCTACATAACCTGTAAGCCAATCGTCACCAATCCTGCGTAAGTCAGGGTAACCATGCATACAGTCTCTGCCATCGTCTTCATCTATTAATATTCTGCCAATGTCTGCCGGATAATCGGCAAATCTTCCGATCACACCGGTTGCCTGACATGCGGTCCGGGCACAATCATATCCACCTTGTGTCCCACCAACCGCATCGATATTTACAAAATCACTAACCGACGCTGACACATTAAACTGTGCAGCATGATAATTCAGCGCTATGTCTATACCCATGGTAACTTGAACACCGCCAGGATAATCACCACCTGGAACCGACGAGTATGTTGGATTACTCCATGTGACGTTCGGATCATTCTCATTCGTTGACCAGGCAGTAACACATAGTGATTGACCATCATCATCAACAATGACCTGTATCGTAACCGGCTCATCTATCCATGTAACCTTAGGTGTGGTGACAAAGCCAAAATTAATAGGCGCCAGATCGTTACTTGACGTATACTTCATAACGGGCCCTTGGTCAACGGGCGCCCCATCAACATTGGGGTCGTCGCCGTAGTTGTAGATATCGTCATCCGGATCGCCATATTGATATGTAAGAATCTGCCAGTAGTAGACTCCCGGAGTATTGGGAAGAGCCTGAGTGGTCTTGCCCGCGGCTGGGGCACCCATCGAGGCAAGATTGTCAGGTGCGCCACCATGCAAGATTTCCACCCAAACCGGATTGCCGGAAGGGATCGAAGGCAGATTAATCCATGATCCAGGTATATCGGCACCGGACGGTAACCATTTATCATACGTAGGGGTCCGAGCCAGTGGGTCGCCGGTAGCTGTAATAGTTATTGAATCACCAACGGGATTAACGACTATTGTACCGTCGCCGCCAAATGCTGTTAGTCCGCCATTGTCAATTAAAGTCTGAGTATCTGCAATCCCCACTGCAGGGTCGCCACCTTCAGGATTAGTAAGATGGAACGTTCCAAAGATGATATCCATGTTTGATTTGGGGACGCCTGTATTGGCATTTGCTGCTTGTGTAAACCAATCCGACTTGTCATCTTGTGCATAACGTAATGCTGTTATGGTACCTGTTCTGAGCTCAACATAACCTGCGCAGTAAAACGCATCTAAGGGGTTGGTGTCTCTGCCCAAATCTATAGCCTGACCGATAGTCATATCGCCGCCATTCATGATCAGCCTGGAACCGTCGGAATCGTCATATAGCCCGTTCCAAAAGTGGCCGCCGAGCGTAAGCGAACCGCCAGCCTGTATCTCGATAGTACCTTTTGCGCCCTGGGGGCCCTGCCAACCGCCTGCCAAACTTGTTAAGTGTCCGTCTTTGACAATGACTAATTCGCCTTCACCGTTGGGATATCCGGGGCGCAAACCGTTAACTGAGGTGGTGAAATCCAGTACAGCGGCGGTGACACCTGAAATCCGGGCGACATCTGCAGTTGTTGGAAGGCCATTTGTACTCCAGTTTGTCGTAACGCTCCAAAAAGCCGCGTCATACCCCGGTAGATTAGCGTCCTGCGGCCCTGCCGGTACCCAGTCAACGTTAGCAGCATTTGCAGCGCCAACTATTAACAATACTACCATTACTAATAATAACTTTTTCATAAAAACCTCTCCTTTCGAATAGAATTAAAACATCATTATATTATCACATTTACAAATACCCGTCTGTTACGGAAAATCAGTAGGGATCTTTATTTCATAATCTATAGCCCAATATTCCGCGAGCAATGCAGCATCATCTAAATCAATGTCACAGTCGTTGTCTATGTCGCCTCCAGGATTTGATACACCTGTTCGTTGATTATTCAAATACCGTGTTGCTGCACATAGATCCTGCTTGTTCTCGTGATCACCAAGTGCACCGGAAGCATCATCCTGATCAAGCGGACTGCTATCGTCAACCGCCAATACCACATTGAACGGTCCACAATCATAATCAACCGATACATCGGCAGTTACGGTCCAAGTACCAGCACCAGTATCGTATGCGCCTACTGCAACATTAGTAAATGTGATGTTCGGGTCAGCAACACGCGAGGACCAGTCAAGGGTAATGGGTGATACACCATCATCGGTAACTGTCGCACTGACTGGAATCGATATATTCCTTGCAGTAACATAAAGCGGGCTGGTAAATTCTACGCTCGCAATTGGAAAATCACTGTATGCTTGAAAGTACATCGCTACACCTGTGTCAACGGGTATGCCATTGACATTGGGGTCGATGCCGGTGGTGTAGATGCCGTGAGCGGGATTTCCATGACGATATGTATCAACACGCCATATGTACTCGCCGTCACCGCCAGTAGACGTAACAACAGCTTGAGATGTTTGATTCAGTGCAGCACTGGCCTTAAGCGGGAAATCAACATAAGTACCCGCGTTGGGATCCCAGGTCACATCCGTACCAAACCTGACATCCACCCAAACCGGACCTCCGGAAGGGATCGACGGGAGATTGATCCAGGTCAAAGTCGGATCGTGTTTAGAGATACCATCGTATGTAGGAATACGAGCCAGTGGGTCGCCGGTAGCTGTAACCGTGGTTTTGTTTGTACCTGAATTATAGGAAAGTACCAGTGTACCAACACCACCAAAAGCCATCAGGTTTGGAGGAACAGCATCACGAAAACCTTCCGCCTCCCCTACCCGATCACCGTTCAAAATTATTTTACCAAATCCAATGTCTACATACGAGACTGCCGGATTTCTCATCTGCATCCTACCACCTATGTCCAATAGTCCACCGTTAACGGTAATAATTCCACCGCCATCTATTTTGTTGTCATCGTTGTTACCTATTTGGAGATTCTGGACCGTCGTAACCGTTCCACCGTTAATATTCAGGTAGGAAGGATATGCACCGGATGGACCAGTGGCAGCACTGCCATCCCGGCCAACCATAAGTCTATATCCGGAATCAACTCTACCGCCCCTTTCAACAGTCATGGTGGACTGTCTGCTATAACCGACTGCGCTCCAAGTATTACCAGTTTGAACGAGATTCAGCGTGCCGCCACTAACAACCCTCAAAAAGGTGCCGGTCATTGGGTTGTTGTCTCCCATAGACAGTTGTCTAGCAGTCGCCCCGGGATAATCCACGATACACTCTGCAGCGTCAGGTACATTAAACACGGCTTTGTGGTCATTACCCGGAGTGCCGTCACCAGCGGAGACAGGGAGCCCATTGGCCCAGTTGGCCGTATCGCTCCAGAGACCTGTGGCCGGCGGAACGATTGGCGGCGTGTTGTTCGCCGGGTTCCACACCGTGTTGGCGCTTGCAACGCCTGCAAGCATCAAACTTACAACCATTACTAATAATAACTTTTTCATAAAACCTCTCCTTTCAAAAAAAAATGATATTTATCGCACTTACAGAAAAACACCTGCTGTGCATTTACGATTTAATTTGCTTGTGTTGTTGCTGAGGAAAATGGTCTGTGTGTTAGTGGAAAGCAAACCGCCTCTACATAACTCCAGCGGTATTGGCCGTAATCTCAGTAGTTTACCTGACGACATTAACCCTTCACCTTTCCTCACTCAATAAGCATAGACGACCCTTGCGCATCTATTGCTACTGATAACCCCATTATATCTTTATCTTTCCAAATGTCAAGGCTAAATTTCTTGTCAAGGTTACTTTTTTTTTAAAAAATAGAAAAAATACATATCATACTCTTATGCTCGCATAGAACTCTTGCTGCTCATATATAAGTAGTGTTACTCATATTGACACACTTTAGGTTTCAGGAACCTTTTTTTATTCGCTTTTGTGGACTATCCTTTGACCGTCTGATGCTTTTTAATGAAATCCGGTTCGATCTCGACCCCTAATCCTGGGCCCGTGGGAACCTTGATCCTTCCATCGTCGACTAAGAGTGGTGAGGTTTTGCACTGGAATCGCACATTTGTGTTTAATCCTTTGAATTCGTGATGAGCGAAAGCATTGGGCAATGCCGATACAAAATGAATCATATAGAGGTAGCCAAGTCCTCCGCCTGACATGTGGGGTGTGCATTGTTTTCCGAAAGCGTGTGCCATGCGTGCGACTTTCATCGAACGTATCATTCCGCCGAAATAATAGTTGTCCGGCTGAACGATCTGGAGGCCGTCATTTGCAATAAGCCCTCTGAAGCCGTGCAGGCTATACTCCTGCTCGCCGCCTGCGACGGGGATGGTCAGTGCATCGGCAACCTGTTTGGTCTCGTGGTACCAGTCGAACATGACGGGCTCTTCAAAAAAGCCATAACCATACTCCTGCAACAACTTTCCGACGCGTATGGCCTCGTCGACGGAATAAAATCCGTTTGCATCGGCATACAAATGCATCTCATCGCCAAACGTCTCGCGGATCAGCGGAATGATCTTCTCTGTCCTGCCTATTGGTGCGACAGCGTTGATGTCCCTGGTCATGAACATAAGCCCGCCGACTTTGATCTTTACGGCATTGGCATTGTATCTTGCGACATCGGTTTTTATCAGTTCCATTGACTCTTGTAATGGTTTTTCGCGGTATTCCGTGGCCTGGTATACCGGAACTGAGGTGTGGTGTATGTTCCCGATCAATCGGCCGATGGGCCTGTTTGCAATGTGCCCGAGCATATCGAGGATCGCAAACTCAATGGTGGCTAAGGGTATGCCGATCGCTAAGCCGGATAATCTGAAATTGAACCTGTATATGAACACCTTTTCAAGCAGGAGGTCGAGATCTCGCGCATCTTTATCGATAAAAAAAGGTTTGAGGTCATTTAGAAAGATCGGATAGAGCGATCTCATTGAGTAGTGACCGACCGAAATACCTTCTGCACCATCCGATGAGCGTACGCGGCACAAGAAACTGTCCTCGAAACGCAACAGCTCGAGGCTTTTCACGATCACGGGCTCAGAAAACAACTCCTTTTTAAGTACGGGCCGAGCAAGTATTTTATCGAGCCGGTCATAAGCTTCTTTTTTGACCTCTGAACAAGGCGCTCGACCTGGTGACTTGCGGCAAGAGCCGGATAGTGCGGCAGCAAGCCCGCCGGTTACGGCAGCGGCAATGAATTTTCGACGATCTGTTTTCATGGCATAATTCTCACTTTCTACAGCAAATTGTCTTATTTGGTAATGATCTTTGCGGCGATGTTGGTAGTTGACCAGATCGCGTCTAATGGCAACTGTTGGTCCGCAGTTCTGTCATATAATATAGATGCGCGGGCTGGGAACTGGTCGTCGCCCTTCCAAACAATGAAATAGATGGGTACGTTAGGAAAAGCTAAAAAGCTGACGGAAGCGTCGCCGAACTCGCATTTTTGCGGGTTTATTGGCTCGGCGGCAGTGTATAACAGCTTGGGGGAGGTTCCGAAAGCTTTTTCGAGCTGTTTTTTGGGAAGCTCGTGCGGGGGGCGGAAGAAGAACTGTCCGCCGTCTAGCTTGTCGGCAGTTACGAGCTTGCCTGAAAGGGGTATGTCAGCAGCGTTTATCAGGTACGCGAGTATGCATAACTGGTGTAAAAAACCGGGTTTACCGCCCTGGGCGCCCTGGTCGGCGGGGATTATGGTTTGATCACCTGCATCTATTATATAGTCGGTGTTTAGGAACTTCAGTGTGTACCGGCTGGCGCCGGCGTCAAATTGACATTGGGCACCGGCGGCGACGGTTTGCGAATCGGCTTTTATAAGCTGTTTGTATAGCTTTTCATGCACGGTTTTAATTTTCTATTTATTAATTATTAATTATTATTGATTCCGCCTTTGGCGGTGGAATTTTTCTTATTAAACAGGTCCTTCGGCTCGACTGCGTTGTCGCTCTGGATGACAATGGGGGTGGAAAAATCAGCGTTTTTTTATGAACCTTTGATTCCCCTTGACGTTACAAGCAATGGTATTATAGTGGGAATTGTTCTGTAATGCAAAATATTGTGTTTAAAATGTCAGGGATCAGAGAATGGCGAAGTGTCCTGGACAGGATCAGCGTTATTGGAAGCCTGAGGATATCTGCGAGATGGATTGTCCTAAGTGCGGGGAGTCCCTGGAGTTCTGGAAGGATGAACCCAAACGCAAGTGCCCTAAGTGCGGAGAGGGTGTGTGGAACCCTAAGATCGACCTGGGATGCGCGGAGTGGTGCAAATATGCCGAACAATGCGTCGGCGACCTGCTGAAGAATCGAGACGCCGAGATACTTAGCGATAAACTGATCGAAGAAATGAAAAAGGTGTTCGGTGACGATCAAAAACGGATCGATCATGCGCTGGCAGTGCTTTCATACGCAGAACAAATCCAACGGGATGAAGGTGGCGACCTTAAAATAATCAAATCGGCTGCGATCCTGCATGACATCGGAATACATGAAGCCGAAAAGAAACACGGATCCAGCGCGGGGAAGTATCAGGAGATGGAAGGGCCGGGTATCGCTGCTGAGATACTTAAAAGTCATGAACTAGAGCAGGAAACGATAGATAGCGTGTGCCTTATCATCGCGAACCATCATAGCGGGCGGGACGTGCGGATCAAGGATACTATCGAGTTTAAAATTGTGTGGGACGCGGACTGGCTGGTGAATATCGCAGACGAGTATCCCGATGCAGATAGAGGGCAACTGGAAGGTATTATTAAAAAAGTGTTAAAAACCTCAAAAGGACATCAATTAGGGGTAGACAAGTATCTGTGAGATGTATATGATGCTTTGCTTGGAAATACAGCTTCAAGCAAAATCTCTCCGATAGCTTGTCAGCGAGCTGGATTTGTGGTTTTTGGCGTCAATCTTATCGGTGGGCGCTTGCTGTTTGCCAATTTTTAGCTTCGAGAAATTGTTGTTCAATACCAAATGGTATTTATGGGAATTGATTCTAACTGCTTATTCAGTAGTAGGGATAAGACCAGTAGCCTGGAATTTTACCTTGCAACACGGACAATGGCAGTAGGAGTTTTGTTTGAAACGTGGCTTTAAAATCGCAATAGGAGGTAAGGGCGGTGTCGGGAAGACGACGGTTTGTGCGTTGCTTGCTGAGCTTCTTAGCCTTGACGGATTTGACGTTCTTGCAATAGATGCCGATTCGGATCCTAACCTTGCATCGGCGCTTGGAATCTCCGCAGACAAAAACCCCGTTCCGCTGATCGAGATGAAGGACCTGATCAAGGAACGCACCGGGGCAGAACCTGGGACGGTGGGACAGTACTTCAAACTGAACCCGGAGATATCCGATCTTCCTGAAAAATACAGCGTCAAAGCCAACGGTGTGAAACTTCTTAGCCTTGGCGGTATCGAAAATGCAGGGAGCGGGTGTGCGTGCCCGGAAGGAGCGTTCCTGAAGGCACTGCTTGGTTATTCGCTGCTGCACAGTAACGAAGTTGTTGTTGTTGACCTGGCAGCGGGTCTGGAGTTTATGGGCAGAGCGTGCGTACGAGGAATAGACGCGATGATCGTGGTAGTCGAACCGGGAGCGCGAAGCATCGAAACAGCAACAAACATCGCTAGGATGTCAGAACAGCTTGGGATACCGCACATCGGAGCGTTTATTAATAAGGTGACCGACGATGGACAGGTCGAAGCGGTAAAGTCGCAGCTTGGTGATATCAAAGTGCTTGGGAGCTACGGCTACGATGCATCGGTGCAGGCAGCGGACCTTACACGGTCGGCAGCGATGGATGCGAGCGACGAGCTGGTGAATGAATTGAAAAAGGTCAAGGAAACGATGATGGAATCGTTCTTTGCGGAATACGTGGATTGTGATTCGAAAAAACTTTAGCCACGAATTGCACGAATGATCACGAATTTTTTAGTAAAGAGAATGAAGGAACTAAAAGATAACGCGTGTGCTGAAGCACACCCTACAGTGGAGCAAGTTTTGATTGCAGAAATGGATTCCTGCACCTAAGGCATCTACGACTTTCGCAGGAATGACAAAATATGAATTGAGATTAAAACGTTTTGTTAAATGTTATAGAATAGTTAAGGAAAAGATATGGATCCTAAGAAACGCAGTAGTGACAAGGCGGCACAGGAAATGATTCAGTATATGGCTGATAAAGGGCTTGAGAATGCCTGGGATCGGCTTGATAAGCAGAGTCCTCAGTGCGGTTTCGGTAAAACCGGTATTTGCTGTAAAATCTGTACGATGGGCCCTTGCCGGATCAGCAAGAAGGCGTCGCTAGGAGTATGCGGAGCGGATGCGGACACGATCGTGGCGCGTAACTTTTTGCGAGCGGTCGCAGCGGGAACCAGTGCCCACAGCGATCACGGCAGAACGGTGTGCGAGGTTTTCCTGGCGACGGCTAAAGGCGAAGCGAAAGACTATGAGCTTAAGAACATTCCTAAGCTGATGCTTCTGGCCGAAGAGTTTGGAATTAAAACCGACGGCAGAGAAGTCAGCGAGATCGCGATAGATCTGGGTAAGTTAGCACTAGCTGAATTCGGGAAATACGAAGGTACACAGCTGATGGCAGCACGTGCACCTAAGCCCCGTCAGGATATCTGGGAGAAACAAGGCGTAACGCCTCGTGCTATCGACCGGGAAGTGACCGAGTCTTTGCACAGAACCGGTATGGGTGTCGATCAGGATTATAAGAATATTCTTAAGCAGGCTAGCCGGTGTGCTTTGGCAGACGGCTGGGGCGGTGCGATGCTTGCGACGGAGCTGCAGGATGTGCTTTTCGGCGTGCCTTATCCGGGCAAGGGCGAGATCAACATGGGTGTGTTAAAGGAAGACGAAGTTAACATCATCGTCCACGGTCATGAGCCTATTCTGTCTGAGATGATCGCGGCGGCTTCGCAATCGCCTGATATGCTCGAAGAGGCCAAAAAGGTCGGAGCGAAAGGCATAACTATTGCAGGGACGTGCTGTACGGCTAACGAACTGCTGATGAGGCACGGGATACCTATTGCGGGTAACTTCCTTAATCAGGAGCTTGTGCTAGCTACGGGTGCTATTGAACTTATGGCGGTTGACGTTCAGTGTATTATGCAGGGGCTTGTCGGTTTAGCTGAACATTTCCATACGAAGCTTATCACTACTGTTGATAAAGCTAAGATGCCTGGTGTCGAGCATGTTGAGATGGATGAACATGACGCACTTAACATCGCTAAGAAACTGGTCAAAAAAGCTATCGATAATTATAAGAACCGCGGTGAAGTTCATATTCCGAAAGAGAAGATGGCGGCGGTTGGCGGGTTTAGCATGGAGTCGATCAAGTATATGCTTGGCGGAAAGTTCCGTGCGAGCTTTAGGCCGTTGAATGATAATATTATTAACGGCAGGATCCGCGGTATTGCCGGTGTTGTTGGATGTACAAACCCTAAGGTTACGCAGGACTACGGACACACTAAACTGGTTCAGGAACTTATCAAACGAGATATTCTTGTTCTTACGACAGGTTGTGCGACGATCGCCTGCGGTAAGCTTGGCCTTAACAATCCTAAAGAAGCGTTGGATATGGCTGGGGCGGGTTTGCGTGAGGTATGCGAGACGGTCGGTATCCCCCCTGTTTTGGCGTGCGGAAGCTGTATCGATAACAGCCGGCTGTTGGTTTCATGCTGCGAGATCGTGAAAGAAGGGGGACTTGGCGACGACCTTTCTGACCTGCCGGTTGTGGGAGCGTGCCTTTCTTCGGTGCATGAAAAAGCTACTGCCATCGGACAGTACTTTGTTGCCAGCGGTACGCCGGTAGTGTTCGGCGAAGGGATGCTTCAGATAGACGGCAGCGAGAACGTAAAGAAATATCTTCTCGATGAAATAGAAAACGATCTTGGCGCTAAATGGATGATCGAAAGCGATCCTGTTAAAGCGGCTGACCTGATATTGGAAGCAATCGAAAAGAAACGTGACGCACTTGGAATTAACCAGGACACCGAGCGTAAACTTTTCGGTATGGACGACCGCAGGGAACTGGATTTTTAATAAAAAACAAAATGTTACTATTAAAAGGATAGGTTAACATGTCAAAAATAATAGCATCAGCAGGAATACGCGGAGCACACAGCATTGCAAAACAGGCGAAGGAAATCTATGCAAAAGCGGTTTCTGAAAAAGGCGCCGATTGTACAGTAGAATTTCCGAATACGGGTTACTTTATCCCGATCATCTATTCGATGACGGGCATAGCGGTCGAAAAGCTTTCTGATTTTGAACCAGTTTTTAAAGAGATCGACGATTTGCTTCCTGCGCTGGTTGATGACGATGTTTGGCTTCCGTACTTAGGTCCGCTACTTGACGCGGGGATGGCAACGCTGTTCGCAGAGGAGATAATCGAAGCTTGCAAGTACCTAGTGGGTCCGAATCCGGTTGACGATCTGTGGCTTGGAGCAGCCGACGATATTATCATGCGTGAACGAGGTATCCAGTTCGTGGACGGAACTGCACCGGGGTTTGCGGCGATAGTCGGAGCGGCACCGAGCGTCGAGATAGCGGTCAATATCGCACGAAAGCTTCAGGAAAAGAGCCTTTATGTTTTCATGGCTGCTAACGATAATGGAACGTCCTTCGCAGAGCAGCTTGTAGAAGGCGGAGTTCAACTGGGCTGGGACACGAGACTGATCCCGTTTGGAAGAGGGATAAGTGCCGCGATCTATGCACTTGGTTTTGCAAGCAGAGCGGCGCTTAGCTTCGGAGGTGTTAAGCCGGGCGATTTCACGAGGAACCTGCTTTATAATAAGAACAGAGTGTTTGCATTTGTTATGGCTTTGGGAGAGGTGACAGATGAATGGTACGCCACAGCAGCGGGAGCGATCAACTACGGTTTCCCGACGATCGCGGATTCCGATATTCCCGAGATCCTGCCGACCGGCGTGTGTACTTATGAACATGTAGTATCGAATATCCCGCACGATGAGATCGTTGACAAATGTATCGAGGTTCGGGGCCTTAAGGTTGTGGTTTCGGAGGTTCCGATCCCGGTTGCATACAGCCCTGCGTTTGAGGGCGAGCGAATTCGTAAGGACGACATGTACTGCGAGTTCGGCGGTAAGAAAACGCCGGCGTTCGAATGGCTCACAATGAAATCGAGCGATGAGGTCAAAGACGGGCTTATCGAAGTGATCGGCCCTGAGATCGACTCTGTGAAAGAAGGAGACGCCCTTCCGCTGGCGATAGTGATCGAAGTTTCCGGACGAAAGATGCAGGCGGACTTTGAGCCGGTTCTCGAAAGACAGGTTCATACGCTGATCAACGAGGCTCAGGGTATCTGGCACATGGGTCAGCGTGATATAATCTGGCTAAGGATCAGCAAGGACTCGCAAAAGGCAGGGTTCAAGATCGAGCACTTCGGCAGCATCCTGCACGCGATGTATCACGAGCAGTACTCGAGCATCTTAGATAAGGTGCAGATCAAAATATACACGGAAGAAGCAAAGGTAACCGAGCTTCTTGCACAGGCAAAGGAAAGCTATACAGCTCGCGACAGCCGACTTGCGGACATGAATGACGAGAGCGTCGATACGTTCTATTCGTGTTCGCTTTGCCAAAGCTTTGCTCCGGATCATATCTGTATTATCACGCCGGAGAGAAGCGGTCTTTGCGGAGCTTATAGCTGGCTTGACGGAAAGGCTGCTTATGAGATCACTCCGACCGGTGCCAACCAGCCGATCGCAAAGGGAGCGACGCTTGACGAAGTAACGGGCAAGTGGGAAAAGGTTGACGAGTTTATCAGCAACACGACTCAGGGCGCGGTCGAGAGCATGAGCGCGTATTCGATGATCGTCGATCCGATGACAAGCTGCGGATGTTTTGAATGTATCTCGGCGGTGCTGCCATCGACCAATGGTATTATGATCGTCGACCGTGAGTACAGCGATATGACGCCTAGCGGAATGAAGTTCTCAACACTTGCAGGGACGGTTGGCGGCGGAAACCAGATGCCCGGGTTTATCGGCCACTCGAAACAGTATATCGGTTCGAAGAAATTTGTCTCGGCAGAAGGCGGTATAAAAAGGATCGTATGGATGCCGGCGTTACTCAAAGAAGAACTGAAAGAAACTCTCATAAAACGTGCCGAAGAGGCAGGGCTTAACGGAGAAGAATTCGTCAGTCAGATCGCAGACGAAACGGTCGGTCAGGACGAAGAGCAGATACTTGAGTATATCTCTGCTAACGGGCATCCGGCGATGGAAATGGACCCAATGTTTTGATGTAATGTAAAAATCAATAGCAATTTTTTAATGAGGTGAAGAAATGGCTTTAACGGGATTACAGATATTCAAGCTGCTACCGAAAACTAACTGTAAGAAATGCGGCAAACCTACGTGTCTTGCATTTGCGATGGCACTTGCTCAGAAGAAAGCGAACCTTGACGAATGTCCGGACGCATCGGAAGAGACACGGGCATCGCTGGCAGAGGCATCAGCACCGCCTATCAAAGCAGTACAGTTCGGTGCCGGAGACAACCAGGTAAAGGTCGGGCAGGAAACGGTTCTGTTTAGGCACGAGGAGAAGTTTTACAATGAGACGGTTGTTTCGGTGACGGTATCGGATACTCTTTCGGGCGATGCGTTGAAAGCGCGGATCGAAGCGATCAACGGGCTTGGATTCGACAGGGTCGGGACGCATATCCAGGTCAACTCGATAACGATCATAAACGAAAGCGGATCGGCAGATAGTTTCGCGGCGGCAGCAGAAGCAGTAAAGGCAGCCAGCCCGCTTGCGATGATACTTGTAAGCGATTCGCCGGACGCTTTGGCAGCGGCTGTGGGTAAAGTTGCAGACGCAAAGCCATTGATCGCAAAGGCTACGGCGGACAACGCAGAAGCTGTTGCCAAGATCGCAAAGGATAACGGATGCGCTCTTGTTGCTGAGGCAGAGAGCGTCGAAGCGCTGGCTGAGCTTACCGAAACGATCAAGGCAGCGGGAGTTGAAGACATTGTTCTTTCGCTTAACGAAAAATTAAAGGACCAGCTTTACGGGCTGACACAGATAAGGACGCTTGCACTTAAGAAATCGTTCCGGCCGTTGGGTTATCCGACGATCAGTTGTGTTCTTGAAGGCGATGCAGAGGATCAGGCGACCAAAGCGATCTCTCTGATATGTAAGCATTCGAGCATTGTCGTGATTGAAACAACAGAGCAATATGCGATACTTCCGATGCTGACCGCGATCATGAATGTCTTTACCGATCCGCAAAAGCCGGTTCAGGTGGAGGCCAAACTATACGCGATCGGCGAAGTTACCGATCAGTCGCCGGTGCTGTTTACCACGAACTTTTCGCTTACATATTACACGGTCGAATCCGACGCCGAGGGCAGCAGGGTTCCCTGCTATATCCTGGTTGTCGATACGGAAGGGACCAGCGTGCTGACGGCTTACTCGGGCGATAAGCTTAACGAAAAAGTGGTCGCCGCTGCGATAACGAAATGCGATGTGGAAAACAAGGTCAAGCATCGTAAGCTGATCATACCGGGATACGTTGCGGTGATGAGCGGTAAGGTAGAAGAAGAAACCGGGTGGGAAGTTATTGTCGGTCCGCGTGAATCGTCAATGCTTCCAAAATTCCTGCAGGAAGTTGCATAAGTGAAAGACAAGGGCAAGAAAAGTTGTCATATCCGCTTCGAACCGAGCGGTCTTAAG
>SDBV01005690.1_pt1 | contig 17530 bp, 16 predicted proteins | sample 2277081 | NCBI WGS metagenome assembly SDBV01 (sample SAMN10402039, study PRJNA504765) | marine sediment metagenome | isolation source: marine sediment core GS10_PC15, 223 cmbsf | place: Arctic Ocean: Southern Knipovich Ridge | collected 2010 | reverse complement strand
TAAGTGAGCTCGGGATGGTCTTAGCGGCAGCGGCCGGTTGGTTTCCGATTGCATGATTTTTTCCGGCTTGCAGCAACATGAACAAGTAACTGATTAGGAGGGATTTTGATTACTATAGCCTCTATTCATGGCCGCGAGGTGCTCGATTCCCGCGGCAATCCGACCGTCGAGGTAGAAGCCCGCCTGAGCAACGGTACCCTGGGCCGGGCCATCGTTCCCTCAGGGGCGTCTACCGGTGAACACGAAGCGGTAGAGCTGCGTGACGGTGATAAAAGCCGCTACCTGGGAAAAGGGGTGCGCAAGGCCGTGGGCCACGTGAACGGTGAGCTGGCGAAGGCGCTCATCGGCCGCGACGCCCTGGATCAGGCCGGCCTGGACGAGGCCATGATTGACCTGGATGGAACCCCTAACAAGGGCCGCCTGGGGGCCAATGCCATCCTGGGGGTCTCATTGGCTGTTGCCCACGCCGCCGCCGAAGCCTCCGGCCAGCCGCTCTACGCCTACCTGTTCGGAGAGCAGGAACAGTATATCCTGCCTATCCCCATGATGAATATCCTGAACGGCGGGCAGCACGCCGACAACAACGTGGATATCCAGGAGTTCATGATCTTCCCCGTTGGGGCTGGTTCGTTCTCGGAAGCGCTGCAGATGGGGGTGGAAACCTTTCACCAGCTCAAGGCCGTTCTCAAGGGCAAGGGGTTGACAACCGCCGTAGGCGACGAGGGCGGATTCGCTCCGGACCTCAGGTCCAACGAGGAGGCCATCGAGATGATCCTGGAAGCCGTCCAGCATACGGGATACCGTCTCGGCCAGCAACTGTTCCTGGCCCTGGACGCCGCCGCCAGCTCCTTCTATAACAAAACTACCCGGCGCTACCAACTGGCCTCCGAAAACCGGAATCTCGAGGCTGAAGAGTTGATCGCCTTCTACGAACAGTTGGTTAAAGCCTACCCGATAATATCCCTGGAAGACGGCCTGGATGAAAACGACTGGGACAACTGGCAGGTCCTGCAGAGCCGCCTGGGCGACTCGGTTCAGATCGTGGGGGACGATCTTACCGTCACCAACCTGCAACGCCTTGAGCGGGCAATCGACACGCAGGCCATGAACGCCATCCTCATCAAGCTCAACCAGATCGGCACGGTGACTGAGACGCTGGGGACCATCTCCCAGGCCCAGAGGGCCGGTTTCGGGGCCATTGTCTCCCATCGCTCCGGCGAGACCGAGGACGTATCCATCACCGACCTGGCCGTAGCCACCGGAGCGGGGCAGATCAAGACCGGTTCGGCCAGCCGGACCGATCGTATCGCCAAATACAATCAACTGCTCCGTATCGAGGAGGAACTGGGCGGGAAAGCGCGTTTCCCGGGCCGGGAAATATTTCCCATGTCAGAAGGGAGTAGCCTCGGTCGATGACCCCCGGTTCCACCCGAGGACAACTCCGGCCAGGGCGCAAGGGCGGTTCAATACGCCTGAGACGCTGGTTGGGAATCCTGGTAGTGTTGACGGCCCTTCTGTTTATCATCTCTAATCGTCACGGCCTGTTCCGTCTGTACCGGCTGCGATCCGAGCAAAAGCGCCTGCATGTGGAAGTTACGTTACTTCAGGAGCGGGCTGCCGAGCTGCGTCAGGAAATGGCCAGCCTGGAAAGCGATCTGATGTACATCGAACGCCTGGCTCGTGAGAAATACCGCATGGTCAGGCGCGGAGAGAAAGTGTTCCGGGTCGTGCCGAACCGTCGGCAACCTGAACAGAATGAAGGGGGAAAAGAACCTAGCTAGATACAGCAGCCCGCCCCGCGGGAAGAGCAGCGCCTGCCACGGCTTCCACCTTAAGCCGCTGGCCCGCGCCGGAATCCTGGGCTTGTTCTGCATTCTGGTTAGTACCCTTTCCGGCGCTTTCGAGGGAACCGATCTGTTTCGGACCGCCTTTGCCGGCCTGGATGGCATATTCCCGCCGGCCATGAACAACCCGGCCCGGCTTCCAGATCAACCGGTCTGGTTGTCCCTGGGACGCGGGCAGCCGTTGGGTTTTAAGTGGGCGGCATACAACACCGCTTCCATCGGCGGACGTGCCGGCAGCTGGCGCGCCGCCGCCGGTGTCTGGCATTCCGGTGATGAACTGTACCGGGAGACCAGCCTCAGTGCTGCCGCAGCCGGAGAATTACGCCAACGCCTCACCGCCGGTCTGAGCCTGGCCTGGCATAAGGTCACCATCAGTGGCTACGGCCCGATTCAGGGCGAGCTGCTCATCGGTATTGCACTTAACGCTCCCCTCACCGAGAACCTGGACGTGGCCGTCTGGTACAGTGGCCAGACTCCGGGCCGCCAGCGGGCCTACGAGAGCCTGACCCGGCAGCTGTACCAACTGGCGATGATATCCCGTATTGGCGAGCACATTACCTGGACGCTGGCTGTAGAAAAAACCCCGCCGCTCGCCCTGCGGCAGCTGGCGGAAGTCTGTTTTGTTTCCCGAAAGAAGTTGACCCTTCAAATCGGCTACCGCACCGCTCCCGGGATGCCTTACGCCGGCGCCCAGGTGCCCCTTGGAAGGTTGCTGCTTTCGGTAAGGCTGAACTACCATCCCATTTTTGGGCTATCGACCGCTTTTGGGTTCGCGTTTAAATAGACTCTTCCCCGGCCTCCTGATTGTGATGCTATTCACCTGTGTGACTATCGGTAAAGCCCAGTCGCCCCGGCACCTCAACTCCGATCTGCTCAACCTGCAGCTGCTTTCCGAGGAGGATATGGCGATTCTGGAATCACTGCTCGACAACCCGGTTAACCTGAACCGGGCGGCCTCGGCAGACCTTTGGTTCCTGGACGACTCCCTGGTCTCCGTGGTGTTGACAGCCCGGCGGTCCGGCCCCTTCAGCGATTGGGCCGACCTGGCCCGGCGTACCCTGCTGCCGCCGGAGCGTATCCATTCCCTCCAGCAGTTTGTAACTCTGCCACCGGATCGTGAAGTTCGTGCCCGGCTGTCCACCCGGCTGGTGGCCACCGGAACCGACGAGCGCATCCGCACCCGCCTGAACCTTGACGGCCGGCGGTGGGCGGCCCAATGGGTGGTGCAGCGCGATCCCGGCGAGTATCATCTCGCCGATCTTTCCGATCTGAGTTTAACCGTTCGCGGGAATTCCACTCATCTGGCTCTTGGCGCTCACCGTATGACCTGGGGGTTGGGCCTGGTGCTGGCCGATGAATTCGCCGCCCCCCGGGGGGAAACCCTGCTGCGGCCGGTCTCCCGGGCCCTCCACCTGCGACCGGGCTATAGTAACACCAACACCGGTGTACTGCGGGGTGCCAGTGTTCACCACCGTTGGAGCCGGTTCCAGCTCCTGGCCGGTACCAGTGTCCAGCAGGCGGACATTACCACTGATCCGGACGGTACCTCCCAGGTAATAACCTACCGCACACATGCCGGGCCGGCTGCGTCCACCGGCGAAATTCTCTGCTACCTGGCGGGAACCGCCTCCTTCCTGGGTTGGAATGTGGGCGGATTGGCCAGCCGTTACCAGCTCCAGGCCACCTCCGGGATTCCAGATTCGCAGCGCCGGATAGGTTCCCTGGTAGCGATGCGCTCGTTTCAGACCCGGGCAGGTGAGTGGTCCCTCTGCCACGAGGAAGCTGTTCAGCAGGGTGAGCCCGATACCACATGGCAGGTCCGACAGAGTGCCCGACAGACACGGTTGAGTTTTGTAGCCCATCGGGGCTTGCAGAGAAATCGGCTGCGCCTGACCCTGCTTCATCGCAAGTATCCCCCAGGCTGGATTCCCCTGCGAGGCCGCCTGGTAGGAGACCGGGTGGGCCGGGGGAACGAGTCGGGATGGTTTTTCGGATGGCGGTGGGGTCAACCCGCCTGGCAGCTCAACGGATACCTGGACAGCTTCCATCAAGTAGAGCCTCAGCTCTCCGGCGCCTGGCCCCGTGAGGGATGGGAGTCGGGTATGGCCGTCAAAGCCAACAGGCGGCAGGTGGAAGCCTCGCTGTTTTACCGCTATCAGGAAGAAATTGCCGGCGCTGGTTCACTTAAGAGCGCGGGCCTGTCCATTATGCAGCAGAAGATAACCGCTGCCAACTATGTGAAGTTTGCGCTGGCTTATAACGGCCTCCACAATCTTACGGCCCGATTCATGATGGCATTGCGAACTTCCGGGGCGGGTGACGACCAGGGATGGGGTGAAACTATCGGGGTAAGTCTGCGTTACCGTTTTCGAACGGACATTTCCTTTGCTGTTGGGGCTTATGGCTATGCGACCGATGGGTGGGACCAGCGCCTTTATGTCTACGAGGACGGTCTGCCGGGTGAATTCAACTTCCGGACGCTCTCCGGGCGGGGTGTGCGGGTTTATGGGCGAATGTCGCTGCCGGTCGGCAAGGGGTTGCTCTCGCTCCGGTTGGCCCGGCAGTGGAGCCGTGCCGACCCGCCCGGGACGACACCGCGGGCAGATCAGCAGGCGGGACTCCAGATGGATATTGCACTCTGAGCGGCCGGCCCACTAAGTTTTCCCCGGTTACGACAGCCAGACCGGAGTTTCGTCAGGACAAGGGATTTGGAACCATATCTTGAAACGCAGTCGACTAACTGAATCCGCCCCTTATCGGCGTGGATGGTGGGTGTTTGCCCTGGTGCTCCTGCCGGTCATCCTCGCAGCCGATGAGATCCGGGTGGTGTTCCCCAACCAGCCGCAGCGCCGGGAAGTACTGCGGACGTTCTTCCGGGGCAACGTTGAGTACCTGAACGGCCGGGAGCTGGCCGCCGTTTTTTCGGCAAACACCTACGTTAACGACGAAGTTAACAAACTGGTGATCCATTTTCGTGATGGGGAGATGAAGATTACCGCGTTCTCGTCTTTCGTGGTGGTGGATGAGCGGGCTTTTCAGCTGCCGCTACCCACATATTTCGACGGGAAGGAGTACTATCTGCCGGCCCGGGCCATTTTTTCCGTGATGGGCGCCACAGTCCTGCCTGGAGCGCGGTACGATGAGGCTAAAAGGACCTTCATAGGCCCGGCCACGCATGCCACCTTTAATATCCATACCGCCAGCGTCGAGTCCAAGCAGAACGGTACCCTCATCCGGGTAAAAACCAGCCAGAAATTCGACACCCGTAATATCGTCCGGTATATCACCGATAACGGGTGGCTGGTAGTTCAGGTGCCTGGGGGACTGGTGGATACCCTGGCGTTGAACCGTTCCATCCTGGGGGGTATTATCCGGAGAGCAAGGGGCCGGCAGCTGGAAAAATCGGCCGAGCTGCGATTCAAACTGACCGACAAGGTAAGCCTGCCTGAGGTGTCTCAGGTGAACGGAGCGGCGGAGCTCCATATCGCTATCCGAAATCCGGCCCGCCGCAATACTGACCGGACCAAAGAGATGCGTGAGCGGTGGTACCTGGATACAGTCGTTATTGACCCCGGCCACGGCGGGATCGACGGCGGTACTGTTGGCAAAGGCGGATTAAAGGAAAAAGTCGTAACGCTGGATGTAGCCCTGCGCCTGGGACGCCTGATCAGGCGCCAGTTGAATATGAAAGTTGTCTACACCCGGGACGAGGACGTCTTTGTGCCTATTTTCCAACGCCCAAAAATCGCCAATGAGGCTAATGGTAAACTATTCATTTCCATCCATGTGAATGGGTCACCGAACCGTAGCGCTCACGGCTTTGAGACTTATCTTCTGGCTCCGGCCAAAACCCCGGACGCCATTGAGGTGGCCCGGACGGAAAACAGCGTTATTGCCCTGGAGGAGTCGGACCACGCCTACCAGGAATTCTCCGACGAGGCCCTCATCCTCTCCACCATGGCCCAGAGCGCCTGGATGAAAGAGAGCGAAGCCCTGGCGGCCATGATCCAGGAAAAGCTGGCCCAAAACCTGGATGCGCCCAACCGGGGAGTTAAACAGGCCGAGTTCTATGTCCTGATCGGTGCATCCATGCCCAACGTGATGGTAGAGATCGGTTTTATTACCAACCGGATCGAAGAGAAAATGCTGGGGCAGAATGACTACCGTCAGCGTATCGCCAGGGGGCTTTTTGATGCCATCGTGCTCTTCAAGCAGAAATATGAGGGAACCATGCTGGTTGAGCAGGGAAAGTGAACTGATGACAGATTGCTGTACTTGCCGCTGCTGCCTTACGCCCGGTTCGCTTACTTCCTCCCGCAGGGGCGTGTAATCCTGCTAACCCCTCTCAGATCACCGGACAGCTCTCAGTCTCTTATGACGGTCAATTACCCTGTCTGCCAATGCAGCTGTTGACATGCACCCCCTCCTGGAATACCTGTATAGCCTGGAGCGCAAGGGCGTTAAGCTGGGGCTTGGCCCTACCCGGCAGCTGCTGACAAAGTGCGGAAACCCCCATCAGGATCTTCCCATCGTCCAGATCGCGGGCACCAATGGCAAGGGCTCAACTGCTGCCATGACAGCCCGGATCCTACAGAGTCATTGTCAGAAGGTGGGGTTGTTCACCTCTCCCCACCTGTGCCGCTTTAACGAGCGCATCCGCATTGACGGCATCCCGGTTGACGATAGTTACATCATCCAATGGCTGGAGGAACACAAAAGCGACCTGGAGGATGTCTCTGTCACTTTCTTTGAGACCATTACGGTCATGGCGCTGAGTTATTTTAAGGATCACCGGGTGGACGTAGCCGTTCTGGAGACGGGACTGGGCGGGCGCCTGGATGCCACTACCGCTGCCAGTCCCTCCTGGACCGCACTTACTCCCATTGACCTGGATCACATGGATATGCTGGGAAACACGGTTCGCGCCATTGCCAGGGAGAAGGCCGGCATCCTCAAGCCGGGGGTGCCGTGCTTTTCGGTTCCCCAGCCCTCGCAGGTGCGTGAGGTGATCCAGTCCGAAGCTGATCGGGTCGGCGCGCCGGTCACATTCCTGTGCGAAGAGGCGGCGGGCCCCCTTCCCCTCCGACTGCCCGGACGACACCAGCACACCAACGCCAAGTTGGCCTGGAGGCTGGCCCGGGCGATCCTGGGAGGCGATTTTAACCAGGAAGTTGCCCGTGAAGCCGTTGAAACCACCGTCTGGCCTGGCAGGTATCAACAGCTCGGCGATCATCCCAGGGTAATCTTCGACGTGGCACACAATCCACACGGAGTGGCTGCTTTCCTGGATACCCTGGCTGGAGAGTCCGTCAAGGGCCGCAAACGGCTGGTACTGGCCCTTCAGAAGGGCCGGGAAGCCAAACAGATGCTGGACATGCTGCTGCCCAGGTTTGATAAGGTAATACTCACCCAAACCGGTATCCGAAGCTTCCATGCCGCCGCTGACCTTGCTGAAATGGTCGGAACCTCCCATACCGGTATACGGGTTGAGCGGGACACGGTGGCGGCTATTGAGAGCGCGGTTGGCGAGGCGGGGAAGGAGGAACTGGTAGCCATATCAGGCTCTCATTACCTGGGACCGGCGGTTGCGAGGGTTTTTAAAATTTCATTTGACATACTTTAATAATTCTATAAATTTGAGAGCGAGAGTTTTGACCCCCTGATACGATTATCCGATCAATTTGCTGACCTTTTTCTATCAAACCACTAATTGACGTATCAAGACTGATATTTCAGGGGGACAGGCGTTTAGCCGGTATTTACGACCAATGTGACGCCCAATGGGGAACTTCGAAGCCGGATTTGTATCTCAGCTCTTCGGAGCAGGCGTTACGAATATTGGATAGCGATTAGCAGCACCCATAACTGACCGCACATTCTTTTTCAGCAAATCTGTACAATCAGACTACTACGCGAGCACACCCAATGTAGTGTAACTCGGGTGGGAAACTGACAGAAAGAACTATAATAATCTGAAAGATCAACTATATGATCCCGCTTTTTAACCCTTGGTTAGATTTTTTGTTTGGAACATCTGGTTAACAGGTAAGGAGCTTATTCTGTTGCCGTTAATTATTCACTATCAACTTTAGCTTTGGAAGTATCATGACCGAGGAACCTATCATGGATATCAGCGACCTGCAGTCATTGCGGGTTAAGGATCTCACTAAACTGGCTCAGGATCTGGAAGTCAGCGATTATTCCGGTCTGAGGAAGCACGACCTCATCCTGAAAATCCTGGAGACCCAGGCCGAGAAACAGGGCAACGTGTATGCCCGCGGGGTACTGGAGATCATGCCGGATGGCTACGGGTTCCTGCGTTCCCCCGATTTCAACTATCTCCCCGGGCCTGACGATATCTACGTCTCGCCCTCGCAGATCAAGCGCTTCGGCCTGCGCACCGGGCACCTCATCAGCGGTCAGATTCGTCCGCCGAAAGACAACGAGCGCTTCTTTGCCCTCCTCAGGGTGGACGCGGTGAACGGCATCGGACCGGACGAGATCAAGGCCTTTCCCCACTTTGTGGACCTGACGCCGCAGTTCCCCGAAGAGCACCTGGTGTTGGAAACTACCCCGAAGGAGCTCTGCTCCCGCATCATCGACCTGGTGGCACCCATCGGCAAGGGTCAGAGGGGCCTCATACCGGCCCAGCCCAAGACGGGCAAGACCATTCTACTGCAGAAGATCGCCAACGCCATTACTGAGAACCATCCGGATATTTACCTGATCATCCTCCTCATAGATGAGCGTCCGGAGGAAGTGACGGAAATGAAACGGAACGTTGATGCGGAGGTGATCTCCTCTACTTTCGACGAGCCGGCTGAGCGGCACGTGCAGGTGGCGGAGATGGTATTGCAGCGAGCCCGCCGGATGGTGGAAGTGGGGCAGGATGTCATGATCCTGCTGGACTCTATTACTCGGCTGGCCCGGGCCCACAACACCGTGATACCTCACAGCGGCAAGATTCTCTCCGGTGGCGTCGATGCCAACGCCCTTCAGAAACCCAAGCGTTTCTTTGGGGCCGCACGCAGCATTGAAGAGGGCGGCAGCCTCTCCATTATCGCCACCGCGCTGATCGATACCGGTAGCCGCATGGACGACGTGATTTTCGAGGAGTTCAAAGGCACCGGTAATATGGAGCTGGTCCTGGACCGGAACCTGAGCGACCGGCGGGTCTATCCGTCCATTGATATCAACCGTACCGGGACCCGGCGGGAAGAGAAACTCCTCAGTCGGAAAGACCTCTCACGTATCTGGATTCTGCGGCGGCTGCTCAACAATATGAGCGTGGTGGAGGCCATGGAGTTCCTGCTGGACCGTCTCCAACGTACCAAATCGAATCGAGAATTCCTCGATACCATGAGTACTTAGGCTTGATCAGGGGACTGAAAATGAAAAGGGCTGCACTATGGCTTTCCCATCGCAAGCCACTGCCCGCGCGATTTGTGTAAGGTTTCATACCGACCACCCGGTATTGACCACCCCTTATCGGTTGAAGGGAATTATCATCAACGATTTTCCCGACCATCCCATTGTACCCTTCATCAATGGGGAATATCGCGGCGAGATGCGTTATCCGCGGGTTCAGGTTAAGGTGCTGCGTAACCAGCTGTGCATTTTCGGCCTGGGCGAGGGATACGATGTGGTTCAGTCTTTTCGTCAGCAACTGGAGTCTTTTCAAATTGACGATCAGACCTACAAGGTGGAGGATGTTGATGCGCCGGAGAGCAAACTCCAGCTTGATCAGTATGCCAACAATTTCCCCAGCTACAAGTTTATTACCCCCTGGGTAGCCCTCAACCCGCGCTCCCTGGCCCTGTATAAGGCCCTGTTGCCCAATGAACGTGTCGCCTATCTTAACCGCCTCGTGGTCCACAACCTGTTGTTTATCGCCCGGGAACTGAAGTATGACATTGGTTTTAATGTCAGTGTCAGGATGAAGCTCCAGTCCCTGGTCCCGCGGGTGGTGGAGGAACAGGGCAGCGGCTCTTTCAAGGGTTCCTTCACCTGCAATATGGTCCTACCCGATTATTTAGGTCTGGGGAACGGAATCACAAAGGGGTTAGGTACCATCGTCCAGTCACCGTCCCGGCCGGGCGATGTTCTGACTGGGTAGCGACTTGCTTCCTACCCCGATGTAGTCGAAATTTGGCCCCGGAAAGATCACTGTGTTAATGACTTTTTCCGATAGAGTATCCCGTATTCAGACCTCGACCATCCTGGAGATAACCAACCGGGCCGCGTGGTTACGGTCAGCGGGGAGGGCTTCGGCGACCGGGAACACATCCGCTTGTCGTTCGCCGTTTCGGATGAAGATATTATCGCTGCCGTCGACCGCATCGGAGCGGCGGTAGCAGACCTGAACTAAGGAGATCGTAACCGTATGAAAAAAGAGATTCATCCCGAGTATCACCTGATAACAGTCCATTGTGCCTGTGGCAACACTTTCCAGACCAGGTCAACCGTCAAGGAACTGCGGGTGGAAATCTGCAATGCCTGTCACCCCTTCTTCACGGGGAAACAGAAGCTGGTTGACACCGCCGGAAGAGTGGAAAAATACCGCCGCAAGTACAAGATTAACGAGCCCGCCGAGTAGAGCGCGCTCCGGGCGCCTGACAGTAACCGCAATGCGGCTCTCCGGGACAGGAAAAGTCAGACAGCCATCGCCTCCGCGGCCGGGCAGCGTAGTGCGTCCAATACGCCGGACGCTCCCTCTGCTGGCGCTGGCGGCCCAGTCCCGCATCCTGGTAGGCGGTCAGGCCGTTATCGAGGGGGTAATGATGCGCGTCCCCGGCGTCTATGCCGTGGCCGTGCGGGACTCCGAAGGCTTGATCCAGACCAAATGCACGGAGTTTACTTCCGCGGTTGAGCGCTCCCGCTGGCTGAAGCTGCCCCTGGTGCGGGGGGTGGTGCACCTGTTTGAAGCCCTGAAAATCGGGCTGGCCACACTCAACTGGTCCGCGGAGGTAGCCTATCCCGTAGAAACCGCCGGGAAGGGTTCCTCAAGCAGCGTCTGGACGACCATCCTGGCGCTGGCTCTGGCAATCGGTCTGTTCTTCATTGCCCCCCTGTGGATTACTACCCGTCTGCTGGATCTTGAGCGGCAGGCCCTTGGATTCAATCTGGTATCAGGGGCTATCCGCATTGCCTTTTTCCTGTTATACCTGGGGCTGATCTCCCTGGTCAAGGACGTAAAGCGGCTGTTCCAGTACCACGGCGCCGAGCATAAGACGGTGTATGCCTTCGAGGCGGGGAAGTCCCTCACCGTGGACAGCACCCGTGACTTTCCCACCCAGCACCCGCGCTGCGGCACCAGCTTCATCTTTATTGTGCTCATTGTAGCTATCCTGGCCTTCGCCCTGATAGACACCGTCGTCTTGGCCCTGGCGGGTAAGATTTCCCTCGGGCTGCGGCTGCTGGTGCACCTGCCGCTGATCCCGGTGGTGGCTGGTGCCGGGTACGAGGTCCTCAAGATCACCGCCCGGTACCAGCACGTGACCCTCTTCCACTGGCTGTCCCGGCCCGGCATCTGGCTGCAGTATATTACAACCCGGACGCCCGATGACGACCAGGTGGCGGTGGCCCTGGAATCCCTCAAGGTGGCCTTCGGGGACCGGCTGAAGGAGGTGGAGGGGAAGCAGTACCTGGCCGAGGCCATCGCCTGAGGTTAACATATGATCGAGAAGCTACGGGAAATCATTCAGCGGCAAGACGACCTGGCCACTCGTATGTCGGACCCTGAGACGGCGTCCGATCCCAGGAAGTACGCCGAGCTGGCCAGGGAGCACAGCGATCTGAGAGAGGTAGCCGATAAAGCCCGCACGTACGTGGACCTGTGGCGCCAGCTGGAGGAAGCCGAGAAGATTCTCAAAGAGGACGATCCCGAACTCAAGGAACTGGCCCACGAGGAGGCGCCGGAAATCAAAAGCCGGCTGGCGGAGCTGGAAGAGGAGCTCAAGCTGCTCCTGCTCCCCAAGGACCCCGACGACGACAAGCACACCATCCTGGAAATCCGCGGCGGTACCGGCGGGGAAGAGGCGGCCCTGTTTGCCGGCGACCTCTACCGCATGTACACCCGCTATGCCGAGCGCAAAGGTTGGGATACCGAGGTCCTGTCCCTGTCCGGGTCGGAGACCGGCGGCATCAAGGAGATCATCGTTTCGGTGAAGGGCAAGGGGGCCTACGGCGATCTGAAGTACGAGAGCGGCGTCCACCGGGTGCAGCGGGTGCCGGTGACCGAGGCCAGCGGGCGCATCCACACCAGCGCCGCTTCGGTGGCGGTCCTGCCCGAGGCGGACGAGGTGGAAGTGGACATCGACCCCACCAACCTGAAGATAGATACCTACCGGGCTTCGGGGGCCGGTGGCCAGCACGTAAACAAGACCGAATCGGCGGTGCGCATCACTCACGTCCCCTCCGGTATCGTGGCCACTTGCCAGGACGAGAAATCCCAGCACAAGAACCGCACCAAAGCCATGAAGGTGCTGGCCGCGCGCCTGTACGCCCTGCAGGCGGAGGAGCAGCAGCGCCAGCGGGCCAACCAGCGGCGCAGCATGGTCTCAACCGGGGACCGCAGCGCCAAAATCCGCACCTACAACTACCCCCAGGGACGGGTAACCGACCACCGCATCAACCTGACCCTCTATCGCCTGGGCGACATCACCAACGGTGATCTGGACGAGCTCATCGAGCAGCTGCGAGTCCATGACCGCATGGAGCGCCTGGCGGACCTGCCCCGCGGCGAGACGGGGATGTGACCCCAACCCCCGCCGCCTCACGCACCTGGCGGGTCATCGACCTGATCCAGTGGGGCACGCAATACTTCACTGACCGTAACATAGAGAACGCCCGCCTGGAGGTGGAGTGGCTCCTGGCCCACCAGTTGGACCTGGAGCGGGTGGACCTGTATGTCCAGCACGACCGGCTCCTCACCTCCGGCGAGCTGGCGGGTTTCAAGGGGCTGGTGCGGCGGCGGGTGGCCGGCGAGCCGTTCCAGTACATCCTGGGCAAGGCACCGTTCTACGGCCGCGACTTTATGGTCACCCCGGCGGTACTCATTCCCCGCCCTGAGACGGAGACGCTCATCCAGATCCTCAGGCAGGGTTCAGCCCCGGCATCCATCCTGGACATCGGCACCGGCTCGGGCTGCCTGGCCGTCACGGCGGCACTGCTCTATCCCCAGGCGCGGGTGACGGCAGTGGACATCTCGCCGGAGGCTCTGGAGGTGGCTCAGGAGAACGCCCGGCGGCTTGGAGTATCCAGCGTGGCCTTCAATAATGTGGATATGTTTAAAGTATTACTTGATGGCAAATTCGATGCGATTATGTGCAACCCACCCTACGTGAATGTCGATGAAGTGCCCACCCTGCAGCGGGAAATCCGGGAGCACGAACCGCGAGCGGCACTGACCGACGGCGCCGACGGCCTGACCTGGTTTCGGCGGCTGGCCGAGATCGGGCCGGGACTGCTGGAACCCGAGGGTAGACTTATTGTGGAGCTCGGCGGCGCGCCCCAGGCCGGGCCGGTGCGAGCGATCTTCGAGGGGGCGGGGGCCGAGGTAACTATCCACAAGGACTTGCAGGGCGAGGAGCGGGTGTGCGAGGGGAGGTGGGGGCAGCTCGAAGGAATCGTTGTAGAGACTTGCGTGTGAATAAAAAGCCAAGAAGTAAAAATTCGAAACTATTTTCGTAGGCTTGTACTATTTCCTTTCATAATGTACTTAAGAGATTGATTATTTCATTTGCGTCTCTTAGAGACCTGCCTGAGGCGCTTGGGTAATTAGTGATTCCCTTGCTGGAGTAGTAGTGATAATCAGATTCGTTCCTCCTGTCTTTCAAGCGATCAAGTTTGAGTCCAATCTTTGATCGAATACTTTCGTTGTGGCCCTTATAGTAGCCAATCACTTTTTCGTGAGGTCCACCATAAGCTGGAGTGCCATGTTCTTTAGTTTTTAATCTTATGTCTGCGAGATTGAAGGCAGCATAATAGGCGCGACTAATCGAGGCACGGCAGCAGGCTTCCTCTTCGGCCAAATCACCTTTTCGATCATGTAGTTCACGAGCGATCTTGAGATATTCTTGCCAGTCCATCCTATGAAAATACTAAGTTGAAGTTGAGAAGGCCTCTGGTAGCATCGAGATGATCCAGGAACCAATGGTCATCAAACTCCTCGAGGCTTGCATGGGATTCGTCTATTGACCGCGAAGCCTTAATATACCCAAATAGTTCTTGATAATATTCTTCGGGATCGGTTCGAAGAACAAGGTCAACCTTAACATCCATGCCGAAGTATTTCTGCAACTTGGGAAAGGCGTCTAAGAGGATGTCGATCAAAAACACATTTTTCTTTACAAAATTGAGGACTTCTTCGTAGTCGTGTATGCTATAAAGACTTCCAATCTGACCAAGCTTAGTCGTGTCAATAGCAGGTACGGTGCCAACGAAGAAGTCTTGTTGTGGATAATCAAGAAATCTAGCACGGCCTGCTAAATTCGTCTCGAGATCCAGCCATCGCCTCAACTGATCAAGAGAATCGATCTGAGAAACAGGTGAAGCAATATAGTAACCAAAAAGCTCTTGAAATTCCTTTTCCTCCGACAGTGCCAGCTCAACACTGGATTCTGGTAGAGAAGGGATGTCTTGCCACTTATCGGAGGAATGAGCTGATAGAGAGCATAGGGTTGCTCGCTGTTGCCCACTAATGTTAGAGAATGTCCCATCCATGAATGCTACTCACTCAAGATATGTCGAAGTTCTATGAACAAGAGAACAGACGCATCCTGCACCTGCATTAGTCTTTGTTGAAAAGCATCTCTCGAGAGACCATCCTTAAAAAGGCGATTCGATATCCTAACTTCGTCTAGATCTGCTTCAGCCTCATCAGAAAACATAATCTGCCATCTGGCGCCCGTAGACAAGAGACCTCGTTTTAGATTATAATGAAATTCAGCCTGCCGATCTTTGCTTCTACCACTGATAATAGTCTTATGATCATCGGCTATTCTTATGCCCCGTTGGATCTGTATGAAATCCTCACCTTTAGGGCAGATAATGGTTGTACTCAATCCTCTCATTTTGCCGGTTAACACCCACTCCGTGTCGTCACCCGCACCTTCCTCAGGGGTTGAGTCACACTCATACGCAAACCATTGTAGTATTTGTTCTTTATCAATCATATTGAGTCCACAGACAATTCCTCAAGTTATTCCAGGACACCAGCAAGATATAGTAAGAGTATCGGAATAATTTCAAATCCTTATCTTATTTTCGAATGTCTATAGAAGTATCATTCTACTATCGGTTTATCCTTATCGGTTTCCTCTTTGCTATCTTGAAGTTAAACACTTCTCAAAGCATATCGTTCGCTTAATGCGCAGTATTCATCATGCTTGCCGCGATACCAATTAACCCTGCATAAAGATGTACAGGGTGATGAAAGGGTGCTGGAAGCTGGCGGGAAAAGGTGAAGGTGTGAGGAACGGGAGGGGTCTAGGCGATATCCTTGGGCGAGACAGCCGACTTACGGCGATCCTTATGGACCCGGCGCTCCAGCTCGGACCGCTGCTCATCACCGGACCTGAACTCCTCGTCCGCAGATTCCTCCATCAGCCGCCGCTCTTCATCGTCTCGACGGCTGTCCTGAGTGCGTCGGTCCTTGCTGTTGCGCCTGTCCAGCACGCTTTTTCCCTCTTCGTGAAAACCTTTTCGCTTTGGTCGATCGTGATTCGTTGCAACTGGCCCTAGCTTACAGATTTCTGCGCCATCCGGTGTGATCTAAGTCACTAAAACCCGGTTAGCAGCGAAACAATCCTCCCGTTACTTGCTGCTGATCGAAGCCTGTCACTGAGATTGCCATGCGGAGCCTGTGCTGAACAAAGCGAAAGTGCTCGCGACGACCGCCTCAGTTGTATCGCCCCCTTAGCCCAATAATCCGCTAACTTCAGCCTGTGAACCCCTTCATAGCTGCCGTTAAAATGCTGCGCCCGGTGAACCTGGTGCTGGGGGCCCTGGCGGTGCTGATCACCGCCGCCCTCATGCCCGCCTGGCCCGATTGGAGCACTATCGGCTGGGCCATCGCCACGGTGCTGCCCTTCAACGCCGCGGCCAATGCCCTCAACGACTACTTTGATTATTCTACTGATCTGATGAACCGACCCGAGCGACCCCTGGCCAGCGGCGCACTGCCCCGAAACACGGGCTGGGTCGTAGCGGTGGTGTTGTTCGTGGCCGGGGCGCTGGCCGCCTTCCAGCTGCCCAACCAAGCCCGCATCATTGCCGTGTATATCGCCCTGCCGCTGATGGTGCTCTACACGCCTCTACTCAAGGGACTGCCGCTGGTGGGTAACGCCGTGGTGGCGGCCATTCTGGGGCTGGCTTTCCTGTTTGCGGGGGCGGCTTTCGGGCGCCTGGAGCTCATGTGGGCGCCGTTTGGGCTGGCCGCCGGTTTCACCCTGCTGCGGGAGGTGGTGAAGGACGTGGAGGACGTGGCCGGTGACATGGAAGCGGGGGTGGGCACTTTTGCCGTGCGCTGGGGGGTCCCGGCGGGCATAAAACTGGCCCTGGTGCTGACTTTGTTTTTGATGTTCGGCTGCCTGTTGCCGTACATTCTGCTGGTCTACGGTACTACTTACATGGTGACTGTGATCGTCGGGGTCGAGCTCCCCCTTCTGTACACGTTTGTTTATCTGGTTAAACATCCCAATCCCGAAGGTTCGGGTTGGGTCGCAAAGGTGTTGAAAGTGGATATCTTCGCCGGGTTACTGGCTATCTATTTATCGAAGTTCGATATCTGATCCTTAGACAGACTCAGGATGGCTGACTTCGTCCACCTCCACAACCATTCCGACTTCTCCCTGTTGGATGGCGCCCAGTCCGTCAATACCATTATCAACACCCTCAGCGATCTTAAGATGGACCGGGTGGCCATCACGGAACACGGCAACCTTTTCAGCATGCTGCCGTTCTACCTGGCGGCTGTAAAGGCGGGCATCAAACCCATCATAGGTTGCGAGGCCTACGTCGCCAAAGGCGATCATCGTGACAAGCAGGCCACCAGGGGCACCGGCTGGGGCTATCACCACCTGGTACTGCTGGCGCAGAATGAAACCGGCCTGCGCAACCTGATAAAACTGGTATCCATCGGCTATCTGGAGGGCTTCTACTACCGGCCCCGCGTGGACAAGGCGCTCCTGCACAAACACAACGAAGGACTCATCTGCACGTCGGCCTGTTTAAAGGGAGAGGTGCAGGAGCACGCCCTGGGCGGGAATTACCAGGCCGCCCGGGACGCCGCCCTGGAACTGGCCGGGATCTTCCCGGGGCGGTTCTACCTGGAGTTGCAACGCCACAACATTCCCGAAGAAGAAGCCGCCTGCGACGTAAATATCAGGCTGGCCAGTGAGCTGGACCTGCCCCTGGTGGCAACCAACGACTGCCACTATGCTCGTAAAGAGCACTGGGAGGCCCACGATATAATGTTCTGCCTGGGTACGGGCCAGGACCGGGACGATCCCAACCGGCGGCGCTACGCCACACCCGAGTTCTATCTCAAGTCCACCGATGCCATGTTCCAGCTTTTCCGGGATGTTCCAGAGGCGCTGGAGAATACCATCGCCATTGCTGAGCAGTGCGATGTTGAGCTTGACCTGGGCCATCTGCACCTGCCCCAGTTCCCCATTCCCGCCAGC
>SDBV01005689.1_pt1 | contig 17530 bp, 20 predicted proteins | sample 2277081 | NCBI WGS metagenome assembly SDBV01 (sample SAMN10402039, study PRJNA504765) | marine sediment metagenome | isolation source: marine sediment core GS10_PC15, 223 cmbsf | place: Arctic Ocean: Southern Knipovich Ridge | collected 2010 | reverse complement strand
CGAAAGCTCAGGCAGCGGTCCACGCTGCCTGAGCCGCGCTCTTGAGTCGTTCTGTTTCCTGATGTATCTTTTCGGCATTGAGGAGAGAAGGTGCCTAAGTTCGAAATCGTGTCTCAATTCGATCCCGCTGGGGACCAGCAACAGGCGATAGACAAGCTATCCAATGGTATTTCTCAAAGACATGCTTTTCAGACTCTCAAGGGAGTCACCGGGTCGGGAAAGACCTTCACGATGGCAAAAATTATTGAGAACGTCCAGCTTCCTGCTCTTGTGGTTTCTCATAACAAAACTCTCGCAGCTCAGCTTTACCGGGAGTTTGCAGATTTTTTTCCCAACAACGCAGTGGGGTATTTTGTCTCATACTATGACTACTATCAGCCTGAGGCGTATGTTCCGAGCAAAGATCTCTACATAGCCAAAGATGCGAGCATCAATGAGGAAATTGACCGGTTGAGACTCTCCACAACTACGGCTCTAATGGAACGACGGGACGTTGTGGTGGTCGCTACCGTTTCCTGTATCTACGGGATTGGCAATCCCACCGACTACCGTGAGATGAGGCTGGAGCTGGAGACGGGACAGTCGGTTGACATGAGAGCGATCTTGAAGAGATTGGTGGCTATTCAGTACTCGCGAAATGATGCGGTGCTAGAACGTTCGAAGTTTCGCGTCAAGGGTGATGTGATCGAGATCTTTCCGTCGTACTCGAAGCAGGCGATCCGCATCGAGATCGATTGGGACGAAATTGCTCGTATCCGCCGATTTGATCCTCTAACCGGCGAAACGGCGGAGGAACTCGAGTTTTGCTCGATCTATCCGGCGAAGTTTTTTGTTATGCCGGAAGAGAGGGTAAGACGAGCTACCGATGGGATTCGCGCCGAGTTAGACACGCGATATCGGGAGTTCCTCGATCAGGGAAAGCAGCTTGAAGCTGAACGGATCAAATCGAGAACCGAGTACGATCTGGAAATGCTCGAAACCATGGGATACTGTTCCGGTATCGAGAACTACTCCCGTCATTTTAGTGGTAGGCGGGAAGGGGAAAGGCCTGCTGTGCTCATCGATTTTTTTCCGAAGGAATTCATCGCCTTCATCGACGAATCCCATGTGACCATACCTCAGATTCGCGGGATGTATGAGGGAGACCGATCGCGAAAGCTCTCGTTGGTCAATCACGGGTTCCGACTTCCCTCTGCCCTCGATAATCGTCCTCTCTATTACGGAGAGTTCGAAAGTCTGCTGACCTACACCTTGTGTGTATCGGCCACACCAGGGGCAGAGGAGTTGGAAAAATCGGGTTTGGTGGTGGAGCAAATCATAAGACCGACGGGCCTGCTCGATCCCGAGGTCGAGGTACGGCCTTCCGATGGCCAGATAGAGGATCTTTACAGGGAGATCGGAATACGTATCGATCAGCAGGAAAGGGTATTGGTAACGACACTGACCAAGAAGATGGCTGAGGATCTCGCCGACTATTTTGCTGAATGGGGTCTGAAGGTGCGATACCTCCACTCCGAAATCGAAACCTTTGAAAGAGTGGAGATCCTGAAAGGTCTCCGCGCTGGTGATTTCGATGTACTCGTTGGGATAAATCTCTTACGAGAGGGACTCGATCTTCCGGAGGTCTCCCTGATAGCAATACTGGATGCCGACAAGATCGGGTTTCTCCGTTCTGCTACTTCTCTGATTCAGACAATCGGAAGGGCTTCCAGGAATGTGAACGGCAAGGTCATCATGTATGCCGATAGAATCTCCAATGCAATGAAACAGGCCATCGACGAAACCGAACGTCGCAGACACATCCAGATGGAGTTCAACAGCGAGCACGGAATTACTCCAAAGACCATCTCAAAATCGATCAAGGACATACTTGTTAGACGGAGAGTGGAGAAGAAAGGCGTCGAGGCTCTCAACCTCGAGGTGCTGAAAAAGGGCTACAACATTCTCATACCGAAACAGAGACAGGCTCTCATCAAAGCCCTGGAAAAGGAGATGCTGGAGTTGGCGAAGAATCTCGAGTTCGAACGAGCCGCGGTTGTTCGGGATGAGGTAACGAAGATAAATGAAATGGAGCAATAAGCGGAACTGCCCAATGGTGATGCGTCTTGTCATAGCGATCTATATGTTCTCGATTCTGATCTATTCGTGCGGTGAGAAACAGATCGAGGGACCTATTCAGCTACCCTCTACTTCGGTTCTTTCGATCAGATCGAACTGGGGTGTCGTGAAAACCAATTACCTGAGGATGCGGACGAAACCCGCGAAGACTGCCTCCGTATTGGATGGCCTTACAAAGGGAACCGTTGTCGAGGTTCTTTCATCAACGGAAAAGGAAGAGACGATAGAAAACGAGACTTCGTATTGGTTTAGGATCAATATGGAGGGATTGAAGGGCTGGGTCTTTGGCGCCTATCTTGAAGTGCTGGATTCCAGATCCAACGCGGAAGCTTTTGCAAGAGAGCTGCAATGAGAGACGGTGTCATCACCACTCTGTTGCCCTGGGTGCTCTCGCCACTTCTTGGCGCCCTCATCGGTTATGTCACAAATGCCCTGGCTATACGGATGCTCTTTCGGCCGCTCAAGGCGATACGAGTCTTTGGCATACGCCTTCCCCTTACCCCTGGCGTGATTCCCAAACAGCGAGACGTACTGGCTGACAGCATCGGACAAATGGTATCAGAGAGACTCATCACCGAGGATGCCCTCGAACGGCAGATCGCCGCATCGGAGTTTCAAGAGGGTTTGCAGAAAAATGTTACAGAGCTTACGCAGAGACTTTTCGCTTCGCCGCTTTCAGACCTGAGCCGCGACACTTTGCCCGTTCTTTACAGCTCGATTCAGTCATTTATCTCTGAGCTTCTCTTCACCTTCATGAGCTCCCGCAGCTTCATCTATGCGGTGAGAAACGTCACGGAGCGGCTGATACGTTCGGTTGCCGATATGAGGATCGAAGAGCTCTTTGGCAGAGAAGAGACCGCGAGCTTCATCGAGAGGCGTATCTTTCCTAACATTCTGGACGGCCGGATGCGCAAATGGCTGAACGACGGGCTGCAGAGCTGGATGCAGAGGCATCTCCAGAGGAACACACCTCTCTCTGAGATCGTCCCCGAAGAGCTCGTGAATACCGGTGTGGGCGCGATGGAAACGCTTTTGCCCGATCTGTTGGCGTCTCTTCTTAACTGGTTGAGAAGCGATGAGACTAAAAGAGATTTGGAGGCCCGGGCAAGGATCCTGTTGAAGGACATTCTGGACAAGCTGAATATTGTTCAGAAGTTTTTTGTGTCCGTGACCCAGTACGATACAACACTGGATGAGAAGATGCCTGAGATCATCGCCGAGGCTCTCGATTCCCTGGAGAATACTCTGTCCGATCCGGACGTTCGACAGAATATCGTCGAGACACTTCGGAGCTCACTCGGTGGCTGGCGAGAAAAGGGGATCTCCGATGTCGTCTACAACAGCCGTTTCAAGGTAGATGAAGGTATCGAATCCTTGGTAAATCATCTTTTTCACTACCTGGAGAGGCCGGAAACTCCAAGACGAATCCAAATCGCTGCCAGCCGCTTTCTGGAGCGCCAGCAAAACAGGACCGTCCGGTCGGTTCTTGCAACTGTATTCGGAATTACCGAAAATGAAATTGTTGAGTTTGCTTCGTCCAAACTTTTAACTTTCCTCTCTAAACACGAGACCCCTGATGCTCTTTCAGCCCAGATTGTTACTATGGCCGGTGATTTTCTTGAGGACCGAGGGTCGGTTGCCGTGGGAGAGCTTCTGAAGATCGATCGCAGCAAAAAAGAGAAACTCGACTCTTATCTGGCGAATAACTTTTCTCGGCTCTTGAAGGAAAGATTACCCTATCTCGTTGAAAGCCTTAACATCAAACAACTCGTTGTTGAAAAGATCAACGAGCTCGACGTCGCGCAAGTGGAGTCTCTTCTTCTGATGGTGATTGCGAAGCATCTCAAATGGATCAATGCATTCGGGGCCCTATTGGGGGCGCTGATAGGATTTTCCCAGGTCGTGCTCAGGCTCTTACAGATAGTCTGAGGGTATCAGACGGTCCACCTCAGATCTGGTAGTCCGGTGAGTCCCATCCGCCTTTTTTATTCATCACGGAAATTTCCGGTTTGTAATAGACCCTGCTATAGGGAGGCACGGAGCTGAGTAACCAGACATTACCTCCGACAATTGATCCTCTTCCTATCACCGTTTCCCCGCCCAGTATCGTGGCGCCTGGATAGATAATGACATCATCTTCGATTGTTGGATGTCGTTTCTGATTTCCTTCCTTTTTCTTGACGCTCTTGGCGCCCAGGGTCACTCCATGATAAAGCTTGACGTTGTCTCCGATTATCGTCGTCTCACCAATGACAACACCCGTACCATGATCAATAAAAAAGTATCTTCCGATTTTGGCGCCAGGATGAATGTCTATGCCGGTTTTACTGTGAATGTACTCACTCATCATGCGAGGTATGAGAGGTATCTCTTCCAACCAGACCTCATGGGCGAGTCTGTGCATCATGATTGCCTCTATTCCAGGATAGGATAGAATAATCTCCTCATGAGATTTGGCAGCAGGATCTCCGGCGTATGCGGCTTGCAGATCGAGGCTTACGCTACGGCGAATTTCGGCAATCTTGCCCATGATCCGAAGGACTCGATCCTCGGCTTCTTCGCGACAATTTCCCAGCCGGTCGCATTGATCCTGGATTTTGCACATGTATCTCAGAGATTTCTCTGATTCGCTGATGAGCTCCTTGATAATATTGGTGATTTTGCCACCAAGGATGTATTTAAGGTTGAGTTTTTCTAGATTGGCTTCATCCCTGAATCCGGGAAAGATGAGGGACTGCAGATTATCAACTATCCTGTAGACGCTCTGTCTGGAGGGCAAGTTGGGCCCTTCCAGATGGTTGATACCGCCCAGGGTTTCACACGAATCGAGCATTGATTGGAGAATGTCGTCTATTTTGTGGATCATAGAAATAATGTGCTAGTGCTTCAAATCGTTTGTCAAGCGAGATTCTAGTGAGATAAATTATTGACAGGGTGGCTCACTAAGGGGATAATAGATCCGTAGCTGATTCCCACAAATCTGTCATAATTTTTACACCCTGGAGCACATGAATCAGATCGTGAGGTGTACCTGTACGGAAGCATCGCGAAAGCGAAGGGATCGCCGAATTGGCGGGAACCGATATTGAAACGCTGCGCGCCCGATTTGAGCGTTTATACGGGCGTGCAAATCATCATCATTGCATCTACCCTGATCCGCTGTATTTCGTGCATCGGTATGAGGCGAAACAAGACCGAGAACTGGCAGGTTTTATCGCATCGTCTCTTGCATTCGGACGTATTTCTCAAATCAACAAAACCCTGCAATCCTTGTTCCGGCGTATTGGAAGACCCACACATTACCTGAAGTCTCGTCGCTTGAGCTCTATGAGAAACGATTTCGTCGATTTCCAGCACCGATTTACCAAAGGTGAAGATCTGGTGGTCCTGCTGGTGGCCCTGAAGCGAACGATTCAAACTTATGGTTCGTTGAATAGCTGTTTTGAAAGAGGAGTGGAATCGGCAGATGTGACTCTCTTTCCCGCTCTGGCGGCTTTCGTGGGGAGATTGAAGGAATTCATGGAAGACAGGCCTACCTTTCTGCTGCCGGACCCGGGCAAGGGGAGCGCTCTGAAGCGGTTGAATCTCTTCCTGAGATGGATGATTCGACATGACCGTGTGGATCCGGGAGTGTGGGATGGTTTGCCCAAGGAAAAGCTGATCATTCCCCTGGACACCCATATGTATCGGGCATGTCTCAACGTCGGATTCACGCAACGCAGGCAGGCAGATCTCCGTACCGCGCTGGAGGTAACAGAATGCTTCCGAAGGATCAATCCAGAAGATCCCGTGAAATATGACTTCGCCCTCACCCGCATGGGCATGGGGCTTAACTGAATCAACAATCCCTCTGTGCAATTATAGAGCAAGATTTTGCTTTTTTACAAAATTGTGCGAAGTAATTGCCAAATCGTTGGCTGCATATAGAAAATAGGTTAGAATGTTTGTGTTGTGGGCGCAGCCAACGATAAGGTTAGCAGAAGGGAATAAATAACATGGAGGTATTTTATGCCGGATTTAAAAGGAACACAGACAGCAATAAATCTTATTACTGCCTTTGCCGGAGAGTCGCAGGCGCGAAATAGATACACCTATTTCGCCTCGAAGGCTCGAAAAGACGGGTTAATGCAGATCGCTGCCATCTTTGAGGAAACGGCAAACCAGGAAAAGGAACATGCCAAGAGGTTTTTCAAATTTATGGAGGGCGGTGACGCTCAGGTTCAAGCAGCCTTTCCATTTGGCGTAATCGGGGCTACCTCTGACAACCTCGCCGCAGGTGCTGCTGGCGAGCACCACGAGTGGACCGAGATGTACCCTGGTTTTGCCACGACCGCCAGGGAGGAGGGTTTCGAGGGGGTTGCCAATGCATTTGAGGCAATCGCTGTGGCTGAGAAGCAGCACGAGAAACGGTACCTGGATCTGAAGAAGAATGTAGATGAGGGGGGCGTCTTCAAGAAGGATAGTCCGGTGGTGTGGCGCTGTCTCAACTGTGGATATCTCTTTGAAAGTGCCGAAGCTCCAGAGCTTTGTCCTGCGTGTGCGCATCCTCAGAGTTACTTCGAGGTGTTGGGGGAGAACTGGTAGACCGAGTGTACCTGGTGAGAATACAGAAATAGCGGGCGTTCTATACATCGAGGAGGAACATGGTATGAAACGGTACGTATGTGGCGTGTGTGGTTATGTCTACGATCCCCAAAAAGGGGATCCCGATAACGATATAGCTCCCGGGATTTCTTTTGACGATCTGCCTGACGACTGGGTTTGTCCTGAATGTGGTGCTGGTAAAGAAGACTTCGAGCCCGAAGATTAGTAACCAGAGTTCGATTCCCTCTCGGCGGGCAATGGCTCGAATGGCTTAAGGTCGAAGAGCCATGGTTGGATGAGTCCCGCAGGCAGAGAGGGATAACTCCCCTATACCTATCTGCGATCTAGACTGTTTTATCGATCTTTTCTCTGTGCTCGTTACAGAGTCTGTAACGCTTGCCGGTTCGCGGATTTTTGTGGGTGACCTTTTCACCGCATACGACACACAGACCCTGATTGCGGCGCCTGTGATAGAGTCTGGCAAAACGCTCGGCACCAGAAGCCTTGTACTTGCTGATCTGTAGTCGTAGCCCTTTGTAAAGGTAGGTGCCTATGGCTGCCTCCGAGGCGGTCTTAAGGTTGTCCAGAATCCCCTGAAGCGACTTGATCGTGACTTTTTTGGGTTCCATTTTCCTTCCCTCCGGCTTGCTCATGTACTTTTTAATCTCATTTAATAGTATACTGAAATATAAGAGCTAAACCAAGTGCATGTTTGTCGTTAACGCAATCGTTAGTGACTGAAGAAGGGGAGGGTTCAGCTTCGGTGATACGGCGTATTTGCCTATCGCGTCAATTTGTTGACGTTTGGTTGGGCCTTTTGTACTATATTAGACGGAGATTGGCATGGATGTTGCGACACTTGGGGATTCACTCCTTCGAAAGCGATCGGTTCTGGTTAACGATATCGATCAAGGTATCAGGGATTTTATTGGAGCCATGTTCGATACGATTCATGAGGGAGAAGGTATCGGTTTAGCCGCCGTGCAGGTAGGGCACCTCCATAGACTTTTTGTGACTCACCTGCCCGACGATATACCGCGGGTGTTTATTAATCCTGAGATCATCGAAACTTCCCTCCAGCAGGGTAAGTTCGAGGAGGGGTGCCTCAGTATTCCAGGAGTTACTGCGGAGGTTACCAGGTCTGTCTCGGTGCAGATGCAGGCTTGGAACGAAAAGGGCAGGCCTTTCACTCTGAGGGCGGAGGGGCTGCTGGCTCGAGTAATGCAGCATGAGCTTGATCATCTCAACGGAAAGCTCTTTATAGATCACCTCAGCTCAAAAAAGCGTGAACGACTTGTCAAGGAATACGACAACAAGGTTCGCGTATAAAGTTCGCCCATAATGAGAATTTTTTTTGCCGGTACACCCGAGTATGCCGTCTGGCCACTCCAGGCGCTAGCGCAAAACCTCACCATCATTGGGGTCCTCACTAATCCCGATAAACCCGTTGGCCGCGGTAAGAAGCTTTCGCCGCCCCCCGTCAAAGTAAAAGCCCTTGAGCTGAACATCCCCGTTTTCCAGCCCCAAAAGCTCGATCAAAACTTTAGGGACACCGTGAGGTCTCTGGAGCCGGATCTACTGGTTGTTGCGGCGTACAGTAAGATCTTCCGGGAGAGCTTTATAACGCTCTTTCCTGAAGGGGGTATCAATATCCATCCATCCATCTTGCCCAAGTACAGGGGGCCATCGCCAGTACAGGCGGCTATCCTGAATGGGGATGGTGAGACAGGCGTTACGGTTCAGGGGCTAGCGCTGAAGATGGATTCCGGCGATATTCTGGCACAGGAACGTGTCCCGCTAAAGGGCGACGAGACTGCACCTGAGCTGCTTCACGAATCATTTCAAATTGGTGCCAGGCTTGTCGTGGAAGTTGTTCACGGAATGGAGCGCGGTGCTCCGGAGGGTGTTGCGCAAAATGAAGAGCAGGCGAGCTACTGTCATCTTTTGAAAAAGCAGGACGGCCTGATCAATTGGACCGATGGAGCCGACAGGATTGCCCGAATGATCCGAGCGTACCTGCCATGGCCGCGAGCGCATACGCTCTTCGGGGATCTCGATCTCTTCCTCTTGGAAGGTGGTGTGCTGCCAGGTAACCGTATCGGTGACGGTGATACGCAGCTCAAAGGCGAGAACGAGCCAGGGAGAGTGCTCGGCATGGACAAAGAGTACGGTATTCTGATACATACAGGTAGGGGAATTCTCTCTGTGAAGAGACTACAGCTCAAAACAAAAAAGGTGATGGACTGGAGGAGTTTTTTGAACGGCGTAAGAGATTTCATAGGTACGCGGCTGGGAGAGTAGGATGCGGTCAGTATTTAATCGCTACAAGAGCCTATTGCCCCACTACAGAGATACTCCAGAAAAAAGGTATCTGAAGATCACCACGATTCTCATTGTGGGATGTATCGTCTTAATGATACTCATTAGCGTTGTTACCTTTCTCATTGCTTTGAAGGGACCGGAAGAGATTCTGGTGCCGAACGTGATTAGTGCTCCGGAAAAGGAGTATGATCTCATAACAGCCATGACCAGGCTACAGGAGAAGGGACTGCTCACAAAGATACAGCTCAAGCATTCTTCTGTTTACGGAAAAGGCATCGTAATCGACCAACGTCCGCGAGCCGGCGCTGTCGTAAAGGCAGGAAGGCGAATTCTGCTGACCGTCAGCGAGGGGCCGGTGGCTAGTAACATTGGCAGCTATGTCGGTAGCATGCTGGACTCTGTGCGTATCGAGCTACAGGAGTTGTTCTCGGCGGATTCCAAACCTCTGATTCGCATAAAAGAGCCAATCATGTACATCTTCGATGAGGCCGCGGCTGGAATGATTCTCGAGCAGAATCCTCAGTCTGGAACAGAGGTAAGAGAGAACGAACCGGTTTATGTCGATCTGGTTGTGAGCAAAGGACCGATGGGGGAACAGATTCAGATTCCCAATTATCTGGAGCAGCCCTTTGAGCAGGTAATGGGAGAGCTGACCGTAGAGGAGATTCCTTTCACCTTTCAGATAAGAGAAGCTGGTGGCGGGGAGCAACCCGGAGTTATCGTCGAACAGATTCCGAAATTCGGCAAAGGCGTTCCCAAAGATACGGTCGTCGAGCTTACCATGACCGTACCGAGATACATTGAACCCGGGTACCGATTTGGTACTTTCCAGGCCGAGTTGGTGCTGTATCCGATTCTGGTTCATATAAAGCTGGTTGAGCTTGTTGGCGGGGAGACGCGCACAATCCTGGAGATGCGGCACCCGGGTGGGTCCATTACTCTTCCCTACATTGTGAAGGAGGAGGCGACCGTTCGTTTCTATGTAAATGACCGACAGTGGAATCCCTAAATGCGTGGCAATGCCCCGAATCGCGCGTTTGACATACCGGCCATGCCCTGATACACTTTAAAACACTGTTGCGAGCGTCGTATAATGGTTATTACCCGAGCTTCCCAAGCTCGTGACGCGGGTTCGATTCCCGCCGCTCGCTGTTTTTAATTCCTTATATAGCAAGTAATTATGTGCAAGTTGATAAGAAAATGACTTTCTACCCCCTTGACTTGTTAACAGTTTTGTTAACAAAATAAAATCATTATGAAACACAAATATGTTTTATTCACGCGCAAGAATACCAAGGGTAAAAAGGTCTGGTCTTTCTATTATTGGAGAGGTTCTAAGAGAATAGTCCGCTCTACCGGGAAGAGCGTTAAATGGCGAGCCGAACAGGAGGCGGAGAGGTTTTTTCAGGAAGATTCGGGCAGTAGCTTAACACTTCGGAGATTCGCCAAAGACTTTTTTGTATGGGGCCGCTGCCGGTGGATCGAAAATCAGCACCGGCGCGATCATTCTTTCTCGCTTTCGGTCGCCAGGCAACGCAGGTCACACCTTGACAACTATATTCTACCAACCTGGGGCGACTACCTGCTCCGCGATTTTCGCGGACCCGAAGTCGATGACTGGCTGCTGTCTTTAAGCACTGCCGATAAGATTTCCAAAAGCAATACAGAAAAGCGTCCCCTCTCTAATCAGACAAAGAATCACATCCTGTTTACATTCAGGATAGTAATGAGGGAGGCCGAGAATCGAGGCTTTATCGACCACAGTCCCGTTGATAAAGTAAAGCCCCTCGGCGAGAAACGAAAGAAACGCGATATTTTCACCCTGGACGAGCTCAGGCTCTTATTCCCCGATGAAGACAACAAGCTCCTACACATCTGGCATTCATGGAAACACGCAGCACTATACTGTATCTTGGCCGGCACCGGTATCAGGTCCGGAGAGGTACGCGCCTTACAGATTCAACACATCCGGCCGGATCGCTGGATAGTTATAAACCAGGCCGTCAAAGACGATGGTACAGTCGGGACAACGAAAACCAAAACTGATCGTGTTGTCTATCTGCCTCCAAAAGCCTGGCAATTGCTCCAAGCCTGGCTTGACGAGCTGCCGTTCAAAGACCAAGAGGATTACATCTTCATTGGCAACCAACGCGGGAGGCCAATAAGCAAGCGAACTGTGAGCATGTATTTTCATGGAGTGCTTGAACGTTCTGAAATCAAAATAGAGGGTAGGAATCTCGTGCCGCATTCGTTCCGGCACACATGGAACACATATATGAGGCGACTCCTGCCGGAAGAGACCCTACGAGCGTACACGGGGCATCAGTCCGAACAGATGACCGATAATTATGACCATCCGACAGTCGACGACAGGATAAAGAAATTATCCGGGACTCAGAAATTGATCGAGAAAGGTCTATCATTTTAAGCCTCTCCAGCCCGCGCCGACTCGATGTCTTCCTGGAGCTGCTTGACGGGGATCCGCGCCCGGCGCCCGATCTTACAAACCGGCAGCTCGCCCCGATCGACCATATCCTTAACGGCAGCCAGCGACACGCTGAGCAAAGCGGCCGCCTCCTGGAAAGTGAGCAACATCTTGACACTCGCTATGCCGAGCTCCTCTTCTGTGAGCTGCGGGACTTCTACCTGTCCGCCAGGGTCCAGGTAGTCCAGGGTCTGGCTCTCCAGCTCCAGGGCAGCTACCTCTCCCTCGATCTCTCCCAGGGCGCTTGTCAGAGCATCGACGGCGCAGCGGGCCTTCTGCAGGTTCTGGCGAAGGCGGTCGACCGAGATTTTATCGGGCATGACGAACTCCTTCATGAAAGTCACGAAAGTCACACATCCGTGACTTCTGTTACTTCGACCAGGTGACGTTAGTGACGGGCTTTGTCGCTTTTGTCACCTGGTAGGGTTTCTGTCGTTTCTGTCAAATCTGTCAGAAATGAAAGAAACGACAGCACCACATTAACCCTCCGCCAGAGGCCCCCGCAGGAGCCTCCAGCAGCAAGTCAGGCAGACGGGTTTACCGCGCCGCCGCCTCCTTTCGGGAATTCCAAAATCATACCACAAGGCGGGACAATCACCGGTTCCTGTTCCTGCTCTTTAGCTACATGTTTCATCACCAGCAGAGCAGTCTTGAGTTTGCCGTAGTAGTCTACGTCGATAAAGCCCAGATCGATCAAGCATAACATTATGCTTTGAACCTTCTCGTCTCCGTAGCGTTCATTTTGGTTGATCCTTTCCATCCTTTTAAGCATGTCCAGCGGGACGCTTATGCTTATGCGTTTTTTTGGCTCTTTATTCATACGGTAGCCTCCTTGACCACAGCTTCCTCCAGAAAGTCGAGCTGCTTTCCGATCCGCTCAAAGGCGTCGATGATCATGTCCGCGCCGCATGATACCGACATGATACCCGGCACGTCGTCTGCGTAGATCGCCAGATAAGTGCCCATCGCCTCGACGCCCCGGGCGACTGCAAGGCCGTTCCTGATCAGGTTCCCGAGCTCCACAAGCCGAACGTTGATGAGCTTGACCATATCCGGTGTCTGCGATGCTTTGATTTGAGTTGCGTTCATACTATGGCCTCCCTGTCGATATCCCGTGAGGCCGCGATCTCTCCTTTGAGACAGTCAAGATTTTTACCGATCTTTTCAAAGAGACTACATAATGCCATGGCAAGTCCGGGGAGTGCGGATGTTCCGGGCAGCATGTCATCTGCTGTATTCTGCACTTGAAAACCAAGCTCGTAGGCTCCTTCGGCTATTGTCCGCCCGCTTTGCGCCAGGCCCTCAATACGGTCGAGCGTGCTTTCCAACCTCTGCTTGAGGATCTTGCTTAACTCTGCTTTCTTTGTCTGGGCAGCGCCCAGCTCTGTCTTCGCATTCATAGTTATATCCTCCATAAGTGTCCGGCTCTCCGGCCGGAGAGGGAGGTTGCGCCGGGAATGAGTAGTGTTGTTGGAAAAATATTGAGGGCGGGAGCGCCCCGGTAGGTATTCTCACGACAGCAACCTCCGTTAGATTGCTCCGTGTAATGAAGTGCCAGGGAAACCGTCACGGTCACGGCTTTCGGGGTCGACTCCCTATCCCTGGCAACCCTAGTATAGACGGTTGCCAATCAAAAGAGAAATAGAAATTTTAGGGATCTCTCATCGCAACACCTCCTGAGAAAAGTGTTTTGTCCTGAGATAGAGAAGCCAGGGAAGCCACTCTCAGGAATGGTTTTCGCCTCCGGGGTATCCCCCGTCAGCTATCCCTGGCAAGAATACTATACCCGATTCATTGTGCGTGTCAAACAGTTTTGATATTATTAATGGAATCTGAAAACAAAAAGGGAGGAAAGAAATGTCTTTACCTACAGACGTAGAAATGAAGAGCATATCAGATGGATGGGCCAGGGGGATTGAAATCCTTAACAAGATCCGAGCCAAGCTTATCGAGTTGTCGAATGGTTACCGTTTTACGATTTTAAAGACTGACAACCTGCACGGAGAGTTCTTTCTCTATTTCTCAGGCTTCAATATTTACGTGAGATTGAAGTTTGTCAGAAGGATCGCTAATGAAATAGCGAGATATGACGAAGGATTTCTTGAATGGGGCCTCGTGAATCGAGAGGGCATGCAAGAGGATCCGGACGTTGTATTGAAGTATGATTTGCAGGGCTTCCTTTTAGATCAAAAGGACGATGGTTCGTTCTATCAAGCCATCCCAGGCCAAGAACACAGAAACGTACTAGACCCGGAATTTGCTAACACAATACTACTGGAATACATCTACTCTGTGGTTAAACACAGAATCGCATCAGATCCAACCGACTAACACGTGTAACGGTACCTAGAATCGATTTTCTCAATGCAAGTGGTATCCCAACACCCTCGATATTGCGCTCGCCCAGGCGCGCCATTGAAATCAATGAATGAGGTGCGGTTGAAATAAACTCCACATGCCTTTTTGCACACTTCTGTGCAAAAGGAAAAGGTTCTGAGATAAGCAGCAGTTTATTTGGTCGATAGAAATATCTAATTCTGCTATCATAGCTTGGAGGCGCTGAAAATATGGAAATCACTAAAGACTTTGTGGATGTTTTTCTAGGCGATGATACAATTTATCATTACACCACCGCTTATGTAGCTTTAGAGAAGATACTTTACGACAAACAGTTACGTCTTAGCCCATTCAAATTCTCAAATGATCCCCGTGAATATAAAAGATGGTCGTTTGGCTCAGGAGGTTGGGGGCTCACGGCTTTTAATGCCGAATCATTAGAAAGACTTGTATTAGCGGATGAAAAAACAAACAAAATACTTCGTAATAGGTATAAAATTGCATGTTTCACTACCAATAGTAATTCTTTGAACGATAGTATGGAAATATTTGAAAAAGGATTTGCAAAATCAAGGATGTGGTCACAATATGGAGCTGGTCATTATGGAGTCTCTTTAGGATTTTCAAAAAGCGCTCTGTTGAAGGCTCTTACTAAGGGTCATCATAACAAATCGGTTTTCGGTAGACATGTGGAGTACAAAAAAAGGAGAGATGTTGACGTTGATGCAAGGACTTTTAACAGCAATATTCTCTCAGAAAGTCAGGATCTCAACGAATTTGCTGTTGCCCATATACGTGACAAAAGTGATAAGATTTTCTTCGAAAAAGGCATAGATTATCAGGAAGAGGCAGAATATCGTCTTGTAGTAGAAGATCCTGAGAATGAATATGTGTTCATTTCCACTAAGAAATGCCTTAATTGTATAGTATTAGGAGATCGATTTCACAATACCTATGTTTCTTCGGTTAAGAAATTATGTTCGCGCCCCAAAGTACCTTGCAAACGACTGTATTGGCACAGCGGAACGGCTATGTTAACGGATAGCCTCGAGGTGTAGCTCCGAGATTCTCAATCAATTCGGCTCGAGATCCAAATAAGATAAGAGAGCAAATATTAGAAAGCCCTCAGCCAACATTTGCAAAGCTTGCACGTAGAGGTACCTTCCTGCCGTTTTCGCGGGGTGGGCGGTATCCGGATACCTCCGATATCGCGGTCTTTCAAGCGTGCCCGTGCCATCAATGAGATGGAGGGCTCCAGGACCTCCAGGGCCAAGACGCCAGCAAGATGCTGTAGCAGCTAGCTATTTTTTCGGCGGTTTAGGGGGCGGTGACGGAGGGGGTTTGGGTCTTACCGGCCTCTTAGGAGGCACTATACCTTTTTCCACTTTCTCAGATTTACTCATTCTGTATTCCTCTCAGATGGTTAGATTTTTGATTGCGAAAACACATATACATGAGACACCTATCATGAAAAAGAGAATCGAAAATATATTTAATGTTAAAACCACAGCTCGCCATCGATCTGACTTTGCCATTGAAGCTTCTTTACCAGTTTCATATTCAAGATCGAGTTCTTCAATCAGTTTTGAAAACCCACGTTGGCTAGATAAAAAAGAAGACAGGGTTGTAAGTATTGCAAGACAAAATCCTATCCAAGCGATTATAATAAACACTATGGTTTCGGGATCAGGTTTGGGGGCAATCTGACGGATAAAGGCTAAAGAAATTCCGAACGCTCCACTGGAAAGCGTTAGCAACCATTTATCAAAAGACTTATAACTTTCTAATTGAAAAGACTTTAGAGATTGTCGCTCATTCAAATAAATCTCATGATTTTGCGAGCTATCACCCATCTTTCACATTCTACTTTAAAAGTCTGCCCAGGAGCAAGATAAAGGTGAAATATTACTACTCATCGTTTCGATCCTTCGGTATAATTCAGCGACCAGCCGATCGGAGGCATGAAGATGAAAAGGTTCTCGAAGATCAAGGAAACCGACTCTCCCCATTCCGTGCTTAGGATGTGTTTTGAGTTCAAGGCGGATGAGAATCCAGCCGATGATTTACATTCTGTGGGACTTATTATTTCTCACGGTATCACTGGGTGGCGCGGCGGAAAGAAAAGGTCTCACTCGGGATGTGCATACATCCTCACCGACAGCAGAGAAGGGTTAGAGAAAGCTCAGGAGCAATTACGCCAGAAGGGGTGGAAAGAAATCGCGGAAGCATAGTGCTGGAGAGGATCGGCGGTATCCGCCGAAGCCTGCGCAATATCTGCGGGTTTGCATTTCGCAAGGCTGGCTTATGCATTTTGCATAAGTGATTGTCTCCGACGTGGAGGCCTGAAACCGATTCAGCCCTCGACAGCGGTAATGGTGCATATTGCACCATGATCTTATCCGGGCATTTCGTCCGTAACTGCGGACATTTTGCCGAACACTGGAAATGTTTTCCGCAGCCTGTTCAGCCCATCGATGAGCATCCGGCATTTTGCCGGATGCGTACACAAAAAAAGGCGACAGGCCAGCCAAACGACAATACGAGCGCGTAACTCGCGAGTCGTTTGACCAGCCCATCGCCTCCGTTACTCGGTCAGCTTTGAACCGATCTTGGTTATAACTTTTCCATATCGTTGGCTGCGCCCACAACCCAATCTTTATAGTCTATCTTATATATGCAGCCAACGATTTAGCAATTACTTCGCAAAATCTTGTTAAAAAAACAAGATTTTGCTTCATAATTGCATATCAAGAGGAAACTGTTAAGTGAGCATCCTTCAATTCTTGCTAATAAAGTGATATCATCGATTCATGGCTAAACACGTATTTATATTTGGTGCAGGTGCTTCTGTTGACGCAGGTGCACCTTTGATGAAGGACTTTCTTGATCGTTCTTATGATCTCTCAAATGAAGGGAAATTCGAACAAGATAAAGAAGAGATCAAAGAGCTTTTCAAGTTACGATCAAAGCTCCGGGCAGTACATGCAAATTCATCTCTCGATTTGAGAAACGTCGAATCTTTTTTATCCGCACTTGAAATGGGAATAACTATCGGCGGTGTTGCTGATTATACTACAGATCAATTGGAAATTCTTCTCCGTGCAGCTCAAAACATGATAATTCAGACGATCGAGCTATCAGTGAAGTTTCGGGTACGAGAAGAGAAAAACCATCCCTTTCTACTACCTCCCAAAGAATACGATGGATTCGTCTCTCGTGTTAAGGCAACATTCAATGCTAAGGAAATTTCATTTATTACATTCAATTATGATATCGCGCTCGATTTCGCACTAACCCGTGAATTCATGGGGATTGATTATGGTCTTGGCTCGACGAACGGCCATCCCCTTCTTTTGAAACTTCATGGTTCAACTAACTGGGTGTTTGACGTAGTTCAAAAACGAATAGTATTTTATGAAGCTTCAAGATATTTTAATCCGTGTGCTATAGTTTTAGGATCAAAAGATACAATTCTAAGACCAAGCCAAGATCTCCAGAAAGAAGTACCGGGATCGGAACCAATGATTATTCCTCCTACTTGGAGTAAGACTGATCGCCACCGCACTTTAGCGAAGGTTTGGAATGCAGCGGCAAATCAACTCTCACAAGCTCGGTCCATATTTATCATTGGCTACTCTCTCCCTGAATCCGACTCTTTTTTTAAGCAACTTTTTGCTCTTGCTA
>SDBV01005688.1_pt1 | contig 17531 bp, 15 predicted proteins | sample 2277081 | NCBI WGS metagenome assembly SDBV01 (sample SAMN10402039, study PRJNA504765) | marine sediment metagenome | isolation source: marine sediment core GS10_PC15, 223 cmbsf | place: Arctic Ocean: Southern Knipovich Ridge | collected 2010 | reverse complement strand
GGTTCTACAAGCCTTTGTTTAAATTTCTTAAAGAATAAAAGTGGGGACGCATTGATTCCCACATAAGGGCAGTCTGCCCTTATCAGCCCTCAAAGGCTTTCTCGCTTCGCTCGAAAGTTCACCTTTATTCATCCCGTGTACCATACTCACTTCGTTCGTATGGCACGTCTGCCCTATATCAGCCCTCAAAAGCTTTCTCACTTCGTTCGAAAGAATAAAAGTGGGGACGCAGGGAATTTCATAAGATTTCTCTTAATTTGAACCCCGATTCAAGGCTGTCTTCGAGAAGATAATTCATCGCTTTTCAGCTCATATCTCCATTTACTGGAGGCCCCGATAATAGCCAGGTTATAAGACGTCCCCATTAAGGATAATAGAAATATTGACGTTATTTAAAGATTTTTGTTTTTTAAAACACAATTTTATCCCCAATCTTTGTTTTTGATTTTTTAATTATGCCTTTTGGCAGCTCTATTATATATAGTGCTTTATTTTTTGAAGTGTATATTGTAAATGGCTTAAAGTTTTCCTTAATTTCCACGACAATTTTGTTTTTATCCAGAAATAAAACATCTATCGGATAAAAAACAAAGAACATATGCAATGGAATTATTTTTTCTTTGTTGAAAATAAAAATTAATGGCTGCGGTTTTGAGAACATCAGTCCAAGGGTCTTTGAGAGGACACTTTTACATATCTTTGCATTTTTTGCAAGCAAAGTTTTTTTTGTTGTGTTTTTTATGCGCATTTCTGATAAAAAAGCATTTGATAATAAAAATTTAATTGTTTGTGGTATATTCTAGAAAATATACTTCTAACGAAAGCTTTAAATATAATCAGGTTTTCTTAATTTTTTGATACAAAACTTGGGGTGATGGTTAAAAGATTCTGACGGTAAGTTTTTACTTTGTTTATACTAATAAAAATTTAAATTAATTGCTAATATTACAAACGAAACATTTAAATATATGTTATAGGATAATTGGTTATAAATATATTTTAGGTGGCAATATAAGTTTAGTTGGTTTCATCAGTGATTCAAAAGGGGAGTTTCATAATGGGAAAAGAGGGTAAAGCTAACATTAAGTTTATTGTTTCTGTACTATTTTTCTTAATGGTAATGGGTTTTCTGGCGGTTGCAATTGTCGAATTTAATGATGCAGTAGTCAGAGCACCTGCTAATAATTATATTAATATTTCACGTAATATAAATTTTACATTTAATGCATCATGGACAGGTATTGCTACTGAAAGTATCGGTAATTGTAGTCTATGGACTAATTTTACTGGGACATGGGCTGAAACCCAGGTCAATGATAGTAAAAGTGGAAATATTATGAATGGCACAATAGGTATGAGTAATATAAATTATACTTTTCCACATGATATTGGTTTAATGGAGTGGGCTATTGCATGTAGAAATAGTAGTAGTGGAGACATACTAAACTTAACTTCTAGTGCAAAATGGACATTGGCAATTGACACAGATGCTCCAATTATAACTGCAAGTCCTACTTTTTACAATATACTTAATACAACAGATCAAGCTTTAACAATAACTGTTAATATTACAGATGTTAATGGTACTGGGGTGAATTTGACAGTCAATAACAGTCAAAATGGGGATAATATGAATTTGAATTTTTCACTCTATAATTATGCGGCTTCTGGTGGCTCTCTTCTAAAAAAGTATAATATCAGCAGTAGTTTATTAACTTGTACCTCTAGTGGTAGTGGGGTACAATTTACTCAATGTAGTCTAGACCTAAGTACTGCTCCCTTAACAAATGGAACTAAGAACATAACAGTTTCAGTAACTGATAGGGCTGGATGGACAAATGTTACTTCATTTTTATTTATAGTTGATCAGATACCTCCTGTTTTTGATACTTTTAACATAACAAATAGCTCAGACTTTAATACAACTCCTTCAGTTGGGGATGGTACGGTGAAGACATATGATAATACACCTGGTGGATCTATAATACCTGGCTCAACATTTTTCCTTAGAGTGAACTGGACTGATAATTTAACACAACCATTGAGAGGAGATTGGCAAGTATTAAATGGCTCTACTTGGGTTACTATAAATACATCTGATATTGCACCTAAAGCAAATGCTGGTTGGTTGAACTTATCATTTACTATTCCAACAGGTCATAATCTTTATGAAGGAAGAAATGTAAGTTTTAGAATAAGAGGTAATGATACCTTAGGCAATATGAATACCTCAACAACGTACATAATAGTGCAGGTTAATGATACGGCAAAGCCTACTATAAGTATTTCACAAGAAAATGGCACTAATTATACAACCTCCAATAGGGATATAGCTATCAATTGGAGCATACTGGAAGGCAATTTCTTGGTAGCGATAAACTGGACTGTAGATGATAATAAGGTGGGAGAAGAGGCTGGATCAGGTTGTAATGACTTTGGAAAGTTCAATACCCAAGCTAATGCAGAAGATAATAGAAATTATAATTTCACTTTATACCCAAGTAGTAAATCATGCACAGAACTAGCGAATGGGACACATTATTTAGTAATTAATGCAAGAGATTCATGGAATAATATCCATAAGTATAATTATACTTTTACTATACAAAGCGGAAGAACTCCAGTATTTGTTAATAGTACGTTACAGAGCGGAATTAGTGGTTTTGGAGGCACAACAAATGTAACACCTTATACTGGAATAAACTTTACAGTGGGAGATGGTCTTACTAGAATCAAGAATATGAGTTGGATCTCTACTTGTAATTCAACAGTGCAGGTTATTAATGGAGAACAAACTATAAATAATTCATTTATTTGGCCGTTTAATTATACTAATTGTAAAAGAGGAGGCGATGATAATAGTGGAGGGGAAGCTAATCTGACAGTTAATGTAACTGCCTGTGATTTTGGAACTCCTGCTTCTTGCAGGACTGAAACATACCAGTTCGCAGTTGATGATTTAGCACCAACACTATATGTGAAGAGCCCCACAGCTGGACTTAGAGCATCAGGTTTGTTTGAGTTTAATGTATCTGCATTTGATCAAATGAACAGAGTAGCTGCAGTAGGATATTATCTTGATGGCAGTAATACTATAACTAACCATAGTATGAATACTACTGCAGAAGGTGCTTTATTAGCAACACACCAAGGAGAAAATGTGACTGGTATAGGTGTAAGTGTTAACTTTACTGCTGGAGCACATACAATTAAGTTTAGAGTTAATGATTCTTTGGGTAATTACAGGAATAGCAGTGAGATTACATTTACTGTTTTAGGTCCAATAAACTTTGCTGAATTGGATTTAAATACAACTTTAAGAGGTTTTAACGAAAATGTTTCATTAGTCAACTTAACTAATGCGAGTGGCGCTCCAATATATGATGTTACAAGAACAGTTACAGATCAAACCTTGAATTTATTTATGGCTCTGAATCGTTCATCCAAGGGTGTAAATGTTACAATAAGTTTCAATGCATCTGCTGCAAACTGGGATAATTATAACTTTTCAATTGTACAGAATGAATCAACATCAATGGACCACATAGTAAATAATTGGACAACAGTCATCTTTGATACTATCTATGTCAATAGTTCATTATCTAACTTTATTTCAGATGATGACTATTATGGAAAAATAAAGATGCCAATGAATGTCACTGCTAATGGTTTAGCTTCAGGCGGTAAACTGGGGATATGGTATTTTGAAGATGAGTTGGATTTAACAACAAGAACAGCTAAACTAGGAGAATGTGCAGCAACATTCAGTCCAACTAATACTGACTTTACAGCGTGCTGGAATAATACAGAAGATAATAGCTCAATTGATATATTTGTACCACATTTCAGCATTATAGCGTTTACAAATAATACAGGTGCGCCAACATTGAATGTAACAATACCTGCAGATGCTAACCAAACAGTAGGTTCATTCTTACCAAATATAACTGTTTCATCAGATGCTGTAAATTGTACATATCATTTAAATAACACACCTGCATCTTCAACAGCAAACAAATCAATGACACTTACAGGAACAAAATGTATCGGGACCGCAGAAGAGCATCTATTGAATGGACCATACAATATAACCTTCCATGTAGCAGATGAGGATAATAATTTGAATACCTATTTGTGGGCCTTTAATGTTTCAGATTACACAGCACCAAACAGTGGAACAAGCATAAGTGCCAGTGCCAGTGTAACAACTGCTACAATAACGATTTCAGGGGTAAATGAATCTGTTAATGCTACAGTCTTCTACAGTACTACAAATACTACATTCACATCTTCATTTATGCAAACAACATTTTCATCATCACCAAGCGTCTCATTAACTGGATTGACAGCAAGCACAAAGTATTATTATAATGTAACATTATATGATTATAATGGCAATTCTGTTTTTAATAGCACAGTGTTCAGCTTTACAACAAGCGCAGCAGTCACACCACCAGTCACACCACCAGCAGCAGCAGGTGGTGGAGGAGGAGCAGTTCCAACAAGCAATGTTCTTGATTCCAGAGGACAGATGTGGGGTACAGTGCCTGAAGGATCATCTGTAAGCCTTAATATCAATAGAGAAACAATAGCAGTAACTACTGTGGCTGTTAATGAAGTCAAATCTGAGTTAAGGAATTTAGATATAACAGTCAAATCATTAAAATCAAAACCAATTTCAGCTGCCGCAGCAGCAAAAGTCTATCAATATTTACAGATTACCAAGAAGAACCTAGCTGATACTGATGCAGGAAGCATTAAGATAGGATTTAGGGTCACAAAAGCATGGCTAACAGAAAATGGCCTGGCATCAGCTGATATAAGGCTGTATAGGTATAAGAACAGTGTTTGGAACAGATTGGTCACAACAGTAGCAGGAACAGACAGTACTTATGTAAATTTTGAAGCAGAAACACCTGGATTGAGTTTCTTTGCTATTGGTACAAAGGCTGGTGTCGAAGTTCCAGAAGAAGTGTCAGAAGAAGTACCAGTTGAGGAAGTACCAGGAGAGGTTGCACCACCAGAAGAAGTTGAGGCACCTACACCAATTGTAGCTCCAGGCAAATCGCCTATAGCGTGGGTTATAGCTATAGTAGTTGTAATCCTGGGAATAGTGCTGATAGCGGCCTATCAAAAGAAGAAACAGCAGGTTTAGACCTTCTTTATTTTTTATTATTTTTATTAACTATTTACAATTATTCTTATTTATATCTTATCTGCATAATTATTTGTTAACTTGTTATTTTATACTTACATTGAAAAAAATTATTAATTAATAATCAATTGTTTTGCGTCGCTACTAAGCATTATTGTGAGCCCTATTGTTTTGCTGTTTCTGGCATGATAAAAGCTGAATAAGCTAGTAATAATCATTAAACTATGGGAAATAGATTGGAAGCAATTAAAATGGAAGAATGAGGCAATATTCTTGGGTAGCAACATAAGAAAGTATTATAGGAAATACTAGTACAAAACTAAAAAATAAAGAAAAAATAAAAAGAGTATTTATTCTACTCTTCCGGTTATTGATCCCTGGATTCTGTGCGTCAATGAAGTGTCTGCATTTGTGTAGCTGACATTAACATCTCCGGAAAATTTGCTGCCGGCTGTTAACGAGCAACCTGTAGCCTGGAATGTTAATTGCTGTCCATTATTTAAATTAGTAGACGAGGAAGTTGTACAGCCGGGTATCGCAACAGTCACTCCAGTAGCATCAAAACCCATACCATTCCTTAAAACTACATCTATAGTGGTTGCAGTTACTTTAAAATCCGTACAGGCAATACCTGCAGGCAGTGTACATTTGGCAGGCAAGAATCTGTCAGGGCTTAAAACACCAAAATAAGCCAATGCGCCTATTGCAACTAAAACAACCAATATAGCCCAGCCATAAGTCATCAAGAATTCCATGGCTGCTTGTGATTTCTTAAACATTTTACTCATTTTTTCACCTCTTTATTATAGTTTATTTTAACCAGATAATCTTATTCTACTTTTGTTGCTATATCACCATAGACTGTTTTTGTAAGTCCACTTTGCCCTTCAGTATATCCCAATACTATCTCGCTATTAAACGTATCTTTTAAAACACCATTAGTACAAGGAATAACAAAATTCGATGAATTCCCACTCACCATTACAGAGCTAAATGGTTGTGTACACCCGCCAACTTGAATGCTATTAACTGTTATAGTCTTTCCTAAACTATTAGCGATTACTAGAGTTGTTTGGTCTGTCCCCACTTTGTGGCTTGTGCATGCTAAGCCTGGAGCTAAAATACACTTCTCAGGCAAGAACTTTTCAGGACTCAAAACACCAAAATAAGCCAATGCGGCAATAGCAGCGAGAACAACCAGAATAGCCCAGCCATAAGTCATCAAGAATTCCATGGCTGCTTGAGATTTTTTGCCTTTGGTTGTTATAAGTCCCATTAACTATTACACCTCTTTTTATATGGTTTATGAAATAACTACTATTTAAACTTTACTTTACCTAGGTTATCTAATAACTACTATTTAAATATTACGTTTTTGTATACTAATATACTATTATACTTAGATATATATATATTTGAGTTTATAAAAAAGTTCCAACCATTTTCTCCAAAGCTTTGTCTACAATCAGAAAAAGTGTTACTGTTATAACCATAAAGATGGGTATGTACTTAAGCCCAAGTTTTGCACTACCTTTTTTAATTGTGGCTATTATCATTGCAGAAAAGAATGATGTTATCATCAGAGAAACTATTGCAAATATTCTGAAGTCGCTATATTTGATACCTGAACCTGAAAATGAAAGCGCAAATCCTGTTGTAGCGCTTGTGGCACCCCCCATAGCTGACCCAAGATTGGTTATGACCTTTATTAATACTCCTGAAAGTGCAAATAGTGCTGGTGCGGCTGCTATAGTAGCAAATGATATGAATATGACATAGGTAGTCACATTGGCCGCCATCTCCTTCTTCATAATCTTATTTTCCTGTATATTTATTGCAATTTTGTTTAATAAGTTTCCAATTTCACCGCCAGCTTCTAGCCCCTCTATCAACAGGCTGATAGACCTTTTTAATAGAACAGATTGATATTTATCAGCGAACTTTTGCAATGCCGCTTTTAAATCCTCACCCCTCATAGTTTCTTTTGCTACTATTTCTATTTCTCTTGCAAGTACTCCAAAACGAGGTCTTACTGCATACCATAATGCTCTGTCAATAGTCATGCCGGATTTTATGTTGGAGGCAGTCAACTGTAAATAATCCGGAAGAACGTCCTCGATGTCCAGCTTTCTCTTGAATATCTTTAAGTCAATGACAACATAAAATAAAATCCATAAAATAAAAAGCAGTACAACAAAGACTAAAACCCAAATTGTGACTATTGAGAACAATATAGTTGACCATGTGATACCCCAAGTAACTGAAAAATGGTATATCAAGAAAGCAGATGCAATCAGATTTATGAAAACACACAGATTAAAAAGTTTTTTCGACAAGGATTTAGGTTCAATGCTTAAGCCTGCTCTTTCGAGATAGAACCCGAGCTTATGCCTTCTTTCCTGCGCTAATGCCCTTTCCTTCTCTTTCTTTTTTATTTGCTTTTTGAAGTATTCAATACCTTTTTTTTCCTGAACGTCTTCTTTTTTTCTAAAAAAGCCAAAAATGTTCAGCTTAGGCTTTGTTTTTTTGTGCTCAGCTTCTTCCAATTTTTTAGTAATTTTTTCAGTTTTTTGTTCTTTTGTATTGCTAGCAGAGTCTCCCTTCTTTTTCTCTAGAATTTTTTTGAAATTGGGAATGGGTAGTTTAAACATTTTCAAAATTCAATTGCGGGTCGTGAGAATTTTATCATTGAAAGAAACATAAACTGAACAAAAGCCAAAAAACCTGCTATTACCATGAATATGGTAAGACTAATCTCAAACTCTATAAATGAAGAGAGGACAATCAGCATCGTTATACCAAGAGTAGGCAGAATCACAGCAATTATCATGTAAAACATTGCAAAAGGATTTAATTTCCTGCTGTATTTGCTCACTTCTATTGTCTGTTCGCGGGCTATTTGCTCCAGTACAGATGTCAATGACTCTGAAATATCAGATCCAGTTCTTATGGAATTAAGTATCTGCCATAACAACCTCCTGAAATCATTGGATGGTATATACTCGACAGCTTCTGTTAATGCGTCCTCCATGCTTGTTCCGAGGTCAACCTTGTTCACTATTTCCTTAAAATAGAGGCCAATAGCCCGATAATTGTTTGAGACGTTAACAAGCGCATTGTATAACGGCACACCAGACTCCAATTCTATTATGAGATGACGCCCTGCAAATATAATTTCCTTGCTTATCTCTTTTTCCTTTTTTGATATTTTGACCTCGGGTAGTTTTAGCAGATATGAGAACAGTATGAAAAATATTATTGGGATGAATATAACCATTATGCTCTTCAATACATCAAATTTTGCCAGTATCAAGACTAAAGAAACCACAATTCCTGTTGTCATGTAAAAAGCAGAGGTAAAGGTACGTTTGATGAACTCTTCAGGCTTGTAATTCATACCTGCTTTCTTTAAACTGTGCTTTAGATTAGGCAACTTTCTTGCAATTATCTGGAAAAAAGCATCTAACATTCTACTAAGCAATGCTATTTAATGCAGCGAAAATACTACTAAGTTTATGGTGCAATTTTCGTGCATAGATAGCTCGACTTGTTCACCCCTTTTTAATTTTCTAAAACAAGATAAATCATTTAAACTTTTCTTCCTTTTCTTCTTTTTCTACCAAAGAAAATGGGACTTGGTCTTGCAATATTCTTAATCCCTCATTATCATTAATTGTGATAGGGTATACATCTAAACTATGATCTTGTCCTCTTATCTTTGCTACTGTCAAAACCCTTTCAAAATAACTGCCCTTCCTTATCCTGCTTAGAATTATAAATCCCTCAAATACAAAATCCATCATATCGTATTCTAATCTGTCTAAATCTGTTACTCTTCTTTCAGATACTGTCATAAAAGTAACTCCAGCACGTTTCATCTTTTGCATAAACATCAGCACATGCCTACGGAATTCCATCCTGTTGTGGTCAAATCTAGGGTATAGATATTCAAAGAATATTAACGAATCAAGAGCAACCCTTTTGATATTCTTTTTCTTTATCAGGTCCAATAACCCCTTAATTGACATAATCCCCCCTTTAAGCGAAGCAAGCGGTTTTTCAATAAGAAAAATTTTTCCTTTTTTCTCTAAATCTTCAAACTTCATACCAAGATTTTTTGTATTTTTCCTAAGGTCAGAAAGACTATCTTCTGTTGCAATAAAAATTCCATTTTCATTGTATTTTTTTGCACCATAATAAATAAATTGCAATGCCAATATTGTCTTTCCAGTTCCTGGAGCCCCAGTAATTAAAATTGAAGAATTCTTTCGTAAGCCGCCTTTAAGCACCTGGTCCAGACCGCTTACCCCTGTCTTAATCTTTTCTGTCATTAAATCACCCTTTTTTAATAATCAATTGAAATACTCATATAAAAATCTTATGTTTACTTAACTTTTGCACTCAGGAATAAAAATATTTATAAATAACACAATTTATTGGTATCATATGCAAAACAATAAGAAAAACAAAATAACTGCATGACTTATTCTTCCTTTTATTAGTTATACCCCTAAACTACCCATAGTGGTCAAAATGCAAATAACTGAAAAACAAAAGTACCAATTGAAAAAGTTCATAAAAGAACTAGAGAAGCATAAAGGCAGGCATACAGAGCTTGTGTCAGTTTACATTCCACAAGACTATGACCTTATTAAGGTTATCAATCATCTTGAGCAGGAAAAAGGTACTGCTGCCAATATAAAATCTGCTGCAACGAGGAAAAATGTTATCGATTCTTTGGAAAGGATGACGCAGCATTTGCGTTTATATAAAAAAACTCCTGAGAACGGATTAGCGGTTTTTTCAGGAAATGTTGCAGAGAGGGAAGGCCAGCAGGATTTCGAGGTTTGGAGTATTGAACCCCCCTTGCCTTTAAAGACAAGGATTTACAGATGCGATAAGGAGTTTGTTCTAGACTTATTGAGGGATATGCTAGAGATAAAAGAAGTTTACGGGCTTGTTATTGTTGACAGAAGGGATGCAAACATAGCTTATCTTAAGGGCAAGGCAATAATACCTTTATTAAAGACACATTCTGAGGTGCCTGGGAAAACACGAGCAGGAGGGCAATCAGCTGCAAGATTTGAAAGATTAAGGGAAGGCGCAAAAAAAAATCACTTTAAGAAAGTAGCAGAGTATATGAAAGAACAGTTTTTGAGCAATAAAAATCTAAAAGGAATAATTGTTGGCGGTCCAGGACCAACAAAATACGACTTTATAGACTCGGGATATATAACAACAGAGGTAAAGAATAAGATAATTGCTATTAAGGATTTAAGCTATACGAGTGATTTTGGGTTAAAGGAGCTCGTGGAAAAAAGCGAGGATATTCTAGCAAAAGAGGAAATTATTGCAGAGAAAAAAATTCTTAGAAAATTCTTTGAGTTATTGGCAACAAAACCCGGTATGGTTTCTTATGGTGTTGATGAAGTAATGAAAAATCTGAAATTGGGCGCAGTAGATACACTGATATTGTCGGAGAAGCTGGATGAGAAAAAAATGGAGGAGTTTGAAAGTGAAGCAAAGCTTGTTGGGACAGATGTTAAGATAATTTCCACTGAAACTTCAGAAGGAGTGCAGTTAAAGGAAATGGGAAAGGCTGCTGCTATTTTAAGGTATGAGGTTGGTGGTTCTTAGGTACAATAAATAAGAAACAATAACAAAAATAATCAATAAAAAGAAAACCAATGAAAAATTAAAGCAATAAAAATAATAAAAAAACATCAATAGCGACGCAAAACAGTTGATTTATTATTAATAATAAAAATAATTTCAATGCCAAATGAATTAAAGTTAAATATCAAATAATGAATTAACAAATAATTATGAATGATAAGATAGAAATAAAAATTAATGATTAAAAATGAGATTAGTGGAAGAAGCATTTACAACTTTATTCCCAGAAAAAGACTTAGAGAATTATCAATTTAAAATAAAATATACTGGCAAATTCAAGCCTTATAATGCTAATGTTAGGTATTCCAGAAATTCTTTTTGTTTTAACTTAAGCAGGAAATGGAGGGGCGTAAGCAGGGAAATCCAAATAGGTCTTATACAGGGATTAATGCTCAGGGTTTTCAAGGAAAAAAAGAAAACTATAAATATAGATTTGTATAACAATTTCATGAAAAATCTTCATATAAGCATTCCAAAAGTAAATAATGATCCTATATTGGAAGAGTCTTTCAATAAAGTAAATGAAAAATATTTTTTTGGTTTGATAGAGAGGCCTAATTTGGTTTGGCACAATTCTATAAGAAGACTGGGTTCGTATGAGTATGGAACTGATACAATTTCTATAAGCCATGTTCTTGATAATGACGGAGAATTGCTGGATTATGTAATGTATCACGAAGCATTGCATAAAAAACATAAGTTTCATGATAGGAATGGAAGAAATTTTCATCATACTCGCGAGTTTAGGAAAATGGAAAAAAGTTTTGAGAACAGTGAAGAAATGGAAGAAAAGATTAAAAAATTAACGAGGCAGAAGAGAAGAGTGAGGTTTGGGTGGTTTTGATATTGTAGATTCGCATTAGTTATTTTAACATACAAACATTTAAATATAACCCGCTGTTCTCAAAGTTATACAATTGGGTGATATAACAATGAGTTCAAGACTAATTCCTTTGGCAGCAATGGAAAAAATACTTAAGCAATCTGGAGCTAACAGAGTTTCAGATAAGGCAAAAGTCGCTTTAAAGAATACTGTTGAAGATCTTGCGGATGGGATAGCTACAAAAGCAATTAACCTTGCAAAGCATGCTGGCAGAGTGACGGTTAAGGCAAGTGATATAAAACTCGCAGCAAAAAGTTAATATAAACATTTATAAATATTAATATTCATCTTCTGGTAATTTATTAGAAATTGGTGATTTTATGGCAATAAAGATACAAAGCGTTGGAAGTTTGCAAAAGGGCAGCTATATTATATTAGAAGGCGCTGCATGCAAGGTTTCTGATATGCAGGTTTCAAGGCCGGGTAAACATGGTCATGCGAAAGTAAGATTGACTGCTGTAGGCCTAGTAGACGAAAAAAAGAGAATTGTGGTAATGCCAGGGCATGATAATGTTGAGGTGCCTATTATTGAGAAAAAATCAGCACAGGTACTGTCTGTTCAGGATGATGCGGCAAATGTAATGGACTCTGAAACTTATGAAACATTTGATTTAAAGATTCCAGAAGAGCTTAAGGGGCAGGTTGCTGAAGGCTCTAGTGTAGTATATTGGGTAATACTAGAAGATAAGGTAATGAAACAGATAAAGGGTTGAACTTTAAAATGGTTAAATTTCCGGAGAGTCAGGCAAGAAAGTTTTTGAATATATTTGTTTGCAAGAAATGCAGCACTAAAATTAGAGCCCAGAACATGAAGATAATTCAGGGCAGGATTAAGTGCAGGAGATGCCAGGGCAAGAAATTCAGGTCAGTTAGGAAAAAATGAGTTTTATTCTAGCCTTAGTTGAATATAAAGCTACAATAATCTTTTATTCTTTGATTTTTCTGATTGTTTATCTTAACAGAAAAAAGTTTGATGTCCATGGAAAGTTCGTATATCTTTACAGGACAAAAATCGGCATAAAGTTTATGGATTTGACAGCCAAAAAAGCAGGAAAGCTGGTTAAATTTATTGCGTACATTGGAGTTGTGATTGGATTTCTGGGAATGATTTTGACTTTTATTCTGATTTTATCTTTAACATATAAACTGCTTATTAATGAGCCTGGAGCAGGAGGCGCGAGTCCTGTAATTCCGGGTTTGCCGATTGCAGGCACTGGTTTAGTGTTTCCATTAATAACCGGCTGGTTAGTTTTATTCATAATAATCCTAGTTCATGAATTTTCCCATGGTATTGTAGCAAGTGCATATAAGATTAAGATTAAAAATTCAGGGATGGCTTTCTTTGGTCCGATACTTGGAGCATTTGTTGAGCCTGATGAAAAAAAATTGTCCAAGGAAAAAGATTTAGTGCAGCACTCGGTATTTGCAGCAGGCCCTTTTGCAAATTTTTTAACAGCAGTAGTTGTTGTATTAATCGGGTTGTTGATTTTAAATCCTGCTATAAGTGCTTTAACTGTTTCAACAGGGGTCATTATTCATTCACAGCCAGAGTTGCCTGCAGAAAAAGCAGGTATTGGAAATAATACATTAATTGTTGAAATAAACAATGAAAAAGTTTCTACAACAGAGGATTTCAAGAGAATAATGAGCAATGTGAAACCTAATACCAGGATAGAGTTAAAATCCAATGTTACAACATATACTGTCACAACAACTGAGAATCCTGATAATCCATCCCAAGGCTACCTCGGAGTATGGATTATAGGAAACAATTTGAAGCTGAAAAACAGCAACATATTGAATCAGATTTCATTTAATGTTATTCGATGGTTTAGCCAATTATTAGGATGGCTTGGATTTCTCAGCCTTAATATTGGATTAATTAACTTACTTCCAATATTTATTACCGATGGCGCAAGAATGCTGAAGATATTTTTTGGAAGGGTAATAAAAGATAAAGAGAGGAGTACATCTGTATGGCTCTTTTTCAATTGGGTGTCTTTATTTTCTCTTCTAATATTAGTTTTCCTACCCTTATTTAGGTGGCTGGGATCAATTTTGACAAATCTACTTCTTTAAAGGATTATACTGTATAGATTTTTTAAAAACAAAAACATTTATAAAAAAATAATTACTAAGATGCAATATGGTAGAAATATGGGCAAGCATATTAAGCGGGTTTAGAGAAATATTCTCAGCTCCGTTTAAAGATGCTTCAATCTGGTGGCTTTTGACTCCTATAATCCTGTTTTGGCTTATTCTTGAAGTCTATTTTGGAATGTACAAGGGGGAAAAGCTGGGATGGAATACTGCACTGGGAAATGGATTAAACTTATTCTGGATTGTTGTAATAAGCCTTAAAGCATTGTTTACAAAAGGCCTGGAATTATTCAGCATAGACAAGCTTATAGTTATAATTTTTATTGCAGTCTATTCTGCATTTATTATCTCTGTTTCATTTACCCACAAACTAAAAGAAAAAGTATTCTTTTTACTGGCTTCACCAACGATTATATATTACCTTTCTGGAATAGCAGTGCTGTGGATACATGGTCTTATTAACATAAGTTTTTGGGTAGTTATTGACTTAATCCTATTTTACATAATAATTTTGATATTAGAGATAATTATGAGGAAACTCATTCCAGAATCTTCTAGGGGTGTTGGGGAAGATACTGGGCTCGGTGAAGGATTAGATACAAACATGGGAGATATTGGCAAAGGTCTTGGGAAAATTTAGAATTATTTCTTCTTCTCAAAATATTCTTTGGCTTTTTCATTTACTGATGGTTTTGCTGCTTCTCCTAAGCTGTAATATATTTTCTCTGCTTCCGGACCCCAGGAATAGTTGCCTTTTTCCTTTTCTATCTTGCTGACTTTAAACTCGTTTAAATCAGTACCTTTCTTAAGATGATAGTAAATGCTCCTCATAGTGACTTTTGGAAATATTGCAATATAAGCTTTGTAAATTTCATAACCATAACCTTCTTTCATAAAATAAAGAATTTCAACTATATTCTGCCTTATTTCGGATTTTACTGGACGTCCTTTTGCCATAATTTGTTTTGGTAATTAGTAGTATTTATAGTTTTCTATATGGAAAATAAGTCCGACTAAGACCAGTTTTCAAAACAAATAAATTTTTAAACTTCTACATTCTTATTCTTGTTATGTCAAGATTCAGGCAAGTTTTTTTAGCAATTGCAATTGCGATTGTTTTTGCGTTCTTTGTAGGGTTTGGAATAGCGGCTTTTTATGAAGCACCGGAACGTGAGGATTTCTGCCCTGAAAAAGATCCTATAATTATTGAAACCCAGAAGCAATGTGAAGATAATGGTGGGAAATGGAGAGATACACAGGCAGAAAGACCTATTCCAGAAAAGATTGGCAGACCAGCAGGTTCAAATGAGTACATCTGTAATAAAATAGGTGAAACAGGCCAGAATCTGACATTAAATTGCCAGACTATCCAGCAATTAGAGGAAGCAGGATATTGTGACCGGTATTATTACTGCAACCAGGAAGGCATGGATGTATTAGAAAAATACAACAGAAATGTGTTTATAATAGCAACAATTATCGGGATTATTGCATTGATTGCAGGCATTGTACTGAAAATAACAAGTGTAAGTTCTGGATTAATGGGCGGCGGTATTTTATTGATAATCTATGGAATTATAAGATATTGGTCTGGCTTAGAAAATTACGGAAGATTTACAGTAATGGGAATTGCACTTGTTGTATTAATCTGGCTGGGCTATAAGAAATTAAGGAGTTAGATTATCTTTTTTTCTTTTTCAGCTTTTTTTCTTCTTTGGCGATTGCTATAGTTGTTTTTAGTACTGTGTCAGGATTTAAGGAAATTGAATCAATCCCGCAGTCTACAAGGAATCTAGCAAAATCAGGATGGTCACTTGGCCCTTGTCCGCATATTCCTACTTTTTTATTGTTCCTTTTTGCTTTGTGTATAACCTCAAAAATAAGTCTTTTGACAGCAGGATTTCTTTCATCGTAAAGTCTGCTTAGGACTTCTGAGTCCCGGTCTAAGCCAAGGGTTAGCTGTGTTAAATCATTACTGCCTATGCTGAAACCATCGAAAATCTTGGCAAAATCATCTGCCAATATAACATTTGAGGGTATTTCACACATAACATATATTTCTAATCCATTTTTTCCCTGTACAAGCCCATATTTTTTCATTTCCTTAATAACAAGCTTGCCTTCTTCAACAGTCCTGCAGAAAGGAATCATGAGCTTTATGTTTGTCAGGCCTATTTCATCCCTTGCTTTTTTCATAGCTTTACATTCTAATCCAAATGCTTCCCTGTAATTCCCGGTATAATACCTTGAAGCTCCACGCCAGCCAAGCATGGGATTGTCTTCTTCTGGCTCAAATTCCTTTCCACCTACAAGGTTAGCATACTCATTTGTCTTAAAATCAGACATCCTTATGATTACATCATTAGGATAAAATGCTGCTGCAATCATTGCAACCCCCTGGGCAAGTTTTTCTACAAAATACTCGACTTTATTTTTATAAGCATAAGTCAGTTTATCTATGGTTTTCTTTACCTTCTTATCTTTAAGTTTGTTGTAATTCAATAATGCAAGAGGATGAACTTTGATGTATGAGCTTATAATAAATTCTTCTCTTGCCAGGCCAACACCATCATTGGGTATAAAAGAGAATTCAAAAGCCTGGTCAGGATTGCCAAGATTCATCATTATTTTTGTTTTTGGCCTTTTTAATTTTTTTAAGTTAATTTTGCTTATATTAAATTTTAGTTTGCCTTTGTAAATCTTGCCCACTTCACCTTCTGCGCAGTTTATTGTAACATCTGTTCCTGTTTTTATTTCTTCTGTACCCTTTTCAGTTCCAACTATTGCAGGGATTCCTAATTCTCTGGCTACTATTGCTGCATGCGCTGTTCTGCCGCCTTTATTTGTAACAATTGCAGAAGCAATCTTCATTATTGGCTCCCAGTCAGGGTCTGTTTTTTCTGTTACTAGAACTTCACCTGGCTTAAAGTTGTATATGTCCTTGGTGTTTCTTATTACATGCGCTTTTCCGGATGCTATTTTCCTGCCTACACTTAATCCTGTTATGAGCACATGGCCTTTTTCTTTTAAAGAATATTCTTCAAGAATATTTACATCTTTTTGGCTCTGCACTGTTTCTGGACGGGCCTGTACAATGAATAGTTGATTTGTTTTTCCGTCTTTTGCCCATTCAATGTCCATTGGCTTGAACTTACGGGCTTTTTTTGAATAATGGTCTTCAATGATTACTGCCCATTCTGCTAATTTTAAGATTTCATCATCATTTATGCAGAATTTATTTCTGTCAGCTTCCGGTACCTTAACATTCTTTGTTGATGCCTTGTCATAAATCATCTTTATTTTCTTTGGACCCAATTTTTTGCTTATTATTGGTTTAAAGCCTTTTTTTAAATTAGGTTTAAAAACATAAAATTGATCAGGGTTTACAATTCCTTTAACAATATCTTCCCCTAAACCATAAGACCCTGTAATAAGAACTGCATTCTTAAAACCGGTTTCTGTATCGATAGAAAACATTACGCCACTGGAAGCTAAGTCGCTTCTTACCATCTTTTCAACCCCTATACTTAATGCAATCTTAAAATGATCAAATTTTTTATCCACCCTGTAAGAAATTGCGCGGTCTGTAAATAAAGAAGCAAAGCATTTCTTGCATGCTTCCAACAAAGCATTTTCACCCTTAATGTTAAGATAGCTTTCCTGCTGTCCTGCAAAGCTTGCATCCGGCAAATCTTCTGCTGTTGCGCTGCTTCTTAC
>SDBV01005687.1_pt1 | contig 17537 bp, 21 predicted proteins | sample 2277081 | NCBI WGS metagenome assembly SDBV01 (sample SAMN10402039, study PRJNA504765) | marine sediment metagenome | isolation source: marine sediment core GS10_PC15, 223 cmbsf | place: Arctic Ocean: Southern Knipovich Ridge | collected 2010 | reverse complement strand
TGATGAAAGAGGACAAAAACAAAGGCCAATGGTACTACACAGATCTTCTTCTGGGTGTACTGAAAGAACAATGGCATACATTTTAGAGAAAACACAGGGAAAATTGCCTTTGTGGTTATCACCAGTTCAAGTTAAAATATTGACAATAAATGAATCTATTAAAAAATATGCTAAAAATATTTTTGAAAAATTGAAACATAATAATATTAGAATTGAAATCGATAATTCTAATGAAACTATTGGAAAGAAAATAAGGAATGCACAACTTGAAAAAGTTAATTATATGATTATATTAGGAAATAAAGAAAAAGAAAAAAAATTGATTTCAATTAGAGAAAGAAGTGGTGGAAATGATAATAATATTAAGTTAGATGAATTTATACAAAAAATTAAAAAAGAAATAGCCAATCGAACTACCAATGTTTAATATTTATTTAAAAAAGATCTCAATTTTTTTAATGAAAAAGCTTATAAATGCTTATTTCTTACATAATTAGATGATAAAAATACAAAAGAAAACATATGTTGCTCCAATAATGAAGGCAATGTCAGAATTAGCTGCAACTTCATAATATTGCTCCAATAAGGAAGGCAATGGCAGAATTAGTTGCAACTTTATAAATAGGAGTACAAAATGAAAACACTTGAATTCCCAACTTATATTAATTGGAATTATACTTATGATTGTAATTTTAATTGTAAGCATTGTTATAGTAGGGGTTTGCATTGTAAAGAATTATCAACAGAAGACTACAAAAAAATAGTAAAACAAATTATTGATTCTCATGTTTTTCAAATAAATCTTGGCGGGGGTGAACCCCTTTTAAGAAAAGATATTTTCGAAATAATAAAACTTCTTTCTAAAGATGGAGTAAAAGTAAATCTTACCACAAATGGTTTTTTATTTAACGAGAAAATAGCTAAAAAGTTAAAAGACTCTGGAATTGGAACTTTATTTGTAAGTTTAGATGATATTCGAGAATCTGAACATGACAATTTTAGAAATAAGCAAGGGAGTTATAAAAAAGTAATTAATTGTATCCACATTGCAAAAAAATATAAAATTGATGTTATTCTTTCAACTGTTGTTACAAAGAAAAATATTAATTTATTAGAAAAAATAGTTGATTTTGCGAAAGAAAATAAAATTATAGGTATTGATTTTAAAAGGATAAGATTGCAAGGAAATGCGATAAAAATTGCAAAGGATTATGCACTTGGTGGTAATGACGTAAATTTATTGGTTAAAAAAATTGAAAAGTTTAAGAAAACATCTGGAATAAAGATTTTTTTTATTTATACAGAAAATGGAATTAAAGGATTAGATGATGGATGTCCTTGTGGAAGAATATCTTTAGCATTATTGCCAAATGGAGATTTAGTACCATGTGTTTATAATCAATATGTAATAGGAAATTTATTGAAGGAAAATCTATCAGAGATTTGGCAAAAATCCCCTTTATTACTTAAATTAAGATCTAAATTTAAATGCATTGGGGATATGGGAACAAAAGATTTAAAAAATTATATTCATTCTAATTAAAATGGAAACAAAAAATATTATTGACAAAAAAAAATATAAAATACCTAAAAATATAATTGAACAAAAAGATATACGTCTTTCTAAATATGGAAGTTTCTTAGAAGCAATAAAAAATAAGAGTTTTGATTTTGATGCTGATATAACCGTTTTGGTTTTAGCTAAAGATGGTAAAATGTATGAAGTTAATCTTATCGGTGCAATAGTTTGGGAATATCTGAAAAAAGGTTATAATTTTGATAAGATGATAAAAATCATAAGCGAATTTTTTGAAGCTGATCACAATTTAATAGAAAAAGATATAGATTTCTTTTTTCAAGATCTTTTAAAAAATGGATTTGTTGAAAAATCTTAGGACTGTAAAATGATTGGGGAAGTAAATAGAAATAAGTTTTCAAAAGAAGATTTAAAAGCAATAATAAAATACATTAAAAAGGAGAACAAAATATCCTTTTATGGTGTAGAGAATATCCAAAGAGATTATGAAAAAAATCTTGCGAAGTATTTACATAAAGAATATTGTTTATTAATTAATTCTGGAACAAACTCTCTTTTTTCTGCATATTTTGCATTAAATTTTAAAGAAGGAGATGAAGTTTTAGTTCAAACACAAACTTTTTGGGCTTCTGTTATGCCACTATTTTTGTTGAATGTAAAACCAATTCTTATAGACTCTGAAGTAGAAACAGGAAATATCGATCCAAAGGATATTGAGAAAAAAATTACAAAAAAAACAAAGGCAATTGTAGTAACTTATTTCCCTGGATTTCCAACAAAAATAAAAAAAATAGTAAAAATTGCTAAAAAATATAATTTGAAGATTATAGAGGATATATCTCTTTGTTTTGGTGCTACACTTGATAATAAACCTCTTGGTTCTTTTGGGGATATTGCGTGTTTTAGTTTAGGATCAACAAAATTATTGAGTGGGGGACAAGGGGGAGGAATTGTAACTAATGATAGAGAACTCTATGAAAGAGCTGTCCTTCTAGGTTATTTTGGAGAAAGATCATTAAACGAAATTATGAATCCTTTCTATAGACAATTTAATGATATCGGATATGGGTTGAATAATAGAATTCATGTACTAAGTATTATAGTCTCAAAAAATAAATTTGAAAATATAACTAAGCTAATTAATAAGAGAAAGAAAAGATTTTCAATATTACTGGATTATATAAGTAAAATACCTTTTTTAAAAATACCGCTTACAAGTAAAAATTTTGATGAGGGCTCTTGGCATGGATTATATGCAATTTTTGATTCAAAAAAAATTAAAACTTCTATAGGGGAATATATTAAAAAATTAAATGAAAAAGGACTAACAATTAACTGTGGTCTTCATTACCCTTTACTTCATAAAACTAAGTTTTTTCAAAAAAAACAAGATGGATTAAATGGATTAGAAGATAATGACAATAAAAAAATATATAAAAATGGTGATTTGCCTAATGCTGAGAAATTTGTTAGAAAACTAATATCTTTTCCATTATTCTTGGATGAGCCCCTTTCAAAAGTACACGTATATGGAAATAAATTAATGGAATTATCAAATGAGATATTAAAAAATGAAGAATGAATGGATATTAGGTATCAATCCTTGCATATATGGAATGAACTATCACGATCCTTCAGCTTCTCTTTTTAAAAATAACAAATTAATTTGTGCAATCGAAGAAGAGAGATTAAATAGGGAAAAAGGATCGAAAGGAATTTTTCCGATTAAAGCTATTAAAAAATGTTGCGAAATCTCTAAAATAAAATTAAACGATATAGATTTAATTTCTGTAGGATATAATCCTGAAAAGAGAGACAATAGGATAAACCTGGAATTTTTTAAAATATTTAATAACTTAAAACTTGCTGAAAAATTGGATAATATAAATGAAGGCAAAAAATATACTAAAGACGAAATTAGGAACTTTTCAAATAAAGTGGTCATAAGCATAAATAATATGAATAAAAAAATGGACCTTTCTTCCCAACTTAGAGCAAGTAGTAAAATATTAAATGAAATTGGAATGGAAAAAAAAGTTGTGTTTCACGACCACCATTTGTGTCATGCAGCATCAGCATATTATCCTTCAGGATTTAGGAAATCATTAATTATAGTAATTGATGGTGTTGGAGAATTTGAATCATTAAGTATATGGAAAGGAATAAATAAAAAGATTACTAAATTAGAAAATAAAACTCTTCCATATTCTTTAGGATATTTGTATGCTGCATTCACTTCCTTTTTAGGATTTACACCTTGGAATAGCGAAGGAAAAACAATGGCTTTAGCTCCATATGGTAAATTAAAACACAAAATCATTAAAAAAATTGATAACTTAAAAGATAATCTAATTATTAATTCTTTTGGAGAAGATTTAGATTTAGATTTAGATAAAGCATTAAAAATTATTGAAAAAGAATTAAAAATAAAGAGGAGAGAAAAAAGGGAAAAAATAAAAAACATTCATAAGGATGTTGCATATGCAATTCAATATTATTTAGAAAAAGAAGTATCATTGTTAATAAGAAAAGCTATTAAAAAATATAAAATAAATAATATCTGTTGTAGCGGGGGTGTTTTTCTTAATTGTAAAATGAACGGTGTATTGAGGGAGATTAAGGAAATTAATAATTCATATTTTCAACCAGTTAGTAAAGATTCAGGATTATCAATTGGAGCGGCTTTATTGAATATTGATAATCCTAATAAATTTACACTTAATCATTTAGGACTTGGAGAATCTTTTTCAGAAGAAGAGATAGAAAAAGTTCTCAAAATGAATAAGGAAGATTATAGAAAATTCAATTTAAAAGATGATTTCTTTTTTAAATATATTGCAAAAATGATATCAAATAAAAAAATTGTTTTTTGGTTTAATGGAGGTACAGAATTTGGTCCAAGAGCTTTAGGTTTTAGATCTATTCTTGTAGATCCAAGAGATAAAAAGTTATCAGATTTCATAAATAAAAATATTAAGCATAGGGAAAAATGGAGACCTTTTGCCTGCTCTATTTTACTAGATGAATCTAAAAATGTTTTATTAAATTTTAAAAGAGAATCTCCATTTATGATTGAGGCTTATAAAGTGAAACATAATTGGATTAAAAAGATTCCGGGAGTTATACATGTAGCTGATGGAACTACTAGACCTCAAACAGTTAATAAAAATTTTTTAAAAAGATATTATAAACTAATAAGAGAATTCTTTAAAATTACAAAAATACCGTTACTATTAAACACTTCATTAAATAATAAGGGAGAACCAATTATAAATACTCCTGAAGAAGCTTTGAGTTTCTTTCATGCTTCTCTAGCTGATATGCTCGTAATTAATAATTACATTATTAAAAAATGATAAATAAAATTGAGCAATTAATTGTAATTATAACTGGAAATTGTAATTCTGGATGTATTCATTGTACTTATTGGAAAAACAAAAGCCAAATATTTTTAGATAAGGAAATATTTTACAAAACTATTTTATCCCTTAAAAAAATAGGATTAAAATCAGTAATGATAAGTGGAGGGGAACCTTTTTTACATCCTTCCATAATTAAATTTGTTGAATTTTTACATGAGAATAACCTTGGAATTAAACTTACTACAAATGGGATTATATTGAATAAAATAAATTCAAGATATTTAAAAAAGATTGATGATTTTTCAATATCTTTAGACTCTTCAAATAGAAAAACTTATCATAAAATAAGGGGGGTGAATAAATTTGATAAAGTTCTTGAGAATATAAAAATGTTAAGAAAAATTAAGAAAAGGGTTAAACTTAGTTTTTTGATTCAGAAGAAGAATTATAATGAAATTCCCGTATTTCTTGATTTGTGTAATAAGATTGGTGTTAAAAAAGTATCATTTTTAGTGCCCAATAAAAACGGAGAGTTTAATGAATGTTCTAGTGAAAATTATAGTAAAATGCTTTTACTTGAAGAAGAATTATTTGATTTTGAGAAAAATATTTTGCCAAAAATTAAATCAAAATTGAAGAAATATAAAATTTCTTCAAATTATAAACTAAATGTTCTTGATCAGATTGTAAAATATTTTAAGTGTTTTAATAAGAAATTTAAGTGCAACCCAATAAGATATACTAAATGTTCTTTTCCAATTAATAATCTTATTTTAACTGAAAAGGGAAAGTTGAAACCTTGTTTATTTATGCCTTATGAATATAAAAATCCATTTATTAAAAATGAGAATATTGATAAAATAAAGGAATTTCGAAATGAATACTTGTTTAAAAATAATTTATTTGAAAAACATTGCATCTTCTGTTTAGAAGTTCCATTGTAGTTGAAATACAGCTAACAATCACTGGATCACGATTAGTTGGAAAATTAACAATTTGAAAGAAATTGCCACAATCAATTATTAGGGCTCATTCTAAATTTTTTTATGACATTTTCTATGGGATTACAAGAAAGATATAAGTTGTTTAAGTAAAAAAATCCAAAGTCGCGAAGGGGCAAATTACTTAACATCTTTTATGCCAATGTCTTGAGAAAATCTTAACAAATAACCATCTGGATCTTGTACTAAAAATTCTTGGCATCCTAAAAGTTTGTTTGCTTTTCTGTACCAATTATCCTTAGGATTTTGAAATAAAGAAATTTCGTTCTTTTTTAATGATTGTAGAATGGGATTTATATCTTTAACTTCTATCTGGAAATTGATTCCTCTTCCAAAAGGATTTTTTAATCCTCCTGTTTTCCATCCATCAAAAATTTTTACTAGCATTATTAGTAAAACTTATATCTTTCTTGTAATTTACTTTGTTTTTTTAATTATTACAATAATTTTTTGGCAATTATTAAAAAGTATAAAGAAACAATCTTAAAATTATTCTCAGACATTATTCGGACAGAAAGAAAACTATTCGGTTAGTTTAAGGTTATTCGGACTATGTTAATAGATTAAGTATTGATTTAGAGTAATAATGTTTTGTTAATATTAAAAGCAACTTTTGCAGAGGTTTTTAAGGTTCCCCTGTATGTTAACAAAGGAATTGGAGATTGGAAATTTCAAACTCTTAATTCAAAAAATTTCCCAAAAGAAGAAGAGAAAGGCTGGAAAGATAAAAATAAAAAGGTTGAAGGTGGAGAATCCTTGAATGACGTTAAAAAAAGATCATTAAAATTCATTAAAAGCCTTATAAAAAAGAAATATTCTAAAGTGTTAGTTGTAAGCCATGGAGCAAATATAGAACTTATTTGTGGACACTATGCTAACTAATAGAGATAGTAGTATTAATGATCTTAGAAAAGCAAGTAATTTTGATTATGTGGGATTGGATGTGAGTAAAGGAAATGTGAAATTGAAAAAGGATGCGATTTAATTTAATTATTAACGTACAAACATTTATAAATATAATTTTGTTGATATTTTCAAGATGAAAGTTTATTGGTTAAAACATGCAAAAGTAAAAATAGAAAATAATGAATTTTTTAGATGCCATCTCTCTGAAGAAGGAATTGAAAAAACTAAGGAATTAGTTAATTCCGGTAAGTTAAATAACCCTGAAATAATTTTTAGTAGTTCATTTAATAGAGCTAAGGAGACTGCAGATATTTTTGCAGAAATGTTAAATAAAGAAGTAATTGTTGATGAAAGAGTTTCAGAATGGAAATTACAATCACTTAATTCTCCAAATTTTCCTGAAGAAGAAAAGAAAGGGTGGGAAAATAAAAGTGAAAAAGTTGAAGGGGGCGAGTCTTTAGACGAAGTTTTAGAAAGAGTTATGGGTTTTTTAAAAGAATTGGGTAAAGAGAATAAATATGAAACAGTACTTATTGTTTCTCATGGTGTCCCTATTGAATTAGCATGTTCTAAAATCTTAAGTAGAGATGGAAATTTAGAGAATGTTCATAATACTACCCATTTAAGCTATGCTATTTTAGATGTTTCTGAGAGAAAAATAGAAGTGATTAAGGATATCATAGATAAATAAAGGTTATAATTTTTTTATTGCTTCTTCAACGAAAAATAATGCACTGGGTAATTTTAAATGCTCTTTATGTTCTTTTAAAGGTATCCATTTTAGGTCTGCAAATTTTTCCCCTCCCTCAATAGTATAATCTGGAACTTCTCCATCCCATCTAGTTATGAGATAGCCAAAAAATTTAAATTTTAATTGTTCGACCTTAAAAATACCTAATGGAATATAATTTGATATTTTTACTTGATTGGAAAATTCTTCTGATATTTCCCTTTTCATTGCAACAATTTTATAATCTTCATCTTTATTGAAATCTTCTGTATCTATTCTCCCATTGGGAATAAATGTTTCAATATGGTCTTTTTTTGGGCGTAATTCGACCAACATTTTACCATCTTTAACAAACAAAAAAAGGACTGCCTCTAGATATTCATCTGAATTATAATAATCTGCCATAATAGATATTAGATATAATAACTTATAAAATTATCTATGATGAATTATGTAGTATATATACTTCTTTGACAAAATAATAATGAGGTTTTATAGAATTAATCAAATATTTATTTCAAACAAATTTTTCTCTGAATCTATTTTTGACTTTGCCCCTAAGGGTATGGTTATTTGAGGATCAGTATGACCAATATCAACGCCAAATAATATTGGAAAAGAATAATCTCTTGTATTATCTAAAATTATTTCCTTAAACTTTTCAGTTTCTTCATCATTATATCTAAAGGGTCTTCCAACAATAAGACCTTTAATTTGATTGAAAATCCCTGCTAAATCTAAATTCGCTAATTGTGCATCTACTTCTGCTAAAGGTTCTCCTTTGCTAATATCTTCCCCTTCTGGAAGTTCGATAAATAATATTTTATCTTTGTGATTTGGCCAATATTCTGTTCCAATTAAATGAGTTAAAGAGTGCAAACATCCTCCAAGAATTTTTCCGCTAGCTTTTCCCTGTTTTAACCATTCAAAACCTTTATTTTTTTTCATTTCTCTTGGTCTTTCCAAATCTTTTTTTTGCCCCCAATCAAGAACCTCATCTGTCCATTCCTTAGAAGGATTAATGTTACCAATTTTTCCTTCTACAACCGCTTTATTAAAATATTTGATAGTGTATTCTAAGGGTTTGGGAAATTCGGCAAATTGGGTCATTGCACAAGGTCCATAAAATGTCTTAAAATTGCATTTTTTATTGATTGCATAATGCAACACACTAATATCGGAATAACCACAAAATATTTTTGGATTTTTGCTTATCTTTTTAAAATCCAAATATTTCAATGTTTTGTTTAACGTGTTACCCCCAATTTCACAAATAATTGCTTTAACTTCTTTGTCTAAAAAAGCATCCATTATGTCGTTAGCTCTTTCTTCTGCAGATGCAGATTCCCACCCATTATTCTTCCTAGTACAAAGAAATTCCTTAATTTTATATCCTTGTGACTCTAAATATTTAATTGCATTATTTAATCTATGTGGGAAAATTGCTGCAAGCCCAGCTGATGGAGCAATAATTGCAATTGTGTCTCCTTTTTGTATTAATAGAGGATATATTTTTTCCATAATTAACAAATACAAACTAACTATTTAAATATTTCAGTCTATTTTCCTACTGGAGTAAAATCATTGCAGCACCATACAACGGTTTTACTATATCTTTAGATTCCTTGAATTTCAATTGTTTCCATTTGTTTTCTAACTTCGTTTTAACTGCTTTTTTTGCTTCACCTTGATCTAAATTCTCATATACAAATGCTGCCTTGAATATTCCAGGAATATTATTAAAATTACTCATAGTATCTGCCTCTGCAACAATTTGTTCTTCTATCGACTCTGTTTCAAAATTATTTGAACCTCTATGATTAAGTATGCCTTTTTTTTACTAATTTAATTTTCTTTGCAGGATAATTTAGTTCTTTTAGTTTACCAATTAAACAATAATGGTTGTATTTATCAGTATAAATATCAAATATTTTGAAATTTTTGAAATATTTTTTTAGTAATGTCTTTGTATAGATATAATGGGGGACTCCTTTTTCAGGTCCATCAAGCATTACATAAGTTCTTGGTTCGATCACTTTAACTTTTGATGCTCTACCTTCCATTTTATTTTTAGTTACGGTAATAAAAATTAAACCATTCAGCTTAAGAACTCTTTCGATTTCAGAAATACAAAAATTAATGTCTTTTAATTTCGCATGATGAATTACTTGTGTTGAAATAATAGCATCAAAATAATTATCTTTATATGGAAATTTTTTGTAACATGAAGCATTTTTAAGTTTAGCTTTCAAATTTAACTCTTTGAGCCATTTTCTTGTATGCTTTAAACCTGATTCAGCATTATCCATACCATAAACATCAAAACCTTCTTTAGAAAGCAAAACAACATGTCTTCCAGAACCACAACCAATATCAAGAACTCTTTTCACACATTCTTTTTTGAAAAGTTTAATTATTTTACCCATATCTTCATGTGGTTTATAAAAAACTTTCCCACTTTTTTTAAAGATTGATTCCCAACCTGCCATATACTAATTAAAAAGATATTTTTATATAAATGTTTGGAAAGAAATTACTATTATCAATTATTATGACAAGTTCTAAATTGAAACTTCGTTTAAGTCCTGTTAAGTTCGTCGCCAGTTTATGAGCAAACATTTAAAGCTTAAATAGTAAGCAATCAAGAACAAACATCAATTGAGATATTGTTTTCCTTTTTTTATGAGGAGTTTAATTTTATAAAAAGAGTTTTATCTAAGTCTTTAGGATTAAACTTAATTAAATATTCTGGATTACCACTTCCTGCATAAACAACACTTTGTTTCATAATATCCTTATCATAATACAATGAAATATCATCAGGATATCCCCAAGGAGGGAGTGTTCCAATCCTAAAACCAGTCTTTTCAAGAATTTTTTCGCATGGAAAAAATCTTGCTTTTTCATATCCGCAAATACCATTAATTTTTTGGAAATCTAATTTTTTAGTTCCAGGAATAATAAACAAAGATACTTTATCGGGGTTTTTAGAATCAAATACCAACATTGATTTCAATATTAATTCCAACTCACATCCGATAGCTTTGGCGGTTTCTTCTGCAGTATGTACTAAGGGAATTTTAACCAATTCATAAGGAATTCCATTTGCGTTCAAATAATCAAAACTTTTCATCTTATAAACATTAAGTCAGGATAAGCTTTTCCTTTAATCCTATCTTTCTTATCTAAACTTAATTTTTTAGCCATATCTAAAACTATTTTTCTATTTTTATTATTACTTTCTCCAATTAATTCAATCTCAACAAAACTTCCTAAATTCTTAATTTTATCAAAAGCAATAGTAATATTATTTTTACTATATTCTTTTCTTTTTTTATCCACAATACAAATAATCTCATGACCTAAAAATTTCATTATTTCAATTAATTTATTTTTATCTTCAATTTTAATTTCTCTTTCTTCAGCTTCCATATCATTTAAAACTCTATGATGGTCTAAAGAATATTTTTTATTTTCTTCTCTAATTCTCAAATAATCCCAAGTGCCTTCTTTACTTTTTTTACTAGCAAAAAAATAACTATCTATTTGGTGTTTTTCTTTAACTAATTTAAAACTCATAGTCCTAACTATTTCAATTATTTTCTCAAAATTACCACATTTATACTTTACTTCGATTTCCATATATTACATACACTTAATTATACTGACAATAGAATATTTATATGTTTTTATATACAAATAAACACAGTCCGAATAGTTAGAACAATCCGATAAATGTCCGAATAGTTATATAGTAAATTTGGGCTTTGAACTTTAATTCACAATCTTCATATTAACTAATATTTAAATATTATAAAAACAACTATAGTATTTAGATTAGGATAAAAGATCTTATTAAGTTTCATTAAATGGAAATAGATAAATTTATTAAAAAAAGTAATGATATGTTCTTTCCTTATATAGAGAAGTACATAAGAAACAAGTCTGTACTAGATGTTGGTTGCGGGTCTGGATTAAGTGCATTGTTCTTATTTAAACAAGTTCCTTGCAAAATAGCATTAACAGATATAGAAGATTTAAGAGATAAAAGGGTAAGAAACCTACCCTTTAAGTTAGCCTCCAAAAATAAATTATCTTACGAAAATGATTCTTTTGATGTGTTGATTATACAAATGATCCTTCACCATCTCAAAATTGATCCTGTAACTTTTCTAAAAGAAGCCTATCGTGTGACAAAGGAATATATCATCCTTATAGAAGAAGTTCTTACTGAGGGTATTGATGTAAAAGAAGCGATGAGGATTGATAAGGAAGTAAATAAAAAACTTCATCCAGGTTTATCTTCTCCTGTTCAAAGATTCTTTTCAGAAGAAGAAGTCAAACAATTTATTAAAAAAGCTGGATTACAAATCAAAAAAGAAGACATTGTTCTTGTTAAAGGTTATTTATCTTTTAAAGTTTTTATTTTAACTAAACGTGCTCAAGGAAATTAGACATAACAACTACTAAGCGAAATATTTTAATTACTTTCTTTTTCGGACACCCCTCGGACAAAAAGAAAACTATTCGGTTAGTTTAGGTTTATTCGGACTGTATTATACAAATAAAAACCTTTAAAAATACAGAAATAACCCTTTTTACTGGTAGACTAGGTTGGGAGGACAGCCGTCTCCTGTTACTATAAATCGGCTTTATGATAGAACTGAAGCTTGAGGAGCGATATAGGCTTTGATTAGTGGTCTTGGTTTGTACAATGATGTTTTGTCCTGTAGGGTTGATTTTTGTGAGAATCAAGTCAGATCAGGAATGAAGCAGCTTTTATCATAATAATTGGCGCTTATAGGGGCGCAAAGCTAAGGAAAAATCAAGGTTAACTGCTAAGCGAAATTTATGTTCATCTTTGGGCATGTCTACCATTTTTTATTAAAAGAGAACTATGACAAAAGAAATATTAGACTTTTTTGATAAAGGTGGAAGACTAGTTTTAACAGCGCTTAAAGATACAAAATACAAAAAAAACAAGAATTTATACATTAAAGGAGTTTATATTTTCATTGTTAATAGAAAAAAGGAAATTTTGATTCAAAGAAAGAGAGAAGATCATACCAAATTAAATCGTTGGGAAATTCCTAGTGGTCATGTTCATTCTGGAGAATCTTATGAAAAGGCTGCTGAAAGAGAATTAAAGGAAGAAACAGGAATAACAGTTCCTCTTCAATATATAAAAACCGTAAAAATAGAAAAATTAAAAGAGTTTGATGCTTTTTATATAGGCTATTCAAATCTTTTACCAAACGCAAAAGATAATCTTGAAGTTGATATATTTGAATTTATAAGTTTTGATGGCTTAATTAATGAAATTAAAAATAATGTTAGAATTTTCGCTCCCCAATTAATTAAATTTTTGAAAGATTGTAGAGAGATATTAAAAAGAAATTTAATCAAAACTGATAAAGATTTGGGATTTTGTTATAGATCAAGAGAATAAAATAATTCAGCTTCATTACCTGAAAATAAATTCCCTACTTCAGAAATAAACTTGAATCCACACTTTTCATATAGAGATTTAGCAACTTTATTATCTTTTCCAACGAAAAGGAATATTTTTCTTGGTTTAATTTTAATTTTTTTGAAATAACTTTTTACTGATTTAATTGCAGATTTTACCAACATTGAACCAATTCCTTTACTTCTGTAATTCTCTTTTACATGAATTTCTTCAAATTCAATAACACCTGCCTTGGGATCTTCTTTTATATACCATTGTAGAATTCCAATAATAGAATTTCCATCTTTTGCAATAACCGTGAAATTATGAGAAGTATAACAATTAACTCTGTTTTTTATAATTTCCTCAATTTTATAATGTTTAAAATACCCAATTAATTGATTTCTATCTTTTTCAGTTGCTATAGCTATTTTAATATCAGTCATAAATAAGACATAATTAATCTAAATTAAATATCTTTCGAAAAGGTACGTTCGCCTAGAAAGTATTATAAAATAAGAAAGGCATTTTATAAAGAGATGGTGAAATATGAATTTTGGAAAGAGTGGAAAAGAAAAACCAAATTAGAAGAAGCTGCTATAAAATCTCTTAAATCTGCTAAAAAAATAATTCTTAAAAATATTTCTAAAAAAGAAATTGTTTCAATTTATGCTAAAGGGAGTTTTGTAAGAAGAGAAATGAATAAGAAAAGTGATATTGATACTGTTACAATTTTAAAAACGAGCAAATTTTTACCAAAACTCAAAAAGTTAGATGAGAAATATAAAGATAAGTTTAAGCCAGAAATCCAGATTGTTGGTTATTCTCTTTGGGAATTAAGAACTGGAAAAAGAACAAAATGGAGAAGTAAGAACACAGCATCATCTGGTAGATTTGTAAAACATTTGAATGGATATAAAGTTATTTATGGTAAACCTTTAAAACCAGAGCAATTTTTTACAAGAAGTGATAAGGAAGATTTGAAAAGAATGATTGGAGCATTTAGAGAATTGTTCTTTCCAAGTTATAAGAAAAAAGAATTTAGTTTTTCTGAAATAACAAAACAAGTCTTTTGGTTAGTTGAGAATGAACAAAAACTAAGAGGAAAAAATCCTCCACACCACTGGAGAAAATTAGCAAATTCAATAAAAGACAAAAATCACGTAATACATGATGCATTTAGATTCAGATTAAAACCAACCAAAGATAAGAAAGAAAGAGGAAAGTTTATAGGGAAACTAAAAAAATATCTTAATAGATTGGAAGATTTGATTAAATAAATCTACTCTATAGAACAACCACAAATACAAGAAGGTTTATCCCCTCTTAATTCTATATATATTTGTGGTCTTGGTCTTTCTTCAAACGTAGTTCCACAATGTTCAAAACAAATTTCATGACAAGGAGGGTTATCACAGACATTCCATTCTTCATCCATATATTTTTTATTAAAAGGAGATCTAAATCTTGATTGTTTTTCAATTTGATTTAATATTTTAGTATTTTCGCAGTAGAGTGTTTTATATTCCATCTTACCTGGCCCAGTTATTCCACTAACAATATATCTGCTTCCAATAATTAATCCAGAAATTAATAGAATTACAAAGAATATTAAAATTATTTTTTTGATAAATTCTTTTTTAATAAAGATTAATACTGCAAATAATATTGCAAAAGGATACCAAAATAAAGGATCCACTTTATGAGAAAGAAAGAATAATGCCCCTGGTAATAAAATTAAAACTGCAGAAATAATTAATTTCAATTTTTTATCTTTTTGTTTGATTATACCAAATCCAAATGAGATTAAACAAATTATTAAATAAACTTCAAGGGATAAAATTAAAGAATTAATTAATAAATCAATTAAATTTATTTTATTATAACTAGGAATATTTTTTAATAATTCAAATCGTTCTCTTTCTCTTAAACAAGTATAATCTTCTTCATCAATATAATATGAACATCTAAAATTGTTGTAATTTTCACCAAATATCGAAGCTTCACAAGGAATTGGAAGGAATGGATTTAACTTATAGATCTTTGTAGGAATGTAAATATTCCCTAGGATTAATATTCTAATAGAAGTTATTTGGGTGGTTCCTAACTCTTCAGAGAGTACTTCTGCTTGTTTCATTAAATTTATTACTTCATTAGAGTCAACATTATTTTTACTTCTTTTTGTTCCTAAATCTTCAGCAAATTTAAGAATATTACATGATAATTCTCCTATAGGTGGCAAATATACAGAATTAATTGAGAAAGAAACTATTATTAATATTAATAATAAAATTGGAAAAAATAGTTTTAAAAAAGAAGGTCTAATAAATTCTTTAAAGTTAAATTTTATTTTTTGTTTAGATTGTGATGGAGAAACGGCTTCATCGATTTCTTTTTTCTTATAACCATGTTTGGTAAGATGATTTTCTAATTGTTTTTTAGAATATCCGCGCTTTTTTCCAGCTTTAATCCATTCACCCAATTTTTTATTTACCATTTATAAATAAGTTTATTTATTTTAATGCTTTTTCCATTTCTGAAACAACACCACTCATTTGTTTAACAGAAAGATCGTACATTCTCTGAATCATTAATTCATACATAGCTTCTTTTAATGGGCCAGTACAATAATCCATGGATTTTCCAAGTTCAATAAATTCAGAACTAAATATTTCTTTAGGAATTTTACAATGCATACTTTTACCTTCAAATAAATTCTTTAATTCTATTGGAGAATCAATACTTAATTCTTTTATTTTTATTTCTAATTTACAAACTTTTCCTAAAGAAGGTCTTATCCTATAATAAAAAATATTTCCATTACTAATTTTATAAATTCTTGTTGGAAAACATTTGTCTGCTGATTTCTCAAAACAATCCATAGTTCTACAACTTCTACCAATAATAAGAAAATATGTTAATGTTAAACATACAATAATAAAGATGGTAGCTACTGAAACAATTATTATACCTCTTTTTAATTCCATATACTTTGTTATTGTTTTTAGATATTTAAATGTTACTTTTAAAATTCATTGTCTTTATTTTTAATTAGAATCTACTTTTGCCAATACTTCCTTAACACTATCAGTTACATTAAAATTTGATAATTCTGTTTTATCTGCCCAAACAAAATCTTCATGTTCATCACTAAGTTTAACATTACTTAAGTCAGTTTCTATAAGGAAATTGAATTGTCTTGTTTTTTTACCGCTTCCAGAAATATAATCAAAATTGGAAATAAATTTTAATATTTTTGAAATCTTTAAACCAGTTTCTTCTTTTATCTCTCTGATTAATGCGCTTATCAAAGATTCTTCCCTTTCAATTTTTCCGCTTGGGAGTTCATAAATTCCCCCCATAAAATCATCTTTTTTTCTTTTTAACAATAGAATTTTAGAATCTTTTACTATAACAGCTCCAGCTACAAATCTTCCTATACTTTCTTCTTTTGCTTTTTCAATTAATTCTTCGTATTTTTCTACTGTCATCTTTTTAAATAAAAAATTATTTTGGGAATTTAAAATATTTTTTAGCTATACTAATTATTTTGTCTCTTTTATTGTTTGTGTATATTACCTTTTTCTACTAGAATCTATAAATGGTTCCTTAAGCCAAGGACATTTCTTCCTGTCTGTATCAAAATAAAAAGGAGTTATTTGGTGTTTTCTAGATGAAGATTTGATAATTCTTGAAAAAGTTCTATATTTTTCATATTTAACAACAAATTCCATACCCCAGCTATCATAAGAGATTTTTTTAGCCCCTGAAGATGCTATTGCCAATGTATTTCTTATTTTATTTGGCTTATCCAGATCTTTTAATAAACTAGCAGAGTGACAAGTTGATCCTACAACAATTAATCTTTCATATCTTATGGTATTAATTGCTTCATTTAAATCCACATTTGTAAAGCTTTCTTCTAAATCACATGACCTGTAGTTACCATTTTGATAGATTTGATTAAAAAATGCTTCATTTTTAAATCCGTGGGCGATATAAAAAATATATACCCTATCATTATAATTTGATTTAAGATTTTTAATGGCTTCAAGAAATTTTTCTTTTGTTCCTTCTTCTGAATTCACTTTAATCTCATTTCTAGTTAAAGAAGCATATTTCCTTATTTTTTGATTAATTTCAGCATCATAACTCCTTTCTTTTGTATAACCTCTTGGGTCAGATCTGATATCTTCTTGTACGCCCATGTTGGTATAATTCTTATGAAATTTATTATGTAACAATAGAGTAATGTTTTTATCTTTAACATTGTTATCTTTTAATAATTTATAGAAAAAAAGTATTTCGGTTATAGCACAACCACGTTCATCATCACAACCATTTGCTAAAACAGCATAAGTTTCTCCAGTACCAACAATTCCTTCTAAATTTCTTGTAATAGAATTGTTTGTTTGTAATGATATTTTTCTTTCAATTTTTTTATCTAATTCTTCTGCTGCTGATGTTGCTAACATACTTGAGCTAAAAACTCCACTTCTTAATCTGTTATCTAATCGCTCTTGTTTATCATCTAACTGCCCTTGTCTTTCTA
>SDBV01005686.1_pt1 | contig 17538 bp, 18 predicted proteins | sample 2277081 | NCBI WGS metagenome assembly SDBV01 (sample SAMN10402039, study PRJNA504765) | marine sediment metagenome | isolation source: marine sediment core GS10_PC15, 223 cmbsf | place: Arctic Ocean: Southern Knipovich Ridge | collected 2010 | reverse complement strand
TTCTTGATTAGTTAGATTTAAACTCATAATTCCCCTCAAATCTATTTTCTCATAATAAATTTTCAGGGTCAATGGTTATATTATGTATTTTTCAGTGCAACCAGGGATGGTGGGAGGCGATGAAGCACATAAGCCACCGAAATTTATTTTAGGGGCAATTTAGTTAATTCCTTTCTCTATAATATTTAAAGCCCAGTTTTGAACATTCTTATTTTCTTCGATTACAAATTCCTGACCAATTTTTGCCGAATCAAAATAATTTTTTTTGAATGATTTTTCCGTATGATAAGATATTTTAACATTCCTAAAAAAATTGGGTAATTCCCACCGGCTTCTTGTGTATCCTCTCTTTGTTAAAATCAAATCATTATTTAATTTAAATGTTCCTGAACCTCTAATATTAAAATTTAGTGAGAGTCTTTCTGATGCTTTATAAATACAATTTTTAGATTTTTTGTAAAATCTATTTTTAGCGGCATGTGGATGGTAATTATACTGAATGGGAAGTTTGTTGAATGTCTCATATTTTTCTCCTATTTGGAAATATCCATATATAATATGTAAATCCGGTGATCCTGAAACATATTTCAATTTTCCATGTTCCAATTTAGTTTGCTTAAACCATCCATAAAAAAGAAAAATATCACCTTCGCATACATTATTATTTAATAAATGAGTTTGAGAAGAACCTTCCTGCCCAAAAAGCGGAACCCAATATTTCACTATTTTCAAATCTCTAATATCCGGATCGAGATGGCATGTGTAATATTCCTTAATTTTTGTTCCTGGTTTTAGTTCCTTTATTATATGAAAATAAGATTTTTCTTCATAGAATAATTCTGAGTATTTCACAGAATCTTTTTTGGATGGAATTGGTAAAGAAAGTAAAGTTCCATCGGGCAGTATTGGGCTTGGACATCCACCATGACTTGAATCGAATCCTTTTCTGCTTAATATTATCCGCATGAGCTAAGATTCCAGGATTTATCATATTTCGGCCAACGGTTTGGAGGACCAACAATTTTTTTCTTCTTAATATCTTCAGAATATTTATTAATAAATCTTTGAGCGGAATCCAATATTTCACGATCAAATTTACATTTATGAGCTCTACCTACAATTAATGTTTTAAGATCACCATATAACGGAACTGTTTTATTACCAAAATATATAAATTCTTTTGATATGAGTACATATTTTCCATTTAAATCGTGTATATAGTTTGTTCTATTAAACGACCAGTAGTCATCATCAAATTTATTATTAGAATGCAACGATCTTAGCTGTTCAAAACCGGATCCATTTTCTTTAGGTTTATAAATATTATCTCCGCATTTATGTTTTACTTTTTTTGTAAAATCCGGGATTTTTTTAGGATATTTCTCATAATACTCTGAAAATGTTAAATAATCATTCACTTTCATAATATATGAAACTTCATTTCCTCGATTTTTTGGTGATATCCCAATTACCCATATATTTTTACTCTTATCCCATTTCTTTCCTACAGTTTCACGTATTTTTGGTTTACAGCATGCAAGGGTACAACACCCCCAGAATGGATTTGGAGAAAATCCAGAATCATTTTTTAAAGTGTATGTGTATAATTTATCAATTTTGTAATACATAGTGATTTTTCTCTTTTGCCATTAAGCACTTCATTATTATAGTACTTATTAAAAAAATCAACAAAAGAGTAACTAATTTATAATTAAAAGGGCTATCTTAGTAGGTATATATACCTACTAAGATATTGAATATTCTCTTGGCCATTATTTGAAATTTATTTATTACTTAATACACCTATATTACCTACCCATTTTTTATCTTCAAGTATTTTAAGTGCCAACTCAATTTGACGAGGTGTAAATTGTTTCTTTCTTTCGTTCCAGTTGTAAACCTGTGTTACTACTTCTTTAGTAGAAGTAATACGCTCCATTTTAACAATCCAATGCACAGTAGAAAGTAGTTCTAATCCAAATGGTGATTCAAAACCTTCTACAAGCTCAGATACACGGTCAAAATGCTTTTTTGTCTCATGTTGAGTATCAAGAAATACCGATGCATCCTTATACGCACCCGGAACCAATTTGAGTTGTTTATCGGGTTTATCTCCTCCATCTGCATAGCCCGAAATAAAATGACCTTCAATTGCATTAAGCACATGGCGGAGATTTTCTGCATAAGGACCATAGAGAGCTTGTTTAAAATTTAGTCGTAGATTTTCCCCACTCTCTTGTAAAAAATACATAAGCTTATGGATTTCTAATAAAGTGATAAAAGGATCTAGAAGCCCACCAAGATAGCGATGAATTAATTCTATAAGTGCTGCCCTTCCCGGAGTCATTTTCGGAATCTCTTTATTTTTTACCATATTCTCGAATATTGGAGCACCCTGTGGCTCAAATACGGTGATTTGTACACTATTTAAATTTATAAGTTTTTCATTAATTTTGCTTTGAACTTCTGACCAATCAAGACCACCAAGACCGCAACCTAAAGGTGGTAATGCTATAGAAGTAATATTTTTCTCTTTAATAACTTGTACAAGATCTGTTAGTCCGGAATCAATGTCTTCCATTCTGCTTTTACCACGCCAGTGCCTTTTTGTAGGAAAGTTGATAATGTATTTTGGATTTGTTAGTGTCCCTGTTGCATGAATAAACATTTTGCCGGGCTGTACTTCTTCATGTTTGCAGGCAATAGCATACTCCTTGAAGTTTTCGGGAAATCGTTTTTTAAACTGAAGAGCTATGCCACGACCCATAACTCCTACACAATTAACGGTATTTACTATAGCTTCTGTATCTTCTGTGAAAATATCACCTTTCTTAAATTCTACCATGATAAAAACTCCTTAGTAGTACCATTCCCCCTTTACCTCAATGCGGGGATGTTTATTAATACTAATATAATCACTTTTTACACGATTCAAATACTTTTGTGAATATACTCCAATTCTTTCAACAAGTTCCAACGGAAACTTTTCTTCAAGTAAAAACTCTGCTTGCTTTTGTTCACAACACTCAGGCCAATATTGTGTATTAACTGCATTCCAGTTAATCTCATTAAGTTGTGCAAGATCAGCTCTATCTTCAAAATAACGTGCACCGGCATTTGTAAGAGTAAAAGCCCATCTTTTATTCTTTAATTTTGCCCAATGTACAACCTGATTTAAATCCGCTTCAAGATGAATAATTGGCTCCTGTCCTCCATGATATTCAATCTCCGGATTATTATCCTTATAAAACATATAAAGCATAACAGAACGGGGGCAAAAATAGAAGGGTACACATTCACCTACATAAAGTCCTGGATGACTTGTAAGAGACAATTCTGTTAAGCGTCTTTGTTTAATTTTTCTCATACCAATTGTCGTACCGGATGGATTGTTCTGTGCAACTATAGCATCACTAAAAAGAGCATTACTTTCAATAACTGAAGGCAGCCTATCAATATGCAAGATATGATAAATTTTTACTTGCTTAGGTACAGGAAAAACCATTGTCCATCCTCCAATTTATAATCATATGTTGCCTCATTTTAGGCAATTTCAGTAAAATTTTGGAAACAATGCATTTAGTGTAATCTCCATTTGAATGCTACCCTAAACTACTAAAATTATCAAGATGACAGAATAATGCTTTTATTTTTAACTGCTAATTCCTTCAAATCCCGATATATTTATTAGAACACCGAACCCACTTAAGACACCGAATTTTATTTAAAGATAAGTATTGTCTTTTGTTTTTAAGTTACATTATTTATGTAAATATTCATTTTTTGAAAATTTTTATATTTTTATTCTTCCCTTATTTTTAAACCTATAAATGTTTACAATTGATGTTTGTAAGTAAGAGTACCATCCTCTTCGGTGTCTTAGGTGTTCTGATAAACTAATTAAAACTTGTATAAGCATGTTGTTTTTTTATTAGAACACCGAATTCACCGAGCTCGCCGAAATTTACTTAAGCCAAAGTTTTGTCTTTAATTTTTAAGTTATTTTATATTTACTCCAATATTTCTTTCTATAAATTTTTATATTTTTTTATTATTCCCTCGTCTATCAATGATAAAACTGATTAAAATCATTGCCTATCAGTTATAGTACCAGCCCCTTCGGTGCCTTAGGTGAATTCGGTGTTCTGATAAACAAATTAAAAATTGTATTAGCCTGTTGTTTTTTATTAGAACACCGAATTCACCGAGCTCACCGAAATTTATTTAAGCCAAAGTTTTGTCTCCTATTTTTAAGTTGTTTTATATTTACTCCAATATTTAATTTCAGAAAATTTTTATATATCCGCATATTCCACCCTCCTTTTTAATTAAGAAGAAAAATAATCTTTTTCTCTTCGATGTAAAGGCCATGCCCCTACGGGATCCTCCCAAACATAAGGTGGAATTTTAAGTAAATGATTATAAAGTTTTAATTTATTCGGTGTCTGGTCGGAGCCTTGACATCTCATCGAAAAAGATTTGCTTAAACTAAAAAATTAAAAAGGAGGGCATAAAATATGTCAAATATAATTTACAAAGAATTAACAGATAAAATAATTGGGTATGCTATTACTGTTCATAAAATCATAGGTCCTGGTTTTTTAGAAAATGTTTACGAACAGAGTTTGTGTGTAGAGTTAAAATTAAATAACATTCCTTTTACACACCAGAAGGTATATTCAATGTTTTACAAAAGTTATACTGTTGGTGTCTACATTGCAGATGTTGTTGTAGATAATAAAGTTATTGTAGAGTTGAAGTCTGTTTCCTGTATAAATAGAAATATGGAAGCCGCTCCTGCACATCCATGTGCCCGCGGCATTTGTCCGTCCATGGACGGCAGCTCAGCTTTTAAATTATATGCATGTTTCGAATGTGCCAGTTGGATATGTTATTAATTTCCGGAATGCTATAGTAGAGTTTAAAAGGTTCGTTCTTTAACGGACCTTTTTTTTACTTTTATTAGTGAGTTGTATGATTAGCATTAAATAATTATCACATCAAATAAGGCATTTGACAAAGACACTTTCACTTAAAAAATGAAATGCACTGAAAGTTCTTATAAAAATATCATTTGAAACAGGAAGTTTGAGCTTAAATTTACCCGGAAACATCTACTTCAAAATTCTGTACAAGAAATTTGAAAGTATTTTGATCTCTAAGCTTACATACAACATTTTGATTTGCAAATGCCCCTTTAAACCATTTAGCATTTTCTTCTTCAAAATATTTTAGCCAATTTATTTTAACAATCCATTCATCCTTAAGAAGATCTTTTTTCTGCTTCCATGAATGATTTTCCGGTAAATCGTCTATCATTAGTTTATTATCAATTAGGTAATTTTTTACAAGTACGGCTTCTTCTTCAACAATACCATAACCTGCATATCCTTTTCCTTTTATAAGCGCGAATATTTTGTCGCCTCTTTTAAGTTTTTTTATTGCATTTATCCAGCGGGTACCGCCGCCGGCACTTATAAAATTATATTTAATATTTAATTTCCATTCTCTTACATTTTCATCGCTTATACCTGTATTTACAAAATAATACCCTGTCCATTTTGACTTTTTTCCTGCAAATGATTTTTCTTCAACTTCTACCGGATCTTTTAACCAGGATCTACCGATATATTCATTTCCGTCTTTTTTAAATATATTAAAAAATACAGCATTAATATTAACTTTATGAACATTATTAAGGTGTTCAACTGAAGTTCAACTATACGTTCCGCCTAAATCATCCAGAGTTTCCGCAACTATAACAATCTGATACGAGCTGTTTATTTTATCCGGTACCGGAGTATCAAAATAATCTGAAAAATCCTTTTCCAAATCTGATGATTTATATGAATTATAAATATCCACAATTTCATCACGATTCAAATTATATACCCATGTTCCATAATCCAGACATTGCGCTACAATATCACGGGGAGTTTTACTTCTTTTTAATTCAATAATAATTAACTCACCTTCACTATTAATTGCAAGCAGATCTATAAAACCTCCGTAGCCTGTATGCACCTGCTGTCCGATTATAAGAGCATCTATACCAAGTAATGATATGTCTTCTTTAATCCAGGCCTCCAGCCGTTTTTCCAGATCCAGTTTGATTCTGTTCATAGGAAGCAGATTTTTATTTTTAATCTGCCAGAGATCTAATGATAGTGACATTTGTTTCTCCTGAAAATTGGATTGGGTTTTTAATTCAGTTAAAGAATATTTAAATAGATATATAACTTCTATTTGTGTATCCGCATTATACCACTTTGGAATAGTTTGGTTTTTACTACTTTCGAAAAATCAACCTTACCATCCGCAAACAATAATTCTTTATCTTCGTATCTTGCACCTAACTGATTTCCCATTGGAATATAGTTAATATTCTTATTCTTAAGAAAAACACTCAACGAGTCTTTATTAAATTGACTTGCATATCGACTATAAGGAACACTGCGTACATCAACAACCGTATCTACACCATTATTCATCAAGAGACAAAAGAAAAAATCTATAGAATCGGTTGAATGCCCAATAGTAAATATTTTATTCATTTCTGTTTGCCTTTTGGCTGCCGATTATTAAGGATGCTAAAAACTTATAGCAATAACCATCGTATGGCAATCCAACACTAACACATAAATATACATTTTTAACGGATAAATTAAAAGAGCCATTGTCTTCAGATAAATATTTTGATTCAATCATTGGGTCAGTTACAGGAAAAAGATATTTAGTGTTATTATTGTATGCATTTATCAATTTTTAAAATGTAATTTCTTCTTACTCTATTTGTTTTTACAACATCATTAATAGGTATAGATTATTTTTTATCTAAAATTATTACACTTTCTCTTAATGTGTCAATATCGGGACTATATTTTGTTTTTCTTTTTTTTATTTCTCTTAAAACCCCTATTTCATTTAATTTCCAACCATTTTTTGTGGCAATATCTGCAAGTATTAAATCAACGGGGATTTCCTCATTCGCATATGCAGAATTAGAAATAACCAACCATAAATGGGCTTTTTTATTTGCTTTTTGGCTTAATTGTCTAAAAACTTGTTTCATATCTTCAAAATAGGCAAGAATCATTAATGGTATTTTTGGACTCATTAATAATTCTTTTTTAGAATTTAAACGGTTAAAAATATCTTTTAAAATTATACTTTCGATAAAATTAATATCTGGAAGCTTCCAATTTGCTTGAATATGTGATCGAATAGTTTTAATTCGTAATTTATATAATGAATCAGAGTTCAATACAAACTTGCCAAGGAATAATTCCGGTCTATAAATATCAGTATAATCAAAAGTATTTAAATATGGTGGCGAAGTAATAACCAAATCAAAACCTTTATTACAAATATTTTTAATGTTTCTTGAATCAGTGTTATAAATGGTCGGATTAATTTGAATATTTGTTTGCTTAATATCTTCTTCTATTTTAATATAATTTTTAATAAAGGATTTAATAAAATCATTTACTGATAATTTTAATTCTTGCCAGTTATTTTTATATCTTAAACACTTTCCATCTTTTTTTGCATTTGATACATCCATAATAGCTGTAATCAATGCTAATTTAAGTAATCTAGATGCATTTGAATTATTTTTTTCTAAAAAATGAAAGCCTCCGTAAAATGCTCTTAAAACATCTAAATTAAATAACCACTTTTTCTTATTCGTTGATTTTGTAAATGTTGAATACCTTTCTAATTCGGTATATTTTTTTCCTTTTATAATTTTTTTATATGTTTGATGAAATAATTCGGATAATATTTTTTGTTTTGTATTTAAAGTTTTTGCTTTAGCTACAAAAGACGTAAAGGGGTTAACTTCAACTCCTATTGAAGGAATATTATTTTCGGCAGAGGTTAAAGTTACAGTTCCACAGCCATTAAAAGGATCTAGTATTAAATTTTCCGAATTTAAACTATATGTCTCTATTGCCATTTTTACTAGATTAGGAGAAAAACCTTCTTTATAGTAATACCATCTATGTCGTGCGAATTGTTTGGCATCAACAAAATTAGATGCTTCTTTGTTTTTTAATTCAAAATCATTATTGATGTAGTTTAATATTGTATTCATGGTTTTACATCTCACAAATTGGTTCAACAAACATTCGTACTGGTTTTTCAATATTTGGATGTTTTTTCCAGTATTTTTTATCTGCATCTATTTCTAATTCTTTAGCAGAATAATGAAACCCATCAGTTCTTGAAACAAATGTAACTTTATTTGAATTTATATTTCGTCTTCTTCCATCAATAACAACTAGATACCCTTTTGTTATTATAGTAGGAGTATCACCATTCTCTAAATCAATATATTCCTTTATTTGTTTTGCCCCATCATTTGATCTTCCATTAGAATATGCGGTTCCTAATGACTCATCTTTCTTTAATGATTTTCCTAACCATTTTAGCTCAATTAATGCGGCTCTATTCGCCTCACTCCAAAAAACTCTAATATCAACAGGTTTACTCGCTCCAAGATTGTATTCTCTTACCGTTGTTTTAACTCCTCTTATTCTAGTTTTTAAATATTCTGAAAGAGATAGTTGCATATCATTTTCCGGTTTATTTTTTAGATATATCCATTTCTTATCTGCCCAACACTTTTTAAAATGTTCACAAGAAACATTTTTAATCCTCTCGTTTTTATAGTCTAATAAAGCTTCGTTTAGATTGTGATATTGTAATGCAAAAATACTTGGACAACTGAATTTATTGACGATAGAGATTTTATGTTTATTAACTATAAAGTATTCCTTTTCTCCATCATAAACATATGCAATGAAATTATCTTTTTTTAAAAGTAAAGACTTAATTACAGCATTTCCAATATTCATCCAAATAAGAGGTAATTCATCTGAACTTCTATTTTGAAATATTAAAGAAGTACTATTGTTATTTAATATACCTTTGTCATAAAATTCTACTTTTTGATCTTGAACCAAATTTATATTGTTAGAGAAATCATGAAAAACAAGTATTTTACCATCAAAATGACTTGGTTCAATATTTCGGTAGATATCTATTACAAACTCTACAATTCTTTTAGCTTCATTTATATATGTAATATTTTTGGTGAGTTCAAATATTTTTAATAAGTAGTTTTCTTTTCTTATCTTTTCAACAAGTTTATCTGTCATAATTCAACCTTATCGTCCATTGTTTTTAAAAGATATTCAATCCAGGAAACAGCAGGAATAAGTAATTCATCAATAGGAGCACCAATTGCTTTAGTTATTTCTTTAAGTTTTACATTGTTGTATGAAATCCAATCCTGATTTCCAATTTTTATATTCTTTTTTAGGCTTGGGTCATCCAATAAAGCTTTTTTTGTTTCTTTATATGGGATTAAGACACTTGTTGAACAAGCAGCATCAATATATTTTTCTCTGTTTTGATAAGTAGGGAAATGTTTGAAAAATGTATTAAACTCATCTGTACCACGCCCTGTAATAATCATAAAATTACCATTTTCATCAAAATGGCCATTTAATAAATTTCTTTTAATTGCATCATCTAAGTCTTTTGAATGAGGGCATCCTTCCTTTGAAATAATAAACTTGTACTTCCATTCATCAACCGTATTTCCTGCATAATGAAATAAGATTGCTGAAAAATAGGCAAATAGATGTATTTCGTTACGCTCAAAACCATCTAAAAAATTATCAAGTTTATGAGATATAGATAAACTATCAAAATAGGCATCCGGTAATATTTGTTTATTCATTATTTTTCCCTTCTAATGCAGATTCAATATTATTATATACTTTTTCAAAAAGGTATTCACCTTCTTTTTGTATTTCTGTTAAATCGGTCCAGTCAAGCATCCTTCGAAATTGCATTTTACCTTTACCACATTTTTCCGCTAATGAAATTAACAATTGCGATGCATTAATGTTGGCTGTCATTATAATATGTTGATCATACTTAACAATAAAATCAGCAAACATTTTCCCGACTCTGCTTTCATAAACAATATCCAAAGAACCTTCTGGAGTATCTATAAGCAATGCTGCCTCATTTCCTTTTTTAGAAAGATAAACTGCAAGAGTCATTCTTAAAGCGATGTCTAAAAAAAACCTTTGACTTTCTGAAAGTTGAAATGATTCTGTTCGTGCTGTCCCTAATAATTCAAAATTTAAAACAATATCTCTTCCTTTTTTTTTGAAATAAATATTTAAATCCAAACCAATAAAACTTTTTGCAAACTTTTTAAATAGTGGAACAAAAAACTCTTCAGCTTCTTTATATGCTTTATTTACTTTACTAAGTAAATTCTCATATTCAGGTTTTATACTATCTCGTTTTCTACGATAATCGTTTGACTCTTTATCAAATCTATCAAATTGTATCTGATACTCTTCTATTAAATTATCAATCGGTTTATTCCCTGTTTTTTCAAAATTAATATTTGAATTTTCTTTTTCAAATTTTCTCAAAGCATCCTTTGATGAATAGTATTCAAATTCAGCGTTTTCCAGATCTACCTTTTTTGTTTCCGATTCAAATATTAAATTTTCTAATTCAGCGTTTTTCTTTTCTATTTGTTTATCAATTATTTCTAATTGCTTTAATAGTTCTTTCTGCTTTTTACTATCACCTTCATTAATTAAAGTACTGCAAATTGGACATTTTTCTTTATGTAAATTTTTATTAATCATATCAACTACATAATGCCCTGATGAACTACAAAGAAAACATTTTGACTCTTTTATTGAATATTGAATATATTGATTATTTATTAATTTTGAACGTGGTTCTGAATATTGAGAAAACAATTTTTTATATTTAATTTTTAAATGCAAAATTTCAGAATTAATTATATTTTGTCTTTTTAACAATGTATCATATTCTGTTTCTATATTGTGAAATCTTTTTTCACTTTCTTCTGCTTTTAAAATTGATTTGTCGTATTCTTTTTTTAATTCATCCCAATTCGTAAGTTCTTGTTCTTTTTTTGTTGACAACAAGCTCTCTTTTTTATTTTTTATCTGAGTAGCCTGCCATCTGGCATTTCGACTATCAGATTCTAATTTCTCCATTTCTCGCTTTAACTCAATAATTCTTTCTGTGTCTGATAACGAATAATTAAAAGCAATTGACAATGTATTTGTTGATGCCCTATCATCCCAGAATAACATTCTTCTATTTTCGTCAAAAGTTAAAACATACAATTGAAAAAATATAAAATATTCAAATTTTCCAATGCCAATATCTTTTGCAATATTTTTTTTATATTCTAAATTTAATTCTTTGGGACTAAGGTTTTGAGTGTCTATTAAAGATATCTTTTTTTGTTTTTCAGCTTTATATATTTCAAAAGATTTTAATTCTTCTCTATTTAAAAAACCTCTTACAAGTCGATAATTTTTATTATTTATTAAAATATGGATTTCAATTTCTGCATTATTTTTATCTATAGCGCTTATTCTTCCATCAAAATACCTTGCAGTATATCCTTTATTGGCATCAATTATTTCTTCCGGTGAAAAAACCTCTTTATTCGGTTTTAATACAAGTCCGGTTAATCCATAATTGATAATACTTAAAAAAGTTGTCTTTCCAAGACCATTTGCTCCAGCAAGACAATATACGCCATCATTTATTTTTTCATTAACTTCAAAAACCATATTATTCTTTGAATATAAAGAAAAGTTTCGTATTATTATTTTTTCTATTTTTAAAAAGCTATATTTACCGACATTTTCCTTCATTATAATATCATCTCTTTATCCTGCACACGATGTGCGGTATTTTTAACAAGCAATTTTTTTTCTCATAAAATATGTATTTCCTTATTCTTAACGCACATGTATTTATATTACACTTAGCCGACCAAGCATTTCATACAACTTTTGAAATAACGCTTTAACTGTAAGCTCCATATGGATCCTATCCTAAACGACCTAAATTAGCAAGATGATAAAGTGATGCTTTTATTTTTAACTGCTAATTTCCTCATATCCTGATGTATTTATTAGACCACCGAGGGCACAAAAAACACCGAAATTTATTACCTGCTAAAATACCACACTGTTTTTTCATTAAAATACATAGCTGACGTAAAAAGCAGGCATATTCACAGTCTTATCCTTCTAATTTTTTTAAATGCTTTTTTGTGTATTCTTTGACCTGTAAATATCTTATAACAGGAGATTTTATATCTTTTGTTTCTTTCGCTGCGAATTCTCTTAATTCTTTAAGACAATTCAAAAATTTCTCATTAATAATATCTTGTAATTCTATTTTATATTTTTCTCTTAGCTTTCGTTTAATCTCAGAAATATCATTTAATTGATTATATTTTGAGCCTTCCGCTTGATTTTTTACTATAGGAGACCAAACCATAAAAATCTTTTCATACTCTGGAAAATATTTATTAGCATACTCAATGTCCTTACTGAACTTTTCATATAATTTGTTAACATTATTAGGCCGTTTGTTCTTATTATATTGTAAACCAGTGATAAGATGTACTGCAACTTCACAGACATAGAGTTTTTTATTATTTACTTATAAATTATCCAAAGGACTTTTAATATCTATTCCGGGTTTTTGCATCACATGTGTATAAATCATTGTAGTCTTTATATCTTTATGACCCATTAGTTCCTGGACGGTACGGATATCCACTCCGTCTTCTAATAAGTGGGTAGCAAAACAATGCCTCATTGTATGACATTTAATATGTTTTGGTATTCCTGATAATCTAACTGCTTTCTTTACTGCTCTTTGTAATACACTTTCATGAATATGGTGTCTTCTTACAGCACCACTTCTCGGATCTTTTGAGACACCTTTTGCCTGAAAAACATATTGCCAGCATAACTCCCGTCCCGCATTAGGATATTTTCGGGACAACGCATAAGGTAATTCTACCTCTCCATATCCTTTTCTTAGAAAATCATTATGAAGAATCTTAACCAGAGCAAGATGTACTTTTAATCTTGAGACAAGGGACTCCGGTAATATAGTAACTCTATCTTTAAAACCTTTTCCATCACGGACAATTATATGTTTTGCAGAAAAATCGATATCTTTTATCCTTAATCTGTGACATTCCATAAGCCTTAATCCACTCCCATAAAGAAGATTAGCCATAAAGTTCTGTGTTCCGGTTAAAAGGGATAAAAGTTTCTTAGTCTCTTCCCTAGTTAATACTACAGGAAGATGTTTGGGCTTTCTTGCTCTTACAGCATTAATTGTACCTATCACTTTCTTAAGGACATATTTATAGAGAAAAATAAACGAGTTAAGGGCTTGGTTTTGGGTAGAAGAAGAAACATTCTGCCGAACAGCTAAATAAGTAAGGTAATCCCGGATCTCTTTAGCACCCATCTCCTGAGGATGACGTTTATGATGGAAATAAATGTAACGCCTTACCCACCCAATATAAGTTTTTTCTGTGCTTCGAGAATAATGCTTAACACGCAAAGTTTGTTTAAGCAAATCTAATAATTTTGGTTTATTTGTATCCATTTTTTACTCCGTAATTTAAAAAAATTTATATGCTTCTATATTAATACAATGCCTAAAATGAAGTATTTGCATTAGATCTGCTATCAAAAATGTAATATTTTCCCTAATTATATTGCACAAATAAAGTAATATAGAGTGGATATACTACTTAAATGAAGTAATTGCGACTATTTGGGGAGGATATACTGCGAATATGAAGTAAAATAAATTTTATGATTGCTATAAAGTAGAAATTTAGATAATATTCTAGCTAAAATGAAGGAATATTATTGGTTTTACTTCATTTTAGCAGTATAGCATTACAATTTAGGGTGATATACTGCAATATAAAATAATTTTATCGGATTTACTGCATTTTGCAGTAGATTCAATAGTTAGGCTACAAACAAAAAGGAGATGATCATGAAGCTCCAGGTTGAGGATAAGGGAATCATATCCAGTGCGTTCGTCTTTGCTAAGGATGCTCACGAGCTCGGTCAAAAAAAGAATGTGCCAGATGGGCTACTAGTGCTCTTTGGTTCCGAGGTCAAGCAGATTTGAGCTGGGCGCTAAAGTCTTCCATAGGCAGAACCGTCCAAAAAGGCGGATTGTATGACCCTAAAAAGGGCTCAGATGATCTTTACCAGACCGAAAGCGTTCTTCTACAGAGGTTCAAACGCGACGGCTACCCTTTTGTGCAACGCGTGCTTACCGACTGGGAAGCCATTACGCTTGGCCAACATCATAAACTTCCTACTCGATTATTAGACTGGACCTCCAATCCTCTTGCCGCGCTCTTTTTCGCTGCTGAGTCACATGAGAAAACTGATGGTGCTGTGTTTATGTATCGTCCACGAGACGTCTGGGACTACCACATCAGCATGTTTAAAGGACAGAATCCGAAGATTCCCAAGGTTCCGAAACCTCTGGAGGTACGCGGCATTAAGATCGTGTTCCCCATGTTGCTAGCCGATCGACTCATTACTCAAAGCGGCGGATTCACTATTCAGGACCCGCTAAAGTGTATTATACAAAGGGGCAAAGGCGACGAAGATTTCGAAGAAAAGGATCTTGATATTTTTGCAATCTACAAATGGACGTTGCCGGAAAAGTATAAGTTATCGGTCTGCGACGAACTCCACAGAGTAAGCATAAATCGCAAAACTCTTTTTCCTGATTTGGACGGAGTCGGTTATGGTCTGTGGAAACAAGAGAGCTTTAGGCAGATAAAAGGAAAGTGGAAGTAACTAAAAAAATAAAGCCTAACCAAACAATCCAGCGGACTTAAACCGCCGCTTGGCGGCATCGGTTAAGCCGCTGATTTTCTCTGGGCTCGCAAACACAGAGCCCGTGAAAGTAACAGGTTCGGAATGCGATACCGAAGGCGCAGTTAACCAAGACAGGAGGTAACAAAAATGAGTATTCGAGAGGATGTGTACAAGCGAGCCGGTGGGAAATGCGAATGCACTATGAAGACGTGTAACCATCACACCGGGCGGTGTAATGCCATGCTTCGTGGAGAATGGGAAGTTCACAGGCGTACGTCTGGAGGGCCTTATGTGCTCAGCAATGTTGTTGCCATGTGTCAGACCTGCCACCGAAATACGCCAAGTTACGGACGCGGGAAAAGGTGACACAATAATTTCTCATAACACAAGTACCAGAATTCTCTCGCCGAACAAGCGGATTAACTCTGATCCAAAGGGCTGGCGCCTTTTGTCCAGGTTATCCGCAGCGCGTTAGATGCTAGAATATATCCATGGAGGTAGAGACATGTTTAGAAGATTCATGGGGCGCATTCTCCGCCCGAACCCCGTTCTTGCCATCTTTGGAGTGCTGGTGTCTTTGTTTGGCGGCTGGCAAGTCATCGCGATTTTTCGTAGCGACCCGAGATGGGCCAATCTGAGCAATCTCTCGACGAACGAACTCGCTGGACTTCTCGGCCTGCTCCTGATCGCACTTTTGATCGCTCGATCGCTGGTGAGCGACCTCTGGAGCGGTCTTGTTCCAGGAAAAGCGACTCGTGTGCGGTAAAGGGCAGGTGGGGACTTCGTACGACTACCGGAGGCTGTTATCGAAGGACCCCAAGAACGTGTTTTTCGTAGCGCAAAACATGAGAGCTTTACTTTCCGACGAGGACTACCTACCATCTATCTCGCAGTGGCTTGCCCGAAACAAAGACCGTCAGCCAAGGCTGACGTTAATTCTGAGTACACCATAGGTGCTTGGTGCTCTCAATCCCGTAGCGTGGGACCACCTGAAGCAAAGCGTCGTCGACCTCACGAAGTTCCTCGACAAGGAACCTATGAAAGACAGAATCACTCTCCGATTTCATCCTGGGGCCACTTCGTTGTCAGCGATTGGTTGTGATCCGAGGGATCAGCGTCGGGGAATTGTTGTGTTCACGCCTAAGTGGGCTCTGGACGTACAGCCGGCGAATCGGCTTTACTTTGTAGTGGAACGGTGGGAACACGATGATCTCTTCAATCGTCTTGCTGGAACAATTCCAGCAATGGTGCAAAACGACAGCCTCACCTTGGATCAGGTGAGGACAGAACTGGGAATATAGGGCCGCAGAAAGCATCTAACCACGGCATGCACTGGAGCGGCGACCAGCGATTGTCCCGAGACTGAAGCTCACTGGCCGCCGCCCAGTGATGCCAAACGTTAGGCCTAATATAAGATAAAGGAAAGGAGAATGAAGAATTAATTATACACAAATAACTGCTCTTATCCACCCAATTTTTTTACATGCTTTTTATCTCTTCTATTTGTATTATATCAATAACTTTTTTCTTCTTTTCATTTTATTCCTGTTTTATCCACCCGCTACTCCGATCAAATTCCATTAACATTTCTTCTATTTTATCTTTCGAAATAATATTGCTATTAGGAATTCCTTTTTGCGGAACTGTCAACTCCCTCACACAAAAATCTTTCATAGAAATAAATTCATCTAACGACTTTTTAGTAGGAATCCTCATCTCAACACTTACTTTTCCTTTATAATTAACTCTCTTTATATATTCTTTTACATTGTGAATCATCATACCAGCAAAAAAATTACTTTGGATTGCAATTTCTGGATTCCAGTTTGCCGTTCTCCGAGCTACATGTAAAACATTTGAGTTTTCTATTTTTTCTACTATCCCATAATCAAATCCATATGTGGATCCTTCTAACTCTATTTTTTCATCTCCTTGGCCAATTATCATTTTACTTATTGCATTTTGGCTAGTTCTAAATCCATGTTTTATGCTATTATAGCAACCAGAAATAATAGCTTCTATATATAAATGTGCCACTTTATCTAATGCTAATGATAATAATTTTCTTAAATCATCTGTCCATACACCTTCATTATCACGGAATAACTTATTAATAAGCTTTTCCCAAGTGACATGCTCTATTTCATATTTATTAAAAAGCAAAGCTCCTTTATTTATTTTCTTAATAACTTCCTTTAGTTCCCAGTTACTATATTTTAGTAGCCATCCATAATAAAATTCTGCTGCTTGCAGCACAGAACACATCAAGGCTAATAATGTCTCTAAGCTTTGCATGTAATGTATTTGTAACGAGTACAATAAGAACTTATCTCTTTTATTATCAGCAAATAATTTTTCGAAATGTTCTGCTGTTTTCTGGAAATATTTAGCATCAATTAACTTTGCGTATTTCCAATTATTCTCTTTCACATTCCCATCCCAAAAACAATATGGTTTTTCATTTATTCTAAATGATACATACTGTCCCATGTAGATTTCTCCTTTTTATCTTTAGTCAATTATTTTAATCTATAAAATCACCTATAATCTCCATATAAATGCTATCCTAAACCACCTAAATTATCAAGATGATAGAGTAATGATTATATTTTTAACTGCTAATTTTCTCAAATCCTGATATATTTATTAGAACACCGAAGCACAAAAAACACCGAAATTTAATAGGGGGTGATACGGCTTATCTTAAATTTTTAAGTTATATTTACAGCAATATTTAATAATTCATACTATCAGAAAACCGTAATAAACAAGCGTCCGACTACTGAATTAG
>SDBV01005685.1_pt1 | contig 17538 bp, 42 predicted proteins | sample 2277081 | NCBI WGS metagenome assembly SDBV01 (sample SAMN10402039, study PRJNA504765) | marine sediment metagenome | isolation source: marine sediment core GS10_PC15, 223 cmbsf | place: Arctic Ocean: Southern Knipovich Ridge | collected 2010 | reverse complement strand
AAGGTAATGCATATCAACTTCGTGGCGGCAATGCGGCTCAGCAATCTCGTCTGGGCAGTGAACCGCGGCGTACTGTGCAGAGCGATTAGAAATACTGAGGAGGTAACCAAGTAGAAATGCCAGTAACAACAGCACCAACAGCAACGCTAGCCGAACTCAAGACGCTAGGATTCAGTAACGAGGTAGCGGAGCAACCGAGACGTCTCGTAGTTTCTGTGTCTGGCAGAGACGGGACGGGGAAATCCCATTTCCTGTTCACTGCTCCCGAGCCGGTATTCCTGTTCAATATCGATATCGGTACGGAGGGAGTGCTGGAGAAGTTCCAGGTATCGGGTAGAGATATCTATGTCTATGACGTCCGTGTGCCTAAAGGAGCGAGTCAAACGGTCTACCAGACGATGTGGGGTGAGGTCAAGGAGAGGGTAGCGAAAGTTTATCGGTACAATGAGGGGACACTTGGGATGGACACTGCCACCGAAGGGTACGAGTTGGCCCGTCTAGCCCACCTAGGTAAATTGACCCAGGTGTTGCCACACCACTATGTTGAGGTGAAATCGGAGTGGCGTGAGCTCATGCGATTGGCTTATGACTCTCGGATGTCCACAATCCTGGTTCAAAAGGTCAAGCCCATATACATTAACAATAACCGTACCAAGGACTACGAGATTGCCGGATTCGACGAAACTCCGTATATGGTGCAGCTGGCTTTAACAACATTCCGCGGTCAGGACGCAGAGGGTAATGTCCAGTTCGGGTACACCGTAGACAAGTGTCGGCGCAGAGCATCGTTAATGGGTCAAGAGTTTCGCACTGTGCTTCCGATTACCGACGAAGCGGATCTAAGAGTAGATCCCGTGGTTAACTTCGACTTCTTGCTCGGGCTGGTACACGATTAGAGACACAGAGAAATAAAGGGAGGTTATCGGTAATGAATCTTGACTCACTATTGGATTTCAATTCACCAGTTTTCTATGTCCTGCTAGGGCTAATCGCGGGTGTTCTGGTATTGGCGCTGGCCATCTTTATTACAGGCTGGCTGTCTTGGCGGATGGTTCGCTTGAGAGCTGCTGAGAAGGAGTTGCGTTCGGCACACACCTTGAACTCGGAGCTAGACAAGGCGGAGGTAGCTATCACCGAGAAGGTAGCTGCGGCGCCTGAGCCAGCAGTAGCATCCGAGGTATCAACCAAGGAGGAAGCAGTGCCAGGCGCCGCAGCTGTGACTGAACCCGCCGAGCCGGATATCGGGTCGTCTGCACCGGATGTCATTAAGTCGAAGCCGGCATTCCTGAATCGCTACACCTATCACGTAACGGGTAACAAAGAGCCGTTTACCAGTCTACGGGACGCCATGAGTATGTTCCCAGCCGAGTTGAAGAAGCGGCCCAAGGACTGGACTCCCGAGTGGGCGAGGTTGCCTGGGTACATCCAGGACAATATCCGTCGTGAGGAAGTCACGGAGTAGGAGGGCGGCATTATGACTAGTCAGTCCAGTTTTCGTTGGCGGTATCACTACTACCGGGGACTTGGCGTACCCCGTCGTCGGTCGGTGAAGATGGCTTGGGGGTTTACGTTCGGGGGTCGGAGGAGAAGGACAGACATATGAGTGACATTATATTCGATTTCTGGGCGTGTCAACGCCCTCTTACTCGAAAATGGGGTTCTGGTCAAGTGTTCCTTCGTCTCTCTGAGCGGTTCGGTAGGCCGGACTGTGCATTTGGTAAGACGGATAATATCCCAGATGGTGTCTTTTATGTCGACTACTCTAATGGTTTTGACTGGGCCTCCCTTCCCTTTGAGGACAACACGTTCCAGTTCGGCTATTGGGATCCTCTGTACGACCACCTGTACAAGAAGGAAGGGCAGGAGATATGGCGTGTGTGTCAGAGGATGGCTATCCTCCACACCCATATTTGGCCGCGGGCGTGGTTGAAGGGCGCCATTAGAGAGGGGATGGTAGCTATCACTATGGGGCCGATGAAGCAGATACGTTGCCTTCAGGTGTTCCGAAAGGGTGCTGTCTGAGTGATTGTCTACTGCAGTGACCTTCCAAATGATCAAGATATGATCAAAGCTCTTGGCGAGGTGGCAAAGCTGTGACTGAAATGATAGATCGATTTGTGGGGGAGTATCGATTCCTGTCTAACTTCTACCCTGCTTTGGTCGTACTGGATGGGGAGGAGTACCGAACCGTGGAGCACGCCTACCAAGCCGCCAAGTCCTCCGATCCTTTGACCCGTAAAGTGATACAGGTGCTAGAGACACCGGGGCTGGCGAGGTCGGCGGGTCGATCCAGAGTAGTTGTCAGGGATCTGCGGCCTGATTGGGACACTGCCCGGGTTCCTATTATGCTGGATCTGATCCGTCAGAAATTCTCTGACCCGCTTCTGGGGGCTAGGTTACTGGCCACCGAGGATGCCCTGCTGGTTGAGGGCAATACGTGGGGGGATACGTTTTGGGGGCAGGTGAACGGTAAGGGTAAGAATCTGTTGGGTATACTATTGCATATTGTCCGATCTGAGTTGCGCCGAGAGTGATAATATACACAAGTGATTTACCTAACGACCAGGACATGATCAAGGCTCTTGGCTCTGTAGCGGTCGCAATTCCAATCGCCTTCGGTGACGCGGTATTCTGGGGGAGCGGAGACGACGACACTGTTCTGAGAATCTGTATCGAGCGCAAGAAAATCGGCGACCTCGCTTCCTGTATCCTCAATGGTCGCTACATTCACCAAGCCCAATTAGCCAAGAAGGCCGGAATGGACGTCCTGTGCTTGATTGCAGAGGGTCAAATGCGGTCCAGCCCCAATGATGGACTCCTGGAAGTCCCGGTCTGGCAACCGTTCGTGGCTGGTAATGGCGAGCAGAAGCGCAAACAGGTCTGGGAGCCGGTCAAGCCTGCCATTACCTACTCCCGCTTCGACCAGTACCTTACCGAGCTGGCCTATCTTGCCAATATCATCGTCAAGCGGTCTGTGGACGTCCGTGAGACAGCGACCATTATCAAGGCTCTATGGCTCAATTTTCAGACTCCTCCGGGCAAGCACGCCTCGCTCCGTCATATCTACTCTCAGCCACCCCCAAGAGTCCAGCTAATTCGACCTAGCTTGGTTCGCAGAGTCGCTTCCGAACTCGACGGTGTCGGCTGGGAAAGGTCTGGAGTCATCGCCCGGCACTTCAGTTCGGTGAGAACTATGGTTGAAGCGGACAGCAAGGAATGGGCATCGCTGGATGGTATTGGGAAGAGGACTGCTGAGAGTATCGTTCGTGAGTTAGGTCACTAGCTCTCGTTTCCTGTCGTATGCACCCCTGTATAGCCCTTGACAGTCAGGCATAGGTAGACTAGAATAGGGTATCAAGGTTATGGAGGCCGGATATGGATATGGGAACCTTCTTAGCATTAGGCGTGGTAGCGATAGTCGGATCCGGTCTTGCTGCTCTCCTATACAGTTACAGTACTGAGAAAGGGCGACGCGAGGAGGAGGAGGAGAAAGAGAAAGAGCAATAAGAAGAGGAGCTAAGAGTGGGTTGGCCCAAGTAATTAAAGGGATGATGAGTAATGGAACGTTACCGAGAGGCTGAACTACCAATAACCATAAACACGTATTACAATGATGCGTGGAAGACATTGACTGATTACTTCAAGCAGGTGACAGGACTACCATCACCTAACTTAGATATGGAGTCAGGGTGTCCGAAGAATAAAAAACAATGGCTTGAAGTATATAATGCACTATCAACGATCTATCTTATTGGTCAGCGTCAAGGCTGGTTACACCTCCATGTTAATGGCTTTGGTCAGCCCGTCTTTTTGGTACATAGAACTAGCTAACTATCAAAGGAGGCAAGGAAATGATAAAGCGTTTGTGGGCTAAACTCCGGGATCTGCAAATCATCAGTACCAGGAAATACCACTTCATAATGCGGGAGGTCTACGTTGCGGGCATTACCGAGGGAGCCAGGCTGACCAAGATAATGATGGAGGCTGAAGCTCACGACAACAAAGGGTGTCTCCTAGGACCAAAGGACGCCGAGGCAGCAGTAGCTGAAGCCGAGCGTATCATAAGAGGGGGCAGGAGGTAGCGTAGAGATGCTAGTTAAGCCAGAACCGTACGACTTTGAGAGGACACTAATAGCTATGCTGAAGGTACACGGATTTTTAGGAAGGAGGGGTGGCTCAAGGTGATAGTAGTAAATAAGCTGACTGCGCCGGGTGGTATCCGGCGAATAGATATCCACTGGGACACCGTCAAAGTGGTGACACAGGACGGCAAGGACATCGTTTATAGGAAGGAGGCACTGAAGTAATGAGTTTTACTGATCAGAAGCCGAGAATTGCGACGGAAGAGGATGTAAAAGCTCCTTGGTCTGGGATTAAAGATGGCAAGCGATTCTACTGCCGTCTATGTGGACACCAATTTGAAGTAGGCGACGTTTGGCGTTGGGTGTATGCTGGCGCGATACACCATGTTAATTTGATAGTCTGTGAACAATGCGATAGCGAGGATGCCCTAGTACATTGGGAGCAATGGTGGCAAGAGTGGGAAACACTTGCACAAGGTAAGTTCAGATATATAGCAGACTGCTTTGCTGACACGGAAAGGGAATGAGTTACCGCTATTCTCGTAGACAGGCACCTCCACTACCTCCAGCCGAGTCTTTACCTTTCCCGGGCAACCTTATCCGGCAATGCTCGGACTGTGATCTCCGAGGGGGTTGCATAGCCCCTGTTCCCGGTGACGGTCCGGTACCCGCTGAGGTAATGCTAGTCGGGGAGGCACCGGGGGGGAATGAGGATGAGTGGGGTCGACCTTTTATCGGGCAGGCAGGGCAGTATCTCGACTCTCTACTGTTCCAAGTAGGAATACCTCGTGACGCCGTCTATATTACCAACGTAATCAAATGCCGTCCTCCGAACAACCGTGACCCAAAGCCCGCAGAGATTAAAGCCTGTGCTAAGTGGCTGAATATCGAGCTAGGGATCGTCCAGCCCCGTATCATAGTCGCCATGGGTGCTCCGGCGATAGCTCGTTTCTTGGGGCAGGGTGCCGGGACAGTAGAGCATCTCCGAGGTAAGCCCATTGAACTGGACGGGCGTGTCATTCTCCCCTGCTACCACCCGGCGGCGGCTCTCCGTAACACCGCCCTGCTCCGTATGTGTTCCGACGATTTCCAAGTACTGCGCGGGTTGGTCAAGGGGGTCAACCCTTCTGAATACTTGGTCAAGGACGAGTACCCTGATCCAGAATACAAGGTCGCCGATACTCCCCAGAAGCGGACACAGATGGTCAATGAACTACTGGACGTGGGAGAGTTCGCTATTGACGTCGAGACAATCAAGAAGAACACAGAACTCTGGAGTGCGCAAATCAGTAGCTACCCCGGTACTGCTTGGTTCGTCCCAATGAAGCCCGGATACACAGGTCGAATGGATCTGACGCAATGGGACTCTCTGGCGATTGTCCACTTCTATCTGAACGATATCAACTGGCTCAACATCACTGATAACCGATTCCTTGACTCAATGTGTCAGGCCTACCTTCTCGGTCTTCCGCAAGGTCTGAAAGAGCTAGCATCCCGTCTATGCGGCATCGATATGGTCTCCTACTCGGAGATAGTGCGACCTGGGCAACGCAAACGGTCGCTTGAATACCTTACCGAGGCAAGCAAGCGGGAGTGGGCGGACCCACCGGAGATCGAGGTAACCAAGTGGGATAACAAGGCCGGCAGAATTGTCACCCGCAACAAGAATCCGTGGCATATCTCCCGCAAGGTAGCTCGTATTCTCGCCGATACTATGGACAGTATTGACGTGGATCCTTATCAGCGCTGGCGGAAAATCCCCGAACAGGAGCGGGCAGAGATAGAGAAGAGGCTAGGGGCTATGCCTGAGTCCTCTCTTGCGGATATCCAGTTCGAGGATGCTGTACAGTATGCTTGTTTGGACGCATCCGCCACCCTCCGGGTCAAGCGCAAAATGGATGTGCTAATTTCGCAGCTTGGCGTGGACTTCGCACTTTTTACTGACATCAGGATACTCCCGATGGTTCAGGAGATGATGCAGACCGGAATGGCGGTTGACCTCGACCACTTCCGTAACTTGTCGGCGGACTACGATGCCCGGATGAGAGCCAAGGCTACTGAGCTGGCGAGTGTGGTTGGTCACTCGTTCAACCCGAGCAGTTCCCAGCAGGTAGCTCAGGTTGTCTATGGTGAGCTAGGCTTCAAGCCAACCAAGTTTACCCCAACCAAGGAAATTAGCACCGACGACCAGGAACTGAAAAAGACGAAGCACCCGGTGGCGAAAGGCATCATCGAGTACCGGCGTCTGTCTAAGATGAAAGGGACGTATGCGGATAACTTGGTGCGGTCTAGTTACCCCGATGCAGATGGCACACCAAGAATACACACCGTGTTGACGACTACCCGTACGGAAACGGGGCGCTTGAGTTCCAAGAAGGACGATGATGGTGGAGGGGCTGCTCTCCAGAATATTCCTGTCCGTAGCAAAGAGGGCAGAAGAATCAAAGAGGGTTTTATCGCACCTTACGGTAGATCGTTACTAGAGGCAGACTACGGGCAGATAGAGCTGGTTGTTCAAGCCCATGTAGCTAGATGTAAGGAGCTTATAGCTTTGTTCCTTCGAGGGGATGATCCTCATACCACAACTGCTTCTAGGATTTTTGGTGTTTCCTACGAGGATGCTAAACAGAGCAAGTATCGTTACCCTGGAAAAACCATGAACTTTGGGGTCATCTATCTCATTTCCGGCCAAGGGCTATCCAGCCAGATTGGGGAGTATATTTCGGACTTAGAGATGGAGGGTACTCAGGTTGATATCGAGCCTTGGGATGCTGCTACCTGTGACAAGTATATTGCCGAGTGGTACAAGCTGTACCCGGAGGTCAAGGACTATCAGATGGAGCAGGTGGCAATGGTAAGACGCCACGGATACGTGCAGGATATCTTCGGGAGAATCAGGTATATTCCTGAAGTGACCTGCCCAATTATGCGTATCCAGGAGTCGGGCAGAAGAATGGCTTGCAACATGCCGATCCAGGCCGGGGCTCAGGGCATCATAAAAATGGCTATGGGGGAGTTGTGGAGAGGGTTGCCGAAGACCGAGTGGAGAGACCAAGTCAGATGGCTTCTCCAGATACATGATTCCTTGCTTGTCGAGGTGGACGAGGACGAGGGCGTTTGGAGACCGTATCTGACTTGGATGCGGAAGATTATGTCGGGGGTCGTGAGCTTGGTAGTTCCGGTGAAAGTAGACTTTAAGGTGGGGAAGAAGTGGAGCGAGCTAGAGAAAGTTAGTTTGGAGGTTTAGAATGGATGGGAAGGTTGAGATTTGCAATTGGTGTGGCGAACCTATGAAGGTCGATCCAGACTCCAAGTACGAGGACGGTTCGTGCGACGAGGATGGGGAGCCCCTCTATGGATGGTATAAATGTCTGAACTGTGGATATACCCAGGAGATTGACTAGCATGGAGAAAGAGATCACACTGGAGCTGACCGACTATTGTCCGTTTGGTTGCCCCTACTGTTCCAGCAACGCTACACAAGACTGGGACGAGGCTACTTGGATCCGGCTGGATCAGGTTATGCTTATTCTTATCGGACGGCACTTTGACCATATCATTCTCTCTGGTGGAGAACCGTTGGCGCACCCGCAGTTCTATCCGATATTCAAGCTCTGTGAGCAGCATACTGGCGACGTAGTGGTTTATCCTAGCCTGTTAAGACACCGAGCCTACAATGCGAATGCTATAGATGGTGTCTACTTGGAGGCCGCCTTGACTGTCACTCCCGAGACTGCTCACGTTCGCATTCTGCGTCGAGTAGAGCAGGGAAAGGAGAGACAGAGACCCCAAGTCACTTTCAGCCGCAACCATGATGGGGAGTGTGACTGCGATCATAAGGTCGTGAAACCCGACGGGTCTGTTGTCAAGGCTCCCTGTGCGAAAGAGGAGGTAGACTGATGGGTTTTCCGATTGACGTCACAGGACGGCTGGTTATAGACTATCGTGCTAGGAAGTGGTGCAGGATGCCATATCCCGACCATCCGAAGGGGTGTCCCAACTTTGACCGCAAACCTATTTGTCCGCCACAGGTCTGCCTGATTGAGGATTTTGTTGATCTCAACCGGGGCTTGTGGTTGGTCGTAGAGACATTCGATATCCAGGAGCATGCCGATGGGCTGAAGACCAAGCATCCGGGGTGGTCCGATAGACAGGCTCGTTGTGTCTTGTACTGGCAGGGAGGCGTGAATAAGAAGTTACGGTTGGCCTGTGAGTCGCAAGCCAAGACCGTAGGCGGCGTATGGACGATCTGTCCCGAGGCAATGGGGGTAAATGTAATACAGACGGCCAAGCAGGTGGGATTGCCGATCAAGGCCAGACCTGACTCGCTGGTCTTCAAGATTGGGCTGGTTGGTTTTCCTCACTAGAGAGAAAAAGTTAGTTTGGAGGATAAGTAAGTGTCGAACGAGACTATAAGAGAGATGAATGAGTTTCTGGACTTTCTTGACTATAGGTGGTATGGCATCAGGTCTAAGGGTGAGGCGAGAGCATTCCTGCAATCCTATGAGGACTATGCTTCTCGTGCAACAGACGGGATAATGGCTATGATTACGTCGGGAGGGCAAGTGGAATCCCTTACTACGGCTTTGCCTCCTGGGGTAACCGAACATCGGCAGTTTATTGTTGATTATCTAGGGTTTAAGGACGCCAAGACGGGTGGTATGGCTGCTCCTGCCTTGGATGGGTCGGAGGTATCTGAATCTCGTTGGCAGACTGTGGCTCTTATGACTCTTGGCTCTGCTCACTTCTTGTTTTTTGGTAGCCTCGCTGCCCTTTTTGTCGCCGCAGTCGTTCTTGTTATCGTCTCTATCGTTGTTGGAGTAGCTGAATGACCTTGCAACTGACTAGCGTAGTCAATACCCATTACGGTGGCTGGAGAAAAAGTGACCATCGGGCGGAATTCTACTCTATGAAGCCAGAATGGGGCGTTGGAATATGAGACCTTTCCCTGACCCCTCAATACTCCTGCATCCCCAGATACCAAAGCCGTTGCACCTGCTCAACCCCAGAACCATCTTAGGGGATGTCTGGTGGAACAACGCCCGCCGGGAAGCCTACTGGCGTCACGGGTATTACTGTCACGCTTGCAGTGTCCACGGAACCGAGGCTGCTCACCAGAAGGGGCTTGAAGCCCACGAGATGTATGATATCGACTATATCACCGGGCGGGTTGAGTTCATTGAGGTGGTCGCTCTGTGTCACTTCTGCCACAACTATATCCATCAAGGTAGACTAGATATGATTCTCCGCAAGGGGGAAATCACGGCGGTGTTCTACCTCGCTGTCCTGCGACATGGTGAGCGTATCTTGGAAAAGGCTGGTCTTCCCCTCGACCTTGATGCACAGCTGATTGACCTGTTACGTGACGCAGGCAAGATGTGCGACTGGGGGGATTATCACTTGGTGATAGACGGTAAGAGCTACGGTCGGCGGTTCGAGAGTATGGAGGAGTGGGAGAGGCATTGGGAACAGGGGGGCTTGACAAAGTAGTTAGTCGGGTGTATGCTTAGTTGTGTGAATAGACTTGTGACAGGGAGGTTGGAAAGATGACGGTAGACGAAGCTAAACGGCTAAGGTACAGGCAGACTGTCTACGAGATTGGCGAGTACAATGCTGACGGCACTACTCGTCGCTGGCGAGTGTCGGGTGCTGTCAAGACTTGGAAGAGAGACCCAACCCGTGTCCGTGTTCCGATAAAGCACGGGCTGTATGCCAATGGAGCTATTGAGGAATGGAATGCTCGGTATTTTACTACGAAGGAGCCAGCTCCCCAGGAAAGAGAGAAGTCCAAGGCTCTGAAGCGAAAGTGAGCAACAATGAAACACTGGCACTACAGTAGACGAACCGATCAGCCTGTTCAACACGCTCACGGCGGTGGACATAAGACCCATATTCACGCTAGTTTAGGTTGGCACAGTTACGGCAGAACTAGAGCGTCTCTTACGAGAAATGCGCGCAGAACAGATCGGAGGTAACAGGATATGGCTCAATCTTACTTTATGTTCGCTAATCACAGGTACGAGATAGTCCGTAGAGGCTTCACCACAGCAAAAGAGGCCGACGAGTACAGCCGCAAGCACTATGGGGGATTTGCCCAATATAAGAAGCTCACCGATGGAAAGTACGTCCTTGGGGTGAGACGGACCCCGATGCGGAGGAGGTAAGCAGAGATGGCTAGAAAACCGACCATATCGGAGATAAAACAAGCGACACGGGTGAAGTCCCCTCACTTCTTTGACCGGGACACGCTCCGATTCTTCGGGCAGACTATGAGCAGTTTCAAGGTTGCTGTATCGCCGTGGGGTAATATTTTCATTTATGCTAGAAGCTACGACCGGGATCGGAATATGATGCGTGACCGAGGCGTGAAGCAGTTTATGGGGTACACTTTCCGGCAGTTCAAGGACGGGGATTTGAAGACCGTTCAAGGTGGTCGCTACACCACCCTACAGGAAGTCCAAAAGTATATCCGCTGGCACTAAGGGAGGACAGTAATGGTAGACAAGATACTAGCGAAAGAGCTCGTAGATTACTCCAAGTCGGATAAACTTCTGGAGTGGCAACGACTCATCCCGTGGATTAACAACTTCGCCCAGAAGAAGGCTAAAGGCATTTTCAAGCAGAACTTGGCGGTCAAGGCTCTCGCCGATTACTTGGCGAAGGACGTTCTTGAGCGCTATGCCGGGAGGAGAGGGGGTATCAGTATGGATGCTGCGACCAAGCTACTGTTTGGGACTCTGATGCTCCGGCACCTTATGCCGAGAATTAACAGAACTGCTGAGAAGATGAAGAAGATGGGACTGAATAAGGGCAAGCTGGTTAAGGAGCACCCTGATAAGAATGTTTTCCGACATCTTATGAGATAGGAAGTAACAGGGGGATGAACAGAGATGGCTAAAAGAAAAAGAGTTGTGCGGCATCGGTGGGCGCATATCGTCAAGAACCCCAAGGGGTACATCGACCCTTACAAGGTCGTTGTCGGGCCGTCTCGTACTTTTCACAGTTGGCACAAGTCTCGTGGATCGGCTGTAGCCGAAGCATCCCGGATAAACAAGTCTCACAGTGGCTATATTGCTAGTTATGGAGGGTAAACGGAGATGGTGATAAAGAGGCGGAAGGTTACTAAGACGCCAGTCCTGTTTCGTAAGTGGCCAAAGTCAGAGGGAGGCGGTGTTATCGCTATATTCCCCACAGAGTTGGGGACTGATAGTCCTTATACCAGTATGATGTATGAACGCGTTGGTCAGCATGGGTCGGGAGACCCACAGGGGGTTGTCCAACAAACCAAGCGAGCTACGCCGTCCGAGTACGCTGGTCTTCTCAAGGAGCTGCACAAGATCGGCTACAGCAACCTGGTAGTCGTCCAGAGGCTTCAACAGAGCTTTCTCGCCGAGAGGCGCAAGAAGCTAGCAAAGTATCGCGGTCGGTAGGAACACAACATTAGGGGAGGAATAACGATGGCTGTATCAAAATTAAGGTGTCCCGAGGGGCACATCACTATCCAGAAGAGAGGGATGACTCCCTCCAGGACAGGTCCCAAGCAGAGGTATCTATGCGTGACCTGTGGCCGGACTTTCTTTGACGTGAAGCCCAAGCGGAAGTCCCGGGCGAAGAAATCTGACTAGGGAGGTATCGGGAAATGGCTAAAGGATTTAAGAAGGTAGCTTTTCGGAGAGCCGAGGGTGGTAGCTTGCAGGGCAGAATCAATACTACGTACGCACGGCTGGTAAAGGTCTTTGGTCAGCCGAACTCAAAGGGTGACGGCTATAAGGTGGACGTTCAATGGATTTTGCAAGCCGGTCCGGGTGTCATTGTTACTATCTACAACTGGAAAGATGGTAAGAATTATCTTGGCAAAGAGGGACTTGCCGTTAGCCGGATACGGGATTGGCATATCGGTGGCGAAACCAAGGGCGTGGTGAACCTGATTCGTGCTGCTCTGGGTTAGCAGTCCCTGACGAAGAAGTCTGACTAGACGGAGGTAGTTATGCCAGTAGACTCGAAGGACATTAAGGTCAGATGGCACCCTCAGTACGAGCCGTCGGCAAAGAAGGTTATCATTACAGGATACCGGGTCTATGCCTACGTAGGGCATCCTTTGCTGGGTGTAGTGCGAGGGAGCGAACATATCGTAAAAACCGAGCGAGAGGCCAAGAAGCTGGCTAGTGAAATGAGAAAGAGGTTCAAGTAGGAGGTAGTTCATTATGGCAGGTGCATCACTATTAGCAACAACTCTTCCAACCGTGGTGTCGATGGGAGTCACCAGCCAGGCTATCACTCATCTGTTCCCAGGCGAGAAGAGGGGTAGGGCTACGGCCCGAACTGGCCGAATAGTCACCGTGGGAGTAGCCAAGACCAAGATCAACGCTGAGAAATTTGCTACCAAGTACCGCAAAGCCCTGAGAAAGAAGGATATGCCCTATATCGGTAGGGTCAAGGTTACGAGATTATCGGGTGGCTATACTATTACTTATCGGAGGGGGTAACTGGGTATGAGAATAGCGGGAGTGAATCTAAAGTATGACAGGAAGTTCGGCTCTTACTTTGGGACGACAGCCCCAGAACCGTATAGCACAGGCAAAGATGAATTCAAGCCGTCCTTCAGAACTATCTACGTTAGCTCTGAGGTGTATCCAGGTACTAGCAAGAGCTTTTTCTATATCACGTCTCATATTCACGGCAGAATGAGACGGTACAGGACGAGAAGATGGTACGACACGAACGTCGCCAATATATTCGCCAGTGGTAAAACACTCAAGGAAGCAGTCAGGAAGTTTGAGCGCAATTTCAAAAATAAGATATACAACAATGGTTGACGGAAGGGGTAAGCACCAATGGCTCTGAATAAGCGACGTAAATTTAACGGTAAGTGGTACGACCTCGACTTTACCGCTGAAAAGCAGTACTGGCGGAACTTCGATGAGCGGCTGGCCCGGGTGCGGAGGCTAGGTCATCACTACCGGGTGATTGTCAAAACGTATCCGCAGTTCGGTACCTATCGACTGTTGTATGTGAGGAGATAGCGATGTCTTACTATATTCTTTATCCCAAGAACCGGGCCAACAAGGTCAAGGTGATCACCCACAAACCTGCCCGTCCGTGGAAAGCGTACGGGTTTGCTGAAGGGCCGTTACGGACAATCAAGGATGTTGCTCACCGACTGAACGCCATGGGGATTGTCGGCAGCCGGAGACCTCGGAAGTTCAGAGATTGAGGAGCAGTAGTTTATGTTATTCAATGCAGGCACTAAAGAGGAACAGACGAGGGTAGCCAAGTATATGGAGCGCAACATAAAGGCTCCCTACGTCCACGCCTCGGTTTCCACACTCGGTGGTGTGGCCCGAGCATCTGTCCTGTTGAGGGTTTCCTTGGATCCCAAATCGAAGTGGGCTAATGGCATATTCCAGAACTCTCGGTATTTCCAGATGAGCTTGGATAGAGACGGGGTACTGGAGCAGTTCAGCCTTCATTACCGATTGCCCAAGAAGTTCCGGAAAGCGAAGGCGAAGAGTCTGGCGGATGCCGTGTTAAAGATTAACAAGTATATTGGTCAGGTGAGGTAGAAGCGATGCGAGTACAGGTAAGCGGCAGAACTGTAAAGCTCTGGGCTAGTGCTAACGATACTTACGATTGGGCGCACGGGGTTGGATCCCAAATTGGCTCGTCTTGGCCAGGATCGCAACTGTCTAATCATCGTCTTTACGTCGAGTTTTCCCAAGGCGACCTCGTTGATCTCACTGTTGATGGCCGCCCCGACGCCGATTTGAGAGTAGATGAACTTAACGCTTTCACCAGTGATACCCTTGCGGGCAGGCTGGATCCCAGTCACCCCGACTACGATACGTTGGTAGCCAGGTTCCAAGAAGAGGGATTCGTGAAGCCAGTGCCTAAGCGCAAAGCTGCCAAACGGAAGCCTAAATCCAGATCTAAATATCGTGGCCGAGGTGGGGATGCTGGACTACAGGGACTGAGGTAGTACGGAGGTAAAGAACCAATGGCTGGAATTAAGAAGTGGACAGAGGTTCCCGCAAAGCATCGTGAGGTGCTGGAGTGGTGGCTTCGAGCCTATCGTTGGTTTAATCGGAGACACCCCTCTGGATCCAGAAAGATAACGGTATACACAAATCCAAAAAGGTCAGGACTCAAGTGGGGCGGACTTGACTTATATTGGGCTTCCGGTATGAGCCGTTATGGTATCTGGAGCATAGGGGGAGCATATACGCAGCACTATATTGATTATTATATCTTGAAGAACGCCCCTATCAAAGATCCCCCTCTCACTAGACCACGTAAGCCTGCGGGGTACGATGACTGGTTAGCGAGATTGAGGTAGCACGGAGGTAAGATGGCTGGTAAGTCAGCGAAGGGTAAGAAACGTGGTTCCGCCAAGAAACGGCGAGATACGAGGAGCGCTAATCTGGGGCAGCGTTTTATATTGGATAAGATAGTGACTCCTATCGATTAGTGAGTGGTAGGAGGGAGGTAAGAACCGATGGCAAAGGTAAAATGGCCTATTGAAGCAGAGAAAGCAATGGTGAAGCTCCCCAATGGTTGGTGGCAGTTTCGCTGTCTTGCTTGTCGGGAAGTATTTAACGCTCGAACCAAGAGTGGGCTAATGTCAAAGATAAGAGCGCACGCTCGCAAGACAGGTTACGCACATAAACTTTTTTAGTAACCCAAGGGGAGGTAAGAACAATGGCTATACCGAAAGTAGGCGACCGTGTTGAGGTAATTAAGAAGGGCAAAGTCGTGGCATCTGCCCATAACCTTGAAGTACTCAGTCGGTACCACAGACAGAATCGTTATGCTCACCCGGTTTCCAAGTCCAAAGCGACCATGTTGCCAATACGAGGGGGAGGTCTGTCCAGGGAAAGGTACGGAGAAGGTCTGCTCCGGGTATGGTTCGCGGATGGCGCCAAGTCTGTAGTCAGATTTGCTTCCTATGTGGCTCTGAAGGACTGGTTAGACACCAAAAGAAAGCGCTCTGGTTGGGCTTGAGGAGGTAGAGGGCGATGGCAAGGTTGAAAGGGGTGAAACTAACAGCTAGACTGCGCTCTGCTCGAAGTCTGCTGACTACAGCTTCTAGGCGCTCGTTTGGTAAGGGTCGTATGGATCCAAGGCATGAGAGGTTCATTTCAGATGATGGCACTTGGGAACTCAAGTACTACTATCGTGCTGATGGGAGTCTGGGTTCGGACGGACAAGTGCGAGTCAAGCGAAGTAATTAGCGGAGGTCGTAGAAATGATATTGTTTGGCATTGGTGATACAACCTTTGCTTCCGACCCAACAGGGAGACGGAAGTCTTACACGGTCTACACTACCGCAACAGGTAAGAAGTTTTACACTCGAATCGACGGTAGGTGGTTTTACGCCTATCCTGTCCCGCCGACCGGGTTCAGGGTGGGGAAGCGTGTCCCGAAGAACGTTGCTGGACACCTGTCAGGTAGCAGGAGGTCATAACATGCTAACAAATATAAAAGCGACAAAAATTATTAACGGGAGGCGGTATTACAATAAAGGAGTGTTTACTAATAAGAAGTCCGCAGAAATATGGGCTAAAGGCAAGAGAAGCTCTGGTTTTTCTGTCCGAATAGAGAAGAAGGGAAATAAATGGGTAACTTGGTTACGAGGGAGGTCATAATATGCCAACAGCCTATTGTATGAAGTGTCGAGCCAAGCGGGAGATAGATAGCCCGCAGCCGGTAACCCTGAAGAATGGCCGGAAGGCTATCCAGGGCGGGTGTCCTGAGTGTAGGACTAAACTCACGAGGATGGGGGGCGGGTAGAGATGGCAACAAGGAAGACAGTCTGGGAAGGTGTTGGATGGTATTCTGTTAGTGCTCCAAACCTTGAGAAGGGTACGCATTACGCTCGTACTCCAAGAGATCTCAGTACAATGGTTCGGAATGCAGGCAAACTCTTTGGAACTCCGGTCAAGGTGCAGAAGCTCTAGGTAAGGAATAACCAAGACGGAATGGATGACGCAAATGGTCAACAGAACGATGTTCGGACCAACCAAGACAAAGTACCTCGGGGACATAATATCCCTGCGTACCCAAGCGGCAGCCGGCATCTCTGTACGGAAGCTCAAGAGTGAATACGCAGGGGCCCGTACCCAATCCAAGAGGCTCCGTATCGCTAGAGCTACCCAGCTGGCCGCTAACCGCTCCCGGGTGATGTCCACGAATGTGAGGTTGTCCCGGATAGAACGAGCCGAGGCGAGAGAGGTAAACAGAGTATATGACAGCGCGGCATCTGTGATGTTTCGCTCTTACCGGAAATCCAAGTGAGACAGAGTAGGAGGTACGAGACAGTGGCCAGAGCAAAGAAGAGGAAGAAGCTAACCAAGAAGCAGCTCTTAGCATCCCGGAAGAGGGCGTGGCGGACCCGGAGAAAGCGCTACGGGAAAGACGGACGCAGAGGGTAATCATCCCTGAAGTTTGCCTAGTGTCCCGTTGTCAGGCGGGAGGGTCGCGGCTCTCCCTCTTGACATCTTTCTCTATCCCGTTGTACGATTGTTTGGTTGGCTGATTGCAGGAGGATGGTAATGCCCAGAAAAGGAAGAGCATGGGGGAACCCGAACAAGTGGCATTGCCCTGAGTGCAACTCGACTGACTTGACGAAGTACGGTTTTGGCCGAATCGACAAAAAGCGAGCTCAAAAAGTCGTCTGTAAGATATGCCTTTTCGTCACAGTTTATCCAAATAAGGGGAGGGAGGCGTAGGACGTGGCTACTAGGTACTTTCCTACTGTCGCCGCTTGGAAGACCGCCGGGTCTCCGGCGGGGACTCGTACTTCCTCCGTGAAAATCGGCACTCCCCCGCCGGGTACTGCAGAAGTCCCCGTTTCCGTTATTCAGACTGAGCCAATTGTCCGGGTCGTCCCTGCCTTAGAAACTGTTGCCGATACTGCAATCACGGAGGCCGTAGAGCCTATTGTTCCTGTGACAGCTCCTGTACCGCCTCCTCCTGTAGCTCCTCCTACCGAACCTGAGCCGACTCCTGTTCCCTCTGTTCCTACTCCTCCTATAGCAGATCAAACGCCGGAACAGAGGGAACAGGAGTTGCAGAAAGCGGTGGCTTTCTCCGAGAGGGTAGCAGCCGGTGAGATAGCAGTTCCCACGGACTTGCCCGAACAGTTCGGCACCGATTACTGGAAGTCCGTCGAGGATATCAAGAGTAAACTGGACATTATACAGCAGATAAAGACTGTGGAACAGTCCTATCAAGAAGCAGGACGTGATATTCCCGAAGAGACACAGGAGCAGCTTACCACACTGGGGGCACAGGTCTATGGTCGCGTCTCTCCGTTCATCGACACTGTCGCCGGGACAGTAGACGTTGCTACTGCTTTAAGGTCTGGGGTCACCGATACAGAACTGCAAACCATAGGTATCACTCCCGAAGCGATAGCTGCTGCTGTAGCGAGTAACCTTACCCTCGATGCACGTAGCCT
>SDBV01005684.1_pt1 | contig 17540 bp, 14 predicted proteins | sample 2277081 | NCBI WGS metagenome assembly SDBV01 (sample SAMN10402039, study PRJNA504765) | marine sediment metagenome | isolation source: marine sediment core GS10_PC15, 223 cmbsf | place: Arctic Ocean: Southern Knipovich Ridge | collected 2010 | reverse complement strand
CGTCTTGTCGCTTTCATAAACCCATTCCTTTCTAAATTGTCTGAGACTTTAAGTGAAAAAAGTGGTAGGCGTTCACGGGGTAATGGTTTTGGACAGGATAGCAGGATGATCCGGATAGAGGCTAGGAACCCCGTTTTCTAGCCTTGGTCTGACGAGTTCCTGATCTGTCGTTTGTGGAAACAGCCAAAGCAAACCGTGGTTTCTTTCCTCTTCTTCTTTTCTTTTATCCTGATCATCCTGTTATCCTGCCAAAACATCTGTCCGTCAATTCTCCGTGAACAGTTGCCATTATTGTTTCGTCACGACCTTGATGCTCTTCACCACAAGAGAAAACTCCTTGCTCTTAAATTTGAACCACGGGAAAAAAGCAGGCGCCGAGTCAATGTGGATCGCCAAGTATTCGAAAACATCATCATCCAAGAAGAAACCATAAATATCACGAGCCGGTATCTTATAAACCTTCTTGTCCTTCTTTAACTCAAGATGAACCATGCGAGATTGGTTGAACTTGTCGAGCAAAAGCAACCGCACATAACCGGGTTCCGCCACATCGCAGTCCAAGACTTCAATGGCAAGTTCCAACCGATCCAGGTGGGCAATGTCCAGAGAAGGAACCGCCAACCCCAAGCCCAATTGCTTCCAAGCCTTCTCGCCCTTGACGGTCAAGATCGAGACGCCATCCTTATGGGACAACGTCACAATACCGGGCTGGTAGGTGTGCATCCCGGCAAGGTCCAAGGAAGTCACAACCTCACGGGCATTCTCCCGCGCCGCGGCCATTCGCAAAGGCGTCTCAATAATAGGCTGCGTGTCGCGTTCTTCCCACCGCTTCAACCATTTCGGATCGTGCTTAATATGGGGCTTGGACAACTCAAGCCCCTTCGCAATCAGCGGGTCGCTTTCAAAGATCTTACGAACGATCCCGTCATGAAGGTAGTTGGCCAACGCCAGAAACATCATTCCCTGCTCAAGTTGGAGGTGCAAGTCTCCCCACTTGTCTTTCCGCATGTCATAACAACCGCGCAGCCCCCACTGCACACCCTTGTTACGCTCAGGAGGCGCATCACCGCCAAGTTCCTTCATCCGCATCAACGCCGCCGTAACATGGCGCGGGTAGTAGTCAATCAAAAGCGCCAGGGCATGCGGAGTGACATCCCACTCCGGGATGTAGCCGCCAACCGTATATCCGCCTTCAGGCAGCATGCAGTTAGACCATCCCCACAACGGGAAGCCGCGTCTACGAGAGAACTGGTACTGATACCACCCCAGGTTGCCAACGGTCTCGCCGACTCCATCCGTGTCGCGTTCGTTCATAAACAGTCCGGTAATCGCGGCAATATATGTTACGCCAAAACCGAATCCAGGCTGATATATCCGCCCGGTCTTGGTCTCCATCGAATCGAGTATCATGCCCTCCCACACCTGTGCCGGCACGGCGCCGGAACCTATCATCATCACCACGGCGCATCGGGCGTCGCTGGCCAACCAGAGTCCGTTTAGCGCCGCCTTTTCGGTGGCGAGATCATAGCCCGCAACGACCTTGTTGGCTTGCTGGTTGTAGAGACGTTCCCACTGAATCGAGTCCAGGTAGGCGCCGATGCGCTCCGCATATTGCGGCCAAACTTGGCGAGCTACGATGAGACCGGCCGGATAGATGTTGTAATCCGATATAATCATCACGCCCTCGCCCCAAGTAGGGGTTAGATCCAGGTTGATGAAATTCGGGAAGAATCCATGCTTATACTTAATCTTCTCAAGGGTGTTTAGGAGTTTGCCGAACTTCTCGGCCGCCTCACGATCTTCAACAATACCAATCCTAGCGGCGACGGCAAGACTGGCGATATAGAGCCCGATCGGCGTGCTGTTCGTGAATCCGCCGCGGTCCTGAGTGTTCTGAGGCAGACCCGATTCCGGATCGCACGCATAATCAATGAATGTGAAAGTATCCTTCATCAGTCTATGAAGAAACTCCAGTTGGTCCTCCTCAAGCACACTCCTGTTTGACACAGGCCGTGCTGTTTCCTCCGTCTCGTTTTCCTTCGCGGCATTCGCGACCGACCAAGCGTTCAACGCCAGACTCAATATCGTAATGAATAGGATTCGCATCCCATGTCCCCTTTCTTACTGTTCAACACGCGTAAACTCCAACACTTTCAAGCCCTTTTTTCAGGCGAACGGCCCTTAGCTTGTCAGTAAGGCCTCGAACTGCTCTTCCGTAAGCACTGTGACGCCGAGTTTCTCGGCCTTGGCCAGCTTGCTGCCTGCCTTTTCGCCGGCGACGACGTAGTCGGTGTTCTTCGATACGCTCGACGCGGCTCGGCCGCCGTGGCGAGTGATTAGCTCCTTGATCTCGTCGCGATTGTATTTCACCAACGTGCCGGTGACGACCAGCGTCTTGCCTTCGAGTGCCCGCGGGCCCCCGTCGTCCAGAGTCATGCCGGCCGGGGTTGCCGATTCCATGTTCAGGCCCAATTGCTGCAGGTCTTCGATGGTCGCCGAACCGAACTCGCTGTGCAGAAACTCGTACACACTCTCGGCGATGATCGGGCCGATCTCGTTGATTTCGCTCAACGCCTCCTGGTCGGCCTCGAGCATGGCGCCGATGGTACCGAAATGGTCGGCCAACACGGCGGCCACTCGGGCGCCGACGTGGCGGATCGACAACGCACAAAGCAGCCGGGCCAGACCGCGGTCTTTGCTCTGGTCGATGCCGTCCAGCAAGTTGTCGACCGACTTGCGGCCCATCCGTTCGAGTTCCAACAACTGATGCTGCTTCTCTTCCAGCCGGTACAGGTCGCCGCAGTTCGCGACCAAACCCTGGCCGACCAATTGATCGACCAGCTTGTCGCCCAGCCCCTCGATGTCCATGGCGCTTCGGCCGGCAAAGAAGCAGATCCGTTCCTTCAACTGGGCCGGGCACTGCATGTTGGGGCAGCGGATGTACGCGCCGCGGGATTGCTTGCCGCCGATCGTGTCGCGGACCAGCTCGGTCTCGCATTCGGGACATGCGCTAGGAAAGGCGAACTTTCGCGGGTGGCCCTTGCGCAAATGTTTTTCGACGCGGACGATGTGCGGGATGATCTTGCCGGCCTTTTCCACCACGACCGTATCGCCCGGGCGGACGTCCTTACGCTCGATTTCGTCGGCGTTGTGCAGGCTGGCCCGGCTGACCGTGGTGCCGGCCAACTCGACCGGCTCCAGCTCGGCCACCGGCGTGATGGCACCCGTCTTGCCGACTTGTACGCGGATGTCCAGCAGTTGCGTAATCGCTTCGTACTTCTCGAACTTGTAGGCGATCAGCCAACGGGGACTTTTGGACGTGCTGCCGAGTCGCTCGCGCTGCTCGAACCGGTTGGCCTTCAGCACTAGCCCGTCGATTTCGAAATCGAGCTCGTGCAGCCGCTCGATCAATTCTTCGCAATGCTCGACGGCCGCGGAAAACGAATCGAAGCACTCGACTTCGGGCGTGGCCGGCAGGCCGTACTCGCGCAGCTCGTCGAGAAACTCCATGTGGGTTGTCGCCCGAAGCCCCTCGACATGACCCACGCCATGGCAGAAGAGTCGCAACCGCCGCTCGGCACAGATTCGCGGGTCGAGCAATCGGATGCTGCCGGCCGTCACGTTTCGTGTGTTGGCATACGGCGGTTCGCCCTTGCGCTCTTGGGCTTCGTTCAGCGCGACCAGGTCGGAGTTGGTCATGTAGATTTCACCCCGCACCTCCAGCACGGGCGGCACGTGCCCGCCGGCAAGGTGCAACGGCACGTCGCGCAGCGTGCGCACATTATGCGTAATGTCGTCACCCACGCGGCCGTTACCCCGGGTCACGCCGCGTGTGAGCAGACCGTCTTCGTAGACCAACGAGGCGGCCACGCCGTCGATCTTCAGTTCGACGACCCACTCGATCGGCTCGTCGGGCAGAAGCTTGGCCGTCTTCTCGCCATATTTCCGCAGTTCCTCGATGCTATACGTATTATCGATCGACAGCATGGGTACGCGATGCTCGACCTGTACGAGACCCTCGACCGGCTGATCGCCCACGCGTTGCGTCGGGCTATCGGGGGCGACCAACTCGGGATGTTTTTCTTCGAGTCGCTTCAGCCGGTCCATCAGCCGGTCGTACTCGAGGTCCGTGATCTCCGGCGCCGCCTCGACGTAATATTTCCGGTCGTGAAAGCGGATTTGCTCGCGAAGTTCGGCGATTTCGGTGGTTGGGTCGGTGGGCATGGGGAACCTCGTTTTGCGCATTGCAAAGCCGCAAGCGGCATGTTCTGCAAAGCCGCAAGCGGCTATTCGCAGCCGCAGGTTAGGCCGCAGGTGTCGCTGGCGCCTCGCATGGGATGCGGGATTAGGCAGAGGAATTTCAACGGGCCGGGGCCCGTGGCGCGGAATTGGTGCTCTTGGCCCGGCGGCACGAAAGCGACCGTGCCGCTGCGCAACGGGTGCTCCCGGTCGCCTTCCATGACCAGACCGGTGCCCTCGAGCACGAAAACCTCGTGCTCGTGGGCGTGGGTATGTTTCGGCGTGCAACCGCCGGGTGCGATCTCGAAATGACGCATCGAGAAACTCGGCGCGCGATCGTCGGGTCCAATCAGGCACCGGATCCGGCAGCCGACGGCACCCTCCATGTTCACCGGCGTGGCTTCAATCTGTTCGCAGTGGACGACTTTCATGGTTAGAGCCCTTTTCTTGGGTTCGAGAAAAACGCCGGGCTCTGCTCTCCACTGGACGGGGCCCGGCCGCTAAACGGGGTAATCAACCACGGTTCATTATAGCGCAGAAAAAACCCCGAGGCGACAACTCCCAGCGCCATGGGGCCTCCAACAAGGAAACCACACAACCGTCCGCCTCGAGGTTGGCGTTGCGACGGGGTAAAACCCCATGCAACATCGTTCATGTTCGCGAGTGTCATCGTTCTTGTCAATACCCTTTTGGATAGTTACCGATTCTGCGGATCGGCTAAAACGCGCACCAATTCGACAAACGTCTCGCCGCGGTGGCGAAAATCGCGAAACTGATCGCTACTGGCGCACGCAGGCGAAAGGACAATGGCATGGCCGGGCCGCGAACGTTCCCAACACCATGCCAACGCCTCGGCCAGGTTTTCGGCTACCACGATGGGGAGTTTCTGCCGGCGCTTTTGGACCATGTCGTGTAAAGTTTGCGCCGCTGATCCAAAAAAGGCCGCGCCTTGGGCCCGTTGGGCTATCGCGTCGGTCAGTTCCGAGAAATCGCAACCCTTCTCGCGACCGCCGGCCAACAGCCAGACGGGTTCTTCGAGCGACTGCAGCGCGGCGATGGTCGACTCGGGCGTGGTGGCTGTCGAGTCGTTGTAGAACCGGCGACCCTCGACCACGGCAAGCCACTCGAGGCGTTGCGGCAAGGATCGAAAAGACTCCAGCCCCTGCCGCACAGCCGCTTCGTCGCAGCCGAGTGCCCGACAGGCCGTCGCCGCCAAGGCCCCGTTGATGCGATTGTGTTCACCCGGTACGGAAAGCGTCGGCAGCGAGTCGACCGGTTCCAAGGGCAACACTTTTCCGCGAACCAACGACCTCCAGTGATCAACCTGCGGATCGTGCGTGTTCAGCACGGCCATGTCGTGGGGCGTTTGGCCGGTTAGCAGTTTCTGCTTGGCCGCGATGTAGGCTTCGAAGGTTTCGTGCCAATCCAAATGGTTCGGGCAGCAGCCGGTGACCACGGCCATGTTTACCGGCGGTGCGTCGTCGCTTAGGTGTTCGAGTTGGAAGCTGCTCAGTTCCAGCACGGCGCGATCGTCGGCCGTGATGCTCGGCAGGTCGTCCAACAGGCTGTGCCCGATGTTCCCACCCAGCCATGCCCTTTTTCCGGCGGCCCTAAGGATGGCGGCGATCATGGCGGCGGTGGTCGATTTCCCGTTCGAGCCGGTCACGCCGATAATCGGCGCAGACGACGCCCTCATGAACAGTTCGATTTCGCTGGTCAGTTGGGCCCCGGATTGGCGTGCGAGTTGAAGCAACCGATTGTCGGGCCGGACGGCCGGATTGACCACGATCAACTCGGCCTGGCGGAAGTCCTCTTCGCGATGCCCATCAAGGTGGAATTCGGCGATCGGTTCGTCGCGCAGGGCGTCGAGCGAGTCGGCCAAGGTCTGTTGGTCGGCCAGATCGGTCACGGTCACTCGGGCTCCTTGTCGTGCCAGCCATCGCGCGGCCGCGGTCCCGCCGCCGAATCGGCCCAGGCCCATGATCGTGACTCTTTTTTGGTCCAGTTGCATGGGGCAAGTAGAACTGTGAGGCCGTCGGACAACAAGGGAGGCAATCCTACGACAACCCAATCCGGCAGGCAAGGGCGGCGTATCTTGCCCCGACTGCCTATCTTCCGCTGCTGCATCTGGGAAAGCGCTTGCTTCTTGTCTGCAAAAGCTCGATACTTGGTGTCAGAGGGCAAATGCTGCTTGAGGTTGCGGCATGGTTTATCTCGATAGCGTGAAAAGGAGCAGGTTATGAAGAGGCATGTTTTCCTTGCGCGAGTGGTATGCGCCCTGGCGTTGGTAGCCGGCGCATGGCTGTCGACCCGATGTTCGGCGGCCACGAAAGACAAGCCGGAGAAGGACAAGCCTGCCCAGGCATCGTCCGATCTGGTTGAAGAGGCGTTGCGGCAGGAGATCAGCGGCAATGATGTCCGCCGCAACGAGTTGCTCCACAGGGCGTTGGAGCAAGCGCCCAATTATCCGCCCGCGCTCTGGCACACCGGGCACCTGAAGCACAAGCGGCGCTGGCGTTCTTTCGAGCAGTTGGCCGACCTCTCGGCCGATGATCGTCAGTTGACGTCCTATCGGCAGTTTCGGCAGGGTTTTGCCGAGACGGTCGCGGCGCAACTGGAGTTGGCTCACTGGTGCGCTGCTCGCAAACTGGTCGACCAGCAGCGAGCCCATCTGACCAAAGTGATCGAGTTGGATCCCGACCACGAGGAAGCCCGGCGCGATCTGGGATATCGCTGGGTCGACGGGAACTGGCACCGTGTTGAGGAGATGATCGAAGCCCGGCGCCATGCCCGGCAGATGCTGGCGTCGCTTCAGAAGTGGCAGCCGACGATCGTGAAGATTCAATCCCAACTGGGGCATCGCAACCCCAGGGCGCACGAAATCGCGCTAAAACGCCTCTTGACCATCGACGATCCCGAGGCGATCGTCGTAATGGAGGTCGTCTTTGGCGGGGGCAGTGAAGAGAGTGCTTTGCTGCTGGTGAAGACCTTGTCTGAAATCTCCCATCCAGACGCTTCGGTGGCGTTGGCTCGGCAGGCCGTTTTCTCTCCCTTCGAGACGGTTCGGTACGAGGCGGGTGAGAAACTCAAAGATCGCGACTACCACAGTTTCGTTCCGCAACTGCTCTCGGCGATGGGCCGGCCCGTCTATAGCCAAGCCCACTTGTATACAGAGCCCGGCGGCCGGCTCGTTTACCGGCACGCCTTTCTTCAAGAAGGAGAAGAACAGAACAAGGTGGCGGTTGTCGATACGGAGTATCGAAATGCACTGTTGTACGGCGAAAACCTGTTTGAAATCTCACTCGGCCGCGATCTGCTGACACAGGCCCGGGTGTACGATGCGATGATGAAGGCCCGGGCACGAGAAATGGCCGTGATCGAGCACAATCTCCGGATGGGCGAACTCAACGCCCGAATTGGCGAGGTGCTATCGAAGGTAGCCGGCCTGCACTTGATCAGCTCGCCCGATAACTGGTGGCAGTGGTGGAACGATTACAACGAAGTCTACGCGATCGGCAAGAAATCGGCGAGGATCGACCATCGCTCGCAGAGCGTTTTGTACGAGGACGCTTTCAAGTATGAACCCAGCTACCGGCCCGAGGTCACCGAGTTGCCACGCCAACCCGCACGGCCAATCCGAGAGCCGATCGATCCGACCAGAGCTTCGAGGACCTCGATTGCGACGAGACGGTTACGGGGACCTATCTCATGCCTGGTAGCTGGGACGCTGATTTGGACCGAGTCGGGACCCGTGCCGATCGAAAAGATCGAGGTAGGCGACCGTGTCGTTTCACAGGATCCCGAAACGGGGCAGGTCGTCTGCAAGCCCGTGCTGAGAACCACTTCGCGTACCTTGGGACCGATTGTGGCCATCGAGACGGACAAGGCAACGATCCGGTGTAGCGGAGGGCATCCTTTCTGGATCTCTGGGAAAGGTTGGGTCAAGGCCCGCCAGCTCGAGCCGGGAACTCGGTTGCATTCCGTCGACGGCTCTCTGGAAGTCCGCTCGGTGGGTCCGTCCGGGCGCCGACAGACTTATAACCTGATCGTGGCCGATTTTCACACCTACTTCGTCGGCGAAGCGAAGATCCTCAGCCACGACATTACCATTCACAAACCGACCAACACCTTGGTGCCGGGCCTGGCGGCGCCATAACCCCTTGCGCGGGAAATCTGCGCTGAAAATCGGCCGTTGCTCCCAAGATACGGCACGGGAAACCCGCCTTTTCACACCGCTTCTCGGCGGTCCCGTGGCGTGGTATAATGAAGGTTTACCTTCGTCTGTCGGCAGTTCGCAGGGGAACGAATGAGCGGTGCGGGCCATATCTCGTTGCGTGGCGTCGAGGTGCATAACCTCCAGTCGATCGATCTGGACTTGCCGCGCGGCAAGCTGATCGTGTTGTGCGGCCTAAGCGGCAGCGGCAAGAGTAGCCTGGCGCTGGATACGCTTTACGCCGAGGGACAGCGACGCTACATCGAAAGCTTCTCGGCCTATACGCGGCAGTTTCTCCAGCGGCTGGAAAAGCCCGAGGCCGAACGGATCGACGGAATTCCCCCGGCCATTGCGGTGACCAGCAAACATGCCAACCGCTCGAGCCGTTCGACGGTCGGTACGGCCACCGAGACGAGCGATTACCTGCGGCTGTTGTTTGCGAAGATCGGCGGCGTGTTCTGCGGTGGTTGTGGGCAAGAGGTCCGCCGCGACAGCTCGCAAAGCGCGGCCCGATGGTTGGGCGACCTGCCCGAGCGCACGCGATACATGGTCGCTTTCCGCATGGAGTGGACCGAAGGGAATCACGTCGATCAGATGGCCGCCGGCTTGCGCGAGGACGGGTTCATTCGGGTGATCGTCGGCGATCGACTGATTAACCTCACGGAAGAGCCTTTGCCCGAGGCGGTCGGTAACGGCGGTTTCTACGCGGTCGTCGATCGGCTCACGGCAGCGGCCGTCGAGGAAAATCGGATTCGCGATTCGCTCGAAACGGCCTTCACGCAGGGCCGGGGGCGTTGCTTCGCCTTTGTTGCCGATGAGACGTCAGGCCAAACAAGGGGCAGCGAGCATCCGATCGACGGTCGCGTGTGGCGGCGGGTCGGGTTCAGCACGCAACTGACTTGCGAGGATTGCGGGCGCGAGTATCCCACGCCCGAGCCGAGACTCTACAGCTTCAACAGCCCGATGGGGGCGTGTCCCGAGTGCGAAGGATTTGGCAATGTGATCGGCATCGACATGGAGTTGGTGGTTCCCGACCCGAGCAAATCGCTTCGCGACGGGGCCATTGCGCCGTTCAACAGCCCGGCCTACGCTCACGAACTCGAAGAGTTGCTGGCCTTGGCCGGCGATTACGACTTGCCGGTCGACGTGCCGTTTTCCGAGCTGGGTGACCAGCACCTCAAACTGATCACCGACGGCGTACCCGAGCGAGAATTCGGCGGTCTGGACGGTTTCTTCGCATGGCTTTCGCGGCGCAAGTATAAGATGCACATCCGCGTGTTCCTAAGCCGTTGGCGAAGCTACCGACCCTGCCCGATGTGCCACGGAAGGCGTCTGCGCGACGAAGCGTTGGCCACCAAAATCGGCGGCCGGAACATTGCCGAAATCTCGGCCATGAAGGTGCAGGACGCGGCCCGGTTCTTCCGCGAGCTGCAACTGACCGAGTGGCAACAGCAGGTCGGACGCATGATGCTCGATCAGGTCCGCAGCCGATTGAGATACCTGGAAGACGTCGGCTTGGGCTACTTGACGCTCGATCGCACCATGCGAACGCTCAGCGGAGGCGAAGCTCGACGCGTGGCACTGACCTCGGCCTTGGGTTCCAGCCTGGTCAACATGCTCTACGTGCTCGACGAGCCCTCGATCGGCTTGCACCCGCGGGACATCAACCAACTTATCGTCGCGATCGGCCAATTGCGCGACCGCAACAATACCGTGGTGGTGGTCGAGCACGAGGAGGCCGTTATTCGGGCGGCAGAGCAGGTGATCGAGATTGGCCCCGGCGCGGGAGAACGGGGCGGGCAGATCGTCTTTCAAGGCACGCCGGAAGAGATGCAGCAGTCGGCCGAAAGCCTGACGGGCGATTACCTGGCCCGGCGACGCGGGATCGGTACCACCGGCCGCCGCCGACCGCCCAACCATGGTTGGGTCCGGCTGGCCGGCGCCCGGGGGAATAACCTCCAAAACGTGACCGTCGAATTCCCGCTGGGTGTGCTTTGCCTGGTAACCGGGGTTAGCGGGTCGGGTAAGAGTACGCTGGTCCAGCAGACGCTCTATCCGGCCCTTTGCCGACGGCTGCGCAAAGATGCGTCGAAGCCGCTGGAGCACGACGACGTATTCGGCGACGGGCAAATCGACGAAGTGATCATGATCGATCAGAGCCCCATCGGCCGCTCGCCAAGATCGAATCCCGTCACCTACTTGAAGGCCTTCGACGAAATTCGGGCCGTGTTTGCCGATACGGTCGAGGCCCGAACGCGAAACTATTCGGCCAGCCATTTCAGTTTCAACGCCGACGGCGGACGCTGCACGACTTGCCGGGGTGACGGACATCTGCAAATCGACATGCAGTTTCTCGCCGACGTCTACATGAAGTGTAGCCAGTGCGGCGGGACCCGATATCGTGACGAGATCCTGGAAGTGACCTACCGCGGGAGAAACATCGCCGACGTGCTGGAGATGACCGTCCGCGAGGCGTTCACTTTCTTCCGAGGTCGCCCCAAGGTTCAAGCCCGATTGAAGCGACTGATCGACGTCGGCCTGGATTATGTGCGGCTGGGGCAGCCGGCCAATACGCTTTCCGGCGGCGAGGCGCAGCGGTTGAAACTGGCCGGATACATGTCCAGTGCCAAGCGCGGGCGATGCGTGTTCATCCTCGATGAGCCGACCACCGGCTTGCATTTCTCCGACATCGTGCAGTTGCTCGACTGTTTCGATGCCCTGTTGGCGGTCGGCCATTCGTTGATCGTGGTCGAGCACAACCTGCAAATGATGAAAGCGGCCGACTATATCGTCGACCTGGGCCCCGGCGCCGCCGACGAAGGCGGGCAGGTGGTCGCCAAGGGGACGCCCGAGATGATCACCAACAGTTCCGATTCGGTAACGGCGAAGTACCTGGCCGAAGTGCTCGGCGAGGAGTTTCCGGAAGAATCGGACGTTTAGGCGTTTAGCGGTCGGGCTTGCCCGACGTTCTTTTGGCGGGGATGAACGGCAATTCAAAGAAAAAACGTCGGGCAAGCCCGACCGCTAAACAGTGCGATTGGGTGGCTACCCATGGAACGCAGGGGTTGTTATTCGGTTTTTCTTCTTCTTTTTCGGTTATTGGTCCTCGACGCCCCCTTGAAAACCGTTACGGACCGGGTATCCTGAAATCCCCCACCCCGAAAGGTCCCCGCAGGATGCCCAGTTTATGCAGGACGCTCTTTGTTGAGCCCGGGCTGGAAGCTTAGGCCAGGGACCACCCACCACAAATTGAGCGACGACGGATTGCCAAGGACTTGCAATTCCTGATTGTCGCTCCCAACCGAGAATTCCCGCAAGGAGACTTAACGATGACTTTCCAGATGGCTCTGTGTGTTGCTGCGCTTTTGGTGGCTCCGCAAAATCAAGACAAACCGGTTTCGGCCCAGCCCGCGGCCTCGGCGTCCGAGCAACTGCTGCCGATTGAAATGAACATCATCAAGTACACGAACGCCGAGCGAGCCAAGCGTGGTTTGCCCCCGCTGGCTGTGGACAAGAAGCTGATGGCGTCGGCGCGGAAGCATGCTGCGTGGATGACCCGCAATCGGAATCTCACGCACACCGGCCGGTCGGTGGGCGAGAACATTGCCATGGGCCAATCGCACAGCAGCGAGGCGGTCCGCGACTGGATGAATTCACCCGGGCATCGGGCCAACATCCTCAACCGGTCGTACGGGCGGATCGGAGCGGCCGCCTATCGCACACCGGGCGGAACGATCTATTGGTGCGAGCAGTTTATTTGGTAGTTACCGTGTGCCACTGCTTCGAAGAAGCAGTGCCGGTTGTACGGTCGAGAGCACTGCTTCTGCGAAGCAGTGGCACACCGGTTGGATCAGGCTTTCCCTGTCCCGTTGGATTGTTCGGACATTCCGGGCTTGTAGAATCGGCCGGCCAGTTGGGGTTGGAAATCGGGATTGCCGGCCAGTCGGGCCATCTCGGCGAGGAACTGTTTGGTCAGCATTTCGAGAACTTCCCGATCATGGGCCCGATCGTAATAGGCCGAGATGTCGATCGGCTCCCCGATTCTCAGTCGCACCTTGGCCGGCATCTTAAAACAACCGAGTATGGTGCCGTCGTAGGGTGAGCCGGTCAGGTAGCAGGGGATAACAGGCACTTGAGCCCTTAGGGCAATCATCGCGGCGCCGGGACGGCCCGGCAGCAGCGTTTGGTCGGTGGTGTTGATTCGTCCTTCTGGAAGCAGGCCTACCAGATCTCCCTCGCGGGCGTAGCGGATGGCTGCTTTCGTGGCTGCGGTATCGATTCCCGCCCGATTCGTGGGGATCGCTTCACAGATGCGGAAGAACCAGCCCAGCAGGGGATGCTGGCAGTATTCCTTGGCGACCATCCAATGCACGATCCGATCGGCCGCCAGTGCGATGAAGGAGGGATCGATCGGACTGTGATGGTTGCAGATGATCACGGCGCCTTGCCCGGGTGGCAACTCCAAGCGACCTTCGATTCGTGCTCGCCAAAGGATCTTGGCCATGACGTGGTTATAGGCAAAAACGAAATTCTGCGCCGGCTTATAAGGCGAGTTTTTCCACGCGACGCGGGCCCATGCGGTGACTCCCAGGACAAAGGCGGCCAGCGTGCCGATTGCCAGGATTTGAATAGTTAGGGGAGACAACATGGCAGATTGATCTTGTTGGTGGGTAAGATGTGATGTTGGCGGCAGTTCGGTCCACTCGCTCTCGGCGAGCGATTCTGCTTTAATGTAGCTTCCCGGGAGGCGTCCGGCGAGTATGACACCCTGGAATCAGACTATGCAGATTGGCATTATCAGCGATACGCACGGCGACTTAAACACCACCCAAAAGGCGGTGCGGATATTCGAGAGCCTCGAGGTGGGCGAAGTGATCCATTGCGGAGATCTCTGCGGGCCGCCGGTCGTTTCTCTGTTTTCGTCCTGGCCGACGCACTTCGTGTTCGGCAACATGGACGATCAGGTGATGCTCCGCCATGCGATCCAGACGCACGGTCAAACTTGTCACGAGCGGTTTGGGCAAGTTCAGCGGGAAGGCCGCCGGATCGCGTTCCTTCACGGTGACGACGGTCGGCTGCTGCGGGAAACGATTCGCCGCGGTAGCTGGGATTTGGTCTGTCACGGGCACACGCATGTTGCCGTGCAGTATGTCGAGGCGTCGACGTTGGTGATCAACCCGGGCGCGATATGGCGTACCGGTTTGCCGTCGGTTGCCGTGGTCGATTTGCCGTCGCTGAAGGCCAGCGAGATTCTCTTGTGACACCCAGTCGATTCATCCGGCCAGTCTCATCCGGCCAGTCGGCTGATCCGATTCACAGGCACCACTGCAGGCATTCTCTCCGCTCGGTAGCGATACTGCATCAGGTACGCGTCTTCGGGCGTGTCTTCGTAGTAGGATCGCAAGACCGAAACGGCGCGGAAGCCGCTCTCACGGAAGAACAATTGGGCGGGCAGGTTCGTCTCGCGGACTTCGAGCATGATCCGATTGCGGCGTTGCGAAGACAGTTTGCCGATCAGCTTGGCCACCATTTGGCAGCCCACACCCAGCCGGCGATAGTCGGCGGCCACGGCGAAGTTCAGCACGTGGATGCGGTTCTTGTGCAGTTCATAGATCATGAACCCCACCACGCGGTCCTCGTACTCGGCCACCATGCCGATACAGTTGCGCTGGCGCAGACAGCGGATGAAATCGTCTTCCAGCCAAGGGAACTCGAAACTTCCCTTCTCGGCCTGGAGTACTTCCGGCATATCGCGCCGGATCATCCATCGGATGTGAACACGGACTTCTTGTTTGGATTCGGAATGCATGCCGGCCTCCTTCCTTGTCGGCCTGTCACGACCTTGTTCAGATCGTGGTCTTGCACAATTCCCGTGATGCTTCCCCCTGTCTCTTCCGGCCCACGTCTAGCCATTCCTTGCTACCGCCAAGCCGGTTCTTCCTGGTGGGATTGGTACGGTAGCATAAGAGCCAAAATCCTCCAATAGCGTCTGGGGCAGGTTTTGTGAGGGCTAGCGCAGGGGGCCGGTTTGTCGTGCTGATGCTTTATTCTTCGGCTCATTCACCATTTCAGCGAGAGTCAAGTCCTCTATGTTATCGGCAACACAGGAAGAAAATGGGAAGGAAGGGAAAGATAGGGAGCGGCCGAAGGCTGCCAGAAACACGTCTTATCCGTGCCATCCGGGATATCCGTGGTCAAAATGATTCCCCACGCAAGACACTGCTAAAGAGGGCGGAAAGCGGATTCCCGAAGCAAACTGCAACTCGGTTCGGGAATTCCCTGACCGAGATGTGGTTTATCGGAAAAGGGGCCGGTTCTTTCAGAATGTCAACGGAGTTCCTTCGCGCGAAGGTCAATACGTCCCATACGGAAGTACGGGAGCTTCTCCCGGCGGATACCTTTCCGTGAGCCGTGGTTTGTCCTGCCCCCAAACCACGTTTTTTTTTGCGCCCTGCCTCAGCCCTGCTCGAGCCGGCCGCTAAACAGCGGATAATATCCCGAATCTGCCGAATGTGCGGGTGATGCCGGGAGCCGACTAGGATTCCGCAGACCGGCTGCGTGCGTCGTCGATATTCATGCCGTAAAAGGCCATTTCACCCGGCCAATTCCCCCTTCTTTCGGCACCCTTCCCTAGGAAGAGCTAGACTTGTTCAATGCCGACCGGAAGAGCTTCGATGGTGCTCCGCGTCCGATTGCTGTGGGAACGGGGCCTCGAACGAAAGGATTACGGGAGCGTCGGCTTTTGTGGGGGACATTTTTTCAGGAGAGCACATGATGCTCGATACGGCAACAGAACCGAAGCTCATCAAGGTCAAGATGGCGGGCATTGACTTCGGCCGCAGTCCCGACTCGCTAGAGACATTGCTCGGGTCCTGCGTGGGAATTGTCGTCTGGGACCGCCTGAGCAAGCTGGGGGGGCTGGCGCACGTGGTGTTGCCCGACAGCCGTGGGGCGACCAATCTGCTGGGCAAATTCGCCGACACGGCGGTGGCCGAGCTCCGCAAGCAGCTTCTATCGAAGGGGGCTCATTCGAGAAAACTGACTGCCAAAATCGTCGGCGGGGCCACCATGTTTGGCAAACGCTCCGAACGCGACGTGGGCGAAAAGAACTACCAGGCGGTCCGCGAACATCTCTCCAAGCACGGCATCCCCGTGGTCGCCGAGGATATCGGGGGCGACAAGGGACGCATGGTCCGATTCTCACTCGAAGACGGCTCCGTCGAGGTGTCGATCGCCCGAAAGGTCGTCCGCGTCCTCTAGACGACCACTCGCTGCACACCGTTTAGCCGTGGCCGGTACGGCGATGAGCTTGGCGGCCCGGCCCTCACCGACGTGCCGTCGGCGGCTAAACGACTGGAATCGGGAAGTAATTCCCCTTTTTCCTTTCCTTTGGCCGACAGCGTGGAGGCTGTTGACCGACTTCTGCCGATGAGCTACAAAGGAGGTTTCGGCAACAGAAACCGCCCCCGATCGGGGGGGTGAGCGACATTGGACCAGTGAATCAACCCAGTGGATAAACAAGGAGCCCGAACGTGCCGTGTAGCGAACGCCGTAAAGAAATCAAACGTCGACGACATCGTCGCAAGAAGATTGGTCTGTTTTCCAAGAAGCTGAAGATGGCTACCGTGTCGGAGAAGACAGTCATGGCCGAGAAGCTTCGCGATCTGACGCCCGGTGGCCCGGTAATTATCGACGCCTGGGAGTTGGAGAAGCGCTAGCCGCTTTGAAGCGCTATCCGCTCCATTGGCGACGTTGCCGCGAACTGGGAATGTTCATCGCTTTGCGGTACTTCGTGACCGTCCGCCGAGCGACCTTGATTCCGTGCGAGGCCAGTTCGTTCATCAATTGTTCGTCGCTGAAGGGGCGCTGCTTGTCTTCGTTGTCGACGATCTCTTGCAGCTTCAATCGCACGGCATCCCAGGCGACCTCTTCGCCGTCGGCACCGACCGTTCCGCCGCAGAAGAACCGTTTCAACGGGAAGATACCTCGCGGCGTCTGAATCCACTTGTCGTCGACCGCCCGGCTGACCGTGGTCACGTGCACGCCCACCTTGTCGGCGATCTGTTGCATCTTCAACGGTTCGATCGCTTCGGGACCCTTGTCGAGGAATTCCGTCTGATGGTCTACGATGGCCTGGGAGACCCGGGTCAGCGTGCCGCGGCGTTGCTCGATCGAGTCGATCAGCCATTGGGCCGAGTTGAGCTTGCGTTTGATGTACTCTCGCGTCTCTTCGTTGGCCTCGCCGCTTTGGATCAGTTTGCGATAGTAAGGGCTGACGAACAAATTGGGTGTTTGTCCGTCTTCGAGGCGGATCTGGTACTTGCCGTCGTCCGTCTGTTCGACAAACACATCGGGCGTGACCGGCGGAGCCGTCGCCTCGCTGAAATCTGCACCCGGCGTGAGCGTCAGCTTCTTGAGCTCTTCGATCGTTCGTTGGATCAATTCGATCGACAGCCCGGTCCGCCGAGCGATCACCGGAAGCCGATTGTGCTCCAAGTCTTCCAGGTGATCGGAAACCAGTGTCCTTAAGTGCTCGTAGTACGGCATTCCCGGCGTCAACTGCAGCAGCAGACACTCGCGCACGTTGCGGGCGCCCACGCCCGGGGGATCCAGCCGTTGCACCACGCCCAACGCCTCTTGGGCTAACGCCAGATCTTCTTCCGTGGCGTCCTGTCCCAGCAGGTCCTCCAAGCTTCCTTGCAGGCGGCCGTGGTTGTCGAGGTTGTAAATCACCCGATCGGCCATCGTCCGCAACTCGGGCGACAGGTCGAACCAACCCAACTGGTGATGCAGATAGTCCTGCAAGGTTTCGGGTCGGGCCATCATGTTGGCCATGGCGTCTGACTTCCGCTGGCCGGCTTCCTCGACCTGATTGCGCGAAGGACGGAATTTCTCCTCGAAGTGGTCGGGCCACTCCTCGTCCATCTTCATCAGCCGCTCGAAATCCGCCTCATTGTCTTTCGACTCGTCGATGACCAGCTCGCGCTCTTCCTCGGTGGGAGCGTCCGGCGGAACGTATTCCTCTTCTTCCTCGTACGGCTCGGCCGCGGCGTCCGGATCCACTTCCTGCAGATCCAACACGGGATTC